>Ga0187768_1000001_pt1 | contig 108643 bp, 105 predicted proteins | sample 0216_QUI02_MP10__3_FD_148678 | JGI IMG/M metagenome (GOLD analysis project Ga0187768, IMG submission 148678) | Tropical peat soil microbial communities from peatlands in Department of Meta, Colombia - 0216_QUI02_MP10_20_MG | ecosystem: Environmental > Terrestrial > Soil > Wetlands > Peat ...
GAACAGCTACACCAACCGGGGGACACTTCTCGAAAACTGCACGTCCACAGCCAAAGTAGGGCCAAGTAACCAGCGCTAACCCGCAGGAGAATAAGGAAATGATTTCAGTGGGGGCGACCTAGGGCCTTTCGTCGAAAAGGACAGCTGGAAAAGGACTTCCCGGATGGGAAAATTTTTTCCCTCACACCAAACCCGCCACGCCCATCGCGAGCTAAAGGATCATCGCACCTTGCTCCCACTCCTGTTGTGCCGCTTGTTGGCGAAATGCCGCGATAATCGACCTTGTTGGGGGATCTTGACTGCCTTTCGCCTGATTGGTGACAGCGTCACCAGGTGTCGGCTCGTTATGCTATTGAACCTTCTCCCAAACGATTTTCCAGCGTGCAACCGATGGATTGTCCTTCTCGACATCGCTGAGGATTAGGCGTCGGCCTTCTAAAAGATATGGCCGAATTTGACGCGATCCTACGTATCCGGGATCGGTGGCAACCTCCGGCAAATGGACAATCTGCTTGTGTTTCACGTCGATCTCATAGCGACCACAGTAAGCAAAAGTGCCATCGGCGGCAGCGGTCTTTTCCTCTAGAGTGGTATGGACCGGATCGGCCCATTTGGGACGATCCGGATTCACAAGGTCAGCGCACATATAACCATCCCGCTGGTACATGAGAAAACCCGTACCGTGGGGCCCATAAGCAAGAAACGGGCGAGTCGTGCCGTCTTTCATGGTTTCCTCTGTGGAAACCAACTTCCACGTACCCACGAGTTGATTGCGTATCTCCGATTCAGTTTGACCAAACGTTGAGACGGCGCAAAGTACAAACCCGAGCAGGAACGATGCGGTTCGTTTCACGATGCGTATTTCCTTTGGATCTTCATTTCCCTGCCGTGCTTGGCGACCGTGCGTTCCTTAGTCGCTCTGGAGAGGTTCCGCAAACGGTCCGCAGAGTCTTTGGTGGAGGCGAGAGGGACACAGCCCGTGTGTCTTGTGGCCTAGGTTTTCAGAATCGTCGTTTAGTCCTTCCCACTCGGCCAAGACTGCCAACTACGCCTTGCAGCCAGGTTCTGAATGCTAACACGATTTCTTCAACTCATCAGCAAAGCAAGTTATCTCGCGGCGAGAAACTCATCCTGACATCTCTTCGCCGCGGAGAGGAGCTGAGTGTACTCCGGCATAATTCGAAGTGAGGTCACCAGCCGATCTTCTTGCAGCGCTTGGTATGCGCAATAGCGGCCATCGATCGCACTCTTGATCAGCCGCACGGCGGCTTGCGGCTGGCCGCAAAAAGCCAACGACGCGCCAGCATCGTAGCGATTTTCCGGGTCAGGGTTGGTTAGCATGTTCGCCTCGACCTCTTGCCCGAGTCGATTCAACTCCGCGGACGGCGACTGCGTGGGCGAAGGCGACGCCGAGCACACTTCGGCAAACCTCACACTCTTTTGATCTTGAGGCAGCTTATGCACGGCCTCCTGTGCCTCCGCCATCTTGCCCTCGCTCCATAGGAACCGGAAATAGTTTTGGTTGAAGAAGTCCGAACTCGGGTCCAATCGCAGGAAGGCGATAGCACGTTCCGGATTGCCTGCTCCGGCAAAGGCGAGAGAGCAGGAGCGGAGTCCAAAGTTGCCGGGATCGAGCGAGAGAGCGGTTTCACACTCGCGGGTCGCCTCGTCGAGCAAGCCGGCATAACGCAAAACATACGCAAGTGCGAAGTGAGCAAAAGAAGTGCGCGGTTGGCGCTTCACCAGAGCATCAGCTTGTCTGTACGCTTTGGCCAGATCACTGCGTTCCACGAGATTGGCAATGGTTTGAACCGATGCCGTCAGCAGGTTGGGATCGAGATTGAGCGCGTGCTCCAAAGCAGCGTTCGACTTTTGAAACGCCGCCTCGCCGCCATCGGAATACTGAGAGTCCCAATAATAATGAAGACCGAGTTCGCTCCAGGTGGGTGCATAGCTGGGATCCAGACCAACCGATTGTTCCAGCATGGTGATCGCTTCTTTGTTGGCAGCGGCTTCGCGTGGCAGCGCAAGGCTGCGCAGATAGAGATCGTAAGCCTGCTGATTTTTGGGTTGCGTACTGTTGTCGGCCATCTGGATTCCGATGCCTAAGGCAGGTAAGAGTCCCTGTCGTACTCTTGCGGTGATCTGGCCGCGCATCGCAATCAAGTCACGGGCGGCCACGTTTAACGTGTCGCGCCATAACGTGCTGTTGTTCTCGACATCGACGGCTTCGAGGGTAATCTGCAGTTGGTCCCCCTCTTTCATGTAATGTCCGGTGACGATGTCACTGACCCGCATCTCGCGGCCAGCCTGCTGCAGATCGAGACCAGAGGTAGTATATTTGCTGGTCGTTGCAAACGGGCGGATCGAGAGCGCGCGCACGGACGTAAGATCGGTTGCGATCTCGTCCGGCAAGGCAAGCTTCAGATAGTCCACGTCCTTGTCCGGGCCCATGTTCTGGAAAGGAAGCACCGCAACCGCGCTCGGCGTCGCAGGCGTGGCCACATGAGTTGCCGGACGTCGTGACGGCCAATAGAAATAGGCGAGGGCGGCGATTGCGATGACGAACCCCGCTGGAATTCCGAGGAACGCAGCGCTGGAAAGCTTGCGCTTGGCGGTCAGTCTTGAGCCTTCGCTTATCGCGACGCTTTGGCATCCTGAACTCTCTCGGGCAACCAGAGTGTCTGTGTGCGAGTTCTCGCCAACAACGGTCGGTAATGTTCGGCCCGACTCCGTGTCGCGCTTTAAGCGTTGCAGATCGCTGCGCATCTCCGAGGCGTGCTGGTAGCGCAGATTGCGATCTTTCTCCAGAGCCTTATTAATAATGTCCTCGAGCCTCGGCGGAATATCGGGGTTCAATCGCACCAGAGGCACGGGCGCGCGATTCATAATGGCTTCGCAGATGACGGCGGAACTCTCCCCGCGAAAAGGGACGTCGCCCGTGGCCATCTCGTAGAGGACAGCGCCGAAGGAAAACAGATCGCTGCGGGCGTCGAGGTCACGCGCTCGCACTTGCTCCGGTGACATGTAAGCAACCGTGCCAAGCATCGTCCCGGGACTGGTGAGATGAGCATCGACCATCGTCCGCGTCGTCCCCTGCGTAAGACTCAAAGCACTGCTCGAGGAACCGCGCGCCGACACTTTCGCCAGCCCGAAATCGAGAATCTTTGCGTGTCCGCGTTTGGTCACGAAAATGTTTGCCGGCTTGATGTCGCGATGGACAATGCCTTCGGAATGTGCGGCATCGAGCGCGTCGGCGATTTCGATCGCGAGGCCAAGCAGCGTCTCGTTGTCTAGAGGACGCCCTGTGATCAGGTGCTTCAGCGTCACGCCATCGAGAAACTCCATAGCGATGAAAGAGTGCTCGCCGCTTTTCCCGATGTCGTAGATGGTGCAGATGTTTGGATGGTTCAGGGCAGAGGCGGCGCGAGCTTCGCGGCGGAAACGCTCCAATGCCGGCGCGTCGCGGGAAACCTCGTCGGGCAGGAATTTGAGGGCAACGAACCGGCCGAGCTCGGTGTCTTCCGCCTTGTACACCACGCCCATGCCGCCGCCGCCCAGCTTCTCAACGACCCGATAGCGAGAAATGGTTTGCCCGATCACTGGCGCGAATCTTACGTTTGTGGCACGCGCAAGTCAATGCATGCGAAGAGGTTGATGGCGCTTCTGAACAATGTTGGTGCTAACGCGCCCGCCACGTACGCACCGCCTTTCGCGATCAGCGATGAAACGCGGCAATCGATGACGTCATCCTCCAGATGCTTTCTTCGCGAGTTCCACATACGACGAAATCGCTACGTTCGGCTTCCCGGCATAAGGATCGAAACCGATGTCGTTGAATGCAACCTCTTCCCCGATCAGCCTCCTGTCGCGCAATGATTTGCCAATATGCCATAGCGCCGGACACTATCCGCCATGGGCGGCACGTGGTCTCCCGTTCCGAAGTGGTTTACCCAGTGGATGGGGGGGAGCCGGATTTTGGCTTGCGGATGAAGCACCGGAAATTCTAGTCCTGAGTCCTTGGGTGCTGAGCTTCGAGGCGGTGCTACAGTGCGCATGGTGCTGGTCGTGGACAGGGCCTGGTTTGACGACCATCCGGACAAGGATTGTTTGCTCACCGTCACAATCAGACCGTTCCTCCGTTTGCGCTCAGGCCATGCGACACCAGCAATTTCTATCTGCAATGTCAGTTCATTACAATTCCGAGGCAATTCAAAGGGCCTAATGTGCTAACGCCTTAGAGGGAGAGTCGCATGATCGGAAACCTCGAAAACAAGTTCTTCGCCGGTTCTTCCTGCTGTGTGTTGCTGCTGGTTCTGGTCGCTGATGTGCCGCTCCAGGCTCAGGGCGATTCGAGCTCCGGTATCGCTGAGACGAGGAACGTGATGATCGTGATGCGAGATGGAGTCAAGTTGGCGGCTGATATCTATCGCCCAGCACAAAACGATCGGCCGATGGAGGGCAAGTTTCCCGTGATTCTGTTGCGCACACCTTACAACAAGGATGGCGCCGCGCACCTTGCGACCGACTTTGTGCCACACGGATACATAGTCGTGCTGCAGGACGTACGTGGCCGTTACCAGTCAGAGGGGCGCTGGCGTCCGCACATTGATGACCCGAACGACGGCTTTGATACAGCGAAGTGGATTGGCTCGCAGCCCTGGTGCGACGGTGGCATCGGCACGGTAGGGTCGTCCTATGCGGGAGCAACCCAACATGCGCTCGCCATCGGTAACGCTCCTTACCTGAAGGCGATGGTTCCCCGCAATGCGATGTCGGACTACGGCCGGTACGGTGTCCGCCATAACGGTGCTTTCGAGTTGCGCTTCTTTAACTGGGTCTTCACCTTAGGTAATGCTACCGGCACGGCAGATGCTCTTCCGGCGGCCAAACGCGCTGCGTCGGAGCCGGCGGCTGCGAAGGCTCTGGTGGACATGGGTACGCAGGTTCGCGATTATGTGCGCGCCCTTCCCTTACGGCCGGGGACAACTCCGCTCAAGTTTGCTCCCGACTACGAAACCTGGCTGATTCAAGCAATGAGCCATGGCGACTACGACGCATTCTGGAAAGATGCTGGCGCAAGCGTCGTTGACCACCTGGCAGAATACAAAGATGTACCCGAGTACCACACAACGGGTTGGTACGATTCCTGGGGCACTCAAGTTGCCAACTTGAATTACGTGGAGCTGCGAAGAGCCAAGAAGACCCTTCAGCGCCTCATCATCGGACCGTGGATACACAGCAGTGAGAACCTCAGCTACGCCGGCGAAGCGCAGTTCACCGACGACGCAGCGCTCGATCTTGCTGCATTTCATCTGCGATGGTTCGATCACTGGTTAAAGGGCATTGATAATGGAGTGGACCGTGAACCTCCGGTGCGTATCTATGTGATGGGTGGAGGCGACGCGCACAAGACGCCAGAGGGCCGCATTTTCGTGGGAGGCCATTGGCGCGACGAACAGGAGTGGCCGCTAGCCAGGACGGTGCCCACACCCTACTACTTGCACGTGAACGGCGTCCTCTTGCCGGACAAACCAGCAGACGACCAACCAATTACCTATCAGTTCGATCCTCGGAACCCGGTTCCCACGTTGGGAGGGAACGTCTCGTCCCAGGGAACACTAATGTTCCAGGGAGCGGCGGACCAGCGCTGTCGCCTCGACTATTGGCTGTGTTCCGACACGAAGCCCCTCTCCGCTCGAAATGATGTACTGGTATTTCAAACACCTCCGCTCGCAAACGACATCGAGGTTACGGGTCGGCTAATTGTGAAACTCTGGGCGTCCTCGAACGCTCCCGATACGGACTTCACGGCTAAGCTTGTTGATGTGTACCCTCCCAACGCCGACTTTCCGGCCGGAGTGGATCTCAATGTTGCCGACAGCATCGTGCGCGCGCGATACCGCAATGGCTTCGGCAAGGCCGAACTCTTGAAGCCCGGGCAAGCCTACGAGTTCACGATCGAGATGTATCCAACGTCGCTTGTGTTCAAGCGGGGCCACCGGATTCGCCTCGACATTTCGAGCAGCAATTTCCCGCGATTCGATATCAACCCCAACACCGGTGAACCACTCAATAACAACCGCCGCTCGCAGATCGCCGAAAACACGATCTATCTGGACGTCAAGCACCCCTCGGAGATCATCCTGCCGGTCATTCCATAGGAAGCGACCGGTTTGTCCAGAAGTAAAAGACGAATGCGGCGACTTCCAGCGAACAAAACCGGCGTGACTTGGAATCGGTTGAGGCGCACGCGACAATTTCAGGCGGATCATCGGCGAACAAGAATTAATTCGGTTCCTTCCGGTTCCGTTACTCGTCCACGACGGGTGGTGGCCACAGCAGGTAAGTCTGCGAATATGCTGCGACCGTAAACGGTCAGAGTCCGTCGCCCCCTGATAGTCATAACTCGTGTCACTTCACGTCCAAGCCTCATCAGGCTAGCACGAGACCGTGAGAGCGAGCGTGGGCGTGACGCGCAAGATGCGGCTCGTGTACAAGAGCAGCCAGTTTGTTACCGGTGAGCTCCTCGTAGACCTTCTCGACTTGCGCTGGAAAGCCATCGTCCGAGCCGGCGACGTGATCACTGACAAAGCGCGCGATCTGTGGATTGGATTTCAGCGTCGCCCGGATCGTTTCGATCCTACGCTTTGCCTCGTCCAGCGGAATATTGGCCATAACGGCGCCGACCTGCTCGCGGAGCGCTATAAAGAACATTTGCTGGTCGTCCAAGACCGTTCCACTAGAGCGCGGACCGTGACCTGTGCATACTATCCTCGGTTCCAGTTTCCTGGCCACATCCAGTGTCGCCACCCACTTGCCCACGTCCCCGTCACCCACATAGTTGTAGGGCCCGTTCACGCACACATCGCCCGTGAAGAGGATGTGCTCCTTCGGCAGCCAAGCCACCGCATCGCCATGCGTATGCGCCACGCCCAAGTGCATCAGCTCAACCCGATGCTTGCCGTCGTCAAAAACTAAGTCCTTCGAGAAGAGAACGGAAGGCGGCTTCAGCTTAGTGGTCTTTAGGTCGGAGCGATTCTTGGTTTCCTTTTCCCATCTGCCCGGCTCGTGTCCGTAGTAGCCGGTTTCGTATTGCTTCATCTCCTGGATCACGCCCGAATGTGCAACTGGCACCCCGCCGTTTTCCACAAAGACCTGATTTCCATAAGCATGGTCGCCGTGATGGTGCGTATCAAAAGCAAATCTTATCGGCTTATCGGTCAGGGCGCGAATTTTGCCAATAATCAGCTTTGCCCCAGCCGGGAAATTTGCATCGATCACCAGCACGTAATCTTCAAACATGATCCAGCCGTTGTTGCAGACTGCGTCGGCAGTATCGGATACCTGCCCCTCGTGAAAGTAAACATCAGGGGCCACCAGGTCCTCCTTGGCAGCTTCGGCCATTCCTTCATGCATGGGTCCCGTCAACAGCTCCGCCTCAGCCTTTAGGCTTAGAAAAGCGCTTCCGCCTATTAAGAACTCGCGCCTGCTGACATCGCACATATTTCCTCCTTCGAAAATGATCTCTTAGGTAGCCCCCTGTTCGCCCCAACTTGATCGGCTACGCGTCGGAGACGTGCCGCGGGTACGGTGTATCAAGCTCAAGGGATCTTTCGGTGGCGCATCGCCTCGCTACGCAACGTGCTGATCCGGGGACAGAACTAACTTTTGCGGATACAGTGACGCGCTCTCAACTGGGTCCACGTCGAGAACAGCTAAGGGTACGCTCCGACCGGCCGCCGGGTCGATAGCCGGGCGTGTGCTAATTCCGTCTAGCGAACTTAAGAACGTTCCGTCCTGCCCTATAGATTTGAGCCGGCGTTTGCGATGTGCGGCCCAAATCCTTTGTTGTGAAGCGGAGCCGTCCATTAGAATTTCGTTATGAGGAAACGAGGAGGTCCTACGTCGCCGCTGGGGCACTATCCTGGCTGGGAGCTTATTGCGGTGTCCTACCGACATCGGCCGATTTGCCGTACCAGACAAAGGCCGACCGATTGATTAATAGCTCACCGAAGACCCCTTGGCCGCAGGAACATCCTTGGAAGTCATGTCGAAAGTTAGCATGAACCCGTTTGTTCCTTTGAACTCGTACGCCTTGGATCCCTCCTTGTAAGTCTCGATTTCGTTTGGCATCATGACAAAGCCGTCGTTTCGCGGCGTGCCCCAGTACTTCACGTTTTTCAGCACGGCTGGCTCATCCGTCATCCCCTGAAAACGCGAGAGCTTGACCTCCGCTGTTTTGCCTCCGTTCAGGGTGGCGTGGGCGTGGTCTTTGTCGAAAGTCCAGGTATCAATGTCACCCACAGCAGTTTCGAACGACTTCCACTTCACCGGAAACACGTGGCCCAGAATTTCCCCGAGCGCTTGTCGCTGCTCGGCGCTTGTTTTCGTGTCGAACGTCGCCAGGACCCAATCCATCTGTCCCTGGGAAAAGTCTGCGCCTAGGTCCCCGCTTAGCCAAAATTTAGCTCCGGCGAGATCAACGTTGCCGTAATGTCCCTTGTTTACCTTGTAGGCGTTGTTGAACTTGCAGAAGTGTTCAGTCTTGCCATTCTCGTGGTGAGCGGCCGGATGCGAGTTGAAATAGCAGATACAGAAGTGTGGACAGCTGCACGCCTCAATCGCAGTGGCGTTAATGGCCCAATCCGCCGCGGCAGGGGAGGAATGCCCGGCACTGACGGCGAGCAAGCCGGCAATCAGAACCAATGCTATTGTCCGCATGGATGCACCCCCAGATGCGCGACATTATGCACCTGCGGGACTCGGGGCGCAAGCAACCGTGACTTTGACACCCGGAAGTCCATCAGGATTCTCCGCGCATCTCAGACTTTAGGCCCTTCGGTTGGCCTCGAACCCACCGTCCATCTCGTTTTTCCAGAATGAAGTACCGAGAGGCACGGCACAGGTCACCACACCGGTGCTCGACATAAACAAGTGCCTGGGTTTTGTCGGAATTGAAGCCCACGCCAAGAGAATCAAGTAACCGCGAGAGTCGGGAAAGGTGTCACGAAACCCCTCCCAGCCATGGTGAATTGCCGATTGCGGTGGATCGCGGAAGGCCTCGTCCAGTTCAGCCTCACTGACCGAATACAGATGGTAGGCATCGCCGTCGCTGTAGATCTGGGGCTGTGAGGTCTATGGCTTGCGGTCAGCTGGCAATTGTGATTCGACCACCATCGAGACCATCAGCACATAAAGAAACAACGACCAGCTAAAGGTTCTCATCTTAAAGGTCTCCTCGCTGTCTGAAGCCTTGGTTCGTCAGAGTTTCCCTCGAGAACTCAAGGTCGTGTATGCAGGGCTCGTGGCTCTTGCCATTGCTGGTCATCCGCCGCTGTTACTTCGCTCAAGGGACGGGGCGAAGCCGGCGGCTTTCGAGCAAAGCCGGCGACTCCGAACTCGCCTCGTCGGGCAGGCCACTGGATTTGGCGGGTGCCACCGGCCGCTGAAACCCTCGACTAGCGTGAAGAGACAGCGATTCCGGGCGGTCAGAGCGCCATTTGGCGACGACTACGGGACAGTCAAGCTATTCGCCATCCAGTCGAAATCGCGAAAAGTGACAGCGCCGAGATTCATAATGCGCATTGTACCCTTGACGTTCTTGCTCGCCCGAAATTGTACGTCGCACACTCAGCGCCAGTCAGTCGCCGCAATCAGCGTTATCGCAACACCCCGGGGTCGCGGGGGGGCCTTCACTCCCCGCTAGGCCTCTCCCTCCAACTGGAGAGGTGGAAACCCAGTCCTCGGGGAAGGCTCTTATGACGCTTTCGTCCCGCTCGGTTCCTGCACATAAACTCGGTTCGGACCCGCTGTCTTGACGTTATTCTTCTCGAAACAAGACTTGATCCGCCTCCGCAACTCCCGGCTGACTGCGAACTGCTTAGTGGGACGCGTTTTCACCAGCATCAGGTATTCCGCCTCCCCAGGGCCAACGCGATCGATGCCGGGCACCTGCACGTCGCCGACGATGTCATCTGCAAAGCCTGGGTCATGCCTGAGCTCATCTCCGACCTGCTGCAGCAACTGAATAATGCGATCGCTGTCTTCGCTGTAAGCGACGACCACCCGCATGGTGAGCTGCGACCAGTCACGAGTGGTATTCGAGACAATCGTTACTTGGCTGTTGGGAACGATGTGGACCGTGCCGTCATCGTCACGCAACACCGTGCGGCGGAGCGTCATATCCTCTACCGTGCCCTTGACGCCAGCGATCCGAATGATGTCCCCGATGTCGTACTGGTTTTCCAGCAGGATGAAGAACCCATTTATGAAATCATGGACAAGGGTTTGCGCACCGAAACCGATCGCCAAGCCCGCCACTCCGGCGCTGGCCAGCAACGGACCCAGATTCAGGCCCAGGCGATCCAGCACCATCAGGGTAGCGACGAACGCGATCACCAATTCGCCGATGCTGCTGATCACGCTTGCCAACGTTCGTATTTGCCTCGCCCGTACGTCGGACAGCAGCCTTTTATCATGCAAGGCGGCAACCCGGCCAATGGCCAGTCGCCAGACTCGGCCCAGTGCAATGGCCCCGATCACGATGAACAAGACTTTGGGCGCATCGTTGCGCAGAAAGTGCAGGGTGTCTTCACGCCAGTCCTGCAGTAATTCCCCCAAATTCCATCCGGTGGGCACGCTCATCAGTAGGAACGGATACATAGCCGGCGCGATTATAGCCCTCGGGAAGCTCTCAAGCGTAATGGGCAGTGAATGTGAGGACTTGTGCGCAGAGGCAGGCAGCACAGTGACCCTCGACCCTGGTTGCGGAAGGGACAAGAACGACGACCTTGGTCTCTCCGACCGGCAGTGGAAGTGCCCGGGGTGCAGCATATCTGGGATTTGAATGCTGCCCAGAATATGAGAGACGAGGTTTTGCGAATCCTCGCCGTGGGATACACGGAGAGTCGAAGCGCTTGTGGAGGAGATGTAAGCGGCGAAAGCCAGCAGTTTCGATTGAAGCAAGCCCCCCCGCCTTTAGGCGTGGGGAGTGTCAACTGGGTTACCCGACAAAGGGTCGGTCTTGGATTATCATTTTGCTGAATTCTTGGGGAGGATTGTGTCTAAGCCGCGGCTCCTGCTCTCGGTAACGAACGACAGCAACGATTACCAAATCGAACAGGTGAAGGGCGCCCGGCAGGCGGCGGCACGCGTCGGAGCCGATCTCGAGATCGTGTACGCTCAGGATGACGGTATCCTGCAGAGTCAGCAACTGCTTCAGCGCATCCAGTCAGCGGACGAAGCGCGTCCCAGCGTGATCATCTTCGAGCCGGCTGGGTCCACTACTCTTCCTCATGTGGCACGCGCCGCTGCCGCGGCAAAGATCGGTTGGGTCGTTCTCAGCCGCGAAGCCGAATACATCGGAGAATTGCGGTCGGCCTTTTCTATTCCCGTCTTCGTGGTCGCCTCCGATCATCTGGAAATCGGACGCATCCAGGGACGTCAACTGGGTGCGTTGCTGCCGCGCGGAGGAATCGTTCTCCTGGTTCAAGGCCCCAGTCACAGCAAGGCCGCTAGCCTCCGTTACAACGGCTTGCTGGAAACGAAACCCGGGAATATCCAACTGCGTGCGGTTAAGGGACACTGGACGGAGGCCAGCGCGCAAAAAGCCGTTCGGTCCTGGTTGGATCTTTCAACATCCCGGGGAACCGACATTGCAGCGGTGTGCGCCCAGGATGATTCCATGGCCATCGGCGCGCGCAAGGCATTCGAACAGTCCGCCCACGAGCTCCGTCAGTCCTGGCTCCAGATTCCTTACCTCGGCTGTGACGGCATGCCCAAGACTGGGCAGGAATGGGTTCGCCGCGGCCTTTTGACAGCCACGGTTCTCAGCCCGCTTACGGCGCCAATAGCCATCGACCTGCTCGCACGTTTCTTCCAGCAGAGAGCTATGCCCCCGCCCTGCACTCTGATTAAAGCCCAATCAATCCCTGATCTCGAAACACTCAGCAGCAAGGCGAAGGCAGCCACAGTCGGTTAGCTGCTGGTCGTCCGGGCCTATGTCCAAGCTCCAGTCGGTAAGTGCTATCCTCCGCGGCGGAAACTGGGTTCGGGCAGCCAGATGCTCCTCCATTTCCAGTTGGGACGAAGTCCTGAAACTGGCACCACCAAATCGGGGTCTAGCTATGACGACTGCGTTCTGGCATTTCGCCCGTCGAGCGGCGTTTGCCGCAACGGCCGAGATTGGGATGGCAGAATCTGAACGCAGAATACGGGTTTGGATTCCGGGGTGCGTCTACCGTGGGATCAGGTTGCTGCGGCTACCCGCTGCTCCCTGGCGCCTACGATCGCCAGCCACAGCATAGTCGCCACCTCTCCGAGCATAAGAGGTTGGCCGTAGGCAAAGACCTTGTGCTCAGTCCCCGGGAGCAGAAAGCCTGAAAAGTTTAGGGCCAGGTAGGGGAAACAACCCATCATCAGCCACACGCCGAGGAAGCGGGGCAAGAAGCGCGATCTATACACCAGCAAGCCGAATGGAAGGAGCCACAGGCCCGCGAACATCATGTTGGCGAGATCAAGCTGGTGATGCAGATTGAGGAATAGCATAGCGAAGGCATCGTGCTGTGGCTTGTCGAAGACGGATAGGAAATCAGCGCCGCGAACGAACAGCAGGGTCGCTGCGTCGTTCGCTGCGTTTGCAAAGAAGAGAGGCACTTGCATCAGGCTACCGAGGATCACCATCACCACAGCGAGCGTCTGGTCGACTCCTTTCAGCAAGCGGTACAGAGCCAGCGGGACGAAGACCCACAGAGCTGCGGCGAGCAGGTAGCTGACAATGCCTACGCGGAAGAGCCACTCGTGTGCTGCGATATTATTGGCCGTCGCTGCCGCGTTCCCACTCACCACCAAGGCATCAGGAATGTAGATGAGGCGCAGGAAACCAACCACTGACGCCAAAATGTATAGAAGCCCTGCGATTCTGGCATTCTTGCTGAGCGAGGTCATGAGTCCTCCCCACGAAGATGTACCAATAGATACGGGAAGACCGCGTGAAAGTTCCGACAGTTTACTGTAGCGGCTGGTAATTGCGGCGATTAAAAGGCTTTCTCGATCACTCGGGCAACCGGTCTAGAACTCAGCTCATACATTCTGAACACCGGGCGATTTCTTTAGTGGTGCGCCTGCACGACCGCTATGGCTTCGCCGCTTTCTCAATGCTTCGGCGACTCCTTGGGCGGCTGTAACTCGTCCGCCGCCAGCACATACGTCGTCAGCTTATCCAGTTTGATGTTGAAGCGGCTGGAAGTGATGACGATCGTCCCGTCATCACTGCGCTGGGATTCCACGTCTTTGATCAAAACACGGTGATTCGAAATGCTGCTCGCGGTGGCGTCTGGCGTGACGCCCGGGCTACTTTGATTGTCGGCGCTTGGAAAAGGCTGGGAAGCGGGCGACCCCGGAACCGGATACGCTCCCATCCCGTTCCATGTCTTGCTGACTGTCCCGCCGGCCGGTCCGTAGGTGACGTCCTGCGCCATCCCTGCCCGGATGGGGTAATACCATGCAGTCAGGTAAACCTTGACTGGCGCCGATCCCTTTTTCCACCGCACCGCATCCATACGAATGGCGAGCTGCGACGGCTCAGTCTCGGTTTTCGCAGTCGATTCGATCACTTCCCCGGAGAAGATGGCATCCCGTGGGATGACTGTGCCTTCGACGAGCGTAGCCAGTGCTAGCTCAGCCTCGACTTTGGTCCCGACCGGGGTCTTGCCCGCCTCAATCTTCTGCCGCATCGTCACCGGGAACTCGCGCCCCCCCGAGGCACTGGGTGCAGCTGACTTCTGTTGGCCATGCAATGCAAGGCTGCAAAGGGCTACCGCGATCGCCACGCTGTGGATCTTCACCTGTTTGGTAGGCATAGGCATCTCCTTGCCAGGGAAATAACAGACGGGAGGCGGCTTCTAACCATGAGTTTACCGGGGTCAGGCTCTGGTTACAACGCTTCACAGCAAACTCACGAACGAGGTGGGGAAGCAAGCCGACTTGCCTCTCCTCAAGAAAACCCACTTGCAAACGTGTCAGCGTATGACCCGATAGAAACTATTTTTCTCGATGGTGAACCAATTGGCCGCGGAGCCTTGCAGCCGCACAATTAGAAAAAGAACTGACACGAGCAGGGGATACACCCGGAACAGGCTGTGGTTGGGTCGCGGCAGAAACGACCATCGCTGATCGCCCCGGCACCGATCCGCACAAGCGCTCGTTAGCGCAAGGCGTCCGCAATCTCGATCGCGAGCAGCACGTCGGTTTCCAACGCCCTGCCTCCGATCCGATGCTTCTCCAGAATGGGGTAATATGAAATCGTCTGGCCGCTCTTTGGGCTGAAGCCTTGGGGCCGGTCAACGAGGGGCAACAGCGTGACAACCGTTGCAGCGTGACAGTTGTTTCAGTCAGGCTATGATGCACCCCGACCTAGTCACCCGGCGATCTCCGCGATAAAGATGATTTCTCGCGAGCGTGCAGCCGCGAAGGGCCCAGCATCCCAATCTCCGAACACGTCACGGACCGCCAGTCGCGAACCCGCAATCAGGGCCTCTACCTGTTCTCGCGAGGGAAACCGCAGCGTGCTGTTTGTGGTCAGCTTCAGGTGCGGAAAATGATAAGAAGTCTGGAACGAAATGAATTCACCGTGCGTGCCCGTGATCTTCAACGTCTCGACAACTTGTCCGCCAGGCAACATACGAGGCGGCCGGGCCGCCCACTCGCCAGCCCAATCCACGCGCGGATTGCGAGTCTCAAATGCAACTCTGCCGCACTCCTTGAGATGGCTACGCATGGTAGCCAATACCGCCAGCGCATCGGCGTCGGTAAGCAGCATTTGGAACGCATGGCCGGTCATGAGGATCAGATCGAAGCGCCGGGGCGAGTTGTAGGTCTGTGCAGAGGACTCAACCCACTCTACCCTTTCCGCGTGAGGTCTGCCACTGGCGACAGTCAACATCGCCGCTGCGGGATCAACACCCGTCACCCAGTGACCACGTTCGGCGAGGGCACAGGCGAGCATGCCCGTACCGCAACCCAGGTCGAGGACGCTACGTGGGCACGTTCCGGCGAGGGAGAGGTAGAAGTCGGTGTCCTGCGCCCGCGGGTTAGCCAGGTGGTAAATCTCTGCGATCCGAGGGTTCTGATAGTCCATGCCCTTGCCGTGCTGCTGCCAAGCCCTACCAGAACCGATTTTACGGTGACGGCGCCGAGATTCGATAGAGGTAACGGCGGTCACCAAAGCGTAAACGTTCTGAGTCGATGCGAAGTGCCTACTCTGCCATAATCCATGCTATGAGTGGGATTATTGGGCCTAAGCTTGACGCACGCTGGCTACCGAAGTCGATCCTGTGTCTTCGAGCCTACACCCCCCAGAGATTCTTTCACGACCTAATCGCCGGCCTCACCGTCGGCCTCGTCGCCCTGCCACTTGCGATGGCGTTTTCGATCGCCTCGGGCTTGACCCCGCAGGCGGGCATCTACTGCGCAATCGTGACGGGATTCCTGATTTCCCTGCTGGGAGGATCGAAAACGCAGATTGGCGGACCGACCGGAGCATTCGTCGTGGTCGTCGCCGGGATTGTCGCTGTGCATGGCATAGATGGCTTGTTCATGTGCACGATGATGGCGGGCGTACTGCTGGTGGCGATGGGTATCACTGGCATGGGCTCGGCGATCAAGTTTATTCCGCGGCCGATCGTGGTCGGCTTCACGAACGGAATTGCGATCCTGATCGCGAGCACGCAGGTGAAGGATTTTTTGGGGCTGCAGATCGAGAAGGTGCCCGGCGTTTTCTGGCTTCGCTTGGAATCGTTCGCCACGCATTTCAAGACCCTGAACTTCGACGCCACGTTGCTGGCGGCGACGACGGTCGTCATTCTGGTAGTCTGCCGCGCGGTGTCGGACAAAGTTCCTGGGCCGATCGTGGCGCTCGGGTTGGGGACTCTGGCGGTATTCCTTTTCAAGCTGCCAGTGGAGACGATCGGGTCGCGCTTCGGCGGGATTCCGCGCGGCCTGCCGCACTGGCAGGTCCCGAAGTTTCGCGTGGACCTGATTCACGGGTTGCTGGGACCGGCGGTCACGGTGGCGATGCTAGGCGCGATTGAATCGCTGATGTCGGCGGTGGTGTCGGACCGGATGAGCAACGATCATCACAATCCCAATGTGGAGCTAGTGGCACAGGGGGTAGCGAACATCGCCTCGCCGATTTTCGGCGGGCTGCCTGCTACGGGTGCGATTGCTCGCACAGCGACCAACATTCGCTCGGGGGCACAATCGCCGGTGGCGGGGATGATCCACGCGTTGACCTTGCTGTGTGTACTGCTGTTTGCCTCGCGGCTGGTGAGTTATGTGCCGATGGCGGTACTGGCAGGAATCCTGATGGTCGTGTCCTACAACATGGGCGAGTGGTGCGAGATTCCGCAGCTGTTGAAGTTGACCAAGACGGACATCAGCGTGTGGCTGGTGACGTTTGCGCTCACCGTGTTTGCGGATCTTACGGTGGCGGTTGAGGCAGGGATGATTCTCGCCGCGCTGCTGTTCATCAACCGGGTGGCCGCGACCACAACCGTGTCGCAGGTGACAGATGACTATATCGAGGATGGGCGTGTGCACATTCTGCAGGACAAGGATATTCCGTATTACGTGACCATCTTTCGAATTCACGGGCCGTTCCTGTTCGGAGCGACCGACAAGATTTCCGTGGTCACCCAGAATATGCATAGCCTGCCGCCGATCGTAGTTATCCGGCTACGTAACATGACGGCGCTCGATGCCACCGGAGTTTTTGCTCTGGAGGAAACAGCCCGAAACTTGCACAAGACGGGTAGGACCTTGATCCTCTGTGGAGCTCGGGAGCAGCCCGCGAAGCTCATTCATCAGGCGGAGTTTGAGCAAATCGTCGGTGCTGACAATATCTGCGAGAACGTGCAGGAGGCGTTACGGCGCGCCGAAGATCTGTTTGAGCAGATGGAGGCACGGGTGTGAACGAAATGAAATAGGCTGGACTTCCTCCTGATTCCCTCTCGCGAGCGGCTGTTCGCTTTGGTACTGGGTGGCGCTGTGGCTTTGCCAGTTGGGATTCACATGAGGAGTCAGGCCTGAGGCTTGGGAATATTTGGTTCCGCTTGGCGCTACGCGGGCGACCACGCATTCGAGCTACAATCCTTCGGACTAGGGAGAAGCTACGGTTGCACGTAGCTGTCTTCGCCCAAGGAGTGCTTATGCACGAGAGTTCGAAATCTATGAGTCTGGGCGGGTTGACAATGATAGCCACGGCGATGGGGGCGGTCGCAGTGGGCGCATTCGCGATCGGTGCCTTCGCCATCGGACGATTGGCGATCGGCCGCCTCGTTGCGGGAAATGTCAAATTCAAGTCTGTTGAGATTGAGACTCTGAGCGTGTCACGTTTGCGCGCCGCCGACGTAACCGTGACCGATAGTCTGAAGCTACCTGTACGCGACGTCGATCAAAATTTGCCCATGGCCACAGCGAGGCAAGATATGAATTTGTCCACCGACTCTTGAGCGAGGACATCAAGTCACGAGAATCACACATGTTTGCGGCCTTCTCGCCTTCCCCAGTGATGTACGGGGGCGGACCCTGCTGAGTGTGCCGAATCACAAGTGTCTCTGGCTCCAACTAGAATGGGTCTGAAACTTCCATTCCCCGCTCCTGCCGTCTTCGTGAATGGGAGCTCTACCGAGCACCAAGAGTGCTATCCGGCTCCTCGGGCAAAGCGTTCTTGTTTCGACGGTGTCTGGTTAGAATGGGCATTGGGGAGAGGGAATCGATGTTTTTTGTCTGCCGGTGATACGAATGATCGGTTTTTGTTGGGCTGTAGGAGCTTTTCTGGGATTGGCAGTCCGACCCCAGACACCAACCACGTTGCCATCCCTCGCGGGCTCTCAAAACACGCCGAGCTACAACCAGAAGCAGGTCGCCGAGAAACCGGTGACGGTTGAAATCCCGGCCATCAACTACTATTCTCGCGGCGGCGAAAGCAAGATCGAGTTCTCGCCTACAGCTCTCATGCCAAGTGCGAGGGGGCAAGGGCAAGTAAAGATTTTGAAAGATGGCAGCGTCTCTGTCGAAGTGCGATTCTCTGGCCTTGAAAGTGCAACTAAGTTCGGCAATCAGTTTCTGACATACGTGCTTTGGGGAAGTGTTCCCAAGGGTCCGACTCTTAACATCGGTGAAGTGACTTTGACGGGGGATGGAGGACGGGTATTCGCTACTACTGTGTTGCGCACCTTTGCGATGATGGTGACCGCAGAACCGTACGCTGTGGTGACAGAACCAAGTAGCTTCGTAATATTAAAAGCTGGTTTGCCTACCAGCGATACGAGCCAGACTGGAATAGCACAGGTTGCGTTGCTGGATAATGCTTACACTCCGCCCGGTTACAACTACGAACCGTTGGACACTGCTTCGGGCTACGCGCCGGAACTAATTCAGGCTATCAATGCACGTCGGATTGCGAAGGCCTTGGATGCAGAGAAGTATGCGCCCGTGCAGTTCCACCAAGCAGAAGATCTTTACCACTACCTGACAGGCTCGGCAAAGCTGGAGAAAAAGCCATCCAAGGAACTTCTTGGAGTAGCCAAGTCCGTCGCCCAGAGTTACGAGAAAGCGCGCGCCATGTCGGTTCGGAAACAAAGCCGTAAGTAAGTTCTCACTGGCGATTCGTCCTACGCCCGAAGGACTCTGATTAACCAGAACCATTCGGGTCTCCCTCATTCAAGGCATCCTCAATCTGCGAGTACAGATCGAAAGCGATTCGATGCGGCATTTGTCGTCTTCCAGGCGCGCTTGTTACAAAACCCAGTTCTTGGTCACGGTTCCTCCTCTACCCCTTTGGAGGGTCGCCAATCAATTCTGTTCTGGTGCACCTGTCGTCCGCTAGGCAATCATCGGCAAGGCATCCGGACAATCTCCACGGCTCCCCATGGATTGGGCCGGGAACGGTTGCAATTCGCGTCGGGACATCCTGTGCGGGCGGCAACTTGTACCTACTTCCCCCGACTCGCGGGGATCGGCGTAATCGTAGCAGGTCAGGGAAAGGTGACGGCCGCATTGTTGACCGGGAACTCCCGCTCATGAATAACGGGTTTCTCCTGACTTTTCGGCAGCAAGATTCGGCCGCTGTCCTGCACGTCCGGATCGTCACCGACCACGCCGAGTTGCGTAAAGGTCTCGAGTTCATAAGGAATTCCCTCCGACCCCATCGGCGAGGCTGCGTCGACAAGATGGAAGTGCAGGTGAGGTGCATCCGAATTGCCTGAGTTACCGACGAGCGCCAGGACTTGGCCAGCCTTCACCGCATCGCCGAGCTTGACCCGAAGGGATCCCGGCTGCAGGTGGGCATAGAGGGCGAAGCGCCCTTGACCGAGATCCAGGAATAGGAAGTTACCGAAGACGTTGTCCAAGGTGATGTTGCGCGCGCTGCGCTCGGTGCTTCCGACGTTGTCTGGAAGGCCATCCTTCAGATCTGAAACGCGCCCGTCGGCCACGGCGAGCACCTCCGTGCCATAGTCGTAGAAGTTGGCATTTGACTTGGTGTCACCGTGGAACAGGCGCCCGTCGGGACCGATACGCATCCAATCGATGGCGAAGCGCTGAGGGATGCGCTCTCTGCCATCGACTGCGTTCAGCGAACGGCGGTGATCTTTCGCCCCAAGCGCGTTGAAGGCGATCCAGCCGGGCCCGCGGAGTGGGGCATGCAGCACGGGGGCCGGCTCCTGGACTACGCTCACGACTGCGCCATCCACAGTCCTTTCGATAATCTCGCCATTCTTCCGCGTGACGGAAAACGAGAACTGGTGGCGCAACTCCTTAGGCGGACGCGCGCCTGGCGCAAGGGTCAGATCAAAGAACACCATTGCCGCGTGGCCCTCACCAATCGTCCGCGTACCGGCGGTGGTCGAGGGCGACTCTGCGGACGATAGCTGCTCGACGGGAGTCACCGCCTTCTCGAGCTCCTGCCCCCGATAGCTGGCCAGGGCAGTTGGCCCGTCGCCGAATACCTCAATGTCTTTTATCTCGATCGGCAGCGGGGCGAAGTTGCTGAGATGGAGTTCGTACAAAAGGTGAATCCGACCATCCGCCATCACTGGACGGGGAGCGGGGCCGGCGAGGATGTCAACTGGAAATGCGGAGTGGGATTGGGCTAGACCGTAGAGCGGAAGGAGCAGAGCGAGAATTGCCCCGATCAAGCAGGCGCTGCCCTGTGAACCGATATTGCTCCATTCTTTGAGCTCCCCATTGGTTACGGTCATCGTCGTGCCGGGTTACTCGCATTGAATCCAAAGCCGAATTTACAAGCCTACTACATCCTATTTGCAAGCTGCGAGAATCATTGCTGAATTCCTGAATTGTCGGCAACCCTTCCCTCAAGGCTTAGCGGGGCAGGATTTGTGCTGGGGATTGCATTGCCGTCTCCATAAACCGTCCTTTCATGGGCCACTAACGCGGAAGCAGGATACCCACTCCACTAGCGAGCGTCCGTCTGTCGGTCTGGCGATAATTGAACAGCTCGCGTTAGCGGCAGGTACATGTCGATGATTTGATGTTTGCATCCGGTGTGAGGCTCCACCCGATTACGGTGAATTTTATACAGTGATTACCTGAGAGCCCGAGAAATGAGTCGTTTGCCGCGCGTTCGTCTCAATACTGCGCAAAACTCCTTCTTCGGTCTAAAGAGAGGCAAACGGGAGATCCGATGCCTGCCAGGTCTTTCGGTACAGCCTCGGTACAATTGACGTGAGAAAGGGAGTGGCTTTCTGTCTCCTAAGCGACGACAGATGAAGCACTTAGATTTTGACCTGCTCTTGGTTCGTGGACTAGGCGCTCAAATCAACTGAACTGGTTCCCGGTTGGTCGGCAGACCGGACACAGAGTGACCGCTCAGTCCGGCGGCTCTATCCCAATCTTGTCGTTAACGGCAGCGCGAATCCGCTGGTGGCAGACGAGATATCTGTTACTTTTTCTTTATGAAGACGGCATTGTACGGGCGGATGGTCTTTGGCGCGTCGGCGGTGCTGTTCGGCGTCATTGCACTGATGTGGTACGACTCTGACACCTGGCAAACCTTGCGACAGATCTGGAATCTGCCTTTTGGCACCATCGTCGGCGGGTGTCTCATGACCGCTCAAATTGCCGGTGGGATTGGGATGCAGTACCCGCGGACTACGCGCCTGGCTTCGGTCGTTCTCGGCGTTGTCTATTTGCTTTTCTCGCTGGCCTGCATCCCTGGCATCCTTGCCGCATCAACCATCTATGCGCAATACGGGAGCTTCTTCGAACAGTTTTCCTTACTCTGCGGCGCGATTGCCCTGTACGCGGCCACTGAGGCGAGTGCAGCAAGGGCGGTAGTGTTCGGCCGACTGGCGCGCCTTGGACTCGGAGTCTGTGCGATTTCGTTTACACTGAGTCAGATAGTCTATCTTCGTCTGACGGCTGACTTGGTACCAAAGTGGATTCCGCCCAATCAAATGTTTTGGGCGATACTCACGACGATCGCGTTTGCACTCGCGGCGATTGCCATTCTCATCAATCGCCAGGCACGGCTTGCGATACGTCTGATGACGCTCATGCTGGCACTGTTTGGCGTGGTGGTTTGGATTCCGCGCCTGATCGCTCGCTCAGGGGCGCATCTGAACTGGTCCGAATTCGCCCTGACTTTCCTTATTACAGGGGCCGCCTGGATGGTGGCTGATTTGAGGTCTTTCTGATTTGGGCGGTGTTGGCGTGCCGCTTCATCGGGTGACCGCCAGCGCTGCTCGGCAAACAAGAAACTGACGATGCGTTTCCGATGCTTTCCGGGTTGCCCATCGAAAGACGTATGTTCGCATCCCCTTTCTTGGGCTTGTCAGCGCACGTTGACATCTCGCCGGCTCCTCTGGAAATATCGCTAACAACGATCAAAACGGCAGGCACGCAGTTCCGGGTCCACCGGCCGTCCGGGGTTAACGTGAGGAATATCATGGTAGGGATTCGCACGCGCGATTTGCGGAAAGTGTATACGTCGGCGCCGCCATTTGCCGCGACCGGCACTGGTTTCGGCCCGCCAACTACCCGTGGCAAAAGCAAGCAGCCAAGGCCTGAAATCGTCGCGCTCGATGGGCTTACACTCGACATTCACGCGGGAGAAGTTTTCGGCCTTCTTGGTCCCAACGGCGCGGGCAAATCCACGACGGTGGGAATTCTCACCACGCGCGTGCAACCCACGGGCGGGCAGGCCTGGATCGGAGATCACGACGTCTGGCACGATCAGGTCGCTGTGAAGCGCCTGATTGGCGTGGTAGCGCAGCGTCCGAATCTAGATTTTTCGTTGACCGCGCGCGAAATTTTGCTCTTCCACGGAGCGTATTTCGGCCAGGATTCCGCCGAACGCGGTAAGCGCTCGCAAGCGCTGCTCGACCGTTTCAAACTGCAGGACCGTGCCGACCAGATGGTTCGCGGATTCTCCGGCGGTATGATGCAGCGGCTTTCGATCGCGCGGGCCATGATGCACGATCCGCAAGTTCTGTTCCTAGATGAGCCGAGCGCCGGGCTCGATCCGCAAACACGCTTGCTACTCTGGGAAATCATTCGCGAGTACAACCAGAGGGGGAAGACAATTCTGTTGACGACCCACAACATGGAGGAGGCCGACGCGCTGTGCCATCGGCTGGTGATCATCGATCACGGCCGCAACATCGCGCTCGGCTCGCCACGGGAATTAAAGGCATCGATTCCGGGAGGATTTTTGTTGCGTCTGCGCTTTGGCCGTCATTCTCCGGAACTGCTGGAGCGGCTGCAATCTTTGGCGGGCGTGCGCGAGGTCCGCGCCAGTGACCACAACGGCGCTGCCGATCTGTATGCCGATCGCGGCGGATCACTCGTCTCTGAGATTGCGAGCCTGGCGTCGGCCGCGACCGTCGAACTGTGCGATGTTCACATTTCCGAGCCTAGCCTGGAAAACTTGTTTTTGCACCACACCGGAAGGAGCCTGCGCGAATGAACTGGAAAGCCTTTTTTGCGATGCTGGCGCGTGATGCGCACGTGGCGCGGCGAAACGCCATGGTGTTAATGTTCCAGACCTTTCTCCAGCCGTTGATGTTCGTGTTCATCTTCGGCCGCGTGATGGTGCGCAGCGGCTACATGCCGGAAGCCTACAAAAGCTTGCTGCTCCCCGGAATCATGGCGATCAGCATGGTGTTCACCGGAGTCTGGGCGGTGGCGATGCCGTTGATCGCGGAGTTCCAATTCACACGCGAAATCGAAGACCGCCTGCTCGCGCCAATGGAAATTCCCTGGGTTGCGATCGAGAAGGTTTTGGCGGGAACGCTGCAGGCACTGTTGGCCGGAGTGGTGGTGATTCCCCTGGCGTGGCTGATCCTGCGGCCCATTCAATTCGATTTGCATGCTCCGTTAAGTCTCGTTGCGGTCACTGTACTGGTAGCGATATTTTCTGCCTGTGGAGGTCTCGCGCTCGGGTGTAGCGTCAACCAGAACCACATCGGACTGATGTTCAGCATGGTGCTGACGCCGATGATCTTCTTCGGATGCACATACTATCCGTGGAGCGCGCTGAAGACGTTTCCGATCCTGCAGAAAGTCGTGCTGATGAATCCGCTGGTGTACGCGAGCGAAGGACTGCGTGGAACTTTGGTGCCGCAATTTCCGCATTTGCCGTTGATCGGAGTACTGGTGGGATTGATTGTGTTCGACACCATGCTGCTGAGTGCGGGACTGCGGCAGTTTCAGAAGAAGGCAGTAAGCTAAGTTTTGCCTTCACTGCCTGGTCGCCGGGCTGCAATCAGCAGAAAAGCCAGAGTACATCCCGGGAAGTTCATGCCCTGCGTTAGATTTTGAAAACGGCTGTCGGGTCGCAAGGGATCGAGCCGAGGTTCGAGCCTGCCGTCCTTGCGTTATCCGGCAAGTTACGGGCCTTCAGATCACCCGCACAACTGCCAACGTCGCATCATCCGTTTGGTGTTCTTTGGAAAAGTCGTCCATCGAGTTGAAGATCAAGTCAACGAGATCTCCGACGCCTCTAGAACATTGCGTGCCCCGAGCGGCTGCTTTTAACAGGCCTTGAACTCCCCATTCCTCCCCGCCCAAATTTGTCGCTTCGATGAGTCCGTCCGTGTAGGCAAGAATCAAGTCTCCGCGCCCCAGCTTTACGACTTTCTCTTCATATATCACATCCGGGAACATCCCAACCGGAGCACCGCCGGGCTCGAGCCAATCGACCGAACCCTCGTTTCGCAGAACAAGCGGCGGGTTATGTCCTGCATTCACGTACCGAAGCGTTTGTGTGGCTCCGTCGAAGACGCCATAGAATAAGGTCGCGTAGCGGTTCGCGAGCGTGGAATCGTATGCCTGTTGATTCACAGCCTTGAGCAGCACGGTCAGGTCATTCCCCGTAAATGATGCCGCCGTTCGAAGGGAGGACTGCACATTAGCAATCGTGAGCGCCGCAGCCAAGCCTTTGCCAGATGCATCTCCAACGACCAGGGCGAGACGGTTCTCAGGGAGGCGGATGAAGTCATAGCAATCTCCGCCCAGGGCTCGAACCTGCCGGCAACGCGCACTATAGTCTACGAAGTCGATAGCTCGCCCCTGCGCTTGCATGAACCGCTGCTGGACGTCGCACGCGAGCAGCCAATCCTGGCTGACATCAACCACCACAGCTTCGGCTGTCATAACCCAACCTCCACTCATATATCGGTTCTGGAGGCGGAAAATCGACAAGTTGGGTCTAATTTGTGGTTGGAAAAAGATTTTTCTCGAACGATGTAGAGAAAGCCGCGACGGCTCCGACTACTCCATGAAAACGCAACCGTGTGCCTATATCTGAGTGGAGGAACATTTGAAGAGTTGAACATTCTATTCGACAAACTTTCCGAGGGTGCGGAAGTTACCGATCCGCTGAGCCAGCAGTTTTTCGGTAGCTACGGGGCACTCAACGATAAATTTGGTGTCCGGTGGATGTTCCATTTAAACAAGAAGGCTTAGCCGAACAGAAATCAGTTGAGTACACCAGAACAGGAGCGAAAATGAAATACATTTTGCTAATGTCCGGCACAAGAGCAGGCGTGGACACGTACCACGCGTGGTCGGCCGAAGACATCGAGGCGCATATGGCGGTCCTTCAGGGCATCCAGAAGGAACTTACAAAAACCGGGGAATTTGTGGCCACACAAGGCCTAGCCGAACCGGCCGAAGCGAAGGTGGTGCGCGGGGAGAAAAACGGCCTACCGGTTACAGATGGTATTTTCCCCGAATCGAAGGAATTTCTATTGGGCTACTGGATCGTTGACGTTGCCACGCCCGAACGCGCCTATGCCCTTGCCGGCCGGATTTCCGCCGCGCCCGGACCGGCCGGCGCGCCTACAAACATGCCGATTGAAGTGCGGCAGTTCGCAACCTATCAGCCCACATCCCCCTCAACGGATGTCGAGAAATGCAACGTCGGCTCCGACTAACGGATGCACAAGAATCAGCGCCAAACGAACTCAACAGGAGTAGAAAATGAAATACATTCTGATGATGACTGGCAAGAAGTCCGATTTTGAGGGATATGCCAAGTGGTCGAAGCAGGATCTCCAGGCAAACGTCGCCTTCATGCGCGCGTTCAGCAAAGAGCTAAAGGATTCCGGTGCTTTCGTCTCTACCGAGGGGCTGGGGTGGCCCAGCGAAGCGAAACTCGTTCGTGCCGGAAAGAACGGAGAGCCCGTCACGGATGGGGTCTTTCCAGAATCTAAGGAGTTTCTGGCTGGTTACTGGATCATCGATGTGGACAGCCCGGAGCAGGCATACAAGATTGCTGCCAGGGCGTCACAGGCACCGGGCTTGGGAGGGAAACCTGCAAACATGCCCATCGAGGTGCGGCCTGTACTGGGTAGCCATGCGGATTTGGGGCTATGAACACTGCACCGAAAAGAAACTGCAATGGCAGAGCCTACATGTGACATTCCGATCGAGCACCGGCTGCGTGAACTTGCGCCGCAGGTGCTCGGGGTAATTGCTCGCCGTTTCGGTGACTTTGCGTTGGCCGAGGACGCCGTGCAGGAAGCCCTGATTGCAGCCTTCACGCAATGGCCGCGGGAAGGCGTTCCCGGCAACCCGCGTGGCTGGCTGATTCAGGTCGCATGCCGCCGCATGACTGACCAGGCGCGTAGCGACATTGCCCGTCGCGAGAGAGAAGCGGCCGTAGCGCGCGAAGCCGCAACCATTACACCCACCGTCGATATTGAATCTGATATGGATCCAGACGACACGCTCATTCTGCTGTTCATGTGCTGCCATCCCGCCCTCAGTCCATCCTCGGCAATTGCTCTGACACTGAGGGCGGTTGGCGGCTTGACCACCGCCGAAATTGCCAATGCGTTCCTGGTACCCGAGGCGACCATGGCGCAGCGCATCAGCCGCGCCAAGCAGGGCATCCAGAATTCCGGTGTGCGCTTCCGCCTGCCTTCTGTCGAGGAGCGTGCCCAACGCCTACCTGCCGTTCTCCACGTGCTTTACCTGATCTTCAACGAGGGCTACGCCAGCAGCATCGGAGATCGCTTACAGCGACTCGACTTGGCGCGTGAGGCAATCCGTTTGACCCGCAACACGAAAGTGCTGCTTCCGGATAGTCCCGAAGTCGCAGGACTGCTGGCGCTGATGCTGTTAACCGACGCGCGTCGCACTACCCGGACCGGCCCGGATGAAGAACTGATTCCCTTGGATAAACAAGATCGAACTCTGTGGGACCGCGCGGAGATCTCCGAAGGAATTGAGCTTCTCACGGCTGCGTTATCGAAAGGATCGGTGGACTTGTATCAGCTGCAGGCAGCAATCGCCGCCGTTCACGACGAAGCCGTGCGAGCCGAGGACACCGACTGGCCACAGATCCTTGCTCTCTATGAATTGCTGAGGCGGGTCTCTCCCAGTCCGATGGTCACTCTCAATCATGCAATCGCAGCCGCCATGGTGCACGGCCCTGCCCAAGGCCTCGAACTGCTGAAGGCGCTCGATACCGACCCGCGCCTTGCCGGTCACTACCGTCTGGACGCAGTTCGTGCCCATTTACTGGAGAGGATAGGCGATTACGAAGCCGCCATCAAACACTACCGAATTGCAGCTGCGCGGACGACAAGCATCCCGGAACGAAATTACCTCATGACACATGCGGCGCGCTTGGCTGGCCACTAACACCGAATCGTCGGCCAACGAGAAGATTGCTTTGGCGTTCGCAGAAAACGAAAGAGTTATCTGGTGGGCTTTGGAAAACGCTGGAAGCGATAGGTTAATTCCGGGCGGTCCGAGCCGTCGTAGGCAAGTTGCGCAACCAGCAGCGAGAACGGTTCTAGATAGCGGGCAGTGGACAATGGGCCCATGTCCACCGGGTTAAAACCTACATCGCGGATTAGACGAGCGACTGAACGCATTTGCGCGTTCGTCGTCTCCACAATAAATCAAATCGGGCAGCGATCCTTTTCCGCATCGCTCGAAGACTGGAAACAGCACCTCGCTGGGAACGGTACTGAACGCGGATACCACATGCGCGCCAAGGCTTCCGCACCCGAGGTGGTATGTCCGATGACCATGTGGGTGTTGTCTTCGCTCATTGGCAGAGAGCAGGTCACCAGGACCTTACCGGATAAAGTTCCAGCCTGTGCCAATACATCATCCACGCGCGTCCAGTGAACGGCGAGCAACGCGGCATTCGGCGTCGCGCGTTGCGTCGGCTGGAGTTCCCACGTGCGCTTTTGCCCCGGCATCCTCCGCCAACCGCTCCAGCTTTTGGCGACTACGAGAATAGCTGAAGATCACATCATGGCCAGCTCGCGCCAATACAGTTCCGAGCTTGCCGCCAATCAACCAGAGCCAAGAATGCCGATACGCATGTTTTCCTTACCGAACCGCTCCGAAGTTGTACGCGCTCACTGTTCCCAATGCCTTGATGCGGCGGTCGTTCATGCTGGCGTTGATCGCACAACCACTGCCCGCACAGATGCCCAGCACTCCGATGCGGTCGCGATCGACATAAGGGAGCGTGGTCAGATAATCGATGGCCGCGCGGATATCCTCGACGCGTGCAGAAGGACTTTCAAGCTGCCGGGGCTCGCCGCCGCTCTCGCCCTGGTAGGAAGCGTCGAAGGCGAGTGTGACAAAGCCTTCCGCCGCCAGCTTAGCGTAGAGGCCGGCGGTTTGCTTTTTCACGCCGGGTACTTCTCGCGTTCAATGAAACCCGCGGGCAGGAAGACATTTGCAGCCATCTCGATCGACCCATTCATGAATTTGACACTTTTCATGGGTATCTCCTTGAAGTACGTCGTGTTCCGTATGGTGTTTCGACCAAGGCCCGAAATATGAACGCGAAAAGCCGACAAAGTTTCGCACCAGCTGGATATTCACTTCTTCTCCACTATCAGGACGAGGACGAAAGGAAGTAGTGTAAGGGACAGTTTCTTGCGGACTGTGAAAGTTTGCTCTCCTCAATTCACGTCTGTCAAACAGAGTTCCGGTTCAAGAACAATCGTATACACGATCGATGGCAAGCGCATGGCCCTGCCTTTTGTTTATTGCGCTTTCATCCAGTTGTCTGATCCCGTCACTCTAACTGCGATATCGGAAAACCAAACCCGTATCGGCTTGCCATCGGCGAATCCGCGGTGATCAGTTGATAAGAGCAGAGGACCCGCCTTTTTCTGGCCTCCCCAGGTTGCGAAGAGAAGACTCGGTTTCTTGGCGCCGCCGCGGTGGTAAACAAAATACTCGATGCGGCCATCCCTGCCGGCATAGAGTTCCCAGGTGTCGCCGGGCGTGTAACCACCGCCTTCGGCCGGGTACTTCACTGCAACCAATTCGGCCGAGCCGCTGCCCACCGGCAGGTTATACGTACCCGCGTCGATCACGGCCGGGCTTGTGTCCCAGTAGGCCTTCAAGGGGAACAGAAGCGTGTAGTTGTCATTGATAAAACCGGGGTCGACTTCGTTCTTCACCATGTCAGGTTGGCTGCCCAGCTCGGAGCGCTTGTAGGTCACTTTGGCCGGCTTGCCGTCTTTATCCTTCCCCTCGTAGGTCACCTGCGTAGTTTTGGGCTCCCATTCCCATGAACGGGAGATATTCAACGTGCCGAGTTGCAGGTTCCAGGTGTAGCGGATCGCTTCGATCTTGTCCCACGAATCGAGACCATAGGTCTTTGCCACCTTCTCGAAAATTGGCGGGCGCGTCTGCGCCCATGAGGTTGCGGCAAGGAGAAGCACTGCACAAGCCAGAAAACAGACGAACAGTGGACGCTTCGCATTTGTCATGATTGGCTCCTCGAGGAGTTGAAAGAATAACTTAGGGGTGACGGAGGAACGTTAAAGATTCATGAATTCATCCCTGGGGCGCACTAAACCAAGATGGCATCAAAGTCGAATTTCATTGCAATCTCCCGAGCGCGGTTCGAGGAAATCCGAGCAGAAGACCGTAGCACGGTGATGATCCACTTAAACTGCCCAAGATCTGATCTTAGAGTCCCAGTTCTGCGATCACGGCCTGAATTGCTTTTGCATGCTCGAGGGGATTCGCAGAGGGCTCTAGGCCCAATGACACGTGTCCACTCTTGACTGGCCATACTGTCTGCCAGAAATTTCCGTACCGGATCACTACGAACTCCACTCCACCGCAGTCAATATTCCCGCGCTGCCGCACCAACGTCAGGACCGCTGGGTTCACAATCAATTCCTCGTACTTGTCTGATTCCGAGGCCGAAGCGTTCGCCAGGCCGGGCCGCTCGCGCAGCGTCAATTTCCCGTCCAGATAGACGGCTACGTACCTCACTTCTTCTGAGATTCGGAAAAACGCATCCTCTCGCATCGCTCACTCCTCTTTTGACGAAAATCACCATTGGACTCCTTGACCCCTTCTGAGTTTGCGCACTCAAACACCTCGTTTGTGCAGGCCACCTCTCACGAGGGGTCGATCCTATACACGGGATAACACTCGGCGATAGCCTCGAAATCAGCCAACGGTGCACCAGCGGGGAGTGGGAAGTGCCGCCGGCCGCTCGATGCGATTCGCACGTACTCTCGGAGGATGGGAACTCCCTCCTCCGGTGGGACCGCCGTGAGGTGAACCCTGTGGCGTCGCCCCTGGCGAATGACGGCCGCGCCGTGTGCAGCTTCAACTAATCCTCACCCAATCGGATTCCGAGCCGAGCATAGAAACGAGATAACTCTTGCCCTCCACGGTAGCGATCACCACGGGGTTCGAGCGCCTGCGGCCGGAATTGCGACCATGAACTTCGAGGACGACCCGGAACCTCGGCGGCAGCCCGAGCCCGGACCACCAGTATGTCAAACGTTGACCCAGCCACCGAGACGCGTAGGGCGCCAGTTACGATAAAGCAGGCGCATCAGCGCGCCACGCTCCGCCGGGTCCGAATGGATGGAGTTATTCATTGGAAGCTGTTTCTTCGGAGAGCACCCAGCCACTCTCAGGACCACGTCGTGTGACAAAGCCGCTTAAGGCTATTTGGCATGAGCTTGAACGGTGTGCTCAGTGACTCCCATCACATGAGCGACATGCCGCGATTAGAATCACTTGCTCAGTGGCGGGCCGAGGAATTCCAATCCGTATTGGCGAAAAAAATTCGTAGGATTACGGGAGAAACGGGTGCCGTGCCGGTCGGCAGTGCGGCCGTCACCCCTTGAAAAAACGCGTCCAGACCACCTGGCAGGTGGTATGCAATTCCACGGGTTGGCTCATCGACAGCGCGATAGCTTTTGCAGAAAAAGTCTTCCCGGCGCCGGCGTTCGAATCTCAGATGCAGCCGATGCACAAGGCGTCGCTGGACTATGCTGCGCATGGAATCACGAGCAGGAAAAATGCCTTCGTGACACGCGGACGGCATGCTTTTGATGCAGGCCACCGCTGAACGAGGACTCTTGACCATTCGCCTCCGGCCGATGATCGGGCTCGCGTTTACCGATCCCAACAACAGAAACAGGGGCCGTCCCCAATTGACGGCTCCCGTTCCCGGCGAGCTTAGGCAAGCTCGAAGCGATCGTGGTTCATCACCTTGGTCCATGCCGCCACGAAGTCGTTCACGAACCTTTCCTTAGAGTCCGCGCAGGCATAGACTTCCGCGAGCGCACGCAGCTGCGAGTTCGAACCGAAGATCAGGTCCACACGGCTGGCGGTCCATTTGAGCTGGTTCGTCTTCCGGTCGCGGCCCTCGTACACGGCTCCAGAACCATTGGATTCAGTGGACGGCTGCCATTGCGTGCTCATGTCGAGCAGGTTGACGAAGAAGTCGTTGGTCAGCGTCTCCGGCCGCTTGGTGAAGACACCGTGCGTCGACTTCCCGACATTCGCTCCCAGGACGCGCAGGCCGCCGACGAGAACCGTCATCTCAGGCGCCGTCAGCCTCAGCAATTGCGCCCTATCCACCAACAGCTCCTCAGGCGAGAGGCGCTGCTTGCCGCGGACATAGTTGCGGAAACCATCAGCCTTCGGTTCGAGCGGTTCGAAGGATTCGACGTCGGTTTGTTCTTGCAACGCGTCCATACGCCCCGGAGTGAAGGGGACCTTCACGTCGTGACCGCCGGCCTTCGCCGCGTTCTCGAGCGCCGCACAGCCGCCAAGAACGATCAGGTCAGCAAGCGAGACCTTCTTCCCGCGAGACGGCGAAGCGTTGAACTCCTTTTGGATTGCTTCGAGCTTCTGCAACACCTTCGCCAGTTCAGCAGGTTGGTTGACTTCCCAGTCCTTTTGCGGCGCGAGGCGAATGCGCGCGCCGTTTGCTCCACCGCGCTTATCAGAACCACGGAATGTCGACGCCGACGCCCAAGCCGTCGAGACCAGCTGGGAAACGGTCAGTCCGGAGGCCAGGATTTTCGCCTTCAGAGCTGCAACGTCCCGCGCGCTGATCAGCGGATGATTCACAACGGGGATCGGGTCTTGCCAGGGCAGAGGCTCCTTCGGAACGAGCGGGCCGAGATAACGCACGATTGGGCCCATGTCGCGGTGCGTCAGCTTGAACCAAGCCCGGGCGAACGCGTCTGCGAACTGGTCCGGCTGCTCGTAGAAGTGCCGTGAAATCCTTTCGTAGGCAGGGTCGAACCGCAACGAGAGGTCGGTGGTCAGCATGGTTGGCGCGTGACGCTTTGAGGGGTCGTGCGCATCCGGGATCGTACCGTTGCCTGCGCCATTCTTCGGTGTCCACTGATGCGCACCGGCCGGGCTCTTGGTCAGTTCCCAGTCATATTTGAACAGGTTCTCGAAGTAGCTGTTGCTCCACTTCGTCGGCGTCGTGGTCCAGGTGACTTCCAGGCCACTGCCGATCGTGTCATCCCCTTTGCCCGTGCCAAACTTGCACTTCCAGCCGAGACCCTGCTCCTCGATGGGGGCGGCTTCCGGCTCTGGGCCCACCAGTGCCACATCGCCAGCGCCGTGGGTCTTGCCGAATGTGTGTCCGCCGGCAATCAGCGCGACCGTTTCTTCGTCGTTCATTGCCATACGGCGGAACGTTTCGCGAATATCTTTGGCCGCCGCGACCGGATCCGGCTTGCCGTTCGGCCCTTCCGGATTCACGTAAATCAGACCCATTTGAACCGCAGCGAGAGGATTCTCGAGATCGCGGTCGCCGCTGTAGCGCTCGTCGGCCAGCCACTTGCCTTCGGGACCCCAGAGGACGTCCTCTTCGGGCTCCCAAACATCTTCGCGCCCGCCGCCGAAACCGAACGTCTTGAAGCCCATCGATTCCAGGGCCACGTTGCCTGCGAGAATCATGAGGTCGGCCCAGGAGATCTTCCGGCCGTATTTCTGCTTGATCGGCCACAGCAGCCGGCGTGCCTTGTCGAGGTTTATGTTGTCCGGCCAGCTATTGAGCGGCGCGAAACGCTGCTGGCCGGCTCCGGCGCCGCCGCGGCCGTCGCCGATGCGGTACGTGCCTGCGCTGTGCCACGCCATGCGGATGAACAGCGGCCCGTAGTGGCCAAAATCGGCCGGCCACCAATCCTGCGAGTCCGTCATCAGGGCGTGAAGGTCCTTGATCACGGCATTCAGCTCGAGACTCTTGAATTCCTTGGCGTAGTCGAACTCCTCGCCCATCGGATTGGACAGGGAGGAGTGCTGATGGAGAATCTGAAGGTTCAGCTGGTTCGGCCACCAGTCACGGTTCGTGTGTACGGGGGTTGCGCCCATGAACGGGCACTTGGCTTCGGTTGACACGTTTTGTTCCTTGACGAGTTCGGTTGCCATGAGTTCATCCTCCTTGTCCATTAACCTAGAGAGACTACGATGAAATACACCACCATCCAATCAAAGGAGGCGCTGGCCGAAGCGCGCCATTCATCCGGAATCCACACGCCCGCTTAACGGGAAGCGCGGCACGGAGCACACTTGGTGCAGAGACCCCGGAAAATGAGTTCACATTCGCGAACAATCCGCTTACCGAGAGAGCGCCGGGCCGGCGTGGGCACGTCGTACCACTCCACGTCCTCCACAATGCCGCAGCGGTCGCAGATAAAGTGGTGGTGCTGCATGCCTTTCACATCGAATCGCGCGGCCCGTCCCTCGACCGCCACCTCACGCACCAAACCCGCCCGCACCAAGTCCCGCAGATTGTTATAAGTCGTGGCCCTGGAGGAGCGTGGATCCACGCGATTCACGGCTTCGAAAATCTCGGCAGCCGTGGGGTGTCGGTTGCACTCCATCAAGAATGCCATCACGGCGTAGCGCTGCGGAGTACACCGCAAGCCGCTGCCCTCCAAGGACCGTTTAATCGCCGCGGGGTCCATGTCGAATTTAGAATATATCTAATATGCCACTTGATCAAGACTTAGTCCAGCAGGCGCACTCCAAATCTCTTGCCCTCCTCGAAACGAACGGAAATTGAATTTCCAGACGCTGGCAACCATCTGGAATCCAGGAGTGCCGCTCGTACCTCGCATCCTGGCTTCAACTTGAAGGCATCGCCTTTCGGATCTGGGCGGCCAAAAAACTTCGAGAGAAAACTCCATAGGCTTGATTTTGAATGCCCAGAGGATTCTTTTCCAGCAGAGAGCCTCGCCAGCACTCACCGGCCTGTTCGACCTAAAGGCCAACAGCTTAAGTAACTTGAGACATTACGAAAGTTCACTACACTCGCGCTATGAAGCACAGTGCCCTGTCACTGTTGGTTCTGCTTGCGGCCACACTCGGCTTTGGGCGGACGCCCTCGCCGCAAGACACCGCTCAAGCAGTCAAGGGCGTTCTCCGCTTGCGCGACGGAATGCATGATCCTGATAACTTCCAGGTGTCCCGCGTCCTCATCACCGACAAAGGCGTTTGCATTGACTATCGAAGCAAGAACGGGTCCGGTGCCATGAGCACGGGCTTTGCCGTTTACAAAGTGAATAAAGACACCCTGTGGGTTGACAACTCTTGGGTATGGGAACAGGCCTGTCTGTTTGGCAAGCTAGCTCAGCGTCGGGATGGCATGGACATAACCGAAGCGGCGCGTGCTGCACTTAAAGGACAACAGGCAGCACGAGTGCAGTCCGTGACCCCGGCCGTACCGCTTGCCACACCGGCAGCCCAACCCCTGTCCCAAGTTGCGCCGGTTGGAGTCCCGGTGACGACTTCACCGGGGGCAGTTGCTGTGCCTCAGCCGACACCGGTCGTGCCTGCGCCGGCGCCTACTCCCGCGGTCGCTGCGGCGCCCGCTGCGGTCGCCCATGAGGCAATCCAAGTGCAGCCCCTGAGCCCCGTCGTGCCAATTGCAACCGCACCAGTAGCCCAACCCGTGCCCCTTGTGGCGCCCGTCGGAGTCCCGGCGATGACTTCACCAGCGGCAGTTGCTGTGCCTCAGCCTGCCTCGGCGGCTCCCCCCGCGGTTGCTGCGGCACCCGTAGCCGCTCCCGTGCCGGTTAAGGCGCCCGTGACAGCATCGGCACCCGTACCCGGTGCGGCACGTCCAGCAGCACCGCCTGTAGCTTCCATTCAGGTATTAACCGTTGTGCCGGCTTCGCCTGCGACGCAGTCGACAGAGCGGCCAGTGCCTGCTGCAGTCTCACTTGCGGCAATACCGGTGCAGCCCATGACCCCAGCTGTACTGGTTGCAAACGCACCCGGAACCCAGCCCGTTCCGCCAGTTGGAATCCCGGTGGCGCCTTCGCAGACGGCGGCCACAGTGGCTCAGCCCATACCAGTTGTGCCCGCGCCAGTGGCCCAACCGGCCGTCGCCGCTGCGCCCCTGGCAGCCCCCATGCCGATTAAGACGCTGGTGACACCACAGGAGGCGGCACCAGTTGCGACACACAAGGCAGCACCACCTGACGTGGCCCCCATTCACGTAATTGCCGTTGTACCGGCTTCGGGTGGGACGCGGTCAACGGTGCCGCCCGCCCCGTCCGCCCAGCGGCCAGTTGCCACCGTCACAGTGCCGCCGGTTGCGGCAACTCCACAACCTAGCTCCACCCCCGCCACTTCGATGGAACCTCCCTCTATCCGCGGGATCGTTATCTTGGACAGCCAAGGAGCCCTGGGAAAACCTACGCCCTCCCTGCCTGCTCCAGCGCAGGAATCCGTGGCGGATGTGGCCCGTCGGTTAAAGAAGGCCAAACAGCAGGCACCCTAGCAGGCCGTTGTTTCGCAGCGCCCGGTGGTTGCGAGAGCGCGTTCCGGACAAGCCTAATTGACAGTCAGCATGAGAGTGCTGCTCTGGCCTCCGCTTGTGCACCCCACGTCCCCGGAATTTCCGCTCGGGGTAAGCACACTAACGCCCACCGTCCCGGGACCAGAAATCACTCCGGTTGTGAGCAGGATTGTCAGCTTTTGACTGCTGACAACGGTTGCGCCCAAAGCTTTACCACTGATGACAACCTCGGACGCCGATACAAAATTGTTGCCACTGATGGTGAGCATAACGCCTTCCTCTACCTGACTGAAACTCACACTGCTGGGTGCGACAGAACCGATAAGCGGCGCGGGCCTGGCGCTACCGCACAGGGGGTTCAGCGTGTTGTTACAACCTGAAAGAAACAGAACCACGCACAGAGCCGGGAAAGACAAACGAGCAGGCATAAAGGTGCTCCTTTTTCCAACGGATCCCCGCCTCGAACGTCAGTCGGTGATGTTGCGAAACGCCCGCCAACGGGGTCATTTCTGTTGTCGTCCAACCCGGGCAAGAGGAATAAGTTTTTGCCCCACCTCAAGAATGTAGAGACGTTCATCGCGATGGTGAGCACGGCCGCGCCGGCAATTTATCCGACGGACAAGGTGGCGCAGGGGCGTCCGATCGATGCGCTACCATAGGAGCAATGAAGCACCCCGTGACAATCTTTCTGGTCGCGTGGACCGCAGGCCTTTTCGCTATGACGGGGGGCGGTTTCTGACTCGGCTGCATTGGCGGGGCGGCGTGCCTCCGTTTCGGCAGCTTGGGGTGATTGAGCTTGCCTTGAGGCCGGGGAAGTACGCCGTTCCCGAGGCGTTGCCTCTCATTCGCTTGCTAAATACCGCCGGCGCGAGTCTGATGGCTGTGGGTTTGGCGGTGCTGATCTACGCACTGATTAACACCAATTGGGGGCAGTGAGTTGACGGGCCGCTACTAGCCTATCGTGTCTAGCCGAGGGCCGAAAGTAAAAACACTCCGACTGTGAGAGCCTTCCGGCCAGTGTGGGCCCTACTGAATGCTGCTCGCAGCCTCCGAGAAGACGTTGTTGGCATTGGAGCCGATCAGCCGGATCGTGCCCACCACCAGCACCAGGATTACAGCCAGCATGACCGCATACTCGGCGATGTCCTGGCCCTGCTCGTCGGACCAGAGTTGACTAAGTAAAAAACGCATAACGGATCTCCATCGATCTAGAATCTGCGTTCCGGGCAAATCCTCGCATTGCCACGGAGACCGGCATGTCCTCTGTTGCTCTCGAAACAGAAATGTCAACGGCTATTCCCTTCCTCGTCCGTCCTCCCAATCGACAGGAGGAACCAGGCTCCCTTCGAAAGCCTCTGGGAATCGCTCGTCACGGGACGAAACAGTAGCACACTTTGAGACAGAATTGCCCACATGAAGCCTTCAGCCGTAGGTGAAGTGCAATCATTTGCATATCTGCCCCAGTATGAAGTTTCGCAACAGTGTCACTATTAGGTTATTCGTAAATCAACAGAAACGGATTCTTGCCGCGCCGTTGTGCGTGGTGCTGTTGATCCTGGAAAGCACCGACTCGGTCTCGGCCGTCGATTCTGTTCTCCACGTTGCGAGGTACCATCCGACCGGGCGGCACGAAGTCGCCCAGACGAACCATTTGATCTGAATGCTCGGTCCGGCGAGGAGCGCACTGTCTGCGAGGTCGTTTCCAGGCGTCGGTTGCCGTCCACGCTATCGCCCCATTGCCTGCGCTTGGGCTACCTGGCCATTTCCACTGACGATATACGCATCCACCCGCAGTCCCATTGGCAACTGCTCTCCTGGGTCCAGTTCCACCAACGTCTCCAGAATCTTTCGGTCCACACGCTCGGTCGGCTCGTCGGTGCGCACGTTTTTCGGCCCTAGCAGTTCCCCCACCCGCACTACGCGTCCCCAGAACTTGTGCGCGCCGAAAGCATCGGCAGTCACAAAAGCTTTCTGACCGACACGAACCTTGTTTACGTCGGTCTCGTCCACATCCACCCGCACCCGCAAGACATTCGTGTCGCCGATCGTCAGGATGGGGTCGGGCACGGTCGACGAATTAGAGACGCTCTCCCCGCTGCGATGATGCTTGCGCAGCACCGTCCCGTTTATAGGGCACTTAATGCGGGTTTTCTCATATTTCGCCCGCGCGTCCTCGAGCCGTGCCTGCGCCAATCCCAGGTCGGCCTGGGCAAAGGCAATATCCTCCTCCCGTGCGCGGTCATCCACCAAGGAATGGCGCTGCACCGCTTCCCGGTATTGCGCGCTCGCGACATCATACTCACGTGAGTAGCGCTCGGCTTCTTCTTGGGAGATGACGCCGGCAGCGAACAGCTTCTGGTGACGATCCGCCTCTGCTTTCGCGTTCTCCATTACCGCCTGCGCTGCCTCCACCGTAGACAGCGCCTGCGACCGCTCCTGCGGGCGTGCTCCATTGATCACCTTGCGCAGCGTAGCCTGCTTGGCACGCACCTCCGCTTCCGCGGACAAAACTTCGGCGCGATAGTCGTCGTTTTCTAGAACCACCAGCACCTGGCCCTTGCGCACGGAGTCCCCCTCCTCCACATTCACCGAGCGCAGTTTGCCGCTCAGTTCCGAGCCGATCTTGATGTCTTCGGAAACCGGCTCAACCCGACCGGGTCCGGCGATCAGTTCCGGCGATGCCACTTTAACCGGCGTCTGAGGCGGCCTTTCCGCGCGGCTGCGGGTGGAATAAAGCGCCAGCGAAACCGTCAGTACAATCGCTAGTGCCGCGATAATGAGAGGCGACCGGTTTTTCATGGAAATTCTCCCCAATACGAAATCTGACAGAATCTAGGCAGCCGGCGCAGGGCTGGCTTTTGGCTCCTGGCAATACATTCCGGCAGGAGGCTCCGGCGAGTGGGCCCTGGCGATCAAGCCGTCCTCAATACGGACGATGCGATCGGCGAATTCCGCCACCCTTGAGTCATGGGTCACGACCACAACGGCACGACCCCTCGCGTGCGCCAGCTGCTGCATCGTCTCAATCACATGGCGCCCGGTATGTGAATCGAGTGCCGCCGTGGGTTCGTCGGCCAGGATGATCCGGGGATCCCCTGCCAGCGCCCGCGCGACGGCCACCCGCTGTTTCTGACCTCCACTGAGATCGGCGGGGAAACTCTCGAGCTTCTGGCTCAAGCCCACCTGCTCCAGCAACTCCTCCGCGCGACGCTTTGCGACTTCCCCTCGGATACCCTTCAGGTCGAGCATCAGTTCCACGTTTTCTGCCGCGGTCAGCGTGGGAAAGAGATTGAAGCCCTGGAACACGAAGCCGATATTTGCCAGCCGCACGGCCGGCAACTCCTTCTGGCTGAGATGGCTCACTTCACGACCGGCAATGCGAACGCTGCCCGAAGTCGGCGACAGAATGCAGCCCATGATGGAAAGCAGCGTGGTCTTGCCGCTGCCCGAAGGACCCATCAGCATCACCAGTTCCCCGGCTTCCACGTCCAGGTCAATGCCGCGCAGTGCCGGCGAGCTGGTCGCACCCTCGGTGTAGGTCTTGGTCAACTTGCGAACGGCAATTGCTGGATGCATGGGACACTCCGCGAGTGAAGCAAGAAAATGATTAGCTCCTAAAGACCATCGCCGGATCGAGGCTCGTGATCTTGCTGATGGAAACCAGCGCAGCTCCAACACACATCACAAGCGTAAGGAAAAACATTCCTATCGCCATCGGCCAGGGCAGTAGGATCGCGGCACCGCCTTCCTGGCTGGCATGGACCACAAACACGCTCACGATCATTCCCAGCACATAGCCCATAACCGCGCTCATCGCCGCCTGCCTGACAATTACCCAATAGACGTACCTGTTCGCTGCCCCCATTGCCTTCAGCGTCCCGTACTCGCGCAGGTGGTCCATGGTGGTTGCATAGATGGTCTGTGCCACGACCACGAAACCCACGATCAGCCCCAGCGCGGCGGCCAGCAGCACCGCCACCCCCGCCCCGGTAGTGAACATCCAGTAGAACTGAGTCATGCGGCTGAATTCTGCACTTTTGAAGACTTCCACGTCTTTGACGTGATCGAGGATTGCTTGCCGCACCTGCGCTACGTCTGCGCCTGGCGCGACCTTCACCAGGATGAAGATCGTCTGGTCGTCGGCGATACTGGCATAGTCTTGAGCGTTCTTGAACGTGGTAAACACGTAGGGAGAAGTGGTGAAGCTGCGTATTCCATGAGTGAAGCCCACCACTCGCGCCCGGTGTCCGCGAATCTCGAACAGCTCGCCCAGCTTAGTGACGCCCAATTTCTCTCGGTAGATTTCATCCATGATTACCGCGTCCGGCCTCTTGAGATCCTCGACGCTACCTGCCACCAAGTTCCAGGGACGAATCACGTCCGCGTCCGGGTTCAGGCCCACAATCTGCACCGACTCCTGCCGCCCGTCCGGCCGTTTCCAATCCGTCCAGCGGACAATGATCTTCTCTGCATCCTCCACGCCGGGAACAGCGCGCACCTGGTAGAGTTTGCGCTCGCTGAAAGGCACGCCCAGCTCGACATAAGGCACATGCCGTGACGTCACCCACAAGTCGGCGCCGGAATGATCGATAAGGCTGGAGGTGGTCCGGGTGAAACCCACAAACAAGCCCAGCTCCACTACGATCAGCACCACCGCAAAGACGATTCCGGTCAGCGTGACCGCGAGCCGCACCTTGTCGCGAAACAGATTCCGCCGCGCCAGAGGAGGCATGACTATTTCCCTTCTTTCACCAGGCCGCGCAATACCACGTCCAACATCAGTTCCGCGCGCTGCATCACCGGACGCCAATCCACCCACGGGTCAGTGTTCTTGGCGATGTTCAGCGAGATCACTCCATGCACCGCTGCCCATACGGTCTGCGACAGCAATTCGGCATCCTTGAGTTCTTCGCGAAAGCATTCCGCGTCGATTGCCCGCTGCATCGTGAGCTTGAGAAAGGCGTACGCGTCGACCTCCGGGTTGCCCAGGATCTCGTGATCGCGTTCATCGAGCTCCGCCGGAGGGTGCGGTGTCATGAACATCAGTTTGTAGTGGTTAGGGTATTGGATGCCGAATTCCACGTATGTCCGCCCGATGAAGCGCAACCGCTCCAGCGGATCGAGCGGCATCGCCGAGCTTTGGAACACCTGCGCTAAACGGGCAAAGTCCTCCTGACAAAGCTGGTGGAACAGGTCCTCTTTGTCCTCGAAATGGACGTAGATCGCGGTGGGCGAGTACTCGATCTTCTCCGCCACCTTCCGCATCGTGACGCCCTCGTAGCCCTCGCTGAGAAACAGGTCACGGGCCGCATCCAGGATCTTGTCCCGAGTCTCCAACTTCTCTCGCACTCGCCGCTCTTTTGTGCCCATAACAGTATTACCTTATTAAACGTTGTTTAGTTAACAACGTTACGTTACGAAATTTAGTTCTTTTTGTCAATAGAAATCTTTCAAACCACCTGTGTCCCACTAGACGCCAATCGCCAAGTCATTGAAAAAACAGCATTGCGGGTAAAAACGCCGAATCAGCGTGCGTACCAATCCTGCTATGCACCAGAGGCACCGTTGAAGTCGACCGGTGGTCCCGGGACACGTGTATGGGCGGTCCGGAACACTGGTTCACACGGGTGAGGGGCGTTTCGGCTGTCAGCAACCGAAGTCAAGGTCAGGCGCGAGCATCCTCCGTGCTGACAAGGTGTTAGCTCTACAATCGTCGGAATGGACCACCATCGAGTCGCCGCCATCAGCATTATCGGTACGTGTCTCGATGTGCTAGGCAGTTTGTATCTGGCCTACGACTTGCTGGGCGGACAACACGGTCCGTTGCGTCTGCTTACTCGTGCGGTAACGTACTCGGTCGTGTTCGGCATCGGGTATGGCCTCGGCCTCGGTCTCTTTTTTGGCTTGTTCGCCGGCATCGCGACCGGTATTACCGTGTCGATCGAGTTTAATCGAGCCGCTCGCGGGCTGGACCATTACTCCTTGCCATGGGAAGCGTTGTTTGCCGCCATCCGTGGGTTGGGTTTCGGAGCTGGACTGTACCTGATTTTGGGCATGCATTTCGCCATTGCATTTGCCATTCTCATCACCATCGGCCAAGTATTCGCCTACTCTCGCGGCACGCGTCCCGCGATCGACTATGAAGCGTCTCGTCGTCCGCGGCTTACGCGGCGCCAGTTTTGGGGAACCGTGGTCCGTACCGTCGGCTACATCGCCACCGCCCTTATCTGTAGCGCCTTCATCCATCACTGGGAACATGCGTGGTCATTTGCGATCCGCGTAGGTTTGGTAACGGGCATTGTCACTGGGGTGGGGGTAACGGTGAATCCTTACATTGAATACTACGCTGATAACCTTCCGGCGCGACGCCTTGGAGCGTTCGGCATCGGACTCATCCTTTGCGGCTTTGCTCTGCAATCTCTTCAGTACTGGCTGGCACTCTTGGATGTGCACCTGACCTAGCGAGCCCTGGCCATGAGCGATTCGGGATTCCCAAAGCACTTCGACGGAAGGCGCTTCTACAATCCGGATGCCCCGCAAGCACGCGCATTCTTGGATGTATTTCGATGGAAGCTGACGAGTCGGCCTGATCCGTCGCCCGGTTACATTTCGGACGTCGAGCTGTCCATACCTCCTCCCCGCGTGAAAAGCGGTGAACTGCGAATCACCCTCGTGAACCATTCGACCGTGCTTCTTCAGCAGCGGGCTTCCAACATTTTGACGGATCCAATCTGGGCAGAACGGGCAAGCCCTCTATCCTGGATAGGACCAAGGCGCCGAAGAAAGCCCGGAGTGCGACTGGAGGACGTGCCCCACATCCATGCAGTGCTAATCAGCCACAATCATTATGACCACCTGGACCTGCCAACACTACGTTGGCTGGCGGCCCGCGGAGGTGCCACGTTTATTGTTCCACGGGGGGTCGCTCGGTTACTTCGCTCCAAGAGTGTAGGGCCAACTCACGAACTGGATTGGGGGGAATCAGTCTCACTCACGGACCATACCGTGCACTGTGTCCCGGCTCTCCACTTCTCCAGCCGTAGAATCTACGATCGCAACCAGACTTTATGGTGCGGGTATGTGATCGAATATCCGGAGCAGCTGGTGTATTTCGCGGGGGACACGGCGTTCGGAAGTCATTTCGCACAGATTCGGGAAAAGTTCGGATCGCCACACCTTGCCTTGTTGCCGATCGGGGCCTATGAACCTCGCTGGTTCATGTCTGCCGTACACATGAACCCGGAGGAAGCAGTTCGAGCCCATGGCATCTTGGCCGCCAGGAACAGCATTGCGATCCACCACGGAACGTTCCAACTGGCAGATGACGGCATCGACGTTCCAAAAAGACAACTCGTCGCTTCTGCGCCGGACGAGTCATTTCTAGTCCTCAACAACGGGCAATTTGCCAGCATCCCATGACGATTCACCAGAAACACCTCGCGTTGCAGGAAACACAGAGAGTTCCGGGCACGTAGTTCCCTTGCCGGGAAAATAGCTGGAGCGGACAGTCCAACGGTGGCACTGACATCAGGTTAGGGGAGGCGAAGATCGGTGTTTGCTTCGACTACCGTTTTTTCGCTCGCCGTCGTAAAGATAAAGAACGGCCAATCTAGGAAACCGACAAAGTGGGATCAGACGGTTTCTGACCATTGTGACCCAGTCACTTGCGACGCCACCTCAGAAGGTTCCCAGCGCTCACTGCCGAATCCGGTGTGTTACAGTTCGAACGTGAGCACGTTTCGAATCGCGCTGGCCAACCTCCGGTTCCCAGCGACTGCCGAAGAGTCGGTCGTGCTGGCGGAACACGCCGTCGCGCAAGCGTCCATCGAGGGAGCCAGTCTGATCTGCTTTCCGGAATGCTTCGTTCCGGGCTATCGGGCAATCAGTAAGTCGGTGCCGCCGCCCGACCCTGCATTTCTCGAACGCGCCTGGTCGGTGATTGCTGCCGCTGCTGCGAAAGCGAACGTCGCAGTTATTCTCGGCACCGAACGCCTCATCGATGGGGCCCTGCTAGCCACTGCCCTGGTCATTAATCGAGATGGAACGATCGCCGGTTTTCAAGACAAAGTCCAACTCGACCCCTGTGAGGAAGGCACCTATTCGTTCGGTTCTGGGAGGCGGGTTTTTCAAGCCGGTCCGCTGACGTTCGGGATCGTGATTTGCCATGAGGGTTGGCGCTATCCGGAAACGGTTCGCTGGGCAGTTCGGCGCGGCGCGCAGGTCGTGTTCCATCCCCATTTCCACGAAGCTGAGCCCGGCGGGTACATCCCCTCGAGTTTCGCCGATCCTTCGAATTCATTCCACGAGAAAGCGGTCTTATGTCGTGCCGCCGAGAACACCTGCTATTTCGCAACCGTAAACGTCGCGAGCGTGGGCTCACCGACCACTTCGGCGGTGGTGCGGCCCGACGGAACGCTGCTCCGTTACCAGCCATATGGCCAAGAAGGGTTGCTCATTGCAGATATCGATGTCACTGCGGCCACAGGCGTTCTCGCTGGACGCTGCAAATACGCTTAGACGCTGATCGGGCTGCTCCATGGGTCTAAATGAATCCAGAAGCTACTTCAAGCCTTCCACCAGATAAAGATCAGACAAGGTCCGGATATAGCCGTACACATACGCCCTGACGTCCGGCGTAAGTGTTATGCCTCGGATGGTATCAATTCCCGCCGCGTCGGCCGGCACCAGTTCTTTCCATAATTTCCTCTTCCCGGTGGACAGCTCGACCTGAGACACCTTGGCTGGGATTTCTCCAAAGCGGAAAACGTAAACCGAGCGGCCGTCCGCGGACCAGCCTGTCGGGGCCTCATCGCTTTGTGTCCCCGGGACGAGCATGGGTTCGCCCCCGTGCACGGGATAGAGGTAAGTTTTGTGGTCGGGACCCACACTGGCCACGTAGTCGCCTTTCGGGGAAATCACCACCGACGGGTTCACGCCTTCGGGGCTGATAGGATGTGGCTTGCCTTCTTCCGGCGATTCCAAGTAAAAACGAAACCCGTGACCGGGCTCATTGCCCGAGAACACGATGTGTTTTCCATCCGGAAGCCACCGCGCCCAGAGGTGATTGATGGAATCGTGGGAGAGTGGGCTCGCTTCTCCAACTCCGGTGGGTTGCAGCATCAGCGGTGCCGGGACGGTATTAGGTCGGGTAAGGGCCCATTTCCCATCCGGCGACAGCCCCAGTCCTATTCCGTCACTGAGACGAATAGCCGGAGAGCCATCCGTCTTGCGAAGGTAAACCGCATACTTGGGGCCTCCACCCTCTCCCGTTTCGCCAAAGAGAACGGTTCGGCCGTCGGCAGATAAGTCCCCCGGTACCGACCAATCCAGCCAAGACAAGTCGCGCTCCTTGCTTTCGCCCGGAGCCAAACCGATCAGTCCCGCTCGGTCGTTGCCCCGGGTCAGCAGCACGCTGCCGTCGCGGCGAACGTCGAGCAGAGTCAGTTCGCCAGGAACGCGTGCCAGCAGTCGGACCGTTCCCGATAGATTGACTGCATACAGAGATCGATCTCCGCCGGTACGCGTCGCAGTAAACCAGATCTCCTCTCCGCCCGGCGACCATGCGATGCCTTGGATGCTGTCCCAACCGGTGCACAGGGTCGTTTTCTTCGCGGCTAAATCAACCACGGCAACAGCCCCGCCATCATCACCGAGCTGCGGGTGATCGATAAATGCAACCGTATCTGCCTTGGGCGAAATACGAATGTGCCCAACCCATCCGTCCGCCTGATAGAGCACCTTGCCCGGGGGGAATTCCAGGCGGTGGCGCCCTTGCTCCTGGCGCACAATCGCCAGCGTATCGCTGTCGGGCGACCAATCGGCAAATTCGACATTCTCCATGACCTCCCGCGGCGCCCCGCCGACTAATGGCACACGCGCCAGCGTCCCCGAATAGAGGAATTGTGCGACCGGGTGGCTTGCGAGCGAGAGCGCCATTTCCCCTGCCGAAGACACAGCTAGAACATCTGCTCCTGCCGGTTCCAACTCGTGAGACTCCGGGCTTTCCGGACGGGTGGTGAATAGCTGCAGTGGTTTACCTTCCCATGCCGCGCTGTAAATGATCGTCTTACCGTCCGGGGCAAATCTTGCGGCATGCACAATGCCGCGGCGGAAACTGAGCGGATGATAAATGGGAAGCGAAGCCTGACTCGGCCTTGCCAGTAGAAACGTCCCAATGGCCACTCCGGCCAGCAGCGTGACCAATCCCACCAGGAAGGCCACCCAGCGGGGGAACTTGCGCGACTCAGCGACTTTGTCGGTTCGCGACGCGGCCACCGAAATCGCCGGTAGGGAAGGCGGTAGGTTCGCAGCACTCGACGCGCGCATGCGTGAGGTGTCCAAGTCCCGCTTAATGCGCTTCAAATCCCCGCGTATTTCCCCGGCCGTCTGATAGCGCAAATCACGGTCCTTCTCCAGAGCTTTGGAGATAAGCTCCTCGAGCTTTGCCGGGATGGCGGTATTCAGGCTTGAAATCGATGCAGGCATCCGGTTCAGAATGGCCTCAAAAACGACTCCGCTGCTGCTGCCCTGAAAAGCCAGCTGTCCTGTAGCCATCTCGTACATCACCGCGCCGAACGAGAACAGGTCCGAGCGGGCGTCCAGTTCCTCGGCACGCACCTGCTCCGGAGACATATAAGAAACCGTGCCAACCGTCGAGCCAGGGCTGGTCATGAGAGCGCGCGGTGTGGCGTTGGTCGCTGTGTGCTCGCTGTATTCAGACGCCAGCTTTGCCAGGCCGAAATCCAGCAGCTTGGATTGGCCGCGTTTGGTGAGGAAGATATTCGCTGGTTTGATGTCACGATGAATGATTCCCTTGCTGTGGGCCGCGTCCAACGCATCCGCAATCTCGATGCTAAGAGCCAGAGTCGTCTCCGTATCCAGCGGGCGCCCCGAGATACGCTGTTTCAGAGTCATCCCTTCCAGGAACTCCATGGCCATGAATGCCTGGCCGCCTTCTTCACCGATGTCGTGAATCGTGCAGATGTGGGGATGGTTCAAGGCCGAGGCCGCTTTGGCCTCGCGGCGGAAACGCTCCAGGGCCTGAGGGTCCTGGGCCAAATCGTGTGGAAGAAATTTTAACGCGACGAAACGGCCGAGGCGGATGTCTTCTGCTTTATAAACCACACCCATTCCGCCGCCGCCCAGCCTTTCAATTATGCGGTAATGCGAGATAGTCTGGCCGATCATTGCGTCGCGACCTTCGGAATCTTAGGGCCGAGGATAGGACAAGTCAATCAGCACCATGCAATCGCGCTGGGGCGTTCATTTCTGGAGTCGGTCGCCAGAGTTACTTCGCCCCTCACCCCCGCCAGTTCTGACATTTCTGGCGCCCTTCCGTGCCAGCCGTGCGGAATCGAAGTTGTTCCAGATCGAGTCAGTACAGTCTCAGTCCGTGAACGCGAGGGGCCGCTTCTGGCCATGTGTGAGCCTGCCCGAGCACAGCATCGATCGAGGCATATTTTTCAGGCAATCAAGCGCAATCCACCCCCCGCCACCAACCAACTTGGTTTCCCGTTGCTCGCTGTGCCTCTTAGGCATACGATCTCCGCATTCAACTTGTACCTGGTGGTGGGCAGCCGAGCACGTCGGAATCTGTAATGAACGTTCTTCTCCTCTCCATGCCGGATTACTTCGAGCACATGCCCCCGATCGCCGTCCGCATGCCCAATGGCGCTCTGACCTCGCTTGCAGGCAACATCGACCCTCACCATGAGGTTGCGGTCGCCGATCTGATCCTCAGCCACGGTTGTGTGCGGGAGACTGTCCTCGGGTTGATTCACGAATTCGATCCCGAGCTCATCGGGCTCTCCGTGATGACCTTTCAGCGCCGGACCGCTGATCGCATGGTTGATCTGGTCCGTGGGCTCAAGCCCGGCGTGAAAATCGTTGTCGGCGGTTATGACCCCAGTCTTGCCCCTGGAGCTTACGAAGAAATGGCGGTGGATTACATTGTGCGCGGGGAAGGTGAGATCACCTTTCGTGAACTTCTGCGAGCCTTAGAAAGCGGGCAAGGGTTCACAACTATCTCGGGCCTTTCCCATCGCATAGGCGGGCGCTGGGTTCACAATCCTCTGCGCCGAGCGCATCGACTGGAAGATGGTGATATCCGCCTGCCCAAGCGGTCTGCGCGCGTGCTCCGAGGCTACACCTTGCTCGGCCGGCAGGTGGATGTGGTGGAGACTTCGCGCGGCTGCACGTATGACTGCAGTTTCTGCTCGATTATCGAAATGCGAGGACGTAACTTTCACACGTACTCCTTTGAGCGTGTGCTCGAGGACGTACGTGACGCCCACCATCACGGTGCACGTACGATCTTCCTGGTAGACGATAACATTACCCTCAATGTACCTCGCTTCGGGGCCTTATGCCACGCCATCATTAAGGCTGGACTGAATCACCTGGACTACTTTGTCCAAGCCATGACCTCGGCCATTGCTGACCATGGGGAAGCCCTCGCACCACTGATGCGGCGTGCGGGTTTCCGCTACGTTTTCCTCGGGATCGAAAACGTACTTGAGCAAGATTTACAGTTCTTGCGCGCCGCGGCCAAGAACACAGCGCGGGGAAAGAGCGGCAATCGAGAGAATGCCACGGTAAGGGCGATCAACTACCTTCATCAAAATAAAATGTATGTGGTGGGAGGGCTGATCGTCGGTAACCCGACCGATACTCGCGAATCCATCGAGGCCAACCTCGCATTTGCCAGACGCTACGTAGATTGGCCATACATTCAACATCCCACGCCGTATCCGCGCACACCCATGGCCGAACACTTCCGCGAGCACGGGCTGATCACGAGCGACCGACTGGAGGAGTATGACGGCACGACGGCAGTGGTGCGGACCGAACACGTGCCTGCAGAAGATATCGAATTCCTACGCTGGAAAGCGGAGCGCTGGATGAAGCTTCGCCACATGCCTGCGGCGTTTCGCCATGACCCGTGGTTCGTCGTGCGTCACGGTCCCGAGATGTTGGCTCATACCTATCGCGGATGTACGCTTCGTTCAGTGCTGGGATTAGAAGACAAGCGAAAAAGCTTTGAGCGCTACAAAGGAATACGACGCCAAGAGCGAGTGTATTTATAAGTTAACCCGCCTTCCATCGGCCGCAAACCGGACTTCTGTGCATTGTGCTGATGGCCACGGAGAATGAGCACAGCCATGTTCACCAGGCTCTGGCGAGTCGCAAAGGAATTCATCTTGGCGGTGCTCGACCCTATGCCCCCCGAGGGATACACCTTCAACCCCAATCCAGAAGAGTGAGCGATCGGCACCCTGCTCTCCTCGAACAGGCGTCACCGGTCAGGCATGGTGAATACTCCTGCCACTCGCTCTAAACTCCGGTAATTGCCCGAGGATTTCCCTGTGGATGCCCGGAGCTCATCCACGGCCGATGCAGGTACGAGGGCTGGCCGAAGCTGCGCCTATTTACCTAATGTGGCGGCCTGGGGCGGAGCATAAACAAAACGGACCAACCGGTTCTTGCTCCAGCATTCATCATTCAGTTCTGGACAAACCGGATATGACTGACCCCATCCCGCCGCAACCAGGATTTGACTCTTTGCAACGCCCCGACTCAGCAGCGTTTGCTTAACCCAGTCCGCTCGTCGCTGGGATAGGAGCAGATTGTAGAAAAGATCGCCCCTTGAAGAGGCGTACCCGTCAATGTAAAAGCGCACGTCGGGATGAGCCTTCAGCCATTCGGCATCGCTGTCAAGGACGCTGGGGTTAGAAGGTTCGTCATGGTCATTCCATGGGAACAGGAGCGGTTGCAGGTTCGTGTTGAAGGCTTCCTGATCGGGACCAAACAGATTCACTGGCGGTCGTGACCAGTAGTCGACCCAATAAGCCACATTTGGGGACGAACCGGTCGGACCCTCTTGTGCAAACATCCCGGTACTGGCGAACAGGAGGCAAATGAGGATGAAAGAGATTTGGAGGGTATGCTTCATGGAACTCTCCACACTGGATTTGCCCGAGGCTGAGAGGCATGATCGCCTAGCGGTTGTTCGTCGCGCAACTGTAAGAAATGTCAGGTGTCCCCAAGCCTCGGAAATAATGGCGACGTGGCCAGGCACGGGCAAGGCCGCCGCTCCGAACCCCGATTCCAGGAAGCGGGAGGAACCTTCCTCCTGAACCGAGCAACTTGCCGTCGCTTCAAGAACGACTTGCCATCCGCTGCCAGTCAATGGAATTGAATCCCGCCCAACCCTTTACGACGATATCGCGCTCTGGCTCGCCCTTCAGGGAGAGCAGACGCACGCGGCGCTCCAGGGTGCTGAACTCCACAAAGACGATTCGCGAACCGTCGGGTGACGGCATCCAGTTAAAGAGCGCTCCCGGGTGAACGTCGACCCTGAGCGAGTGCGTCTTCCCCTGCAACGGGTCAACCGCGCTGACGACGACTTTCTTCCCGTCTTCACTCAACTGCCTCATGAAACAAACGTCCGCTGGAACGCGTGGGCAGGCGTAATTACCGAGTCGCGGCACATCCATCACCGGTTGCGGGGCTATGATGCGCGTAGAAATGCTACCCGGACCTTCGGGGAGGTAGGAGTAGAGGATGGACCTCCCATCTGGTGTTACGCGAGGCATCCAGGGCTGATCGGCTCCGGCGACCATGGTCTCGGCAGTCTGCTGGTCGGTTTTCTGTTTAAAGATCTGGTTTGGACCATTACGATCCGACCAAAAGAGCACCGCCTGGCTGTCGCTCGTCCAGGCCATAGGAAAGTCGTTACGTTCGTCGAGGGTCAACCGCCGAGGCGTCGTGGATATTGCGAACACTGCTGAGTCGCAGAGGCTCAGGCCGGCATCGCGCTCCCATTCTCGGTCAACCCGCTCGTTTGAATGTCCTGATCTGGTCCGTCGTCGCGGCCTGTTGCACCGTTTTCCGGAGGCTGTCAGACTGGACCAGAGCAATCGCTACCAAGTAATGCATCTGTCAGTGAAGGCCCATGCCCTAGTGGAAATACATCGAGAACGCTACGAACTCCTGGACGCGGAAGCTGCCAGAGCGATGAGGCCTCAGCACCATTCCGGGAGAATGATCAGCAGAAATTTCCGACGATGAGCCAGACCTCAGGAAACACGATTTCCTTTAATCTCACCGATCATTTTGTGGACCGCCATATCAGGGAGGGCCAGGGCGGGAAAGTTGCAATTCGATGCGAGGAGTTGGTTCGCACTTACGAGGATCTGGCGGTCGACATAAATCGCGTGGGGAATGGCTTGTTGCATTTGGGTTTGCAAGAGGAGCAACGGGTATTGTTATTGCTTCCCGACTCTCCGGAGTTCGCTGTTGCCTATTTTGGTGTCATCAAGGTCGGCGCTGTAGCAGTGCCGACGAATACGGCTGCGCAGACAGCCGATTACGACTACTTCCTCCGTGAGAGCAGGGCGCGGATACTGATCGTGCATTCAACGCTCTTTAGCAAAGTTGCTCCAGTGCTAAGTTGGCAGGGCAGTCTTCGACACGTCATCGTCGTCGGCGAACCTCAGCCCGGGTGCCTGGATTGGGATGAGTGGCTTGCCCAGAGTTCGCCCGGACTGGGTGTTGCAAAGACGAGTGAGGAGGACGTCGCGTTTTGGCTGTGGACGTCGGGCAGCACGGGGCGGCCCAAGGCTGCGATACACCTGCATTATGACTGGGTCTGCTGCTGCAGGAATTATGCCGTCGAAGTCTTAGGAATCAGCTCCGCTGACATCACCTTCTCGTCATCCAAGCTCTTTCATGCCTACGGACTGGGCAATGGACTTATGTTTCCTTTCTATGCTGGGGCGAGCACGATTTTGTTTCCGGGGAAGGCTCAAGCAAAAGCGGTATTAGAAATTGCTCAGATCGCCCGGCCGACGCTCTTCTTCTCTGTTCCCACGTTATATACCCAGATGCTCCAGGAAGCTGAGAGAGAATCGTACAGCTTGGAAAGTGTTCGCCTCGCCATTTCTGCGGCTGAACCTTTGCCAGCAGAGATTTTCCGCAGGTGGCACCGCCAATTCGGGGTAGAAATTCTTGACGGCATCGGTTCCACGGAGGCACTTCATATTTACTTGTCGGCGCGGCCTGGCAAAGTGAAGCCTGGCAGCACGGGGAGCGCGGTTCCAGGTTACAAACTGCGCATTGTTGATCCAGACGACCGCGAAGTTCCACCAGGCGTCATCGGAGATCTCCTTGTATCGGGAGACAGTATCGCTCCCTGTTACTGGAACCGTCGACAGCTGACGGCGGAGCGCATGCGTGGAAAATGGTTCTTCACTGGCGACAAGTATTGGATGGATCAGGAGGGCTACTACTGGTATGCGGGTCGTTCCGATGATATGTTCCGGGTTTCGGGTCAATGGGTCTCGCCGGCCGAAGTCGAAAGCGCCTTGATTGAACATGACTGCGTCCTGGAGGCGGCGGTGGTTGCCTATCGAGAAAACACCGAGCTTCACACTCCAAAAGCGTTCATTGTGCTTCGGCAAGGCGTTGCAGCTACTCCCGACCTGGCGCGAGAACTGCAGGAGTTCGTTAAACATCGGATCACGGCTTACAAGTATCCGCGACGGATCGAATTCGTGGACAAACTGCCGAAGTCCGCCGCAGGAAAACTATTGCGATACCAGCTGCGTGAGTTCGCCTCCCGAACCTCAACCTGAGTAGCCACGCCAACCCATACCGGTTCCCCCCCGCCAAGACGCCGCTAATTTGTGGTGCTGGACTTTTCCGCGATGACAGGCTATGTTCCTTTCTCCGTGCGCACGCTCCCCGCAATGCAAGACGCCAAGGCCCTGATGACGAAGGCAATGGAGCGGTTGGTCTTGCCGGGTTGCTTCTAGCAGCAGCGTGCAGGAGACCGCGTATCGGGCCAATGCTGCGTTGCATAAGCTACGGGTGGATTAGATCGCTGCTGTCTGATGTTGGGTGCCTGGTGAGTGCACACCCAGGACAACAGGCTGCACAGAGCCGGTCGATGGCTCGGCAATTCCCCTTGGTTAGAAGGCAATATGTCCCAAATGCGCAAGGACATCTTCACTGACCGCTGGGTGATCATGGAGGAGCGCGACGAGTTGCAGGCGACGGACTTTCAGTTCAACAAGTTTGTGAGGGGTACAGGATTCTGCCCATTCTGCGAGAACAACGAGTTCGCAACCCCGCCTGAGGTCTTCGCAATCCGGGACCGGGGAACTTCTCCTAACGGCCCGGGATGGTCGGTACGGGTGGTGCCCAACTGCCGCCCGCGGTTGCGGATAGAGGGCGAATTGGGAAGACGTGCGGAAGCGCTATACGATCTGATGAACGGTATTGGGGCACATGAGATCATTGCGGAAACCTCGCGACATGATCGTAGTTTGCACGAGTTGCATATCGAAGAAATTTCCAACGTCATCAATGCCTTTAGAGCTCGCATCCTCGATCTTGAGGGCGACAAGCGTGTGCGATACGTGCTGATCTTTAAAAACCACGGTGAGGGAGCGGGCGCACACACCATCAGTCATTCCATTTCGCAGTTGGTGGCCCTCCCGGTAACCCCACGTGCGGTGAAGACGAAGCTCATGATCGCGCGTGACTACTTTGCCTTAAAGGAGCGCTGCATCTACTGCGACGCCCTTCAACAAGAGCTGAGGGGAAGAAAACGCCTGCTCGCTGAAAATGACGATTTTGTCGCGTTTGCTCCCTTCGCGTCGCGCTTTCCTTTCGAGATGGCTGTGTTCCCCAAATTTCATAACAGCGCATTCAGCCGGATTGCTGCAAACCAGATCGAAAACCTGGCGCATATCCTGCGCGATTTGCTCCAAAACCTGGATCAGAGAGTGGGTGGGCCGCCCTACAACCTATCCCTCCACGACCGTCCCTTTCTGCGTCCAAGAGGAGGGTACTGGAACACGATCGAGGAGGACTTCCACTGGCATATTGAGATCTTGCCTCAGATGTTTCGTATCACTGGTTTCGAGTGGGCTTCGGGATTCTTCTACAACCCAGTACCGCCCGAAGCGGCGGCTCGTTACCTCAATTCCGCAGCTTGAACAGGCTCCCCGGGGCACGATGATTGAATGGACCCTTGCGCACGGCATTGTCGCCTAGCCGATCTGTCAGATTTCGAGAAAGCCGCCAAGAGGACGTGTGCCCCCAGATAACACTTCCGGTCGGGTCGACGATGCGCAGCTCCCAACCTACCTCACTTGGCCGAAGGCAACGTTCTCTGCTGCATCGTCGGACTTAACTCCTTGCATGGTGTGCCGCTGTTCTTCTTGCGGCTAGGTACCTCAGAACGAGGAGTCTGCTCACACGATGGGAGCCCGGGTGCTTCCGATCGGGCGAGCCAACACGTGTGATTTGGCTCACAGCCAAGTCGCAGGGTGCGTGGCAAATGTAGAGCGACGTGGAGAATCAAGTGCCTACTCCACAACAATGGGACGCGCACGAAACCGATCTGCTCGATAGAGCCGCAGACAAGATTGTTGGCTATGCGGAAAGGGTGGGAGTGAGCCGCGACGAAATCATTTCCCTTTTGGATTCGGGAATGAGCATCCGCGACCTACTCTTATTCTTGGCTTCCAAGGATTCTAGGCGGGCTCATGACTAGATCGTTCTTGGGTTCTGAAATGGTTGTGCGATGCCCACATTACACCGTTGGGATTGTTGGGTCCAAACGCATGGTGGGACACGTCGATGGGCGTTTTATTTGTGGCAAATCTGGTCCTACCCCACTACCTGCTGATCCGGAGTACAGATGTTCCTGTGACTCCGTCCCAGTGATTCGTCGGTAGTTTTTGCACCGGGCTCAGTTGTGCCGGACAATGCCTATGAGGCTGACGGAGAAAACGTTAATGACGGCCACGGTTATCGCGCTGGGCGTCATTCTCATTCTTGCTGGAATTTTGCTTTGGGCTCTGCTGTTCTTTCGGACCACCCTCTAGCTTGCGGAATTCGGTTTGTGCTCGCCCCAATCAACAGCAATCTGCAAGCAAAAACCGTGGTGCCAAAACCTCCTGGGCGCTGCGGCGGGGGAATCAGACCGGTCCCTGATAGCGGCGCTGCCGCACGGCGGCAATGAGAAATGCCGCCGTCACCGCCAGACCGATCCACAGACCCGGGCTGCTCAGAAACGTAGCGGGAGTGATGTGCGTCATCGGATTCGTAGGGAAGATATCGTCCGGCGTGGAAGCATTCCCGGGCGCGACGCCGATCAATCGCCCCCCTACCATGGCAGCGAAATGCGAGGTGTGAAACGCCATCTTTTCTGCACCGGCGATCGCGACTATCGGCAAGGCGGCCCACAAAAATGTCGCCCGGCGCGCCCATCCTGATACGAGCAGCAGCCAGCCGTACATCGGTGCAGGCCAGAGCGCATGGGCTGTCAGAATGTGGTAGAGCAGCAAGAGCGACATCTGCAACCATGCCAACCGTGTCCAGAGCGTCGCCGCACTAAGACCGCTACCCAGCAGTACGGCACTGCTCACGAGCAGCATTATGAAGTGCATGGCGGAACCGATCGCCGACGTGAGCAGAGGCAGAATGAAGATCGCAACGCTCGCCTTAGCAACCACGGTAGTGAGATCGGAGACGGGCAGCGACTTCCAGAAGAGAATGCTGCGATCGCGCCGTTCGCTGTGCAGTGCCTCCAGACAGTAGAACACGCCCACCAGAATGGTAGTGACCATCATCAGCCCCGCCGCGATGTCGTACGGCATGGCGATGGCGTCGCGCTGTTGCGCTGGGTCGAGGGCCGACAGGCCGCGCATCCTGGCGGGCAGATGAATAAGGCTGATCAGAAATCCGAATAGAAACACACCTGCGAAGGCCAGGGGCGCGAGATAGAGCAAGCGGTTTTCCCATAGTTCGCGTCGTACCGACCAGTAGAAGAGCCGAGTTGCCGATATTGCCGACGCAATTCTCGGCGCATCGAATGACTCGTGCATGGTGCTCGATTGGGTATTCATCACGCTGCTCCTTGCGCTTGGGCCGCCTGGTTGCCCATCACGGCTACGAAAAGGTCAGCGATACTGGGCGTGCGCACGTCGCCCAATTCGGCTAGTTGCCGACGATCGGTATTATCGAAGAGCAGTATGCTGCATCCCAGGACGGCACGCTCGCGGATGGGCTTCAGAGCGCGCGCCGCCGCGACGTGCTCGGGTTTCACCGTCACCTCCGCATAGCGCGACTCGAATTCTTCCATGCTGCAAGCCAGCACGATGCGGCCGCCGTTGATGAACATGAGGTCGGTGAGGACATGCTGGATCTCTTCCACCTGATGCGTCGTCAGCAGGATGGTGCGGCTGCAATCGAAGTAGTCACTCAGCAAGGAATCGTAAAATTGCTTGCGATAGAGGATGTCCAGGCCAAGCGTAGGCTCATCCAACACCAGCAGTCGGGCGTCAATGGCCATGACCAACGCCAGATGCAGCTGAGTCACCATCCCCTTCGACAATTCCCTGACTTTGTTGGTGCTCTTGATGGCTGTGGTCACAAGGAAAGCCTCCGCTTTCGCCCGATCGAACCGCGGATGTACACCAGCGACGTAGTCGAGCATTTGCGAGACTTGCATCCAGCGCGGTAGTACGGCAACATCCGCAATGAAACAAACATCGCGCATGAGCTGTTCACGCTCGGTCCAGGGGTTGCGTCCGAGCACCTTCAGTTCTCCCTGGTAAGGGATGAGGCCGAGAATCGTGTTGAGCGCCGTGGTCTTGCCTGCGCCGTTGGGACCGACGAGGCCGAGAATGCGGCCCCGTTCAACACGTAAGTCGATGCCGTCCAGCGCGACGGTTGCGCCGAAGGTCTTCCGGAGTGCGCGTGCTTCAATCACTGACATGCCTTCAGTCTTCCTCCTCTTTGGCTGTCGCCTCCGATCGGCGTTTTGCGGTGCCATTCAGCAATTCTCCCAGTGTCAGACCCAGCCGCTGCATGGTGGCAAGGATCCTGGGCCATTCCACTGCAAGAAACTTCTGCCGCTCACCCTCCCTCAGCAGGGTGAGCGCCCCCGCCTTGATGAACATGCCCAGACCTCTCCGCTTCTCAACAAGTTCCTCGTCCACCAGTTGCTGATATCCCTTCAGGACCGTGAGCGGATTCACCCGATATTCGGCGGCAACCGTGCGCACCGACGGTAACGAATCGCCTTCCTTGAGCACGCCCTCGAGGATCATCGCGACAACACGGTCGCGAAGTTGGCGGTAGATCGGCTGATTGTCATTCCACTCACGGTCCATCCTGGTTTCCAGATCGCCTTACTGGAGATGCGCTCCCTCACTGTGCCCGCTTCAGGTCCATGTGGGCGTGTAAAGGCTTGTCGCCTGGCATCATATACGTCCAGTCCTCGCTGTGGTGGTTGGCGTCGATGAAGGTGAATACGGCATGGTACATGTGTCCGTTCTCATTGCCGCCGGAGAGGTCGAGAAATTCGAATTCCACTGTCTTCCCGTCCGGCGACATTTTGCCCGACATGCGCGGGCGATTGCCGGCGTCGCAATAGTGCGTCAGCAGCAGGCGATCATCATCCACATAAAACATGGTGACCGGATGGTCGTAACGCGTCGGATCGTCCTGCGTTCCCGCTTCCTGCATCTCATGCACGAGAGCATTTCCGCGGGAAGCGATGCGCAGCGAGATGTGCACGGGCTTATCGGCCGACATCTCGGGTTGCGGCGGGACGACGGTTACCGGGCCTTCCCAACTACCCGCCAGAGCTTTGAGTCTGTCAAAGGATTTCTGCGCAGCGGATGGCGCGACGGCCGTCGCGGCGGACTGTGCCAGAGCCGCGGTCGACAGCGTCGTCAGAAGAACGGACAGCACAATTCGAAGAGATTTCATGTTTCCTACCCTCCTTTACTGTTATACATAACTATAACACTAATTAACCTGTCAAGAGCTTTCTGATCTTTATTTTCTCTTCCGAACTCTGACGAAATTGAGACAGATGGCTCGTAGAAACGACCGGCACTGAATCCCGCGAGAGGATCCACCATGTGTCCCGGCTCAAGAGGGTGGGGGATGGATAAAGGCTTTTCGGCCAAGATCCCCGATGCGACCGTCATGGCTCAGTGGATGCTTGGCAGCTTGATTTATGGAGAGTGAACCGGATCCCTAGGCCGCGGCGTAGTGCGCCCCTCGGACTGGCAGGCGAAATCTGCGCTAGTCTCTAGTCTTGGAGCAGTAGCTGTGAGGCTTCGGCTGATCATGGCGTTTGCCAAGCGGTCTGCCGAGGCGTCAGGAAGTTGAGCGACTCGGGGTCAGTGGCCCAGATGCGAATATGACCACCTGGACCGCACAGGAGTGTTACTTATGATTCGCCTCTCATTTGTCATCGGCTTTCTCCTTAGTCTTCTCGTTGGAATCGCAGCAGCGTCTCCAGCGGGCGAATCGCACGCAATGTTGCTCAGGGAGAATTGGTTTATCCAATCTTCCGCCGAGGTGCACGCCGATGGAGTCGCGATTTCGACGGTGGGTTTTGAATCGAGCGATTGGTATCCCGCCACGGTTCCTACAACGGTCCTCAGCGCTCTCGTGAACGACAAGGTTTATCCCGATCCCTATAGCGCGATGAACCTGCGTTCCATCCCGGGCACAAGCTATCCGATATTCGAGGACTTCTCGAACATCATGATGCCTCCTGGCAGCCCCTTCCGGCATTCGTGGTGGTATCGCACCGAATTCAAGCTTCTAGAGGATTACAGAGGAAAAACGGTGTGGCTCGGCTTTGATGGCATTAACTACCGCGCAAATGTTTGGATGAATGGGGTGCAGATCGCTTCGTCGGAGAAGGTGGCGGGCACTTGGCGCCTGTTTCAACTCGATGTGACCGGGGCCGCCAAGCCGGGCGAAACGAATGCCCTCGCCCTCGAGATATTTCCGCCGCAGCCGCACGACTTGGCCATCACGCTCGTGGACTGGGCACCCATGCCACCCGACAAGGAAATGGGCATCTGGCGCGATGTGCACATCTTCGCTACCGGCCCGATCGCTCTGGGTTATCCCGCGGTGTTGACCAAGCTGCCGTCCACGAATGAAGCGTTGCTGACGGTGCGTACGGAATTGACCAATGCAGCCGACCAGCCTGTCGAGGCTGTGGTGAAGGGACACGTCGAAAACCTCGCCTTCCAGCAATCCATGCACCTCGCGCCGAAGGAGACCCGCGTGGTTCACTTTACGCCGGAGAAGTTTCCTCAGCTGAAGATGCTCAATCCACGACTGTGGTGGCCCGCGGAAGTAGGAAGGCAGGAACTGTACCCCTTAGACCTCTCCGTCGAAGTGCGGGGCGAAGTCTCGGATTCGGCACACATCCGCTTCGGCATCCGCCAGGTCACTGCGAACCTCGACGAGAAGGGTCACAGAATGTTCCAAATCAATGGCAAGAATATTCTCATTCGCGGTGCCGGTTACAGCTTTGACATGCTGCTGCGATCAACGCCGGAACGGCAGCAGGCTGAACTCAATTATGTTCGCGATCTGAACCTCAATGCCGTGCGCATGGAAGGCAAATTGGAAAATGATCAGTTCTTCGATCAGACGGATCAGATGGGAATCATGGTACTGCCGGGCTGGTGCTGCTGCGATCATTGGGAGAACTGGCCTGCCTGGGACACGGAGAGCGAACTCATCGCGCGGGATTCGATGCGCGACCAGATCCGGCGGCTGGAGCGCCATCCATCCGTCATTACATTTCTATACGGGAGTGACTTCGCGCCTCCGCCCCAGGTGGAGAAGATGTATTTGGGGATTCTGCAAGAGTTGGAATGGCCGAACCCATCCCTCTCCTCCGCCGCAGCCAGAACCTCGACTGTCGGCCCCAGCGGAGTAAAGATGACGGGGCCTTATGAATACGTTCCGCCCTTGTTCTGGTACGTGGATTCGCGCCATGGCGGGGCATTCGGCTTCAACACTGAAACCAGCCCCGGTCCAGCCATCCCTCCCATCGAGAGCCTGCGGCGCATGCTGCCGCCGGACCACCTCTGGCCCGTTGATTCCGTCTGGCAATATCACGGCGGAGGAATGTCACAAACGCTTAACGTATTCATCGAGGCGCTCAATCAACGCTACGGGCAAGCAAACTCGGTCGAGGAATTCGCGCTCAAGGCCCAGGTTCAGGCCTATGAAGCACATCGCGCCATGATGGAAGCCTACGGCCGTAACAAGTACACTTCCACCGGAATCATTCAGTGGATGTTGAATAATGCCTGGCCCAGCATGATCTGGCACATGTACGACTGGTATCTGCGTCCCGGTGGGTCATATTTTGGCGTGAAGAAAGCGTGCGAGCCCCTGCACGTGCAGTACTCCTACGACGATCATTCGATTGTGGTGGTGAACTCCTATTATCAAACGTTCGCGAACCTCAAAGTCACAGCCACGGTATACAACCTCGACATGAGCGAGAAGTATTCGCAGCAAGCTGACGTTAGCGTGGGTCCGGACAGCACTACTCGCGTGTTTACGTTGCCTCCTCTGACAGGGCTAAGCACGGCGTACTTCGTCAGCCTCACGCTTGAATCCGCCGGCCACATCAAGAGCAGAAACTTTTATTGGCTCTCCACTCGCGAGGAAACGCTCGACTGGGCTCGACAAGAACTCGACACCAGCGGCGCATACGACATTTCGACCTGGACTCCGACCGAGACTTTTGCGGACTATACACCGCTGAACAAGCTGCCCCGAGTCGATCTGGACGCCACAGCGCAGTCCAGGAAGACAGGCGCGGAACGCACGACGACAGTTACCCTCCACAATTCGACGTCCAGGTTGGCTTTTGCCGTTCACCTGAAAGTGAATCGCCCATCGAACCGCCGCGTCAGCCGGGAAGGCCCGCAGGACGACGAAATCCTGCCCGTGTTGTGGCAGGATAACTATCTTGCTTTGCTGCCAGGGGAGACCCGCCAGGTCACCGCTACATTTCGAAGTGAGGAACGCGGCAATGCTATCCCGGTGGTCGAAATCGAAGGGTGGAACGTGTCTCAGAAGATCGTCGAATCGGATTCGAGGTCCGACAACAAACAAGAGGGGCCACACGAGTAGCGGAGGAACTGCAATTGACGGGGAATACGCAAAGATTTCCAAGGGCGTGTTCGTGGTGTCAACGAAGCCTTCGAACGGCATGGCCACAGCGTTGGCCAGGTCTTTTCTGTAACGTTCCCTGGCGGCAATACCCATTAGCCAAGTAACAGGACTGGGGATCCTGCTGGCCAAGTCTGACAAGAAAACCAGGATGAAGCAGAGCGCTCCGCTTGCGAAGTGACTGATCTCGCGTGGGATAGGGGCGACCCGCCGGGTGCGGGACCGCGTCCTGCCAGCGACCGCCTAAAATATCTGTCTCACTTGGTCGTCTACACCAGTAGATGGACGAGGCGCTGAGAAAACAGTGGCCGATGTCGGAGCAGGATCAGCGGATCTCCGAAGCGCTGTCGCGCAACGAGTCCCGGCTGCGCAGCTTCATCCGCAGGCGCGTGGCCGATCCGCGCGATGCCGAGGACATCCTGCAGGACGTCTTCTACGAACTCGTGGAAGCCTACCGCATGATGAAACCGGTCGAACAAGTCACCGCCTGGCTGTTTCGTGTAGCCCGGAACCGGATCGCAGACCTGTTCCGCAAGAAGCGGCGAGAGACAGGTAGAGCAGGACTGGCAGAATCTGCTGAGGAGGGGGAAGAGTTCTCATTGGAAGACTTACTTCCTTCTCCTGATGCTGGCCCGGATGCCGCCTATTTTCGAACGGTGCTGCTCCAGGAACTGGACGATGCGCTCGACGAGTTGCCGGAAGAGCAACGGGAGGTTTTCGTCGCCCACGAACTCATGGGTTACAGCTTCAAGGAACTGGCCGCGCAATCGGGGGTGGGCGTGAACACGCTGCTATCGCGCAAGCACTATGCCGTACTGCATTTGCGCGAGCGTCTCCAGACCATCTACGACGAATTTACGAAACGATAGGATACAACCATGAGAAGGCATTGGATTCTACGAGGAGTGAAGTTCGCGGTGTTTGCGGTGCTCTTTCTTGCGCTGTTTGGTTTCTTGCTGATGACCCTGTGGAACTGGCTGGTGCCGACGTTGTTCGGGGGGCGCCTGATTACCTTCTGGCAGGCATTGGGCCTCCTCATACTCAGCAAAATCCTCCTGGGGGGATTCCGCGGTTTCCCCCGCCGCGACTGGTCCTGGCGGCGCAGGATGATGCAGCGGTGGGAGCAGATGACGCCGGAGGAGCGTGAGAAGTTCCGGCAGGCCATGCGGGGTCGATGCCGGCCATTCGGTTCCGCCGCCACGGAGTCGAAGCCTTGAGTGCAAGATCCGGCCAAGCCGGCGATGGCAAATCTGCTTGTATTCGCTTTCCGTTCGCCTATAATAGATAGCCCACCGCCCCGCTGCGATCGGGGCTGAAGGAGAGTGCAATCATGCTGAGGGTGATCGTCGAGGATCTGGGTGATATCGTGACCCTGAATTGCGTCGGCCGGCTCGTGCGCGGCGATGAGACTGCCATCCTGTGTGCCGCGGCTCAGCGCGGCGGACGCAACCTGGTCCTTGATTTGGGCCAGGTTGACGCCATCGATGCGGCGGGAGTCGGCGCTCTCATTGCCCTCCAGGCTGCCGGGATTTACCTCAAACTTAGGAACCCCACCAAGTCGGTGCGTGAGGTCCTGCGACTCACCCAGGTGGAGTCCGTCTTCGAGATCGACGCCGACCCGTCGGGTGAAACAACGATACCCGCCGACGTCAATCACGACTCGTCGGCAGCGACTCTGCCTGTTCCAGCGGTCGTGAACGGCTGACTGTGCTTGCCCGCAGCCCGTTTTAGAATGCTGCCCTAGTAGGCTCTTGGCTCCGATGTATTCGCAAGTGCGGACTACACATACTGCGCCGGACCAAGAATGGTATCTTCCCACCCAAGACTTGGTCCCGGGAGCACGCTGCATAGGCTATAGAGTTCACTGGTGGACTCCACCGTGAAAGGTGTGGGCGATTATGCTGCCACGATAGGGGACAGGCCTGGGAGCGTACACATGGGCGTAGTAACCCCGATACCCATAATAGCCGCGATAACCGTAGTGCCGGGGATAGCCGAAAAAGAAACTGAATGAAGGGCCGTAAACATACGAAAGTCCATAATACGGGTAGTAGTAGGGATAAAACGGGGGCGCGTAGTACACGTAGTAGGGATACGGATAGGCGGGCGGAACCGAAGCGGGATAAGCCGTCTGCGGCTCCGACTGCGCCGGTGGATAATCGGCGGGTTCCACGAAGCGGAACGCCTGGGGCGCGTCGTTCGTTTCAATGGTCACTGGGGCCGTGACTTGGAACGTCAGCTGCGTCTCAGGATAAATAACCGTCGGGTAGCCCCTGGTAAGCAGGACACCAATAGTGCTGGCCGCCGCGCCGGCTGCCGCGCCGATCGCTGCGCCCTTACCCCAACCAGCCGCTGCGCCGATGGCCGCACTGAGCCCGGTTGTACCGGCGACAGCAGCGGCATCACGTCCCACCGATGTCGGACCTTCGCGAACCAGCAACTGCGACTGGATTGGCACGTTTTGGCCGTCCACGAGAGTCAGGCTGGTCAGCGTTATCCCAAGGCGTGAGACGCCAGACACCCTGCCAGCCTTCTTTGCCTCCACGACCTGGCCGGCCACGGTTTGGCCGAACCGCGCAACCACGATACCGAGCGCGATGAGGGGTTGCGTAAGCGTGGCGGAGAAGGCGTCACCGACGTGATTTTGGTCAGAAGAGAGCGGTTCATTGATGCGAACGGTCAAAATCGTTCCCGGCCGAATGCTCAATGGCGGCGACGTCACGGGCGCGTCCTGCGCGAACCCCATGGCTGCCATGAAGAGTAGCATCGCTGCAAGCGCGAATGGCTTGTCACGTCGAATCAAAGTAGCAGTCCGGCCCATAGCCCCCTCCTTTCTCACCGGTGGACCATGGCAAGTCTTTCACTATTGTAGCGCTCGTGATTCACAGCGACCCAGGCTGACCATGTCTTGAGCCGGAATTTCCTTTTTGACCTCGCAAGCGAGAACGTTCTACGACTTCCTGCTTTCGCGACATTGTTCCGCCGGCCAAAACAACCCACGTTCCAACGGCTCGGTGCTAAAGAAGGATCGAGGCTGCAGAAGCGTGGTTTTCGCGCTCTGCGGGCTACGGTCCCCGTCGAGGTCTTAGCAGAGAGGCTGGGCGCTCGACTTTCTACATGCAAATAATGAATTGGTCGTGCTTTTTCGGCGATTCTTTGCGAATTTCCCCAATTTTCGGCTTCCCCGGGGACGTAGGGATCCGGGTCAGAGTTGGTCGCCTGATTTGTTGCTCATTCTTGGCTGGATTCCAGATTCCAGCTGGACAAGCCGAAAAGTGTCCGTCGACTCAGCCAGTATTTTTAGTTCGGCTGGAAGTGAGAATCCGCGATACAAGCGATTGCGACCTCTAAACTTGCTCCTGCAGCCAGAAGAGGCTTGATCCACAAACGATGGAAGTTTGTCGGGTCGACTTGCGAAAACGTGATGATATGGTCCAGAGCTTCCAGCCGCCATGAGTATTCCAGGTCTTCGCGCGATATTCTCTTGCGCAGTTCCTCGCGGAGTTTTTCCATTCGTTCTGGGCTGGACCAGAAAGCTTTGATGTTCTTGTCAGGCGTTTTCATGCTTATCAAGACTTCTTTCTACAAATTCCGGTTCTGCTTTTCGCCCGTGCTGTTGCAGAGCGCGAGTATTGCCGACGCGTCGCGACATGGCCCGAGAGTAAAACCGAGGGCCAGTACAAGAGTAGCTTCTCAATGGGGTCACCGTCGTTGCTGTACGGCAATGAAACGCTTCGATTAACACGATGCATAAACCTTAGAGTGAGTGGCTAAGGACTCGGACAACACAGCCTCAGCAGCCCTAGCCGCCGACCTAACTCCCAGGGGGAATTCCCTGCCTGCGTCCGCAAGATTTCCTCACCGAACACCCCCGGGTGTCTCCGAGAGCAACGCGACATTCGCCGTGCTCAGCGGAAAGCAGTTTTAACGGCAAAACAAGGCTTTCCGGGTGCGCAGAACGGGCTCGCCATACGCTGCCCCACGGGTACATCTCCCGTCAACTAGGGGATCTGGGTGAGGTAGCTTGCCAAACAGGCGACCTACGCGCTATAGCTTGCTCGGCTGCTTGAAATTCTTGGCGGCATATGTCGCGTATCGGCACCCACAATTTCTCGCCCTGTCAAGATGGAGGATCGCGTCGTCACCGACTGGGTGCCGAACGCCATTTTGGGGAAAGCGCGGGGATCCGAGCGCCGTCCTACCGTCCACATCAGTACCAGAATGGGAAGATTCGGCTTGCAGTATCGTTTGACGCACTTTGCAGATAGCTTGAAGTTGTGCATACTTTCGTTCGTCTTCCAGAATCGAGATCTATGCGGGCCCTGATTGGTGATGTCCTCCTAGGTGGGGTGTTCATCCTCGCCGCGTCCTTTTCCCTGATTGCCGCCGAAAATCCTGCTCCGGGCTCTAACTCGGACCCCACTTATCAGCAGTTGCGAAATCTGACACTCAGCGGCGAGGTCATCGGTATAAGTAATTTAACGCTGAAGCGCGATTGGGGAACCTTCTATCTGCGCTCCGGGACCGTGTGTTTTGTGACACCAGTTGCGGGCAAGGTGACAGGTGCGGTATTTGAGGGCGATGGCAACTTCGCGCTTGATGTGCCGATCGCGTCAGAGCGAGCAAGCCTGAAGCTGCTCACCAAGGAGGACGAATTCCGTGAAAACTTCACTCAGGCCGTGTTTCGCTTTACCGATTCGACGTATGACGAGATCAAACCGCACGGGAGTGGACCGGCGCACGGGTGCGATGCGGGATTGATCAAGGACACGCAGAACACGACGCGTCACAAGTTCAGGGGCAACCTTGAGGTGCGCCTTCTAGAGGATGTCCTAAGTTCGGAGCGGGGTGGTTATTTTGTTGCCTTTATTCACGGCCAGCGTTACAGCAGCAAGGAAGAATTCGAGATTGATCCAGATCGGGAGAGCGAGCAGGTCAACTTCTGGACGTATGAGGACAACAAGTCAGGCCACTGGGTTTCGTTAAACGTCCCCGATCGTAAACTTCCTACTGGGTGGAGGACGAACATCGAGCATCAGCAGTTGGATGTGACTTTCGAGAAGAACGGTAGCCTCGAAGGGAAAGCAAGGGCCGACATCGTGTCGCGACGAAACGGCTTGCGAGTCGTACCATTGGATCTGTTTCCCTCTCTACGTGTCCAAAACGTTACTGTCGACGGTCAGCCAGCCTCTTTTGTTCAGGAAGACAAGAACGATGACGCGGATTATGCGGTGATCTTGCCCAGAGTTCTGGGAACAGGAGAGAAGTTCACTGTTACAACGACATACGCCGGCAAAGATGCCGTCATAAATCAAGGCGGTGGAAACTATTATCCGGTCGCGCGAGATGACTGGTACCCCAACCAACACGGCGTGTCGCTCGGGCACTATGCCCTGTACGATATGACATTGCGCATCCCGAAAGGGATGAAGATGGCGGCGACGGGCGTGCTGGTTTCGGAGAGCAACGAGGGCGGCCGTAACGTGACAGTGTGGAAAAGCGAAGGGGTACAGACTGTGGCGGGATTCAGTTTTGGTCGATTCAGGGAGGAAGAGAAAAGGCTCAGCAAGCCTGAATATTTGATTCAGTCCTACGCCAACGAAGAGTCGCCCGACTGGGTGCAGAGTCTGCAGCAAGGGGTTAATGGCGATCTCCCAAGGCAAGTCTCGCACGGGAGCGCCCCTGTGGCCTTGGGCACCATGAACACAACGCTCCTAAACAAGAAAGCTCTGGCGGAAGGCGAGCTTGCGGTACAACTCTACACCGACTATTTCGGGCCGTCGATGTTCAAGCATCTTCAATTGACGCAGCAGACAGCGTGCAACTATGGACAGTCGTGGCCAGAACTCATATGGATTCCGATCTGCTATTACTTTGACACAACGGTGCGGCACTCGCTTGGACTGGACAATGCCGATCGAGGATATTGGAAGGTGGTTGCCGCTCACGAGGTCGCACACCAGTGGTGGGGACATACAATCGGATTTAGCTCCGGTCGAGATCAATGGATGAGCGAAGGCTTCGCCGAGCTATCCGCGTCGCTTTACGTGAGCATGATCGAAAAAAATCCAAAGAAATTCCTCGAGTTCTGGAATGACGAGCGCGAGATTTTGCTCGAACGCAATGCACAGGGCTTTCGCGCGATTGACGCGGGCCCGGTGACGATGGGTTACCGGGCGAGCAATTCGCGGACAGGGTATAACATAACTCGCAATCTGATCTATCCCAAAGGCGCCTACGTGCTGCACATGGTTCGCATGATGATGTGGGACCGAAAGAATGGCGATCAGATTTTTCGCGAAACCATGCAAGACTTTGTCAAAACCTATTCAGGCAGGGCAGCAACTACGGAAGACTTTAAGGCCATGGTCGAAAAACACATGACGCCCGAGATGGACCTCGACGGCAATCATCGTTTGGACTGGTTCTTCAACGAGTACGTGTATGGGACTGCCCTGCCGGCCTACAAGCTCGATTCCAGTTTTGGTAAAGACCCGAACGGCGATGTGCTGTTCAGTTTCAAGGTCACGCAGTCCGGAGTCGACGACAAGTTCATAATGATTGTTCCCATCTACTTAGAGCTCGCGGACGGCCGCATCATTAATGTGGGACGCGCGCGACTGTCAGGAAATTCCTCCATCGAGCAGAAGATTCCTATCAAGGGACTGAAGGAAGCGCCCAGGCGGGCGATTGTGAATTACAACTACGACGTGCTGGCATCGAACTAGCCCGGATCATTCACCCAGACCCTAGCCAAAATTAGATTGGCATCTCGGAGCTTTCTAAGGCGAACTCCGGTGCTCGGTTCTCGCACCCCATCGCACCCACGTCTACTGCAAGAGATCCCGGGGAAGGGCATCGCTGGTTCAGACGGTAGGATGGAACTCTGCCCGTCGACGGCGGAACTAACACCGCTTTCTCGGGCCCTCGGCGGGACCCATGGCGATTGGACGCGGGCCCACGAGTCTGCTCAGCATCGGGAGGTGATTGCTGCAGAGCAACGACGTACACGCTACTAAAAAGCTAGTGTTCTGTTCGAGGCTCGGTCCGTTGCTGCTGTCGTTTGAGGGGCGCTCGGGCTGCGCTGTCTCCGTCAAATTGAAGGTTAGAGGCAGAGGGAGTTATGGAGTACTCGGTCACGGTCTGGTGCACGCCGGTGCGGGAGTGCAAGGAAGTTCTTTATCGATTGACGTACCGCAGAGAATGGATGCCCGAGCGGAACTGCTGGCGCGATGTGGTCGTGAAGCAAGAGAGAGTCTAGCGACACTGGTATTCGTAGTTGCTGTCGCATCCTCATGTCACAAGTGCCGCGTAGGCCCTGGGGAATTGCACCCCAAGTCCGTCAGAGTTCCGGACGTGAACCTCTCGATTCATCCGGCTCCTGCTGCTCAGAGAAGGCCGCCTTCCATCAGGACCCGGAGTTGCTAACCTGGCCGGCACCTGGTTACTTTCAAGTGCGGCTACTCCACCGACGATACCGCATCGCGTCTTCGGTGACCACAAGCACATTGTGGTCCAAGCAGTTGCTCAGAGGACTAGAGGAGGGCTGCCTCAGCCCGCCCATTCCCGGCTAGACGAACAAAAAGCGAAGATGTACCATTCCGGGAATGGATGAGGGGCGCAAACGGGTACTGGGAATCATAGCGGGAATTCTGGTGGCGCGTCATCTCAAGACCACAGAGGACCTGTTCGACACCCGAGACAGTCCACGCACCCGGTCCATGGTTTCTTCCGCCGTTCAATGGGCGGAGCGGATCATGCGCCGGGTTGATGCCGTCTGGTCGGAGGAAACGGAAAGGAGACGGTAATGTTCAAGGCGAGCAGGGTCTTGAAACCTTACCCCAATCTTCGTGGTAGCGGCGCATGATGATCTAGTAAAGCTCCGTTTCGCCAGCCTTGCATCGGGTCGTATTCTCTTGCGAGAAGAACTCGGGCAATAACGTCTTCGTCTCGTCAGGCATTTAAGGCTTCACGCTATAGCTCCACCACCTCAGTGTGCGTACTTAACGGAACACCCGTAGGGACGACTGGTCGGGGTTGTCACGGGCTTGCCCGCCATTGCCTCCCCCAAGGCCTCCGAGACATAGTTCCTCGCGCTTGCGATGTCGGCCTGGTCTGTGGTTGCCCTGCTGTCGATGGCGCCATCGTAGATCAATACACCGGCGGGATTGATGATGAACATGTGGGGAGTCGTCTTGGCGGAATAGAGTCGCCCCAGGAATCCTTGTGGATCCAACAACGCAGCCGTGGGAGCTGCGTTCATCTGCTTCAGATAGTCGTTCTCCTGTTGAGCGGTCACATATCCCTGTTGTCCTGGTGCGGAAGAGATCACTGTAAACCAAACCACTCCTTTCCCGGTCCATTCCTTCTGCAGACGCTGCATGTTGCCGCTCTCGTAGTGTTTCCGCGTGTACGGACAGCCGTTGTTGTGCCACTCCAACACAACGAATTTCCCACGGTACTCGGACAGCTTGTGCGTCTGACCGTTGCTGTCAGTTGCCTCGAACTCCGGTGCCGCTTCACCCACTCTTTGTGCAGGCAGAGAAGGAACGAACAAGAGCACCATGGCCACGCTACACAAGAGATTCCGCTGCATGATTTCCTCCTTCCGTTGCTTATTCACTGTGACGGAATTGCCCCAGAATGGTTCGTTACGGGTATGTCAACCAGGTAAGCCTTTGCGGACCCGATCACCAAAACTCCTTCCAAGCGTGAAATAGGCTTCAACAGATGCTTTGATTTCTCGAGATGCAGGCGAACACCGCCGGGTATCAGGCTTGTCCTCTGCAAAGCGGCATTTTCGATCTGCTCCTCGTTCAAAGGAAAAAACTGAACAGATTCCAGCGATGTTGTGGCCCTGAGATTCAATACGAACTCGTTGGCCACGGAAGCGACCGAAATCCTCCATTGGCTTGGCGCTCGTTGGGGCACCCGCTGCCGCGTAACCTCAAATAGTTGACCCGACCGGGAACGAGCTGCCCTGCTTCTCACCGGAAGTGACAGCGCCAGTTGCTTTTCTCCGGGTATGCAAACTTCGCGACACACCAGATAGTGCACGCGAGCACCAATTGTTTCAATTTTCCCCTCCTTGGCTTGCCAAGGCAACTGTACAGCGGTCATGAGCAACACCTGATGCTCATAGCCATAGTCGACCAGCGGAGGCGTGGAGAGACGCGCCGGAAAGGGCCATTGAATCGGGCCGGCTTGAAACCCCGTCGGCAGCTGCCACTCGACGCGTGGACCTTCTCCGGAGTCGCCGGGGTTGACCCAGTAGGTGTGCCAACCGTCCTGAAGGTCAAACCGGACACCTAGCCAAAGTTTCTGACCGGGCACGATCGCATCTTGTTCTGAAACCAACTCCAGCTTTGTGTGTTCTGCGGCAGGATCTGCCGAAGCGGTCAATCTTGGGAACACGAGTTCTCCGGCGCAAGCCAACAGAATCCCAGCTAATTGCATGACAAAGCGGTTAAGCATCTGGATCAAGGGGCACGCAGTTTCGATGCATGACTAGCCTGACACAAAACAGCGACTCTGGTGTGCAGTTTTAAGTCAGCGTGAACAGCTCGCAGGGCGCTTGCAGGCGAGTGGCGTAGGTATTGCAATTATTCCAGATCCGAGTGCTGCTTGGGAAGGTGTTGTAGTGTCTACAAAAACCTGCTTGAAACGACGATTTCTAACGCAGAATATGCTTCGTGCATGAGCGTTAGGAGGGATTCATGGGGCGTCGATTTCTTTGCTGCATCGCTTGTCTGAGTGCTCTCTGTTTCTTCCCGGCTTCGATGCTCGCGACCAATCAGGCCGTGCCGGCAACGCAGTGCATCGATTGCCATAGTAAGGTTACGCCCAACATTGTCTCCGACTGGAAGCTGAGCAAACACAGCCAGCTTGAGGTTACCTGCGTCGTATGTCACGGCGACCAGCATCAGTCGGCCAGCGACGTCACCAAGGTTAAGATTCCAACACCCCAGACCTGTGCCCAGTGTCACCAGACGCAAGTCGACCAGTACAAGCACGGCAAGCACTCAAAAGCCTGGGCCGCCATGATGGCTATGCCCACCATTCATTGGCAGCCGATGGCGATGATCGAGGGACAGAAGGGCTGCGGCGGTTGCCACAAGATTGGGGAGAAGTCCGTCGAAGAGATTGCCAAATTGCGCCAGCAGGGCAGTGAGTTCGGCGCTGCCACCTGCGACTCCTGCCACACCAGGCACACGTTCTCCGTTGAAGAAGCGAAATCTCCGCAAGCCTGCGAGACTTGCCACATGGGGTTTGACCACCCGCAGTGGGAGATGTATTCGTCGTCAAAGCACGGCGTGCGTGAAGATCTGAAGCAGCGAGGCATTGTGCAGGTGGGAGCCGCAGCACCCACCTGCCAGACCTGCCACATGCAGAACGGGGATCATGGCGTCCGCACTGCCTGGGGATTTCTTGCAGTTCGATTGCCCCTGCCCGAGGACAAGCAGTGGGCGGCCGATCGCGCCACAATTCTGCAGGCACTCGGAGTGCTCGATCCGGATGGCAAGCCAACATCCCTGGTCGCAACCGTACAGGCTGCCGACGTTGCTCGCCTTACGCAAGAGGACTGGCAAAAGGAGCGGGACAAAATGCTGAAGACCTGCAACCAATGCCACTCTGGCAATTTCGCCAAAGAGCAATTGCAGGCGGGCGATGACATGATCAAGAGCGCGGATCACCTGATGGCGGAGGGTATTCGGACCGTCGCCAGTCTTTACAAGGATGGCGTCTTACCCCAGCCAAAAAACTACGCTTATCCGTTTCCCAATCTTCTGACCTTTCACGATGCCCCGACGGTGATCGAACAAAAAGCTCTTCGTAATGTATCTAGAACACCGAATGCGAACCTTTCAGGGAACATTCCACGGAAGCCCTGACTACGCGCTCTGGTACGGGTGGAGCGAGATGCAACGCGACTTGACGGAGATCAAGGAACTGGCAGCCGACCTGCGGCGAGCGCAGACCAAGAGCACCGCCAAAAATTAAGAAAAACCGATGTGGGAATGAAGTTGGCCCAATCGTTGGCAGGGCCTTTTCCCCGACAAGAGCGCCGCACGGCAGTTTGGGTTTTTCGTGGGGGGCGTTTTCGAGCCTGTTTGGACAGGATGGACCTTGAGCGTGACTCCACAGGTACGGCAGATTATTGACTAACGTCTTTTTTTAGAACGAACCTCCAAGGCAACCCCAATTGCCCGACTCACACCCGCCGGTGAGCTCAGTCACCGCACAAGCGCACCCACAGGTGCTAAGCAGGAAGCTGGAGGCGACCCGCAGGCGATGCCTCGTATGAGGGCACGCCTTGACGTACCTTGAATACTGGCTCGGCCGAAACCATATGCCCAATGAAGCCCACCACCCTGGTGCCTCCCTTGCCGAAACGGCCGAAGGCCAGACCCTCGATGCCACACGCCACGGCGAAGCCAGCCGCGAATTCGAAGCGTTCCTGCGCGCCAGGGTGGTCGGCCAGGATCCCGCTCTCGATGCAGTCACGGAGCTCTACCAGATCTTCCTTGCCGGTATGGCTTCGCCCGACCGCCCCATCGGCAACCTGCTCTTCCTGGGTCCCACCGGTTCCGGCAAAACCTACGTCGTCGAAGTCGTCGCCGAAGCGCTGTTCGGCAACCCCCATGCCTTCGTCAAGGTTGACTGTGCCGAATTCCAGGAGCACCACGAAATCGCCAAGCTCATCGGTTCCCCGCCGGGCTACATCGGCCACCTCCAGACTCCGGCCTTGCTCACTCAGGAGGCCCTCAGCCGCTTTCACACGGACAAGCTTAAACTCACGCTCCTGCTGTTCGATGAAATCGAAAAGGCCTCCGAAGCGCTGTGGCAGCTTCTGCTGGGAATCCTCGACAAGGCCAGTCTTACTCTCGGCGATAACAGCCACGTGGATCTCTCCCAATGCCTAATCTTCATGACTTCCAATGTCGGCGCCGCGCAAATGAGCACTCTGGCCGAAGGCGGCATCGGTTTTGCCACCCTGCCTCCTATTGCCGACATCGGCCTCGACGACAGGATCACGCGTACCGCCCTCGATGCCGCACGGCGAAAATTTTCTCCTGAATTCATGAATCGCCTCGACAAGGTCGTCGTATTCAAAACTCTCCGACCCGAAGAGCTGGAGCAGGTTCTGGAGCTGGAGCTCGCCAAAGTGCAGCAACGCATCATCCGGGCTGTCGGCCAGAGTCATTTCACTTTCTGCTGCACTCCCGAAGTTAAGCAATGGTTACTTAAGGAGGGAACCGACCCCAAGTTTGGTGCGCGCCACTTAAAGCGCGTCATTGAACGCAACATCGTCTATGGCCTGGCCAACCTTGTGGCCACAGGGCAAGTCACCAGCGGGGACTGCGTCTCCATTGGCCTGAGGTCCGACGGTGGCTTCGCCTTTACCAAGGTCGTATCCCGGCTGCGCGCCGAGTCATCGGCTGGTTAGGAGCCGACCATGAAGAAAATTCTGGTGGTTGACGACCATGAGATGCTGTGCCATCTGGTCTGCGACGTCCTGCGCACGGAGGGCTACCACGCCACGCCCGCCATCAGCGCTGATCAGGCGCTTAAAGCCTTCGAGCAGCAGGAATTCGACCTGCTGGTCACCGACTTCCGCATGCCCGGCATGAGCGGCCTCGATCTGGCCCGTGCCGTTCGTGACAGAAGTCCGCAATTTCCCGTCATCATCATGTCCGCCTACGAGCCGGTCGAATGCGAGCACGTCACCCTCTGGCTGCCCAAGCAATACCTGTTCCCCGGCCTGGTGGAGAAGATCCGCTATTGCCTGTCGGCCGCCAGTGTGGAAGAAATCGCGCGCTAGAGAGCTGCGGTCACCATCGGCGTTGGCGCGAGGGATGGCGTTGTGGTGGCCCTGACAGGCTGGGCCCGGCTGGCAGGAGGGGGACTTAAGGATCGACGTCGGGATTGGTAAATGCCCAGAAGCAGCAATCGCCTTGTCTCCAACAAACCCCGAGGTATTGCTGGAGATTGGCGTTCATTGTCCAAGGCGCGCCGGCGGCCTCTAGAGCGGGATCCCGTCCATGTGCTGTTTCAAGGGGGGGGCCGGCTCTCGGGCGATCCATAAGTTGCGCAATCAGGTCACTCGGGTGCCACCGCCCGCATTTCCGCGAACATCGATGATGATCGCGTGTGCCTGGCTAAACTCCTGCACCGATTCAATGGCTGCGCGCTATTGAAAATCAGTTTGCCTGGAGCCAGACCTCTTCGCTCCTCGGCGACCCCAGCCTATTTCCTGTCTCGCACAGCCACTCTCCCCCTTTGGATCTGCAAGAAAAAGGTTAGGCTCTTCGCGTGTGGTGACTATGCGGCCTTCAGCGTCTTAGGCACATTCACCTTGATTTGTTTTGCCCTGGCCTCGGCGCGTTTAGGCATCTGAATCGACAGTACACCATGGGTGTAATTGGCCTCGATCTTCTCTGGGTCCACGCTGCTTGGGAGCGTGAAGGAACGTGAGAAGGCGCCATAGTGACGTTCCATGCGGCGGAAATTTTCCTCCTTGATGTCCTTCTCAAGCTTGCGTTCCCCGTGTACGGTCAGTACGTTGTTCTCGACTTCGACCTTAATGTCTTTCTCATCTATCCCAGGTGCCTCTACTTTGAACGTCAGTCGTTGGTCGTCTTCATAGATGTCCACAGGCGGACCGAATTGCCAATTGCTCAGATTCTCTTCAAACGGCATCAATGATGTTGTTCTGCCGAAGAAGTTGTCGAACACGCGGTTCATTTGCCTTTGAAGTGAATTAAATTCATGCAATGGCTGCCAACGTACAAGTGATTTCATAGTGAACCTCCTACGCCGTGGCTGCTCTTGAGCAACGTGGCCCTCTCCCATTTACGCAACTACCTCGAGTCAGAAAAAGCAGTGATCGGGATCACAAAGCACAGTGCCTTGACCTGCCAGATCGAACCCGCGCGAGGTCGTGTGCAGAGGGTTAAGTAATGCGTCCTCGAGAGTTGTGGCTAGTAGAGCCGGAAACTAACCTCCACATTGACTTGCACGGCTACCGCGATTCCGTTTTTGCGACCAGGCTCGAATCTCCACTCCCGAATGGCTTCGATTGCTTTTTCATCAAGGCCCATACCCAACGAGCGGTAAATGTGAATGTCGTGGGTCCGCCCGTCAGCGCCCACGATCACCAATAACACAACCGTCCCTTGGAACTTGGCTTTGCGGGCTTCCTCGGAGAACTCAGGATCTGGAGCATAGATGACCCGAGGGGCTGTGACTCCGCCGCCTACACGATAGGCTCCGCCCCCTATGCCGCCACCCCATCCCGGGCCGACGCCCGGCCCCCGCCCCGACCCAACGCCACCACCGCTGCCCGAACCAATACCCCCGCCCGAACCCGTCCCACTCGAAGGCGGGCCCAGAATAGAAGAAAGAGGATCACCCAGCGGACCCATCTGTGGCAGTGGCAGGCGGATTTCGGGTGGCACTACCACGGTTGGCTCGACCGGCAGCTTGGGGTTCTCATTGCGGACCACCACCGCCGGAGGAGCCAGTTGTTCCCGAGAAAAGCGTGGCAGGATTCCTTTGGATGCTTGCAGTTTGTCGCGGTCGCCTCCACCACCGCCTCCTCCCGCTTTGGAGGCTGATGGGGGCAAGATGTAGGGGCTCACTTCGGCCACGATGCCAATCACCTGCTGGCGAATCTCGTGACGATGCACCGCCACAAACCTGCCCGAGGCGAAGAACATCGCGACTGCCAGCGTGTGTCCCAGGAAGGAGAACACAAAGGAACTTCTCCGCGTCCTGTACAGTCCGTAGCCCTCGCCGAAGAGTGTGGTTAGGACGGCGGGCTCCGATGCAGACCGTAGAGGAAGTCTCTCTGGACTCCGATGCAAAGCATAGCTTGACATCTCGGCCCCCACAGAAAGGCCGATCTTCAGAGCAATCGTTCCTCATATATGTTATTCCGCTCCGCCAGTGCAGAGCAGTGATTGCATCCGCCCAGATAGAAACTGAGCTTTTTAGCAGTTTCAGATCGGTTCTTGGATGGGAAGGCCGAAGTTTTCGAGAGAGAGCGCCAAAAGCTTCGTTTTGACCGTACAGGCGGCGGCACCAAAGCGGAGAATTCTTGCCGGGCGGCGGGCCGCTCCCGGTTTCGACGAGGTCAACAGTGCCGACCAGGCCCGCAACGGGCCCTTACGTACGCAGCAAGCTTCTTGGTTACAGGTCGAGAGAAACACGGCAGCCATGCGCTAGGCTGTTTCAACGCTAAGAGGTGCATCTGTCATCCTCCCGAATCGGTTTGCCAGGAACTGGCGCCCGCTTTATGCCTCCTCAACCGGACCGTTTCTAATCATTCCACGGAGTCTGCCGCGCATACGACGAGTCGCCCAGTGAGACCTGGGCCTGCTCATCACCTCGGAACCAAGCCAGCACAAGACCGGTGACTTCGCGCGACGACGGGGGTGCCATAACCTCCTCCGGCTCTTCAACTTAACCGTACCGCGCGAGCTTATGACAGCCCTTCAGGGTGGCGTGACTGGTTTCGGCCGCCAGGTGGGACCATCAGCAGATGTGGCAAGCCGGCTTGAAGGATGGGGCAGTGCGCTCGTCAGCGGCGTGTGAGCCGGCTCCGCCGGACTTCAACATGGGGAAAAGCACGCTCTAGGCGGTTCGCAGCGCAAAATAGAAGAGGCTGCGGCATTGGTTATGCTCTAGCTGCCGGCTCCTGCGAGGGAGTCGGCAACGTGGACGCACGTACCGTCGCAGCCCCTGATGTGATCACCGCTTTCGCAGTTCCAAACCCCGGCTGCTCCTCGCAGAATCAGCCGGCTTTTTCGGGTCTGGTAGCTCGATGAGTTGCCTCGCCGAGCCGATCACCCAGCCTAATTCGGACTGGCCGCACATTATTGAAGCCAACCCTTTCGGCCATCGACCCGAATACCGTAAACCCCGGAAAATCGAAAAATCTGTGATGTGCGTCACAATTTTCTTCCGACATTGTGGATATTCACTGTGGAAAACCGGTCATGTGTCTGCCGCGACCAGCTCGGTCCCCCGCGCAGAATCTCAGTGCCGGTAGGCACTCCACATGTCGTCGATAAATGTGTACTGCGGGAATTCACCCTGCAGCCAGTAGCGGGTTTGCCCTTGGCGTTCCCAGTTGGCGCTGTAGTCGAAGCCGGTTTGCGCCTTGATAGCAGCGACCGCTTGGGTGTCATCTTCCGTCATCCAGCGATCGACGTAGTCAAAGAATGCAGGGTAGTTCCAAACACTTTCAGCCTTGAGAATGTGAATGGCAAGCGCCTCGCCTACCCAGGAGACAGAAGTACAACACCTGCGATAAGCCTCTCCGAGTTGCTCGTTGCCGTTGAGCAGCGGCCAGTTCACCGGTTGCGATTGCTCATAGGGACCGTACAAGCCGGCACTGACCGGCGTACCGTCCGTCATCACGCCATAGTGACCACCATAAATCACAGTTGCACCCTGCCAAGCCTGCTGAAAACCTCCCGGAATCTTATTCACGTAGACGGTCTGCATGTCCTCGCCGAATCGATTTGGATAAGCCGACGATGCATTTTTCATGCCATCGCTATCCAGCAGAATACCGGCAAATAGGATCGGCAGTTTTCTCCCACTGCGATGTCCGCCGAACGCAGGCCACCCATAGCCGGCTTGCAAGCAACCATAAAGATCGATGCCGTATTGCACAAAGTAGTTCGTCAGGTTGATTTTTTGTGCATCGGGAATATTCAGCATAAGGAGCAGGGCTGCGTAAGAGTCGGCGAAGGCAATGTGTTGACCGTAGCTGGGCATGTAATTAGCCGGCGCATCGAAGAGAAATGGGTTGGTGTCGATCCACGGGCGGCGGTACCAGGTCTCGAATTGCGAGAGCGGCGGTGTCCCCGAAGGATTGGGCGGTGCAAGGGATGGCAGCAGATCCCTATGCAGGGAATCTGCGGAATAGATGGTTTGATTCCGGTCGCAATAGGAGGGCCGAAAGGCGTCCGCGGAAGGCGCGGTGGAAAGCACCGTCAGGACTGAAACTGAGGCCACCGGACTGGCGCTCATGTCAGTGGCGCGCATCACCTCTGGCGCGGAGTGAATCTGCGCCAGGCTGATGGAAGAGACGAGCGCGTCTCCGGGCTTCAGATTGATTGGCGCATACGATCGCAGGGTCGCGTCAAACCACCAAGACTCGTCGGTACCGTCATTGAGGCGAGAATCAAACCCGCTTTTGTTGTTTGCCGTCGGCAGATTCAGGACTGAGCCGTTCTCGTACGGAGCGGACTTGGTGGGGGCAGGGTCGATAGCAGTAATCGTGACCGGACCCACAACGTAATAATCGCCATTCACGAATTGCCCCACGGGAACGGGTTGGCTGAAGGTCCAGGTAATGCCGTCCTTCGAGACGGAAGATACGGCTCCGGGAGGAGGCGAAGGGCTCGAATTGGAGGGGGAGGAGGAACCACTCGAACCGCCGCAGCCAGCAAGGCTCACAGTCGCCAGAAGAACAAGCTGAATGGTTGTACCTCTTTGCTCTCGCATGGTCGCCCTCTGAATTCACTCCGGCGGACGCTATCAGGATCGACCTTCCCAGCCGCCAACCCAAGTATCGAAGGTGTAGGTTCGGCGGGCCGATGGAGGGGATGGAAATGGGGAATGGAGGGTGGTGTACGGATTTCTGCAGGGTGAGGTGTGTCGGGATCCACCTTGGCTGGACTTCCACACGGCCAAGCCGCCCTGGCGGTTGGCGTGGCACGAGCGCGACGAGCGCGGTGTACGCCAAGATCCATTTCTACCCTGCGAGGGCGCGGGCCTGCTTTCGTATGAAGCCCACTTGTCGGTGAGGTTTGCACTCTCGCGGCTCTGCTGCGTGGAGCTTAAGGGGAGTGCACGAGCCGACCCCCGGCCGCCTCTTCCGTAACAATCTATTAACAATGTCCTCGTAGCGGTGCTCATAGAATAGGCGTCTAGCTTGAGACTCGACGCAGCAGCGCAGGAGAAGATTTCTATGAGCGTGACTGCTCACGCCTCGATCGGTGATCGCGGAGTGCTGAACACTCGCTTATCCGAGGAACTGTCCGATGTGTGGATCGATCGCGATCTAAGTTGGCTAGACTTCAATCAGCGGGTTCTTGCAGAGGCTCTCGACGAGCGCACGCCGTTGCTGGAAAGAGCAAAGTTTCTTGCGATCTTCACGTCGAATCTGGACGAATTCTTAATGAAACGGGTGTCGGCGTTGCGACAGGGGAAGACAGAAGCGCAGCGTGCGCTATTGCTGGAGATGCGCGAGAAATTGCTCCCGATGCTCCGCGAGCAAGCCGAGTGTTATCGCAGAACCATCATTCCGGGCTTGGCAAGGCATGGAGTTCTACTGCGCCGCTGGGACGAGCTGACATCGCGTCAGCGCGAGGAGGCCAGCGACTACTTCGATTCCCGGGTTTCCCCGGCACTCACGCCGCTGGTCATCGACCCTGAACATCCCTTCCCGTTTCTGTCGAATCTGTCGACGTCCCTCACCTTCCGCTTGCAAGATCCGGAACGGAGCGATTTCGTGTATGCGCGGGTGAAAGTTCCCGGAGTCGTGAAAAACTGGATACCAGTCGTGAGTGATCTGGAGGCGGGGCAGAAACTGTTTGTTCCACTCCACGAAGTGATAGGGGGCAACGCTCACAAACTTTACGACGGGATGACAATCAGCTGCATGACCCTGCTACGAATCACCAGGGACGCCGAGGTTGAGATGGACGACGACTCCACGGCGGAAATTCGCGACTTGGTGCAGGAACAGATTCGGCAACGTCGCTATGAACCCATCGTCCGTCTGGAGTTCGGGCCGGGTGCGGATCCATCGATTAAAGAGATGCTGCGGGAGCGCTTCAAGCTATCGCCATCGGATGTGTATGACATGGCCGAGGAGGTTGACTACACCACGCTTTTTGAGATCGCAGGATTACCGATTCCGGAGCTTCGCGATCCTCCCTGGAGTTCTCTTCAACATCCGTCGCTCCCGCAGGACGGAACTGGGATCTTCAGCGCGATTCAGGCTGGCGATGTGCTTGTTCATCACCCATACGACAGCTTCGAGGGCAGCATCGAGCACTTCATCGCAGTGGCTGCAGACGATCCGCAAACGATTTCCATCAAGATGACTGCTTATCGCATCGGGGATGACACACCCTTTGTGAAATCGCTCATCCGGGCGGCGGAACGTGGAAAGCAAGTGGCTTGTGTCATGGAAATCAAGGCGCGTTTTGACGAGGAGCGCAACCTGCACTGGGCTGCGGAGCTCGAGCGAGTGGGTGCGCATGTCACCTTCGGAGTAGCCGGACTCAAAACGCATGCCAAGGTTGCCCTGGTGGTTCGCAATGAGGCGAGCGGTCTACGCTCCTATGTCCATGTGGGTACCGGCAACTATCATGTGAAGACCGCGAGGCTCTACTCTGATGTGGGCCTGCTCACTTGCGACCCATTGCTTACGCAGGACGCGGTCAGCCTTTTCCATTACCTGACCGGCCGCGCCCACGCTCCGAAGTGCTCGGCACTTCTGGTGGCGCCGAAGGCCATGCGACCGCGGCTTTTGGAACCAATCGGTCGTGAGGTGAAGAACCGCCGTGGCGGCCGGCCTGCACGAATCATCGCCAAGATGAACCAATTGGAAGATCCCGAGGTGATTCAGGCCTTGTGTGACGCTTCCCAGGCGGATGTACCGATCGACCTGATTGTTCGCGGGTTCTGCTGCTTGCGGCCGGGGGTTCCGGGCCGAACCGAATCTCTGAGGGTTCGATCGATCATCGGTCGTTACCTCGAACACTCGCGCATTTTTTATTTTGCCAATGGGCACGAAGACCCCGTCGCCGGCGAATTCTTCATTGGTTCGGCAGACTGGATGTACCGAAATCTATCGAAACGGATCGAGGTCCTTGCTCCGATCCTCGCCCCGTGTCTCAAAGAAATACTCTGGGAAATCCTTGACATCTGTCTTCATGACCAACGACAGGCTTGGGTTCTACACCCTGACGGCACATACTCGCAGTTGCAGACCAAGGGGGATTCCCAGGATCCCGAGGCGATTGGCACGCAGCAGAGGCTGATGGACTTGGCGCTGAGCCGCGCGGTCGCGTAGGGCAAGAACCGGCGGAAGACCATCCCATCGAGGCTTGGCTGAAGCCATAGCTAGGATGGCTGCCGCAGTGAATTTCTGTTGGATGCAACGGGCGGCGCTTCCCGAGGAAAACCATATGAACCTCGTCGACGTGCTCTTTGGCCGTCCTCTGGCGACCGAAGAGGAAAAAGCGGAACGAATCGGGCCGCTCAAGGGAATTCCGATATTCGGTCTGGATGCTCTGAGTTCAGCCGCTTACGGCCCCGAAGCCGCGCTTACCTTACTGATTCCACTAGGCATGGCAGGCGTCAGATATGTATGGCCAATCACGATTGGCATCGTGGCGCTGCTCGGCATCGTGTACTTCTCTTACCGGCAGACGATCTCTGCCTATCCACAGGGTGGCGGATCTTATACGGTCGCGACCGAGAACCTGGGCGAAGGGGCGGGGCTGCTGGCCGCCGCTGCGCTGATGATCGATTACGTGCTCACCGCGGCGGTCGGCATTTCTGCCGGAGTGGGTGCGCTGGTGTCGGCTGTGCCGTCACTGCAGAGCCGGACACTCGAGCTATGTCTGACGATCCTGATCCTCATCACGATCATTAATTTGCGTGGAGTGCAAGAGACCGGCGGCGTATTCCTGTTGCCTACGTATGTTTTCATTGCCTGCCTGTTGGGGCTAATCGGCGTTGGCGTATTCAAGGTGCTCGCTGCCGGAGGCCATCCCCTACCAGTGATTGCACCTCCAAAGCTGGTCGGGATCACCGGATCGGTCAGTGCCTGGCTTCTGTTGCGTACCTTCTCGAGCGGTTGCACTGCGATGACGGGTGTCGAGGCGGTGAGCAACGGAGTCATGGCATTTCGTGAGCCGACCGATAAATATGCGAAGGTTACGCTCACGATTATCATCGGGATTTTGATGGTGATGCTGTTGGGGATCGCGTACCTCGTTCCGGCCTATGGCATCGCGGCAACGGATCCGGGAATGCCGGGATATGACAGCGTGCTCTCGCAGTTGCTGGCTGCGGTTACGGGTCGGGGCGCCTTCTATTGGCTCAGCATCAGCTCGATCCTCATAGTGCTCTCGCTCTCGGCAAACACGGCGTTCGCCGATTTCCCTCGGTTGGCACGCGCGATTGCGCAAAACGGATACTTGCCGCACGCTTTTGTCATCCGTGGTCGGAGGCTGGTTTTTGCTCAGGGGGTCTATGCTCTGGCTCTGCTCACCGGCGCCCTGCTGATCATCTTCCGTGGCGTTACCGACCGGTTGATTCCTCTGTATGCGGTGGGGGCGTTTCTGGCGTTTACCCTCTCGCAAGCGGGCATGGTGATGCACTGGAATCGGGTGGGTGGACAAGGAGCAACGCATAGCATGTTCTTAAACGGACTGGGAGCCGTGGCCACCGGGATCACAACGGCAGTCGTGTTGGTTGCGAAGTTCGTGGATGGCGCTTGGATTACCGTTCTGTTGATTCCAGTTCTGATCTTGATGATGCGTTCGGTCAGACACCACTATGCCCAAGTTGCGCGAGAGATCAGCGCGACTACCCCGGTCCAAACCGGCAGTCTTACCGAACCGGTCGTTTTGTTACCGATTGATCGCTGGAGTCTGGTATCCGAAAAGGCCCTGCGATACGCCTGGAGCTTATCGCGCGAGATCCATGTGCTGCACGTTCGGTGTGGCGAAGACACCGACACACTGCGTAGCCAGTGGGCCGATGTGGTGGAAAAACCCGCCGTCAAAGCTGGTCTCCCCCTGCCACAATTAGTGATACTCGATTCGCCTTATCGTTTCATTGTGAAGCCAATTGTAGAATACGCAATTCAACAGCAGAGCGCTCACCTGGATCGCAACATCACCATGCTGATTCCAGAGCTGGTGGAAAGCCACTGGTATCACTACTTATTGCATAACAATCGGCCGGAGGCGATTCGGGCCCTGTTGCTGTTCAACGGTAACCAGCGCATCACGGTCGTATCCATTCCTTATCACTTGCGGTCCTGAACCGCTCCTGTCCGCTGCAGACGGGAAGTATTCCTACCGGCAGCAACATTCCTTCTGGCGCCTTGCTGCTCTCTAACGATGGCACTCTGTTGCCATTGCGAAATCCGGCCACACCCGAATCGGTATTGGCAGGGGTGAGATGCAAAATGTAGAGGGCGGAGGAAACATCCCATAGCGAGCGCGCGCTAGCCGCGCAAAATACCTTCACCGATGAACCCGGAAAACATCCGGCTTACCTGCACGCGTTGTCTGACTTGCGGGATGCGCGCGCTCATCTGGACCGGCTGACGTCCTCAGACCGGCTCGACGCCGAAGAGGAGCATGCGATTCGGGAAATCGATGCGGCAATCAACGAAATCAAGTACGCTTCCATTGATGACGGCAAAGACTTGCATCCCCCGATCGATGTGCACCTGGGGAAGAAGGGCCGCTACCACAAGGCGCTTGAGCTCCTGGACCGCACCCATCACGACATTTCAGAACGAGAAGACGATCAATTCGCTCATGGCTTGCGCCACCGAGCCCTGGAGCATATCGATGCGGCGCACAGCATCGTGGATCGATTGATTGTTCAGGCTTCGGGCGGCTGAAGCGTACATTTCTCACAATTCAGCCGGGGCCTGCCGGGTCCCCAGCTTCTTTGTGTTGAGGAGGCTTTCAGTCTGACCGGCGCGGGTGACTGCAATGCCGGCCCCAGGCGGAAGGATCACGGGGTGCAGGATATCGCGGTATCAATCCCCACACCCCACGAGTCTGTCGCTGGGTTGTTCGCGGGTTGTCCCCCCGGACAAAGCCCGGGATCAATGCCAACACCGAGCCTGGTCACGCCGCCGAAGTCGTCCGCGTCAGCTTGCGACCCAGAAAGTTGTGAATCGCACTCCCAATCTCCTGAGCGTGCGTTTCCAAGGCAAAATGGCCGCTGTCGAAGAAATGCACTTCAGCGCCCGCGTTATCCCGCTGGAATGCTTCGGCGCCGCGAGGCAGAAAGAACGGGTCGCTCTTTCCCCAGACTGCAAGCAGCGGCGGCCACTGGCTGCGGAAATACTCCTGGAATTTGGGATAGAGGGCGACATTGCTGGCATAATCCAGGAACAGGTCGAGCTGAATTTCGTCGTTGCCAGGACGACGCAGCAGCGCCGAATCGAGCTCGTAAGCTTCGGGTGCCAGCAGTGTCGTGTCCTGTACTCCGTACGAGTATTGCCACTTGGTCGCTTCAGGATTGAGGAATTTGCGCAACGCTGCACGGTTTTCGGCATTGGGCTGTTTCCAGTATGTCTGGATGGGATTCCAACCTTCACTCAGGCCTTCTTCGTATGCATTGCCGTTTTGCGAGATGATGGCAGTGATCCGCTCGGGGTGGGCTAGGGCCAGCCTGAGTCCGACCGGTGCGCCGTAATCGAAAACGTAAATCGCGAAGCGCTCCAGGCCGATGGTCTGAGTGAATTTGTCTATCGTGTTGGCGAGGTTCTCGAAGGTGTAGCGGAATTGTTTCCGGTCGGGCGCATCCGAGAAACCGAAGCCCGGCAGGTCAGGTGCAATCACGTGATAGTGGTCCGCAAGCGTGGGAATAAGGTTGCGAAACATGTGCGACGAGGTCGGAAACCCGTGCAGTAAGAGAATGGTGGGTGCAGTTTTCGAGCCGGCCTCGCGGTAAAAGATGTTGAGGCCGTCGACGGTAGCGTGCTGATACTTGATCATGGGTAAACCTCCGGAAAAGATGGGGCCGTTTGGCCGAGACCTTGGTTGACGTTCGCCTCCACGGCGGGTCCTACACACCATCAGATTTGCTAACCCATAAAAAGTTTCATTATTGGTGTTACAATTTGCGCGGCAGCAGAAGTAATGAGTAAGCCGGGGATCAAATCGAACTCAGACTGGAAACACGGGTTCCTTTTTCTCGGCAACCACCTGGCGCTGGATTTCGTAAACACGCGCCCCGTCCAGCATGGTCAACCACTGGAACTGCTCCCGGATTTCAGTGCGGTTATACGATGGTTTCGGGCAGCTGATCTGCTCGCTCCCCGCCACGCTGGGGAGCTTCAACGCCGGTGGGGAGGATCGGCCCGTGCCAGGCGGACTGTAGAAACCATTTGGGAATTGCGAGAAAGGTTGAGGAACGAGGTTTTCTCCTGGGAAGATGGCGCCGCGGTTCATGGCTCCACCCGAGACGAACTGAATCGACTGATGGCCGAACATCCCATGCGTACCCGGCTCAAGGCAAGTGGCAGAGTTCTCTCGACCGAATTCTACTTCGAGCCGCGGCAGCCGGAGGATTTATTCGCTCCGCTGGCACACAGTGCCGCGTCACTGTTCGCCCACGTGGATTGCGACCGGGTCCGCAAGTGCGATCAGTGTGTTTTACACTTCCTTGACATCAGCAAGAAGGGCACGCGACGCTGGTGCAGCATGCAACTATGTGGAAATCGGCTTAAGGTGGCAGCATATGCTGCACGCAAAAGCATGGGGAGTTGAGAGTGTGCTGCGGACGCGTGCCATGATCGGTAAGCCTCAGAGTTCTCAAAGCGCAAGCCCCCCTGGTGGCCTTCGAAAGACCGGCCAACCGAAAGATCGCTTGGGGGCAAGGTTTGGCGACGTCCATGCGGCTACGAAGCAGGGTGACTCAGGTCCACTCTGCTCATCTGCAGGCTTGGAATCGGTGAACGGAATTCCAAACCGGGTTGCAGGAAGACTAAAATCCTCCGAGTTGTTTTGAGACTTCACGCTGTCTCTTTCATAATGCATGGATCCGCCTGCTCTGCCCGGGAGAGTATGCGCGGGCGAATCCCTGCTGGCGCCGACCGAAAATGCTACAGTGCCAGATGCCTGAATTTGGCCAAGCCTCGAGCGATTACCCCGCTACCCAGCTTTCTTCGTGGCATCTTTCACTTGAGAAGCGGCGTCCGCAGTCTTCTCCGCAGCTTTTGCAGCTGTGTCTTTGGTAGCGTCAGCCGCCTTGTGCGCCAACTCCTTCGTGATGTCGACCACTTCCGCAGTCTTTTCTTTGGTCACTTCCACCGCTTTCTCGGCAACCTCCTTGGTTGCATCAACTGCTTTTTCCAAAGCCTCCTTAGCGGCTTCGGCGGCCTTTTCTACGGCATCCTTAAAGTTTGTCACAAGCCCACCTCCTTGTCTTTTTGTGCGTTGCTTGAACCGCCCCCACTTCCTCCATTCGCTGGGAGATCAGCGTCGCCGATCGGGTAAGAAGCGCAGCGATCCTCGTCCGAAAACGCTACGCCTATCGAAGAATTGGTGCAAGACGTAAAGACAGGGCCGGAACGACAAATAACTCATCACCGCTTACTTGTTAGGGTCTATCACCGGAATCAGTGCTGCCAGTTGCAAATTGATTAACAGGTCGAGTCGACGATCAATCTGATACCACTGCGCAGTCTTCTTGGGCGAGACAACCGTCTGGAATATCGGCACATATTTTATCCGCAAATCTGTGAGCTGCCGGTCAATGGCCGCGGAGCGCTTCATGTAGTCTTGCGCAAGCTGGTCGATCATGGCGTTGTGGTTCGCAGCATAATCCTTGATCATCGCCCAGCGGTCATCGTTGACCTTGATGGTTTCCTGAATGTAAGGAGCTTTTCCGGGGTCCGGCAGCTGCGGAGATCCAGCCACGGCGTGGACGAGAGCAGCCAGTAGGAGGAGTGCTGCCACCCTGGATAGCCGTTTTGCATTTGCGGGTACCTGTGTCATTGATGTTGATCCGAGGAAGTGGTTGCAGCGTGGCGCGCAAAAATGGGAAGAAGTTGCGGTTTCGCTGTGGAAAAGACGCTCCGTGGGACAGCGCGCAATTTACCAGAGAATTGTCGCCCATGCCACCGAACTTGGAAACCGCGCTGAGCCGAAGCGAGAGAGGAACAACTCGGCAGGGGTGATACCCGCAGCCAAGAAGACGTTCGGTTGACTACCACTCCTGATTTCGCCAATTAGCGTGAACTTCCATTCACCGAGCTGAGCCGGGTACAAGGTGTTGTGCACTTAGCACCCGGTCTGTTGTTAATTGTCAGATTAGTTGCCTGGCGAGAGCTTCCGCATTACCTCATCGAGATTGAAGCTGGCGGGTCTCTGCCGAATCGGATACTCCCTAAAGGTGTCAAGCCACTTTGCGACAATGGCCTGAGCGGGAACCAACAGAAAAGCACGGTGGACCTTCCAATCGTCGTACAAGAACGAGGAGGGACCACGCTCGAAGGGGTCGGACCGCAGGTTGTAGATCATTGGGACGCGGAGCCGAGTGTAGTCCTTGTCCCATATCTCCAGACCTTCGTGATACTGCTCGATAAACGCGATTTTCCAATCGAGGACGCGAATGGCGAAAAGGTCGCCATCGTCGCTCCAATATAAGAACTCCTTTCGCGGCGATTCCTCTACATCTCCCTTGAAGAAGGGCATCAGGTTATAGCCATCAAGGTGAACATGAAAGGACTGTCCCCCAAGCTGGCAGGTCTTCATGCACTGGTCCACAATGTCAGCCTTGCCCGCTGCCGCCGCAAAGGTTGGAACAAAGTCCTCGTGGGCGAAGAACTGGTTGTAAATGGTGCCTGGCTTGATGACACCGGGCCAGCGAATGAGGGTCGGCACACGGTAGCCGCCCTCAAAGTTGGTGGCCTTCTCGCCGCGGTATGGGGTGCTACCCCCGTCGGGCCAGGTCATCACTTCTGCCCCGTTGTCAGAGGTGTAGACCACGATGGTGTTGTCTGCAATGCCAAGGTTATCGAGCTTCTTCAACAGTTGGCCGACATGTCCGTCATGCTCCACCATGCCATCAGCCTCTATTCCCAGACCTGTCATGCCCACAGATTCAGGCTTGAGGTGGGTGAAGATGTGCATCCGTGTCGAGTTGTAGTAGCAGAAAAACGGCTTGCCCGCTTTGACCTGATTGTCCATCCACCCAAGGGCGGCATCGGTGAATTCATCATCGATTGTTCCCATACGTTTCACTGTGAGCGGTCCGGTGTTCTCGATTCTCTGCCTACCCACTTTGCCGTACGCGGGGTCAACGCTCGTGTCATCTTTGTCGGTTGCCCAGCAATGCAGTACACCGCGCGGCCCGAACCGCTGACGGAACTTCGGGTCTTTTGGATAGTCGGGATTCTCGGGTTCTTCCTCGGCATTCAAGTGATAGAGGTTGCCAAAGAATTCATCGAAACCGTGTACGCAGGGTAGAAATTCATTGCGGTCCCCGAGATGATTTTTCCCGAACTGGCCAGTTGCGTAACCAAGCGATTTCAGGACCTGGGCGACGCTCGGGTCTTTGTCGCTCAACCCAACATCCGCCCCCGGCAGGCCCACCTTGGTCAGTCCGGTGCGGATGGGCGACTGGCCGGTGATGAAGGCCGCCCGTCCCGCAGTGCAGCTCTGCTGCGCGTACCAGCTGAGAAACAGTCCCCCCTCCTTGCCAATGCGGTCGATGTTGGGCGTCTGGTATCCCATGTCCCCACGGTTGTAGATGCTGGTGTTGTACCAGCCGATGTCGTCACCCATGATGACGAGAATGTTGGGCTTCTTGGCTTGTGCGCTCGCCGTAGATAGCAGGGCGATGGCTAGGAGAATCACTGTTGCGAATCGAACTGTGAAAGGGACAAGGTTGCGAACAGTTCCTACCTCGGGAGAAGCACCATTTCGAGACATTCCTGTATCCTCCTTCGACATTGGTGTTGAGTTCGCAAACCAAAGGACGGCGCACGTTGTCTTGGCCCAACTTGTGGTGAGAGCGAGCCGTCCAAAACATGGCGTGTTCGTGTGCGAATGCTGATCGCTGGTTACAGGTGAGAACGAACCCCGGGCAGCAGGCTAGCCTTGGCGGGCAGACTTCGCAACTGTCAGTTTTTGACAGCCTGATGGTTACACTACCCTGGGCTTTAGGCAAACTTCCGAATCGTCTCAGCCCGAAACTGTGCAGATTCGCTTGCGGTAGCTGGCGATCGGGGTACGGCCACCCCCCTCACGTTCCGCTCGTTAGTCGGGAGCTTGATAACAACCCATATCAAGCCGCCCGCTGTCTGTCCTCGGGTGGCCATCGAGATTCTGACTTCCAGCCACCTCGGGTCCAAGGTTCAACCCTTGCCTGGCTGGCGTGTCGGGCCTCGAATGGAAATCTCCAGAACTGGGTTGAACGAAGTGTGGGTTGGCGAATACGGAATTCAGGGTCATTTCCCCGTATCCCTGATGTACGGCTCGAGGGTGTATATCACGCACCTGGGCTGGTATGTCGAATTGCGTAAACCGGTCCGTGGGGAAGGCACTCTTGCTACACCATTTCAAACAGCGGGCCAATGTCCGCACAAGAAGTTCTCCAAAGCCGAAAAGAACAGATTGGATTCTCCAACGAGGGAAAATGGCCGACCCCCTCCATTGTGAAGACTTTTGCATTAGGGAGGCATTCAGCCCATTCTCGGGCTGCCTCGAATGGCAGAAAATCCGCATCCCCGTGTATGAATAACGCCGGACTAATCGCTCCCTTGGCGTCCTCCCGCCAATCCCAATTGCCTTGTGTCTCGATCGCGCGACTGAAGACCGCATAGACTCTCTCCGGAGTTTCGTTTGCATACCTGTATGGATCTCCTCGCATAGGCTGAAGCCCATAGGGTCCTGAACGTACCCGTTTCAGCAGAAGTCTACTTGAGGCATGCTACCGGTATTGTCATAGCCAAGGAGTGCCGTTACGTTGACTGATACGAGCGACGCTGGCATGGGCTGCCTCCGTGACCTCGGGCACAGTTATCTCAAGCGACGCTACACGATTTTGTTCTACACACTCCTTTTCACCATGGCCGCGTCCCCCCTGATGGCTGCTTTCGGAATGAGCGGAACTCTGATTGAGTCATTGCTGGCCATTTGCCTGCTTGCGGCCGTGATGCCCGTCGACGCCGGAAAGAATAGAACCCTTCTGTTCGCAGCTATGACTGGCGCGTGGCTCGCACGTCCTGTGACGGCATGGTTTGGACATGAGACAGTGTCAGCGATGACACTCGGGTTGTGGACACTGATAGGACTGGTCGCAGCGGCGGCGGCTTTGCGCTACGCCATGCGTGGCGCGAAGGTCGATGCGGAGCATCTGTTCGCAGCGCTGAGCGCCTACTTGCTGGCTGGAATCTACTTTGGCCTTTTGTACTGGGCTCTCGAGCAAGTTCACCCGGGAATGTTCGCTGCCACGAACTTTTCCAGAAGTGGGGCGATTTACTTCAGCTTCGTTACGCTGGCAACACTCGGGTATGGCGATATCGTACCCCGCACGGACGTAGCGCGTGGATTAGCCATCGTTGAAGGGGTTGGAGGACAACTCTTCCTGGCTGTCTTGGTCGCACGCTTAGTGAGCTTGTATTCGAGCTCAGCGAAGGACTAACCACCAGCTGCCGCAAATGAGTTGTAGACGGGCCGGGCGATGGTCACCGCTATCGCAGGGGATACACTCAGGCGGCTTGGTGATACCGCTTGCCGGTTGCGGCTTGGGCTTTTATGGTCACGATTGCCGTCTTCAGTCTCTGTTGATCGGCTATTCCTCTCATCACTGAGGCATCAACTGTGTTTGTGGTCGTACCGTTGGCCGTATCCATCTCGTTCTTCCTCCTAGCTGACATGGAGAGCCCGCGTCATGGCCCGATTCGCTTGGTTGCACAAGATCTCATAAGCCTCTCTCAATCCTTACGAGCACAATAGGCGGTGATTCGGCCGCCCACCAGCCCTCTGGTTTGGCCGATCACGGCGGCGGAATCTTATGGTGGCAAAGTCAAGTAATGAAAGCCGGGGATTGGCTGTATCTTGGAAGGATTGGCGCGAAGAATCCCAGCGCTCCGTGGCCGGGGTTTTGAGTGCGATCTGTGATGACACCAGTTCTTCTGCTAACGAAGATCCGGTAGGGAGGCGAAGTCATTATGGTCACGCAGAAGGAGAAGGCAGATATCTTCCGCGCGCTGCACAGCCGCCCTGGCGCGTTCGTTATTCCGAATCCGTGGGATGTGGGCTCGGCGCGAGTGCTCGCGGGACTCGGATTTCAGGCGTTGGCAACATCGAGCGCCGCGGCGGCCACGGCTTCCGGCCGAAGAGATCACGCGCTCACGCGTGATGAGACGCTGGGACATGCACGATTGATCGTCGCCGCAACGGATTTACCCGTCTCTGCCGACCTGGGAAAGGGATTTGGCGACTCGCCGGAAACCGTCGCGGAAACGATCCGACTAGCCGCGGATGTGGGACTGGTTGGATGCACGATCGAAGATGCTACTGGGGATGAGAACCATCCACTGTACGATTTTGAACTGGCTGTCGAGCGAATTGCTTCAGCTGCAGAGGCAACGCGCGCACTCCCGTTTCCGTTCATGCTGACAGCACGCGCCCACAATTTCCTGTACGCCCATCCTAGCCTGGCCGAAACCATAAGCCGGCTCCAAGCATTCCAAAAAGCCGGTGCTGATGTTCTTTTTGCTCCCGGTCTGCCCGACCTTGCTGCGGTGGGTGCCGTGTGTGCGGCGCTCAGGAGGCCCTTCAATTTCATGGTGGGGATCAAGGGAAAATCATTCTCTGTCGCTCAGCTCGCGGCGGTGGGTGTCAAGCGCATTAGCCTCGCGACGTCGCTTTATCGCGCGGCAATGACGGGATTGCTCGATGCTGTACGCGAGGTGAATGACAAGGGCCAGTTCGGGTTTGTCGAACGATGCGTCACGACACCAGAACTGAACAGGCTAATGCACATCTGACAGCCCGAAAGCATAGTCGGGGCCGGCAGGGTATATGCGACAGGCAGGATGTGGTATCCTTCTCGCCGTACCTAGTGGGCCAGCGTCATCGCGATATTCGTTGCCTATGTGGCGGCAAGTTGGCCCTACCTGCGCGACCGAACTCGCCGGACGCTCAGACGTAGGCTTATGCGAACACACGCAAAGTGTGCCTATGAGCCTACAGAAGCTGTCAGCCACGAAACTCACCCCCAACCTGATCGTTTCCAGTGTCGAGGCAAGCCTCCGGTTCTACGAGGATGTCCTCGGTTTTGATCGCGGCATGACCGTCCCCGAGCACTCTCCCTTTGTGTTCGCGTCGGTCACTAGCGGCCCGGTCGAGATCTTCTTTAATGACCGCTCGACAGTGACCAAGGAAAGCCCACAGATGGCCGATCTGGCACTCGGCGGCGGCAACACCATGTTCATCGAGGTCAAGGGTGTGGACGCCGTGCACGCGCGAATCGCACCGCACGTTAAGGTGCTCATGTCGCTCCGGACACAGTGGTACGGGATGCGCGAGTTCGCCATTCAAGACCCCGACGGGTATGTAATCACGCTCGCCGAGCGCCTGGCGGAACCGCCCGGAAAAGTCTAATGGCGCACTGTTGCGATTCTCGGCGAGAGCCCTCGGGGCCGGGCGCCAACGAGTGATACCGACTTCGCCAGTCAGGACATATGTTCAGCTGTTCATTGGGTTGCCCATGGCGGCACGACTCCAGTCATGCGTGCGTACGCGATCAGCTGCCCCATGTGTTCATTAGCATGAACGATGATGCGAAGATACATGCCATCGACGGTCGCATCTCGGTCCGCAATTCGGACCTTGCGCTGAAGGTCTGTCGGGTTCTCAACTAAGTGAGCTTCTTTGACCGCGTCCAAAGAGCGTTTCAACCAGCTGATCACATCGGTCTTGGATGTAACCGTTTTTTCCATGCCCTCTTTGAGATCGGTAGGCATCTTGGGTCCTGTAACACTGAGCAGATAAAAGTTCGCCATCGCGATGTGCATGTACACTTCGCTGGTGGAGCGTACTCCCGCCGCAGGTCGCCATGCGAATTTGTCGGGGGGGGGTGGCTTCGGCCAATGCGATCAGCTGCCGGGAGACATGTCTCCACTCGCCGTCATAGCCCTGCCAGATTCCCTCGGGTGGGGCCTGAGCAAGCAACATGGGTGCGCTGAGACAGACCCAAAACAATGCCGTTGCCAAGCTTGTCTTCACGGTGCGACTCCTCTCGCGCGGTCGAATTCCCGATCCAGGAGTATGCCAGCTGGGGACAAGTGTCGAGAAATCGTCCTCACGGCTTAGTAGTGCTCCCAAGCACCTCTCCCGGGCTAGACGACTTCACGATTAGCTGCGCTCATATATCCGCTTCAGACCCTGCATTAAGCGTGCGCTCAAGGAGTTGAGGACAGTTCCCTGTCCAGTTTGCTGATGAGAACATGAAGATCCCGTTTGATGGACCCCTGGGCACTTGCCGAAAAAAAGCCGATCCCAAAGACACCGAGAAGCGTCTGTACTTTCGGGATGTCATCAGGTGGCAGGGATCGGAGAACGACCATCATGGGCACGCCAAGGAGTCATTGGAGGCGACGGGTATGGGTAGGTCTGCATTCACGTTCCTTCTGGCAGCCGCCTGGTTTGTCTATGAACAAATTGGCCGCGGGCAGGACAGTCGGCATCAGTTCCGGATCGGACGTTCGGTCTATATTGGAGACCGCAGCCTAAACATAGACTGCTCGGGCTCCGGGAGTCCTACGGTCATCCTGGAGTCGGGGGCGGTGGTTATGGGGGCTATGGCTGGCGGGTAGTCCAGTCAGAGGTCTCAGAGTTTACCAGAGTTTGTTGGTATGACCGCGGTGGGGAGGGTTGGAGCGACCCCGCACCAACCGTGCGAAACAGCGCAACCATCGTTCACGATCTGCATGAACTGCTTCAGCGTGCTCCCGTAGCCGGCCCCTATGTACTCGTTGGCCACTCAATAGGGGACGAATACGTCCGAATAATTACCGCCACGTTCCCATCTGAAGTGGCAGGCATTGTGCTGGTGGACTCGACTCATCCCGATCAACACGAGCCAGCCAGCATGCTCTCGCCGATCAACCGCATGCCTGTCTCGGCTTCTGTGTTTTGCCTTGCCGGTGATGGGGAGGTTTGGAGTCATACGCCTCCTCCTGGGCAATGCGCCTGTCACTGTCCCGCCGCAGCATGATTCCGAACAAAGTGCCGCAGCGCGCGCCGTGCGCAATCAGCGAGTCAAGGCATTTGAGACCGAGGCTCCTCAAGGATGTGCGGCAACAGAAGATGGCGCCATCCGATCTGACAAGGGCAGTGGGGACCCGGAGGTTGATGAGGCTGCGAGCAGCGCTGGGAACCTAGGTGATCGTCCGCTCGTTGTTCTCACGGCCGGACAATACTGGAGGCCCAAGGATCCCGCCCTCGCCCAAGAAGCAGCCGAGTTTCAGGAAACCTGGGTACATCAACTGCAGCCCGAACTCGCTCGCCTGTCTACGGATGGGAAACAGGTCATGGTTGAGAATGCCGATCATGGTATTCCGGAGGAGCGCCAGGAGCCGTCGCGGCAGCCGTGCGTGAGGTCGTCATGCAGGTACGGAAGAGACAGGAGCAATAGTGGAACCTGGACCACAACATCACCTTTTCCAACGGCTCGTGTTGGGCGTTTGTGGGTTCTTTCTCTCAAGGGGACCGCTACGGAGCCTCGAAATCGAGGGCGTATACTTCTTGGCTGCCTGTGTCGCGCATAAGCAGGGGCGAACCATCAGGCGTCAAGCCCATCCAGGAAAGCCAAGCCTCCACCACGCGGCGGAAGTTTTGCAGGTCGACAACTCGTTCAGTTTTGCCACCGGCAACTCCGGCACGGTATACAGCCTGTTCTCTGCTAAACCCGGTATCGAAATAGACGTATTTGCTGTCGGCCGACCATTGCAGGAAGCCCACGTTCTGACTGGCAAGGTCAGACCATCTCCCCGTGGCGAACTCATAGAGTCGGAGTTTCTGCCCATCCCGAGTAACTGCTGCAAGATAGCGCCCGTCCGGCGAACACTGTGCCCGAAACAGGCCTTTGGACGACGGAATAACTGTGGTCTTGGATGTCTCTACATCAACGAGATTGACTGCAGAGCTTATGACGCTTATGGAATTGCCCTCACCACACCACTCCACCGCTCCGGCTTCGATGCCAAGGTTGCGCGGGCTGCCCCCGTCGGTGGGAATGACGTAGACCCGCAGACCTTTGCCCGGCTCCCACCCAACGTAAGCAATCTGTTTTCCGTCGGACGATAACGTGGGAGAACCCGCCCCCAGTGAGGACTGCGTGAGTTGCAGTTTTTCACTGCCGTCAACCCGGCTGCGCCAGATCTCCCCTTCCGGATAGGAAGCGTACACCAACCACTGACCGTCCCTGGAAAAGCTGACCTGGCTCGCAGAGATGCCCCCCAGGTAAGACACGAATTGACGGGACTTCAGGTCATAGCGCACCAGTTCGGCGCGGGGTTGCACGCCGATGACGAAAATTCTCTTTCCGTCTACGCTGGGTTGGGGCACGAGGTAGCTTAGGGGTCCCGCGGTCAGTTGCATCGGCTGACGATTGACTTTGTGAAAAAAATCACCCTTCTCTCGAATCGCCCAGATGTCCGAGCGGCTGCCGTGATTAGCTTGAAAAACATAGTACTTGCCATCTGGCGTCCAAGTGCCTTGCAAGGGATTGATCGCTTCCTGCCAGCCCGGAAGCACATCGTGGACACCACTTCCGTCCGCAGCTACCTCGAAGATTGCATTCCATGAGTAGTTTCCGACGCTTAGACGAAGCGTGCGTGCGTCAGGCGACCACCGCAGCCACCATGAAGTGAGATAGGAATCCGGCATGTCCGCGAAGTTACGGGATTGTCCGCTCTGGGTCACCTCTATCAGGTGGTTTTGGTGCGCCACTAGCAGGTTGCCATTTTGCATCCATACCCCATCCTCACCCGGAATCTGCGCCAATCGTCTTGGACTACCGCCGACCACCGGAAGCGCCCAAAGCGGCTGCTCCAGTTCGACGCCCGTAAAACTGCCCACCACCAGTTCGGTTTTGTCGGGAGAGATATTGTTCAGGGAAACATTGGAAAAAGGCGTGTTCATGACTGCCGTGTCGCCACCCGAGACCGCGACCTGAGCGATGGCGTAGCGCCCATTCACCACCTCCTCGATGTAGAGTCTGGCGCCGTCGGTAAGAACAATGGGCGAGACTGGTCCGAACACGCTTTTCACCTGCCCATCATGGGTGATTTGGGTGAATCCGGTCACCCGAGGCGGGGGCAGCGCGGGCCGGAAGACATAGGCTAGGGCAAGGATCCCAGCCAGCGCTACGAGGGCAAGCGCTGCCTTGGGCATCCATGAACCCCGTCGGACAGCTCTGCCTGCTGGGGCCCGCGTAATGAGCGAATGCGAACTCGAGTGCCCTGACTCGATGGCGCGTTTCAGCCGCTTGAGGTCGACGGCCATTTCCGAAGCGCTCTGGTAGCGGAGCTTGCGGTTCTTTTCCAGCGCCTTGCTGATGATGGGCTCAAGGTGCTCGGGCAACTGGGGGTTCACCCGTACCGCCGAAACCGGATCCTTGTGCAGGATACCGTCAAATACGATGGCCGAAGTGTTCCCCGAGAAGGCGGGGCGCGCGGTGGCCATTTCGTACAGCACCGCCCCGAAGGAAAACAGATCGGTGCGCATGTCGAGGTCTTCCCCCGAAGCCTGCTCCGGCGACATATAGGCGACCGTCCCCATGGTGGTCCCCGGACTGGTCAAATGGACCTCATTCATCACCGTAGGCGCCACGCCCAGAGACGCGGGCGAGTGCTGCTGCGGGGTCAGCTTTGCCAGTCCGAAGTCCAGAATCTTGGCGCTTCCGCGTTTGGTGATGAAGACGTTGGCCGGTTTGATGTCGCGATGAATGATGCCCTGCCCGTGAGCCGCCTCCAGGCCTTCGGCGATCCCCACAGCCACTTCCAGCAGCTCGTCAATCGCCAGCGGCTTGCCCGCGACGCGCTCCCGCAGCGTGACACCTTCCAACAGCTCCATCACAATGAAGTAAAGTTCATCTTGCCGCCCGATTTCGTGAATGGTGCAGATGTTGGGATGATTGAGCGCCGAAGCAGCGCGCGCCTCGCGCTGAAAGCGCTCCAAAGCCGCTTCGTCGGAACTGAACTCCCGAGGGAGGAATTTTAGGGCCACTCGACGGCCCAAGTTGACATCTTCCGCCTCATAGACCACACCCATACCGCCGCTGCCTAGCCTCTTTAGCACGCGGTAATGCGAGATGGTTTGGCCGATCAATGGCGCGAATCCTACGAGCAAGACGGATCCAGTCAATGAAAGCAAGGGCAATGGAGGCAGCACTGTCGCCACCCTTCCATCCGCAATCTTAGGTGGGCGATCTTCGCTTGGTGCATGTTGGGTGTTCTCGTTACTGCCGGTGCTGTCACCTGATTTCGGGCCTCGCCTTCCGAGAATAGCAGTCGGGCCGGACGATAGATGCCGTTAGCGAACTCCGCTAGACTTCGTGTTTCCGGTGCTCGGAACTTACGCCGCTCTTTTACCAGCTGTTGCGCAACGGTTCGTAAGCCTCCCGTTCACCAGAGCCGATGCAGCAAGATCGCTAGGTTACTCGGTCGCACATCCTGCGCTCATGGCATGGTCTCGCCACCCCAAGAAAAGTCAAGCAAGAGCCTATTCGAGCAGATCAGGCTGCTCACGTGTGATACGCGCCCAAAGCGGCTGAAATTGAAACCATCCCGCCTCGTGGGTCCCCAGCAATTGCATCGTGGCCTCGGCATGGCCAGGATCGATTTTCACCGGGGCCCCTGCGGCTTCAGCCAGAAGCTGAGCCTGGCAGCTTCGCTCCATTGTGATAAACCACCAGGCCGCCTCATCGACTGTGTGACCGACCGTGAGTAGACCGTGGTTGCGGAGTATGACGGCTTTGTAGTTGCCAAGCGCCTTGGCTATTCGTTCCCCTTCCGACGTTTGGTACACGATTCCCGTGAAGTCCGCAAACAACCCGTGATCTCCATAGAACGCGCAGGAATCTTGGGTGATAGGATCGAGGAGGCGACCAAGCGAGGACCAGGACTTCCCATACAGAGAATGCGCATGTGCGGCCGCCACCACGTCGGGACGGGCGGAGTGCACTTGTGAGTGAATGGCAAATGCAGCCACGTTCACTGGATGGTTACCTTCTACCACCTCGCCATGTTGATTTACCAAAATCAGGTCAGATGCGCGAATCTGTCCGAAGTGCATTCCGAAAGGATTTACCCAGAAATGGTCGAGTCGCTCCGGATCGCGAGCGGTGATGTGGCCAGCCACTCCCTCGTCGAATCCAAGAACCGAGAAGATACGAAAAGCGGCGGCCAGCCGCTGTTTGCGGTGCCGGCGCTCTTCTTCTGCCGTGGCAAAGGTTGGACGCTTCCGCAGGTGAAAAACGTCAGCTGCTGCTGTTGCCATGGATGCCCCCCATGAGGCAAAGAATATAGCCCCGCCGAGAGGGTGCCTGCAACCGTCACCGGATGCCCCGATATCGAACACCGTGCGGCCAGCAGTCGACAAAATCCTCGTCGAGCCTTCCATCCTTAACACCACTCGCTCGCAGACGACCCGATAGAACACTTGCAGCAAGCGGCCCAGGCGTAGGCCAGGAGGATGCCCATCACCCTCCCCGAGAGTCAACGTCAGGCAGTCAGTGCTGGCCGCTCAATGGATCCAAGTGGTGAGCACGCGATGCCGGGCCTATCGCCATTGATGGCGGTGTTCAGGAATACCCTGTTTCCCCTCAGCAATCTGCAATGCCCGAGTTGCGGTCAGTTGTTTCGAAGGCTTGTATAGTCTCTACGGTATGCCCGTGGCTGCTATTTACGACATTCATGCCAACGTCTCCGCGCTTGAGGCGGTACTTCTGGAAGTTCATGAGGCACAGGCAGACTGCGTCATCGTCGGGGGCGACGTCGTTCCCGGCCCCTTACCGTGTGAGACCATCCAATGTCTGCTCGACCTCGACGTTCCCGTGCAGTTCATTCACGGCAATGGGGACCGTGAGGTGCTTGCACAGATGTCCGGCATCGAGTCCGAGTGGTACCGGACAGCACCCCAGCAATTTCGTGAGCCGGTGCGCTGGACGGCGGAGCAACTGCAGCCCGAACATCAGCGACTGTTAGCACGCTGGCCGCCCACATGCCGCCTGGACATTCCAGGCCTTGGAGACGTGGTTTTCTGCCATGCTACACCGTGCAACGACACCGACATCTTCACCCGCCTCACACCAGAAGACCGCCTTTTGTCGCTGTTCGCGGGACTCGGCGGGGACACGGTCGTCTGCGGTCACACCCACATGCAGTTTGACCGGATGATCGGCGCAACTCGCGTTGTGAACGCTGGCAGTGTCGGAATGCCATTCGGTAAACCGGGCGCCGATTGGCTCCTCCTCGGCCCTGATGTTCAGTTCCGGCACACACACTACGATCTCAGCCGAGCCGCTGATCGCGTTCGCCGAACCACCTACCCGCAGGCCGAGGATTTCGCGGCACGCAGCATCTTGCGTCCCCCCTCGGAGGAAGAAACACTGGCAGCGTTCCAGCGTGCCGAGTTGAAGTAATGCAAGGAAACAGCCCGGGATCCCTCGCCAACAATGCCGGACGGGCCACGGGTCAGCAGCCTCAGGTAACTTGGCGCATTGACGAAATGCTTCGAGGGACGATCCCCCGTAGTCCTGAAAACAGGAGTCCGGATGAAAGCCATTGTTTATCACCGCTATGGTTCACCCGATGTTCTCAAGAAGAAGTTGAGAAGCCGACGCCCGAGGACAATGAAGTCTTGATAAAAGTTCACGCGGCTTCCGTCAATCCAGCTGACTGGCATCTCATGGAAGGCAAGCCGTCTTTCGCTCGCTGGCTGTTTGGGTTTGGGCTGCTCAAACCAAAGGACACACGGCTGGGCCGAGACGTGGCCGGCCAGGTTGAAACGGTTGGCAAGGAGGTAACTCAGTTCACACCAGGCGACGCGGTGTTTGGAGTGTGCCGTGGAGCGTTTGCTGAGTATGCGTGTGCCTCCACCTCGCAATTGGCCAGGAAGCCGAATAACGTGACGTTTGAACAAGCAGCTTCGGTAGCGATTGCGGCACTCACCGCATTGCAGGGTCTTCGCGACAAGGGGCAGATTCAGCCCGGCCAGAAGGTCTTGATTAACGGCGCGGCCGGAGGCGTGGGTACGTTCGCTGTGCAGATCGCCAAGTCGTTCGGCGCCGAGGTCACCGGCGTATGCAGTACGAGGAATGTGGACATGGTGCTATCGATCGGTGCGGATCGCGTCATTGATTACACGCAACAGGATTTCACCCAAAGCCAGCAACGGTACGACCTGATTTTCGATCTCGTGGCGAACCATTCGTAACCCCGGTCATCGAAAAGCATTACAGGTTCAGTGAGGTCCCGGAGGCTATCCGGTATCTGGCCACAGGACACGCCCGCGCAAAACTAGTAATCACTCTGGAATAAACGATACACAACGCGCTACCTGAAAGAGACCGGCGCCGGTTGGGGCAGGGGTAAGAGCTCTCCTGGGGGCACGGCCAGGAGAGCTTTCGATCCTCGCGACTTAATTGTGCGGGGTTAGCGCCGAAACCACAGCGCGGGCACTGTCCGTAGGTTCATCCAGGGTCGATGACGCTCGTGCGTAGTAGCCTTTGCGTGCCCGAACCTGTAACTTCTTGCCTGCTTTGTGCGCCTCGATGGTAATCTTCCGATAGCGGCCATCGTTGCTGAAATCTGCAGGCCGGTAAGAAATTGCGTACCGGTTGCGCAACTCCTCAGAGATCTTCTCGAAAGCTTTCCCAATATCCCTCGGACTCTCGGGGAAAAGCACCCGCCCGCCCGTCTGCTCCGCCAGCTTGCGAAGATTTCGGTTTCCCTCCTCGCCGTCATCCCTATAGCCGATCATAGGGGGGTGAGTGCTGATGGCATAGATGGTGACTCCGGCTCTTTGGGCTACGTCGATGGCGTCATCGAGGTGCAGGGTGCCCGCATTGTTCTGGCCATCGGACAAGACGACCAGTACACGTGCGACCACGTCTTCCTCAGGGTGCCGGAACAGCTTCTGACAACTGCCACGAACTGCATCGTACAGCGCGGTTCCGCCGCCGATCTTCAATTGACGCACCGCTTGGGCGAGAAGATCCGAGTCATGGGTGAAGTCCTGCATCAATTTCTCCTGATCACTGAATCCCATGACAAATCCCTGATCGCTGACCTGGCTCAGTGATTGTCGAAGAAATACGCCGGCTGCCGCCTGCTCAAATCGGAAACGCAAGGTCAATGAATCGCTGGTATCGATCAACAAAGCTACCCGCAGTGGTAATTCCTTCTCAGTGCGAAAATTCAGGATGGCCGCAGGCGCCTTGTTGTTGTCCCGCACCGTGATGTCGCTGCCCGAGAGGTCTCGAACGAACCGTCTCCCCTGAGCCGCAACAAAGAGCACATTCACTTCGTTGACCTGCTTCTTAATGGAAAATTCGGAGCCCAGTTCGGCATTTTCCGCGGCGTTCAACACACATCCGGCACAATCCTGGGCGTCTGCCCGGGTGGAGATGCCGAGCGAAACAGCGGCAATGGCAACCAGCAAGCGGGAAATCCGGCTGAACCCTTCGATGTGACCAGGTACGGCAAAGGCTGGGTGTTTCTTCATGGCAGCACCTCAAGAATGTGTCATTCAGGGGCCCTCACCACACCAGGACTCACGCAATCGAGGGACCATTCCTCCAGCTAGGGATAAGCCCTGGTTCTTTACTTGTAAGCTATAGAAAACAAAGAGGTGCTATGGTCAGAAACACGGATAGTCAATCCGCAGCCAGGCGGCTGACTAACCGCTCAGTTAGCAACCTAACCGTTGTGTTAAAGATGACGGTAAGGAGCAGGTACCCATCAAGACGCGCCCGCGGGTAACGAACCCAGTCCCTCTTCCGCAGAGAGGATCGCCCACCGAAGCCAAAATAGGCTTCCCGCAGGATTCCCCGGCGACGACAATCGCTTCCCGTCCTCGACTTGGAGGTAAGGGCGTCATCCCATCTGGCCAGCCCTTTTCGTCTTCGGCCCTCACCGAACGCACTACCATCGGGTCGTCTGAGCCGGTGTCAACAGTCTTGCCAGATCCCCGTGAGCCCCAGGGCCGTCAGCATGCAGAATCTGAAAACCGCGCCTTGTCGGGCGCCTGTGGAGGCGGGATATCTGCTAGGCGGCACGTGAGTTCGAGCGTGGGGTGGGGCTAGCTGCTGCTACTCTTTCGGTGCATCCGCAGATGGGACAGGCCGTAAGTTCGGCTTCGTAATATGTCCTGCAGTGAGAACAGGGCAGCCCGAGGAGGGATGGTTTGGCGCGAGCGCCGACCGCGGGCAATACAGAATTGGGAGCATCGTCGCACCAGTCGACTGCTTCCGTTGTTCGTCGGGCTGTCATACCTCTCTCTGCAGTCCGACCTAGCGATGCCCGGCGTCGCCGGCCCGCTGGTCTGCTAAGGTTGAGTGTTGTCTTTCGGACGGCCTGATTTTTCTTGTAACGCACTTGAGGTTGGGATTTCAGTGATATCCAGCGACACACCCCCCTGGCTCCTTGGTGTTGGACCGTCCAAATAGGATGTCGGCGGCGACAACGTAAACTGGCGTAGACTTTTGATATGGCGGTGACGGTCGAGATGCACAACACGGGCGATGCGAGATTGCAGCGCGATGTGACAGCGATGATCGAGCATGTGCTCTCGGGCCGGCTCGGGGATTGGCGGGTTGTGATCGTCGGCTCGCAGGGGAGTGACCGGTGGGACATGAGGGTTACGGGTCCGCATGGGTTCGAGCGCTCGTATCCCCTTGAGGGCGCACTCGGGCAGCATGAGCCGAGCGCTGTCGCGGCGATGGTTGCGCGCATGGTGCCAGCCAAATCGTAACCGGTAAATGTCGGCCTCGACTTGGGCAGCGGAACCCTCACATCCCTGAAGCAGGCGCACATGACTGGCGGCAGAAACTGTAGTTTCAACGCGGCTTCCGCAAGCCCTGGCCGAAGTTCGTGATGCCGCCCTCGGCCTTAGTCGCCTTCGAAGGCGCGCGCGATTTCGTCTCGCACAGGGAGAGTGAGCGGCTCTACTCCGCCATTCGTCACGATCGTGGTACCCTCCCCTGCCGGAAGCACCTGACCAATCACCGCGACCGGGACGCCTGTGCCCTCCATGGCTGTCAGGACCGAGTCCACTCCGTCTGGCGCGACGGCGATCAGCAGCGCACCCGACGCGATCAGTTTCAGCGGATCAAGCGCGAGCGCACGGCAAATCGCATCGGTCTCGGGAAACACGGGAATGTGCTCCCGAATGACACGAAGCCCGAGACCAGCGGGCGCTACCAGCTCGAAGAGCCCAGTCGCCAGACCGCCTTCCGTCGGATCGTGCATCCCGTGCACCACCTCGCCAACCTTGGTAGCCGCAAGCGCCGCACTCACGACACTGATGCCGGGCCGAATCAGGAAACGAGCGGCCCGCCTCAGAAGATCGGCATCGACCCGTCCCCGCAACCGTGCAGACTTCTCTCGTGCGAGAATCGCGGTGCCCTCGATCGCCACACCGTGCGTCAACAGGATCCGATCACCGATGGCGATGCGAGTCTTCCGCACAAGGCGAGTTGGAGCGACTTCGCCGAGCATCTGACCGATTAGAATCGGGCGGTCGAGGCCCTGGGTGATTTCTGTGTGCCCACCGGCGACCACGACTCCCAGTTCCTCGCACGTCGTCCGCACGTCGGCCATGATCGTCTCGGCCAGTTCGGGCGTCGTGCGGCTCTCGGGAAGAAGCATGACGACAAAGAACCACCACGGTCGCGCGCCCAAGACCGCAATGTCGTTCGCGTTGACGTGAACCGCATAATGCCCGATGTCATCGGAGGCAAAGGTGATGGGATCTGTCGTGACGACAAGATAGCGATCGCCTGCTTCGATGACGGCCGCGTCCTCGCCAATCTGAGGTCCAACGATCAGGCGTGGATCATGCTTTGGCAGATGTCCGAGCAGCGATCGCAAATGCTCAGGCGGCAGTTTGCCGACGGGCAGTACTTTCTTCGGTTGGTCGCGTTTCATATGCTCATGCCTGGCGAGCCAAACAGTATTGCAGCAGTCTATGAGTGCGGCAGACCTGATACCTTCAGCAGAAGATAAGCCATTATGATCGCAAGCAGGAGGATTCCCAGTCCCAATCTCCGCCGCGAGCATTGGTGGGTGGTACAAATGTTGGGATGATGCAGGGCGGAGTACGAGCCTCCCCGTCGAATGCGTCGTCGGGAAAGAACTGCGACGAGTGGCCGAGAGGACCATCCGATGGCATGTAATTATGCAGCCATCCTCTGGGGCAGAGCCTTCCACGTCGCAACCCACTCGGCGCGACGCCCAGAGATGTACGCCGCCATGCAGAAGTCGAAGGCTGCACAAAAGACTCCGTAGGCGAGCGGGATCGCGGTCAGCCGGCCGGGCGCGAACCAGGGTGATCCATGCGCCTGAAGTTCGTGCAGCAGGTCCCACAGCCCGTGCAGCGAATATCCGACGATCAGGGCGAACGGCATACGCGTGCCCAGCAAGCCGGCAGCGATGAACCCCACCACGATAGCCGCTTCCCTCCGCCACGCCGTCGCCACCCCGAAGTAGGCCGCAAAGGCCAGGTAGAACAAGGCGATCAGGATGAGGAACATCGCGTAGAAGATTTGCTCTGCTTTGGAGCTGAGGAATCTGCGGGCGATGAGGATGGTACCCGCCGCCGCCATGAGCCCGATCACGGCGTAAGGGATCACGATCACGACAAATCCCAGCATGCTGTGGTCCATCGGTCTGCCCTCCGTTTCATGGGGTCGCGTGTGTTCGCTGGGTGAGCGTTTGTATCCGCGGGGAGGGCGTAACGGGATTGGCCTTCAAAAACGCGCGCACCACCGCAAAGACGCCTTTCTGCGGAATCCGGAAATCCCGGAGGTGTGCCTGCTCCACGAGTGGTCCCACCGTACCGAGGTCCACACCGCGAATGATCGCGCGCCTGCACTTGACCAGCCACAGCTGCCGCGGATTCGCGACGAACTCGTGTCCGTTGGGAGTATATCCGGACAGATTGATCCTGCCTGTACCTAAGGCGAATCGGGCCGCCACGCCCATAACCCTCAGCACGAACCGCTTTCGCCACCAGCCTTCAGGCAGCAAGCGAGCTGCCGTGTTCATGGCGCGCGAGGTCCGAGATTCGGCCAGGGTAACTTCCCAGGTGAGCACGCTCCCGGCTACTACGAGAAATTGGGCTGGCCCCAACCACTCGATCCGTATCGGGACAACCACGTTCTTCTCAATCTCGCTGCCGAAGTACCGCGGGCATCCCTGTTCCGGAGCTACTGTCGAGTAAAAGGTCCAGCGTCCTCCGCGATCTCGATGCCACACCGATGTGTATCCCGGTCCCACGGAGGACACTGGAAACCGCCTCAGCGAGAGCACGTGCCCGGAAGCAAAAGGCAAACCGATGACCGCGTAGCCGGCGAATCGGTCCCCTGTCCCCGCGGGCAGCAATCCATCTTGCTCGCTGCCCTGGATGATTGTCCTGGGATCCATTGTGGACTCCCTCCCTCGTGGGTTTGCTTCGTTTTCGAAGGCGGCGCCCTTACGTCGACGGGCCCGGTCCGGGCCAGACCCGCCCACCGCTGGTGTTCAGTTTTGCGGCAGCCCAGAAATGCCCTTTTCATCCCTGAAACCGTACCCAAAGCCTTCTCTCTAGCTGAGTAGGACGACCGCACCGGTGGCTACCAGGGCTCCGGCCCAGAGCCAGTCGAGGTTGAACCAAGCGGTTCGCAACAGGGCCAGTCCGAGCTTCCGGTACACGATCCAGGCTACGAAAACCAACACCAGAAGATAAGCCGCAGTGTGTAGACTGAGGGCCAAGGCCCCCACCCACGGAACCCGGGCACTGCTTGCGGCCGCGTGATGGCTATGGCTTCCGCCTGCCGCCAATACTCGGTCCGACATGGCCATCACAAACGGCAGGACCATCAAACCTGCGCCATGAGCCGACGCCATCAAGAACGACCAGACCGTGAGATCGCGGAAACCGACTCGCATTCCTCCAAATCGCGGGTGGCGGTGGCGCCACATGCGATAGAGACCAAACGCAACCAGCACTGACGCGACGACCACCTTCATCACCGAAAGCGGCACTACCATTTGTGCCAGCCCCGCCGCCAGCAGTACCGCGCCCACCGCTGCCATGTGCCCCAGTGCGATTGGAGGCAGCGCCCGCCACACCCCGCGGGCACTGCCGTGCTGCATCCCCAATGCCACCGCAAAAAGCCAGCCCATTCCCGGGTTAATACCGTGGTAAGCCCCCAGAAATAGCACTGCATTCCATTCCATGATGTCCTCTTGGTTCGAGCTTGCCCGCCTCAGGCATAGCAGTAGGAATCCGACGAGGCGTCACCGCCCTGCAGTCGCAGCTGGTGAGTGCGCATACCGTCTGTCTCGACGAAGAAGTTGGGATCGAGTGTCATCTTGCCGTTTACGTTGACCTTGGCGATCCAGCCCTTCACACCATCCGGGTAAAACTGGTCATCCCAAGGCGTGTATAGGCCGTTGCTGAAGTATATGCGCTTGCCGTCGCGGCTGATTTCAACCATCTGCGGCCCGCCGGTCAGCGGCTGTCCCGGCTTGCTGGGATGCGCCGCCCGGTTGACAATTCCTCCCAACCGAACCGAGCCGACCTTCTTCGGATGGAACGGGTCGGTGACGTCGTAGTGGAGGAATTCGCCCGTGCCCCAGCAGGACACGTAGAGATGACGATCATCCAGCGAGAGATTGATATCGGTGACCAGGGGAGCAACCGCCTTAAAGCCCTGTAGAATCGGCGGCAGGGTTGCCGGATCTGCCGCTTCTGCCGGAATCTCGATCACCTTCTTGATGGCCCACTTCCCATCGGAGCCATTCCGGCTGCTCTCGCGGTACCAGAGCCAGATGGAGGAAGACAAATCCTTGAGTGACAAGACCACACTCAAGAATCCGTAGGCTTTGGTGGGATCGTGCGCGGGGCGCAGCTCAAGGGCCATCTGCTGTTCTGCGCCGAGCTCCAGTTCCTGGACGTGGCGCCGCCGCCGCAGGTCCCAGACGTGCAATTTGTTTCCGTACTTGCCGGCCAGCAGCAACTCCGGATTCACCCCCTCCTTCACCATATTGGGCGTTCCCCAGGTGCTGGTAACCATCGTGTCCAGCCCCAGATGCCACCACATGTCGTAAGCCAATTGCTGCGGGCCCCGCTCGATTTCCCACCTTCCGCGAATATCGAAGGTCTCCGGATCCATGATGAAGGTTCCGCCCGGACCGTTCCCATCCGGCGCCCCCAGCGCGGTCAAGTAAATCCCTTCAGGTCCGCAGTGCACGGTATGCGGCGCCGCGTAGCCAGTGCGGTTGGCCACAACTTCCGGCTCAATTACCTTTACCAGTTTGGGCTGGCGCGGGTCGGGCTTAACGTCAAGAATGTGAATACGAGAGGAGTTAATTCCCGGTACAACCAGATACCGCCGTTCCATGTGCGGATGCGGCGCGTAAGGACACAAGCATGCGCTGCACGCGTTCCAGCCAAAGTGATGCAGCTCATCGCCAGTCTGCGGCATGTCCGTCTGCCCGACCAGGCGGCCGTAGCTCTTGGAATCAGGATCGACATCCACTACCCCAATCGCATCCGGCTGCCGCTGGTGTGTCGGATTAATGAGGGCGACGTATGCCAACTGCTCCGGTGGCCCTTGCATGGCCATCTTAGGTGAAGGGTAAAACGTCGGATCAGGTCTCATCAGCGCCATGGTTCGCTCCTTGTGTGCCTGCCACTGAACCGAAAGTGAGTTTCGCTGAATTGACACCAGCCGTCCATGCCCGGGGCTCCATTCCTCTTGCTCAAAGCGCCAAGTTGACTTGACAGCTTGACTAAAGCTCTGCAATTCTTGGCCAAGACTCTGGGGTCTGTGCATCCTTGCGATTGGGGCGGACAACTCAATGGACATACTGTCAGACGTCCTGCGTATCGTGCGTCTGTCGGGGGCGGTGTTTTTTACCGCGGAATTTTCCTCTCCCTGGGGGCTCGATTCCCCCAATCCCGAGCTCCTCGCCTCCATCGTCTTGCCTAATGCGGAATGCGTAGTGCTGTTTCACATCCTCACCGAGGGTGAATGTTTCATCCTGTGCCAGGCGTGTCCACCCGTAAAGATGCAAGCGGGGGACGTCATCATTTTTCCCCACGGCGAACCCCATACCATGTGCAGCCATCCCGGGGAGAAGACGACCCCCATGGGGGCGGTTTTTTCGCAAAGCTCACCCGATGCCACAACGCAGGTGGCCTTCGGCGGTGGTGGCAGAAAGTCCCGGTTCATTTGTGGCTACCTGAACTGCGATCAGCGGTTTAATCCGCTGGTCAGTGCTCTGCCTACGATGTTGGTGGTGCGCAGCCGCAACGATTACGCTGCCGTGGAAGCTATCGACCACACTGGCACTCGCCCCGCTCAAGTTCCCCAGGGCTCAGGAACCTGGCTGAGCACGACGCTCAAGTTCACCATCAACGAGGCCAGGGTAGCGCGCCCGGGAAACGCCGCCATGCTAGGTCGGCTCACAGAGCTGATGTTCGTGGAAATTCTGCGTCAGTACATGCAGCAGCTGCCGCCCGGTCAGCGCGGCTGGCTGGCAGGACTGAACGATGTCCATGTCGGCAAGGCGCTGCGCCTGATGCATGCCAATCCCGCCCACAATTGGACGGTATCGGAACTGGCGCACGAGGCTGCCCTTTCTCGCTCGGCGCTGGCAGAGCGTTTTACCCAACTGATCGGCGAATCCCCCATGCGGTATCTGGCGGGATGGCGGGTGCAACTGGCAAAGCAGATGTTGCGCGATGGTGATTCCAACATCGCCGAGATTGCGTCCCGGGTTGGCTACGAATCGGAAGCCGCATTCAATCGCGCTTTCAAGCGTAGCGCCGGCTTTCCCCCCGCGGCCTGGCGCAAGGGCGTGGCGAGCGCGCTCGTCTCCGCCGCCGCTCTGCTTCTCAGCACCGATCCGTGGACTGCTCTGCGGCTGGGAGGGTTATCAAGCTAGGAAGTTTTGCCTGTGGATTCGAACCTGGATCAATCGATTCCCGACCCCTGGAACATTTCTCC
>Ga0187768_1000002_pt1 | contig 61152 bp, 54 predicted proteins | sample 0216_QUI02_MP10__3_FD_148678 | JGI IMG/M metagenome (GOLD analysis project Ga0187768, IMG submission 148678) | Tropical peat soil microbial communities from peatlands in Department of Meta, Colombia - 0216_QUI02_MP10_20_MG | ecosystem: Environmental > Terrestrial > Soil > Wetlands > Peat ...
AAACGGATACACCTGATTGACGAATTGGCTTTCAGGGAGATCAACCCTCTCGACCCCTGTCATGATAAGGGCATTACACCTCATCGGAGCAAAGGCAGAGTACAGAAAGCACTGGCAATTTCTTACATTGTTTTCTCGTATGCAATTACGATTGCGGCCATGGTAGTGGATGCACTACACGCAATCCGACCTCTTGGAAACAACGGTCCGCTCCCATAGGAGAGTCAGGTTGGATGAACATAACCCCTGCGCGACACGGATTATTCTGAGGGCAGGGCGTTAGCGAATTTCTGGGGAGGTAGATCCACTCCAAGGGGTGGGCCACCAGGTAAGATCGAGGCGGGGTTCCCAAGCCCACCCTCCCGCACGAAGTTCGGTCAACGCATTATGAAAGAGCGCCCCGCTCTCCCGCAAGCCGGTCACACTATCCCATTTCTAGCGGCACGGAATCGAAGCCTGATCTAGGAGCATCCAGATGATGCATGAGGCAGCCGTGCGATGAAGCCGTAATATGGACGAGGCTTTCCGGTGTTCCGTGCAAGGCTGAATCACGGCGTTGGATCCTTGCGGCCACCATTCTCGGTTCGAGCATGGCATTCATTGACAGTACAGTCGTCAATGTGGCCCTGCCTGCGCTGCAGGCTAGTCTTCACGCCAATGTCGTGGAGGTTCAATGGGTAGTCGAGTCCTACGGCTTGTGTCTCTCTGCCCTGATCCTGGTTGGGGGTGCATTGGGCGATTCGGTTGGCCGGCGGGCAACGTTTCTGCTGGGCGTGGCGGGGTTCGCTGCCGCTTCGGTCGGGTGCGGTCTCTCCTCTAGCATTACAAGTTTGGTGACCTGGCGTTGCGTGCAAGGAATTGGTGCTGCGTTCCTGGTCCCTGGCAGCCTGGCGATCATCAGTGCATCCTTTGACAAGAAATCTCGTGGTCAAGCTATCGGAACCTGGTCTGGATTCACGGCAATGACTACTGCTCTTGGCCCCGTTCTTGGAGGATGGTTGATTGAGCACGCTTCCTGGCACTGGGTGTTCTTCATCAATGTTCCGTTGGCAGCTGCCGTGATCGGAATTACCTGCTGGCACGTTGCCGAGTCACGCAGCTCTATCCCACAGAAGCTGGATTGGGCCGGTGCTCTCACGGCGACGGTCGGGCTGGCTGGAATCGTGTACGGGTTTTTGGAATCGGCAAGACTGGGATGGGATGGTCCTCAGGTATTAGGAAGCTTGCTCGCCGGCTTCGTCTCTCTCCTTCTTTTTCCAGCTGTCGAGAAAAGAGTGGCCGAACCGATGGTTCCATTGTCGTTATTTAGGTCACGCAGCTTCAGCGGTGCTAATCTCCTGACTCTGCTTCTTTATGCCGCGCTTGGAATTTTCTTTTTTCTGTTTCCGCTTAACTTTATCCAGATACAAGGATTTTCGGCTACGGTTACGGGTGCCGCAGCGCTGCCGATGATTTTGCTCCTCTTCTTTCTGTCACGCTGGTCAGGTGGGCTCGTGGCGCGCTACGGACCAAGGACTCCGCTTATCGTTGGTCCGCTCGTCGCTGCAATGGGTTTTCTTTTTTTCGCTGTGCCTTCAGCGAAGGCCAACTACTGGCACAGTTTTTTCCCCGCGTTCGTAGTTCTAGGTTTGGGAATGGCGGTCAGCGTTGCACCCTTGACGACAGTGGTCATGAGTTCGGTGGAAGAGGGTCATGTTGGCACAGCTTCGGGAATCAACAATGCGGTCGCCCGGGTTGCGGGAGTGCTGGCCATTGCGGCATTAGGGGTTGTAATGGTCCGCGCATTTGGACACCGCCTGCAGGAGTTGCTTTCGAGCTTGGCCGTGGCGCCAAACATTCTGCAAGACCTCCACTCGAACGCTGTCAAGCTCGGTGCCCTCGGCGCACCCCCCAATCTGGATGACAAGAGCGCAGCGACGGTGCGGAATGCTGTCGCTCAAGCGTTCGTGTTTGGATTTCGCTTAATCATGCTGCTTTGTGCCGGCCTTGCCGCGGCTAGCGCGTGGGTTGCGTCGCGGATGATTCCGTACCCAGGCGGTCAACGCGTGCTATCCGTTCGCGAAGGTCCGCGGTGAAGCAGAAGTGCTCTGCGGGAGCATCGCGAATCAAAGGCTCTGACGATCCCGGCAGCTCCTAGAGCACCCGGATGTTGTGGAGCATCCCGTTGCCTTCGATGTCGCAGCCAAATACCCTGCGTGCGCGAGCCCTCTGGTTGGCTGACCCGGAGCGGGACCGGGTCAGTAATTGTCTCGATGGCGCACGGGAGCCGAGGTTGAGTCGGCTTACTGCGTCACCGCCCGCCTTACCAAGGGGACACCCCAGCTTGAGGTCAACCTTGGACTGGAACCAATCCGGTCGACTTTCTGCCGATGGCGACGATGAGAGCCAGCCTTCAGAGCGATCGGAGAAAGTCCAATATCGACTGCTGATCAGCTGGTGACAGCTCGTTAAATTGCCGCACCGACCCGTTTGCTTCCGACCCCTGGGAACTGTGCTGTTCGATGGCGTTCAGCAAGTCCTGTGATCTCCCGTCATGCAGAAAGAACAGCCTCTGCATAACCCACAGAGGGGCAGTGCGAAACTCATCCGGGCCCGCGATGCCTTGCGACACCCCGTCTGCCAGAGTTGTTCCCATATGGTGCAGCGCGAAATCCGAAAACGGGTGGTATACGAGGAAGCTCATTCCAGTAAAGCACGAAGCTGACGTATTTAGGGTTTCGGAATGACACAGGGCGCATCCCACTTGTACAAACGCGTCGTGCCCCGCCTGGGTGTCGCTGTTCAGGGGTGGCGGCGCGGGGGGGGAGGGGACAGTCGCATTGCGTCCACAAACTGGTCCACATCCGACCCACCCACCTCGCTATGACTGTCCTCCGGCGTCGGGTTGAACTCGCACCCCTTCACCAGGTTGCGCTCGTTCGGCATTACGTCGTTCGTGATTCCCATCTCCACGTTGTAGGCCTCTCCCGCAAAAATGGTCAGCGACTTGTTCTGTCTTCCAGCCGAACTTCATGATGGTTCCGTCATTGCTGCTATTGTTGAACTGCCCGCCGACCCGTCGGACGCGATTGAATCGGCCGCCGATTCCGATCTGGGCTCTCTGGGCTGCGGTCGATTGCAGATTCATTTCTAAAATAAAATCTGGTGTGTTCTCAACCAGCCCCAATCCGAACAGGGGCGTTGGAATACGCAAGATCACATTGTTCGCTGCCAGCTGTGCTGAGAAATTCGGTTGCGGCAAATTGCATCCCGGAGCATCAGCTCTCCCAGCGCTTCCCGCACTGGCCCGTTCGCCGTGATGAACGATGGGATGACGTTGATCGCTCCATTTTCCGTCGCCGCGGCAATCTGTGGGTTGGGCTTCGCGACCTGCGGGCTCATCGGGCTCGGGCTCGATCCCAACGCTGCTGGTTGCGCATGACAAGCACCGCAACTAGTTGCGTTGTAACCCGGCCCCAGTCCGCCACTTCCTTGGGGAGAAGCCACTAACCGGTTCATCTTCCACGAACTGAGAGATTCCATTGGCAAATAATGCTTGGTCGGCGGCATTCAAAGTTGGATAGAAGCCTCCCGCTTGTCCCGCCGCCGGATGTGCCACCGCCAGAACCCCTGATGCAGGCGGCGCGAACCTGACTGATTCTGTGCAGGCACCGTGGTGGGGGGAAAGACGAGCAAGCCCAAAAGAACGGCTGCAAGAGACACACGTATGCTGTTCATTTCCTAAGACCTCCAGGCGCGCAAAGGGCTTCATACTTCCGGCGGAGGCCAGACTCGCCAGATCAATATGGGCACGAGAAGCCCACCTTTACGGTGAGGACGTGTCGCGTGGTTACCGCCACAGCGCACGCTATCAGCAGTGAAGATGTAGCGGAACCCAGTTCAGTCTTACGATGTAAATTAGAGAAACAAACGAGTTGAAGTCACCCTTGCGGGTAAAGGTTGCACTGTCGATGCTTACCGTACAGAACTGTGAACACAAGTTCCCTTCCCTGCAAAATCACCGGCGAAGAAGCTGATCAACATCAAGACTGGCGAGGCAAACTCGACTACTCTCCAGAAGCCCGTAAACGAATTTTCCCCACGTTCCAATTGGCGTCATTCTGCGGGACAGGTCCAATTGCAAAGAAACATTCACGAGTGCCCGCTTCCTGGGCTAGAATAACGGGCGCACTTCGTCGACCGGTTCCGGGATCCTATCTCCTTATTCTTTGGGCCTCGCACGACCAACAAACAGACAGAGACATTTTAGAGGAGGTACTATGCGGCCAAAGATCAGCCTTTGCGTTGCATTTCTTCTTTGCCTGATGGCGTCCGGCCTAGCGACGGGTGAGAAGCGGCATGCATCAGCACCCGTGGGAGGCAACCTCCTGCCGGATGGTTTCTACATTACTCCCACTGCAGCGCCAGGTTCGATTTTCCAAGACCTGTCCACCGGACTGCGCAGCGACGGGTCCGCCAACGCGAATGGCGCGGTGAACACTGCGCTCAGCCCCGACGGCACCGCCTTGCTGATTCTAACGACAGGCTACAATACGGGCTTCAATACTGAAGGACCGAGCGGCACTCCCATCACCTACCCCGCGCTCGATCCCAACACCGGGAATCCGACGTCCACTACCACACCGAATGCGGAGTGGGTATTCGTTTACGATGTCCGAACCACCCCTCCAGTGCAGAAGCAACTCATCAACATTCCCAACACCTACCACGGCTTGTTATGGGATCCATCGGGGACCCGATTCTACGTGGCAGGAGGCATCGACGACCGCATCTTCGTGTACAAGGCGAGTACGTCCGGGCCCAGCGCCGACACGACCTTCGTGCCGGATGCGCCCTTCGTGCTATTGGGGCACAACACCCCGGCAGATGTACCTGTACAGGAATTTCCCACTGGCGGTCTCTTTAACAATACTCCGATCAACAGCAACCCGTTTGCGCAGGGCATGTTCATTCCGTTCAGCGCGCTTGCCGCCGGCTTGGCGATCAGCCCCGATGGCGCGACGTTGTACGTGGCGAACTACCAGAACGATTCGCTGTCGACGGTGGACACGGCGACTCGGAAGGTGTTGAACGAGGTGGCGTTCTTCGCCCCGGGACAGAAAAAGGCGATTGGCGAAATGCCTTACTGGCCAGTGGTGCTATCTGATTCCAATGGCGCACCAGTTAAGACGTACGTGAGCAGCCAGCGCGATGGCCAGGTGCTATCGGTAAAGCCGTCGGGATCATTCAAGATAATCAAGGTAGGTGGCGAACCGAATCGCATGGTATTGTCCGCGGATCAGCGTCGACTCTACGTCGCCAACGGCGATCTTGATGAGATCGAGGTGATCGATACCACGGGGGATATTGTCAAGAGTCGTATCTCCGTGGCTCGCCGGGATTATAGGTACAAGGGCTCCAGCCCCAACTCCCTAGCCCTCAGCCCCAACGGTCGCCGCCTCTATGTCACGCTCGGTGGTGAAAATGCGGTGGCCGTCATCAAGGTTGCTTCCGGTCGGTTGCTGGGCCGCATTCCAACCGGATGGTATCCGAGTTCGGTATCGGTGAGCGCTGACGGCAAGACGCTGTTCGTGGTGAATATGAAATCCAATGCCGGCCCCAACCTGGAATATCGGGCCGACTGCCCGGGTACAGGCATACCACCGGAGTTTTCAACGCTCCTCTGCCCGCCACCGAACCCGACCTCAAGGAACGAATACATCCTGGCTCTGCTGAAGGCAGGATTCCTGACCATTCCCGTGCCCGACGCCAATACCCTCAGCTATCTGTCAGACCTGGTGGATGCCAACAATGGCTTTCTCAACCCTCGTAAGGATCCTATGATGGCGTTCCTGCACGACCGTATAAAACACGTCATCTATATCCAGAAAGAAAACCGCACCTACGATCAGGTGCTCGGTGACCTGCCTCAGGGAAACGGCGATCCGACCCGCGTGCAGTTTCCACGCCCCATCAGTCCCAACCATCACCTTCTCGCGGAACGGTTCGCCCTGCTCGACAACTTCTACGATGCTGGCGACGTGAGCGGCGACGGCTGGAACTGGGATATGCAGGGGCATGCCAACGATGCCACCACCAAGAACGTGCTGGTGGGCTATGGCAATGCGAATTTCAACATCCCATTCGACTGGAATGGCAATCCGCGCAACATCGGCATTGCAGTGCCAGACCAGACCAGCGGAACGCCGAGCCCCAGCACGGTGCGCATCACAACCCTTTTCGACCCGACAGGCAACTCATCCATTGAACCCGGGCCAAAAGACATCACTGCTTCAGAGGGGGCGGATGATCTGGATCCCGACGCGCTCGGTGGTTACATCTGGGACACGGCGCTTCGGGCCGGAAAGACCGTTCGCCACTACGGCCTCTATGCCGACGAGAACTACTACGTTGTTCCTTCGGCGCCGTATCCGTTCTACTTACCGATCGTCCGTGACGCTTTCGCACAAAAAGTGGTGCAGGCGGTGCCTGGGCGGCCGTCTCTTCGTGGGCGAACGGATCTCTTCTATCGTGGCTGGGACCTGAACACCCCAGACCAGTACCGCTATCAAGAGTGGAAGCGGGAATTCGACGAGTATGTGAAAAATGGCAATCTGCCCGACTTCGAGATCGTCGATTTCATGGAGGACCATTTTGGTAACTTTTCGTCAAACGTTGCGCATCTGGAGAACCCGCTCGCGCAGATGGCGAGCAACGACTATGCTTTGGGCCGGCTGGTCGAGGCAGTGTCTAACTCTCCTTACTGGAAGGATACAGCGATATTCGTCGTCGAAGACGATGCTCAAAACGGGCCTGATCATGTGGATGCACATCGCTCGACCATTTTCGTAGTGTCTCCTTACACGAAGCGCGGTGCGGTCATCCACACCAATTACAACACCACCAACGTAGTCCGGACCATCGAAGACATCTTGGGCGTCAACTACCTGGGTCTCAATGATGCCAACGCCAGACCAATGTCCAACGTGTTCACCAAGCAACCCAACCTGCAGGGCTATGTCGCACCCATTCCCGGCATTCTCTGCGAGCCTCCGGTCGATCCGACTCTCGTTCCTGAGTGCGGGGACCCGCCCGGAACACGGCCGAGGACGGAGGCGGTCAAACCACTGCACGATGGAGGGTGGTGGGCACAGGCAACCAAAGGCTTCAACTTCAACCATCCCGACCTCAACAATGCCGATCTGTTCAATCGGATCCTCTGGAAAGGAATCATGGGAGAGGACAGACCATACCCCGGGGCAGCTGTTCGGCAGGCGAAGAAGGGTGCACCGATAGCCGATCGCGATTAACCGGCGAGCCGTGCCGGCATGATGCAAGTACCGTAAGAGGGCTGGTGGCGTGATGCCGCCAGCCCCATTAGCCAAGGGGCAGCGAGCGAGGTCAACGGACATTGGAGAACCTGTGGGTCTTCGAGAACAAAAGGAATCTTCGGCTGATTACTTCTCCTAGGCGAGATCCTTCTGGGGTTTGGGACCTCGGATTCGAGCGTCCTCTTTGGGTCGTAACCCTTATGCTGCTTCTTTCAAGCTTGGCCCATGCCCAATTTTCTCCCTCTGCATCTTTACCACCGTTGCAACAGGTCGAGCCCGGGACCCAAATCGCTCCCGATTCCAGCCTCTATGTCAAAGTGCGGCTCAGCACGGCCACAAAGATGTCGGCTTTGAAGCCTGGCGATGTGGTGGAGGGGGAGCTTTCGCGCGACGTCTTTTCCGGCCAACGAGAGCTCTTCCCCGCCGGGAGTCCCGTTCACTTGACTGTGGACAAGCTTGAGCGGCGGAAAAGGGTTCGGAATGATCACTGGCCATGGGTGATTAACGCCTTCAAACCGCGGTACGAAAAGTATCCAACCTTTCGCTGCGCAAGCGTTTCGTCATCGGATGGCGAAGAGATTGATCTCCGAGTTTCTTTGATCTCCGTCGGCAACCGTAAGAGTGTGCATGCCCAGGCAAAGAAAAACACGAAAAAACTAGCCAAGGAGGCTGCGAACCCTGCGAACCAAGTGCAGGAAATGAACGCCACGCCTCCCGCGGCAATACCTGAGTCAACGTCCAAGCAGGGAGCAATTGGAATGACCGTCGCGCTCGAGGCAGAGCTAACCGCGAACCAACCGGTCGCATCGTCGGGCGCAGATTCTGCTGGCCTGGCTTCTCCGGCGACGCCAGTCATCCTGGCCGCCGGTACTCAGGCCAAGATCATCTTGCTGCGCGAAGTGAGCGCTTCCAGGAGCCGCCCTGGAGATTCATTTCAAGCGCGGATCGTTCAGCCGGTCTGGCTGGATAACAAAATGATTGTGCCGGAAGGCGCTTGGCTTGAGGGAAAGGTTGTGAAAGCTTCTCCGCCGCGGATGCTGAGTCGGGCCGGTTCCCTGCTTCTTGCTTTCACCAGGCTGACGATGCCCGATGGAGCTGTTACTCCCGTGATCGCTTCAGTTAGCGCAGCCGAGCTGGATCAAAGGTCGCACACGAGGATCGATCCGGAGGGAAAGCTGATTGGCGAGCGACCCGGCAAAGCCTGGATGCTGATCAACATGGGGGTAACGGCGGGCATCGCAAAGGAAGTAGATGATGGAGTGCAACTCTTAATCGAGGCCATCGTCTCTACCGCCACCGACGCATCGACGGCGGGAATCGCACGGATTGTCGCCACTTGTGCTTCGGCCGTGTTCATCCTCACTCGCCACGGACGGGATGTAGTTTTACCGAAATTTACCGAAATGAATGTTATGTTCAACCGTCCAGTAGTGCTCTTCGACTCGAAGCCTGGCGGTAGAAGTGCCCTCTACCACCGCTAGGGACCAGAAGGTTGCACGGAGTCGCGTTCGGGGAAATTGTGGCGCGAAACGGTCCTGGACCCTCACCGACAACTGACACTTAATCTCATAAGGCAGCGGCCTGCGCGCACCATCTCAGGCTAGACCGTTCGTGATCGCGAAGGTTGCGGCGGCCATAAGAGCTGATGCCGGAAGTGTGAAGATCCAAGCCCAAACGATGCGACCTGCAATCCCCCAACGGACGGCGGACAAGCGATGGACCGCGCCGGTACCCACGATGGCACCTGTGATGGTGTGGGTTGTGCTCACGGGAATGCCGACGAGCGCGGTCGCGAAGAGAGTAATGGCCCCGGCTGTTTCGGCACAGAATCCCCCCACGGGTCTGAGCTTGGTGATCTTCTGGCCCATGGTTTTCACAATACGCCAGCCGCCGAGGTACGTTCCAAGCGCGATCGCAGTATGTGCGGCCAGAATAATGGGCCAATGCAGACGTCCCCAGCCTCCAAGCATGTCCGATTTGCTCATGAAGCCACCGGTGTAAAGAGCGCCGGCGATAATGCCCATCGTCTTCTGGGCGTCGTTGGCACCGTGTCCGAGACTGTAGGCGGCGGCGGACAGCAGTTGCAGCCTACGGAACAAACGATCCACCGGCTGCGGTGCCGACCGACGGAAGATCCAATACACCGAGATCATGAAAATGAAGCCTAGAGCCAACCCCATCAGTGGTGCAAACACAATAAAAATCAGCGTCTTATACCAGCCCGCGGGAATGACCACACTGAAAATTGATAGGACACCGTGCTGCAGCGCAGCGTTCGCCATCGCCGCCCCTGCGTATCCACCGATTAGTGCATGCGAGGAGGAGGTGGGCAAGCCCCACCACCAAGTGAACAGATCCCAGATAATCGCGCCAAAGAGACCCGCCAAGACCACGTGCTGATTCACATATTCTAGGTGGATCATGCCGCTGCCGATGGTCTGGGCTACTGCGGTGCCCAGAAAGAACGCCGCCAAGAAATTGAAAGTCGCGGCCCATAAGACGGCATGTCCAGGCGACAGGACCCGAGTAGAGACAACGGTCGCAATGCTGTTCGCCGAATCGTGAAACCCGTTCACGAAATCGAAGATCAGCGCTACCAGGATAGTTATAAGGACAAGCAGAACATCGGCTTGCACCGAAGAGCGGGCCTCCCCTCTTTGTACGTCCGCTCTGACATTAGGCACTTTTCAAAACAATAGCTTCGAGCACGTTGGCGGCGTCTTCGGCCTTGTCAGTCGCGACCTCCAGAACCTCGTACAACTCCTTCAGCTTGATTAGCTGGATGGGATCCCTTTCGTTCTCAAAGAGCATGGCGATCGCCCTCTGGCTGACATGGTCCGCCTCATCTTCGAGGCGGTTCACTTCGTCACAGTGCTTCAGCACCGCTCCGTTTTTTTCAAGCAACGAGACGCCACGCGCAAGTTCCTCACTTTGCAGGACGATCAGACCAGCGAGTTCGGCCGCTGCCGGCGGTGGTTCGGTGATCCTATACACAACCAGGCGGTTGGCTGCTGCATTTGTAAAATCCAGGACGTCATCGAGAGAGGAGGCCAGCTTATGAATGTCCTCGCGGTCAAACGGGGTGATGAAGCTCTGGTTGAGCTTGGTCATGATCGCATGCGTGGCCCGGTCGCCCTTATGCTCGATGGCCTGGACCTGCTCGACACGCATTCTCAGATCGCGGGGATCTTCGAGAATGCTCCGAAGGAGCTTGGCCCCTTCTGTCAGGTAGCCGGAAAGCTCGGCGAACATTTCGAAAAATTTCGCTTCGTGTGGAATTAGCCGCAACGATTTCCCTTCTGCCGAACAAATATGCAGCCCGAGAGCGTGGCGTACTATCTCGTGTGCTGGCGTTGACGTGCAAGCTTGGGATTTGTAGCCATGTTCGACAACGATGTATCGACCCGGAACACTGAAGTGCACAACAGACAAAAGTGCACGCCTTGCATGAGGTGCCCGTCTGCCCGATCCCCCGCAGTTGTTTCAGGGCTTGCAGTGCTCTTCACTATGGCCTCAAGTTCGTCAACCGCTGGTCGATGACCCCTGAGCAATCCCGCCTGTCGCTGACGGATCACCGCCTCGGCCTCGGTGATTCGAACAAGGAGTTTATCTGATTTCAGTTCAAAAAGTGCCGCCGGGTGCTGTTCGTCCAAAGATATGAGGGTGGCTGCAAGCAGACGTTCCTCGAAGCTGGGAAGTATACCGAGCGAGAGCAGCATGCGCAAAGGCAGTCCCCCGTTAACCCAGGGGAAATGGCTTCTCCTGGTGTTTATGATCTGCGGGAGGCGGTTCATCACGGGCTCGCCTTTCCGGCCGCCATCGGCGGAGAGTCGGGCGTTCCCCAGCAGGGCGGCAATGGTCAGCGCCAAGAGTGGGCGTGTACGGTGGCGCCTCATTCAGGAGATGTTGCGTACCTATTGGTCGACGGCGCCTTTGTGTTTGAGTACGAGAGACATTCGGTTTTTCGCAGCATCGCCTTTTTCATTGATTAGAAAGACATGCTTAGTCATCGTCTCGTTGCCAAGAATCCAGATCGCAGATTTGCCTTCCCCCGTTCCTTTTCGGCCGGAAGGGCGAAAAGAAGTGACTTGCCTCGAGAATCTCCTTGTCTTCTGGTAACAGGTAGGTGTCCGGGTACACGATGTATCCAAGGCACATGAGCGCGCCATCAGCACTGCCACCCGGGCACGGGACAGGGTGAGGCAGGTCGAAGGTATGCCCGAGTTCATGACCAAGCCCGCCTACCCAACGGCACACTCCGCCCGTGTCCGATTGTTGCCAGGAACACGCCGGGATGTTTCGCTGGCCGCTTAGGCCGCGCAGATCGCTTGGCCGCACAGAGGGTCGGCGTCAATGTAGAAAATCCATGGTGATAAGGATCGAAGAACTGCGCTCCCGTGGCTGAAAAGCCATCTGCCAAGGCATTGAACCAGAACCACAGACTGGCATCAGCGCCGCTGACCGGGCTCGTCTCGTACCAAGAGGCGGTGTGACTGGTGTGCACGAGTCTTAGCACCGGGTCGGTCAAGCGAAACGTTTCTCCGTTTCCCATCTGTTCCCGGTACCACATCTGCAGGTTGGATATGGCCGCTTTGATGCGCCGGCTGTATTTGCTTCGAAAGGGCCGGTCCGCGGGCACCCGGTAGACGACCCGCACGACATGCTTGTGTTTCCGCGCTTCCTGGCGAGCGGCCGACTCTTGCGCTTGCAGGTGGGAGCAGCTGACCAAGCGATAAGGCGCAGATCAGAAACAGTCGTCCAGCACGGTTTCTCATCACGGTTCCTCCACTGAATTCGCGGCATAGCTATCCAAAAGACAAAAAGCCGAAAAGCCTGAGCTGCCTGCGAGTGCTTCACGCGGTCGCATGCAGCAACTCGGCCGTCATCAAATTTAAAGACCTGCCGCTTTCCGTCCCCTGCTCACGAGATCTGGCTTTAGGATTTATCCAAAGATTCATCCAGAAAAATCACACACCCCTTCTGTGTGACAGTTCAACGGTTGCTTCTGGTAGAGCCAAAAAGTTGGGGTCATTCTCAAAGCAGGAATTGCAAGAACTACCGACGGCCTACTCTGTTCACGGCCTTTTTGGAAGCAGGCCGTACCCTTTCCATTGCAACTAATTTATTCAATTCAACAGGTAAGTTGAGGAGGATCCGGCACGGTTAGTCGCGGTGGTCACTCTCCACAGCCCAGATCTGAAAGATTGACGTTCCTTTTGCATCTTTGTGACAAGTCCCACGTCTTAGCCCAACTATCTTCGGTGCGCGTTCCAGTGCCGAGAGGTGTGCCGCGTGATTTCCTGCGCGCGGGCCTTTGGGGGAATCGAACGCAACGAAGGAGAAAAAGAAAATGAGGAGATCGCCGTTCTCAATCCTGGCCGGCTTGTTGTTCCTGGGCCTGTCCTTTGGCGTTCAGTATGCGCAAGCAACAGCGGGCAGCCTTGACACGACATTCGGCACAAACGGTGTAACCGCTACCAGCATTCCCGCCGGTGTAAACGGAATCGTCAACTCGATCCTACTGCAGGGCGATGGAAAAATTCTTGTCTATGTGGGCGGCGCGGCGGTGTTTCGGTATACGACCAACGGCGTGCTGGACACAAGTTTCGGCAGCCAGGGAATCGCGGTGCTGTCGACTCCCATCGGCGGCAGTTTGGCGTTACAGACGAACGGCCAGATCGTAATCGGGGGAGTGGTCACCCCGAGCACGGGCGGGGCTGAGCTGGGGGTGGAGCGGCTGGATACCAATGGAACCCCGGATACCTCTTTCGGGAGAGGCGGCGTGGCGGTCGTGGGTCTGGAGAACCGGGCACCCAATGTCGGAACTGCCGTCATCGTCTATCCCGCAAGCGCTCTCGACAGCGGCGACATCCTGGTGTGCACCACGCTGATATCCGCCGGGCGGCATCTGCCTTACCAGACCGCGCTGGCGCGTTTCACTTCTTCAGGTGTCCTGGACACGACTTTTGGCAGCGAGGGACTCTCCATACAAACGGGCGTCAACGGCTGCACCGCTCTGGCCCTGCTCTCCACTGGCGACATTCTGGTCGTCAATACGGATGAAGTTGCACAGTTCAACTCCAGCGGCACCGCCGAATCCACGGTCACCGGTGGAACGATCATCGCCACCTCCCAAAGCAGCTCAACTTTCGAAGCGAGCATCTTCGATCCGAGTGGCGATTTTCTTCTTGGCGGCGAACTCTTCGTCGGGGAAGAGTCTCGCGGTCACAATTCTTCGGCCCAGGTACAACGGTTCAGCCAGACCGGTACCCAGGTCGCCGACGTGACCTTCCACTATGTCGGCAGCGGGGGGAGTGGAATTGTGGCCATCGTGCAAGCGGTGGCAGCGCAGAGCAATGTTGTCGTGGCCGTGGGCGACCAGATCACGTTTGCCCAAAGCGGCCAGACCACAGTCAATGGCTTGGCACGACTACAAGTACAGGAAAATGGATCCCTGGCTCTCGACCCCACTTTCGGCAACGGAGGAACCTTAGTCAACAACCTCCCGGCCAGCAGCGGTGTGGTCATCCAGTCCACCGGGAAGATTGTTACCGTCGGGTTCGGGAGTAACGGTGACCTAGTCCTCGTTCGGTATTTGGGCCAGTAACGCCCTAAGCAAGCATGCTGCAGTACGGCACGAGTTTTTTGCATGCGAACTGGGAGCAGGAGGGCAGAGACTGCTGCGGAGACGCGGAGAGCCGAGAACCTGCGGCCTCCGTGTGTGCGAATCCAATGACGAGGAACAAACAGAAATGAAGAAGTTAACGATATTCAAAGCGTATATGTCGGATCAGGAAGACGCTCGGAAGTTTTATGTTAACCAGCTGGGTTTCAAGCTAGCGGAGGACAAACAGCTGGGTGACTACCGTTGGCTGCTCGTTCAAGCGCCAGACAACCGAGAAGTGTCCCTGAATCTTGAGGTGGCTCGCACTGCTGAGGAAATAGCTCTCATTGGACGCCAGGCAGCAGCACAACCGCTGTTCAGTCTCTGCACTGATGATGGTTCGCGCGACCTCGAGGAATTGAAGCGTCGGGACGTTGGATTTGACGGAAAAACGAAAGCGATGTTCTATGGAACAGGGGTCATGATGCGAGATCTTTACGGCAACAGGATCTATCTAAATCAGGAACCGTCTGAAACTGGAATTCAGCCCGCACTACGTTTCGCGTCCTGTGGTGAAATTGGTTCCGTAGCGTTTTGGCCGATACCTTCGACCCCTTTTGCTCGAAACAAATCCTCAGCTCCGCGCCGGTAGCCGCATCCTAGAATGTCACGCACGGCAGGGCCTACCTGACGTCCCGTTTCATCCGTTGAACATTTATGAGCAAGAATACGCCAACGGCGATGAATGCGACCGGAAGGTCCGAAGACTAGGTATGCCAGAGGAAAGTGCGAGCTACCGCCAGGAATGCACCGCCTCATCCACCTAACCTCGACGCGTGCAGCAGATCAAACAAAGATGGCATCTACAATCGCGGATAAGAAGAAGCGCGTTTCCTCAGTATCCCAATGTTTTGTCCACGATATTCAAAAGAGTTTCTCCACGTCCGAACCTTCCAAGTTGCGTAAGAAACAATCGCATCGCGTTGTCCAGCCAGTCGGGCGTGTGGTCAGCGCAGTGAGGGGACAATAGGACATTCTCCAAGGAGTAAAAAGGATGTCCCTGCGGTAGTGGTTCCTGATCAAACACGTCCAGGGCGGCGCCTCGGATCCTATTCTCTGAAAGCGCCTTGATCATTGCCCGCTCGTCGATCGTGGGGCCGCGGCCGATATTGATGATCACGGCGTTCTTCTTCATGACAGCGAATTCGGCGTCTGCAATCAGACCTCGCGTCCGCTCAGTTAATGGGGCCGTTACTACTATGTAATCGCATCGCGAGAGCATCTCTAAACGCTGCTCAGAACCGTAGACCTGGTCGATCACTGGATCTTCTTTGGTTTGGTGGGCAACCCGCCTCCTGAGTCCGAGCACATTCATTTCCAGCGCGTGGGCCCGGGCAGCCACCGCACGTCCGATGCTTCCATATCCCACGATGCCCAGGGTTTGGCCCGAGACCATCGTTACGTCAAATTGTTCCCACACTCCCGCCATCTGGTTGCGAATCATGCGGCGAAAATCCTTGGCAAAGTACAGGATCGCCGCCAGAGCAAACTCGCCGAGGGAAGGACTGAAAACGCCACTGCCGTTTGTAAGGATGACCTCGCTTTCGATTAGCTCAGGGAACAGCGTCTGTTCCAAACCAGCAGACCGGGAATGAATCCAACGCACCCGGCACAACATCAGGAACACCTCCCGGAGGAGCGCAAGCGAGCCCGACCAATTCAGAATAATCTCGGGGTCGACTGCAGCCCGGGCAAAATCCCGGGCCGAATCTTCGACCAGGATCGTTGCCATCTGACGCAGCTCAGGGAGCAATGGAATGTTCTTGTCGCCGGGTGCGGTCAACACGAGAAGTGGACTATCGTTCATGATCTCGTCTCCGTAGCGCGCGGTTCGCAATTGGCGCATGGCCGATCGTCCGCAGAATTCAGCCCTACAGGGTAGCCTTTTGCCATGCGCTAACTTGCTTGACAAATGTCATACGAAACGGTGGCCTGCTTCAGACGTTTTTCCGAAGAGATGATCCATTCGCTGCAAGAACCTCTATACTACGTCGCAGAGTTTACCGAAGGAATCGCTGCTGATGAGGTGCGTATGCCTTTGACCAGGTGAGAGGTCTGTAGTCTCATTCCGGCGCTGGCTCTCGCACTGGATTTCGCATAGTGGAGGAAACAATGCGGAGACGCACATTTATGAACATGGCTGCCGGATTTACAACGGCGCTTGCGTTTGAACCGCTCGGCTTGGGATGGGAACAAGAACGAAAAACTCCGGTGCTCTATCCCGATCCTGCCGTCGAAGTGATCGATCCGCGTTTTGCAAAATACAAGGTCGGCAACGCAGCGGTCGAGCGCCTCTATACCGGCACGCGATGGGCGGAAGGTCCCGTATGGTTTGGCGATGGGCGTTATCTCCTGTTCAGCGACATCCCCAATAACCGTATGCTGCGTTGGCAGGAGGAAACTGGAGAGGTCAGTGTGTTCCGCAGTTCCTCTAACTACAGCAATGGCAATTACCGCGACCGGCAGGGCAGATTGCTAACCTGCGAACACGACACGCGGCGGCTAACGCGAACGGAATACGACGGCACGATCACGGCGCTGATGGATCATTTTCAGGGAAAAATGCTTAATGCCCCAAATGACCTGGTCGTGCACTCTGACGGAGCGATCTGGTTTACCGATCCCGGTTACGGCATCATGTCGAATTACGAAGGCCATAAGGCTTCGTTCGAGTTGCCCGCCAATGTCTACCGCCTCGACCCGAAAACGAATGAAGCGACTGTCGTTGTCAGTGACTTAGACAAGCCCAACGGTCTGTGTTTCTCACCGGACGAAAAAAAGCTCTACATAGTGGACACCGGTGTGCCGAAGCGTCCCACCGATCCGCATCCGATTCGCGTGTATGACGTGGTCGATGGCGTGCAACTGACAAATGGGCGACTTTTTGTAGATATGGCGCCGGGATCATCCGACGGCATTCGTTGCGATGTGGAGGGCAACGTGTGGGCCGCTGCCGGATGGGGAGGGGAGGGATACAACGGCGTGCACGTGTTTGCGCCTGGCGGTACGCTGATCGGGAAAATCCATCTCCCTGAAACCTGTGCCAACCTGTGTTTCGGAGGGGCCAAAAAGAACAGGTTGTTCATGGCGGCTAGCCAGTCTTTGTACGCGGCCTACGTTGAGACGCAGGGAGCTCAAATGCCTTGAACCGATATTCTCGCGAAATGGGTCGCCCTAGGAGTCTTGGGGCTTCAAGTCACCGACGACGAACCAGTAGGCGAAAACCCCAGCAACAAGAACGATCGAGGCGAGCTCAAAACCCGGAACGTACGAGCCAAACGATGTAATCAAGAACCCGACTGCAAGCGGCGCAATGATTCCCGCGAGGTTCCCTGCAAAATTTTCCGCTCCCGTCCAGATTCCCACTGCTTTCGCGGGTGCACACGACTGAAGAATGGCGAGAAGGTTTCCAGTGGCAAGACCGACCAGAGAAGCTCCCATCAGTAACGCTAGGGCGATTCCAGCATGGGCGGTACGCATCGCTGCTGTGAGAAACACGCCCATCGCGAAAGCGATGCTTACGATTCCTTTCCGGGTGGCGGTTTCATCCAAGCCGTGACGGATCAGGGTATCTGCGATCCATCCGCCAATCGGTTCGGCAATCCCGAACATAAAGAATGCGAGTGAAGCATAAAAACCGGCTTGCACCATGCTCAGCTGTCGAACAGTCACCAGGTAGTCGGGCAGCCACGTCACCAGCACATACCAGTAGTAGTCAAAACAGAAGAATCCGAGGCATATTCCCAGCAAATTGCGATTGAGCAAGGTGCGAGTTACGGAGTGCGACGCATGAACAGGTGATGCCACATTCGTGTCAGCCGCTTGCATGCGGCGAGGGAAAACCCAGAACCAGGGTGCAATCCAGAGGAGAGCTGTAAAACCCAAAATGAGAAAAGTCCGGCGCCATCCAAAATGAAGCAAAAGCCAGGGGACCAGAATGCCTTCGAGGACCAGTCCGGTTCGAGTCCCGAAATCGAAGAGTCCAGAGGGCAGACCACGCTCTTTCGGCGCGAACAGCAAGCTGACGATTTTCGTTCCCCCCGGCAGGTAAATGGATTCTCCGACGCCAAGGAGAATCCGGAATGCTAGCAACGCCGAAAGACTGCTCGCTAGGCCAGTAAGCCCCTGCGCGAATGACCAGATGGTAAACGCTGCAGCATAGAGCCAGCGCAAATTGAATCGGTCTGCGCACCAACCAATCGGAATTTGCATCAGCGCATACGACCAGAAAAAGGAAGACAGCAGCATTCCCTTGCTGTGCGATGTGAGTCGGAAATCTCTGGAGATGAGTGGTAGTGCGAACGAAATGGCGGCGCGATCCAGGTAGTTGATGACTGATGCAGCAAAAAGCAAACCGACAATCGACCAGCGCCGCTTGTTAGAAAAGTCCGACAGATCCATTTCTGCGAATCCATTCAAGTCTGGGACAGGATAGATCAATCGACAGCGACTCAACCAACACATTACCGCTGATCGCTTTTTTACCCGTTATCGGAAATGAACACCCTGCGCCAAGCTCAAACGCAGGACGGTCAGGGGTCAAGTCGGGGGGCAAGGTTCTCCGCCGGATGGGATATGTGCCGGCAAGACTCGCAGCTAGGCAAGATTCTGTCGAACTGCCTATGAGCATGGGCTTTCCGCTGATCCCACCCTCCGCCGATGGCGGGACGAGAATCGGGCGGCGGCTCGAGCCAGCGTCATCGTCGGCGGCGGAAGCTCCGAGCACACGGCTGAAACAGGCGGTGTTGCACCTCTCCAGCCTCGGCAGCTTCCACCTGGTTCAGGGTACGATCCGTCCGTCGAACAGATTGATGCCGCGTTCGGCGTGCCGTGCGAAACGCGGATCGTGCGTGACCATGCAGATGGTTGAGCCGTCGCCGTGTAACTGCCGCAATAATTCCATGACCGAATTCGCGTTGTGCGAATCCAGGTTGCCAGTGGGCTCGTCGGCGAGCAGGATAGACGGACTACCAGCCAGGGCCCGAGCCACTGCTACGCGCTGCTGCTGTCCGCCCGACAGCTGTGACGGATAATGGCGGGTGCGATGGCTCATTCCCACGCGCGCCAGCGCTCCCAACACCCGTCGCTTGCGTTCCGTATTGCTCATGCCGCGGTAGGTCAGCGGAAGCTCCACGTTCTCATACACCGACAGATCGCCGATGAGATTGAAACTCTGAAAAATAAAGCCGATTTCACGGTTGCGAATGACTGCGCGCTGTGCCACATCAAGATTCTCCACCGATTCATTCTTCAAGAAATATTGGCCTTCGCTGGGCGAGTCGAGCAGGCCCAGAATCGCCAGCAGCGTGGACTTGCCGGAGCCGGAGGGTCCGGCGACGCATACGTATTCGCCCCTCCGGATCTCCAGGTTCACGCCCGACAGCGCATGGGTTTCCACCTCATCCGTGTAGAAAATCTTCTTGATGTCTTTCATGGAGATCAAAACGTCGTCCGCTACTGCCATGGTACTCTCCCTGTTCCATCATTCCAGCCGGATGCGTTCATACTGATCCCAGCGCGACATATCGGAGAGGATGACGTCATCCCCTTCCTTGAGCCCCTGCAGAATCTCCACGCTGTTGACCGAACTGCGCCCGATGATGACTCGCACTCGAGAAGCAGTCTTGCCGTCGCGCTCAAGTTTAAAGACACCGATCGTGCTTTTCTCCTCACCGAATGCTGGACGTGCGATGAATAACACATTCACGATGCGTTCCAGATCGATGGTCCCATCGACGCTGAGATCCGGGACGGCGCCGAGCGGCAAGTCGCCCTCCAAGGCCACGTCCACGGTGCGAGTGCCGTTCTGCACGGAAGGATCGATGCGAATCACCCGGCCCTCAATCACACCGTTGTGTGTATCGACCTGCGCTGCTTGGCCTAGCTGCACATCCTTGGCCTGCGTCTCGGGGATCTTGAGTTCCGCTTTGAGCCGCTTGGGATTGGCGACCTTGGCGATGGTCGTCCCTGCCGGCACTTGCTGGCCTTCCTGCAAGCTGTTTCCGTTGAAACTAAGCTCCTGCAGGATGCCTTCCATGCCCGCACGCACTTGCAGCATGCTCTCCTGCTTCTCTTGCAGGTCGTAGACGGCCTGCGCCTCTTCTACTCTGGCTTTTTCAGCGGCCAACTGGGCTTCGAGCTGCTCTTGCGCGTTCCAGTAGCGCTGCTTTTCGATATTGGCGCGAATCGTGAGCTGTCGCGCGCTTCCCGCCGAAATCATGTGCGCCTGTAGAGAGACCACACCCGCTTTCTCCAGTTCGGCGTCGGTGTCCGCTTTCATACGAGCGTCTTCCGCTTCCTGTTCCGCTTTAGCCGTATTGGCTTCCTGGTCCAGGACCTGGCTTCGCAATGTGACTTCGAGGTTTTGATACTGGGCTTCTTCGGCGCGCAGCTTCCACTTGGCGTCGAACGCCAGCTGCTCGACGGTCGGATTGCTCAATATCAAAAGCAGTGTATCCGCTTTCACGGGTGTTCCCGGGCGCAGAAGGATCTTCTCCACGCGCCCGTCAGTGAGAGTCGGGATCCAGCGGATCTCATCCGGAGTCAGCGTCCCGAGTCCACGCACCTGGCGCACCATGGACCCGTGCTTGACGTTGTCGATCCAAACACCCGAACGCTCCACGGATGGAATGGCTGGCTTGAGCTTCCCAACACCCATGGTGATGCCCCCGATCAGGATCAAGCCGATGCTGGCAACTGAGATCTGGCGCCGACGGCGGTCTCGCGCTGCGAAAGGACGTGGCACATCCATAAATCACCTAATCGCGCAAAGCGCGGAGAGGGTCGGTGCGCATAGCGCGCCATGCAGGCAGAAAGCAGGCTGCCATTGACGCGGCAGTTATGATCACCAACGCCGACCCGAACGACAGCGGATCATGCGGGCTGACATCGTAGAGCAGGTAACCGAACAGGCGCGTCGTCCCGAGCGCCGCGGCGAATCCCATGGCAATGCCCAGTCCGATCACCGCAACACCGCGCGACATCACGAGCCGCAACAGGTGCGAGGGTGCCGCACCGAGGGCTACGCGCAATCCCAGTTCACGCGTGCTTTGGGAGACGGCATACGACATCACGCCATAAAGTCCGATGGTCGCCAGCAGCAGCGCCAAACCCCCGAAAATACCAAGAAACGTGCCCGCGACCTGCTGCGTCAATGTCTGCCGCGCCAGCTGTTCACGCACCGTGAGGACTCCGTAGGGGGCTACGTCCGGGTCAAGGGCGTGCACCTCGCGCGCCAACACGGGCGCGATGGTTGCGGGATCCTGTCGCGTTCGCACCAGCAGCCCCACCTGAGCCGATGAGTTCTGGCGCAAGGGCATGTAGAAGAACGGCTTCGGCGTCTCCAACATGTTGCGGTACTTGGCATTTTTGGCGACCCCAATCACTTGCATCCATCGGCCTTTCACCTGCAAGCGCATGCCGACCGGATCCGCGCCACGCCAGTACTGCGCAGCCATGGCTTCGTTTACGATCGCCACCGGGGGCGCGTTTTCGTCGTCGGCGCGAGTAAAGTTGCGGCCCGAGACCAGCGGTATTCCAAGCGTCGAGAAAAACGCCGGGCTGACTTCGTCGTAGTCCGCACTTGGTTGCTCGTCAGGTGCAACCTGATAGCCATCCACGGCAACGGGCGCGGAAGAGTAGCTGACATAACTGAAGGGCACAACGCGCGCGTAGGCAGCCGACTCCACCCCTGCCAGGCCCTGAACCCTGTTCAGCAGCTCTTCCTGAAAGTTTTTCGCCCTCTGCAGGTCGTAGCCGGCTGCCAGCAAATTGATGGCGGTGATCAGTACTCCATCGCGTGAAAAGCCGGGGCTGGAGTTGCGGATTCGCTGCACGCTCTCGAGCAGCAGGCCCGCGCCGACCAGCAGAACGAAACTCAGAGCTACTTGCAGCAAGATCAGCGCTGAGCGCAGCTTCGATTTTCCGCGTGTGCCGATCACGCCTACGGATTCGCACTTCAAGGCGCTGGAAATATCGAGATTGCTGGTCTGGAGGGCTGGAATCGTTCCGAAGAGCAGGATCGAGATCAGGCTCACGGCAGCGCTCAATGCGAGTACGCGCCAATCGAGTTCGCCCTTCATAAAAATGGGCCCGGCACGCGGTGGAATCAGCAGTACCAGAAGGTTGCGGCACCAGTGCGCCACCAGAATTCCTCCGACCAGCGCGATGGAAGCAAGCACCAGACTCTCAGTCAGGAGCTGCTTGATGAGCCGGCCGCGCCCGGCGCCCACCGCCATCCGCACTGTGAGCTCATGACGGCGTGCAAAAGCCCGGACCAGCAGCAGATTGCTTACGTTCGCACAGGCAATGATTAGAACGAAGAAGACGACCAGCGTGGTGATCTTGAGCGTTGGCAGCATTGCCTGCGAAGCGTTGAACGGGGATTGCCACAGCGGGAGCAGCTTGATCCCGCGGCCGCGGTTGGTCTCCGGGAAATCGCGCTCCAGCCGCCTTGCTACGGCCGCGATTTCCTGCTGGGCTTGCTCCACCGACACTCCGGGCTTGAGCCGCACGAAGCCTTCGATCCAGCGCGCCCCTCGGTCTTCGAGCTTGTACCCGCTGGAATCGAACCGTTCCTGCATCGATGCCGGCACCCAGAACTGCCAGGCATAGCCCACGAATGTCCCGTAAAAACCTTTTGGCGCCACGCCCACAATGGTATGCGGCAAGCTGTTCAGCATCTGGGTCTTGCCGATGACCGAACGGTCGCCATGAAAGCGGTCCTGCCACAGCTGGTAACTGATCACCACTACCGGGTGAGCGTTGCGTCCCATATCCTCACCCGGCTCGAAGCCCCGGCCGAGGACCGGCCGGATACCGAGAGCAGCGAAATAATTGGCGGATACCAGACTTCCGACCGCGCGTTGCGCACGATCGCCGATGCTCAGCGTGGTTCCTACAATCTTCTCCGCGACAAAGGAATCGATGAGTTTGCAGTTGCGCTGGAAATCGAGAAGGTCAGGCCAGGAGGTGTCGTCATAGCCATTCACGCCGCGGGCTGTTCCCGCCAGCACAAACAACGTCTCCTGGTGCGCGACCAAGGGATAAGGGCGGAACAACGTTCCCTCGATCCAACCGAACACTGCGGCGTTGGCGCCGATGCCGATCGTCAGACACAAGATCGCCAGCATGGAAAAACCCGGACTGCGCCGCAGCATGCGCATGCCAAAGTGGAGGTCCGAGAGGAAGGCGTAGACCCACTGGAAAGGACGCGTGTTGCGGCACTGCTCCTTGTAGGTTTCCTGGCCGCCGAACTCGATCTGCGCCTTCCGCTTCGCTTCTTCTGCGGGGAGGCCCGAGCGGTGCAGATCGGCTGCCCGCTCTTCGATATGAAAGCGCATCTCCTCCTCTATGGACTGGTCGAGACGGTCGCGGCGGAACAGCGGTTCCAAAAAAACGCGCAGCTGCATGGATCAGGTCTCCTCCGCACCCGCGTTGAGGACTGTGGCAATGGCAAGGGTGAGCCGGTTCCAGTTCTCCGTTTGTTGCCGCAGGTGCTTTTCGCCTCGGTGGGTCAGACCGTAGTACTTCGCCCGTCGGTTATTTTCCGAAAGACCCCATTTGGCGGTGAGCATGCCCCGCTGCTCAAGCCGATAGAGCGCCGGGTAGAGCGCCCCCTGCTCTACTTCGAATGCTCCTGCGGAAATCTGCTGAATGCGAAGCAGCACGCCGTAGCCATGCAATGAACCCAGCGATAGTGCTTTCAGGATGAGCATGTCGAGCGTGCCAGGAAGAATGTCAGCGGTATTGGCCATCCCCAGAGACCCCTAAGTCGATTAGGGGAAGATAGCACTGCTCTCCTAAGCTGTCAAGGGGAGGAGAACTGAGAGAGCGAACTCAGGAGTTGCCGCGTTGGCCAAGGACTGTGGCAGGTGACGGCATCCTAGGCTTCTACGACAGCTTCATTTCTGGTGTGCATGGGGCCCTTTGCTCTTCTTACAGGATTCCTGGACGAAGAGCTTGGGGCGATCGCTTAGGTCCTCAGAAGCTCCTGCACATAAGTGCGTTTCAGCGGCAATCTCCGAAGGATCCTTCCTGTGGCGTCGTGGAGCGCAGCTGCGATGGCAGGTGCAGCCAGTGCATTTGCCGCTTCCGAACCTCCTCCGTAGGCGCCGACTTTCGGATTGTTGATCAGCACAACTTTGACTTCGGGGATGTCGGACATGGTCGGGATCGGATAGGCTATCCAGTCATCCGTGGTGATGCCGCTCTCATCGAACCTCACTTCTTCGAACAGCGCATGGCTGATTCCCATGACCGCTCCGCCTTCGACCTGGCGCTTCAGTTGCAACGGGTTCATGACAATGCCCGGATCCACCGCGATCGTGTATTTCTCCACCACGATCTGGCCGGTGCTGGGAGTAACGGCGATCTGGCAAACGCAGGCCCAATAGCTTCCACTGCGCAACATCAGCGAAACGCCGCGACCGCGTACAGGTGTTGCTCCGGTAGAGACGGCATCCGGACGTGGCGAAGGACGCGTCTCCCAACCCGAAGCGTCGCGCACTGCCTTCAGCACTCCGATGGCCCGCTCTTCGCGTGCGTGGTCGATGCGGAATTGGATGGCGTCCGCGCCGGCAAGCGCCGCTGCCTCGCTGATCGCCAGTTCGCGGGGAAAGTTCTGCTGGAACTGTCCCGGCGTACGCATGCTGTGATCGCGGATGCCCACGCCGAGAGGCGAGGCTTTCTGTCCCACCTGGAAGGTGCCATGGCCGCGCTCGGCCACATTCGGGACCGGCGCGTACACCCACGGATCTTCGATGCCGTTGACCGTGGACGTGACGGAATCAGATTTCACCTGCGGAGCCGGCATGGTGGGCAAACCCGCGATGATGGCGCCGACAGGCCGATCATCTTGCATTGCGGGCATGTAGTGGTCGATTTGAAAGCCGGTCATCTTGCCCTTTTCGTCGACGGCCAGCTGAACATCGGAGAAAGCAGCCGCGGCTTGCGTGGACCACTGCATATCATCAGCACGCGTCCACTGCACGCGCACCGGCTTGCCGACGGCCTGGGACAAGAGGACCGCCTCGTCTTCTGCGCCCGAGTTCCCGCCGTTCGACCTGCCGTAGTGGCCGGGTCCGGGATACGAATGCACGATCACATGATCGGGCGTAGTGCGAAGCATTGTGGCGATTTCGCGGCGAAGCGCCTGTGGATTCTGGTTGTGCACATAGATGTGCACAGTACCATCCGGTTTGACGTCGGCAACCGCCATGGTTGGGCCGATCGGCGCGTGTTTCATATATGAGAGTTGATAGGTCGCCGACAGCCGTTTGTGAGCTGACGCCAGGGCAGGAGCCACGTCACCTTTTGTGGCGTCGCTCTTGGCGACGGGCGCGCTGGTCCAATCCGACTCTTCCCGAAGGTGTTGGTAGAGTTTTGCGTTACCGGGCAGGCCTTTCCATTCCGTCCACTTCGTGGCGCCAGCTACGTGCTCCGCCGCTTGGATCGCTTCCCATTCCGTGGGTGCGACCACTCCCACGAGATTTCCCTTCACAATGACTTGCGAGTTCGGAAACTTGGACTTGTCCACCTGGCCAGCCGACACGAGCGTCGAGCCGAGCGTCTTCGGATGCACAACGCGCGCGTGCAGCATGCCCGGCAGGCGCACATCGGTTGCCCACGTTTCCTTTGCAGCCACTTTCGAACTCGTGACCGAATTCTTGAACGACTTGCCGATGATGGTGTACTGGCTGACGGGCTTCATCGGCGGATTGCCCTCGATGGTCAGTCCGAAGATGCTGGTGAGGTCTCCCTTCACGGGAATCGTGAGCTTTAACTGCTGATCCTTGACTAAGTCGCCGTACGAAATGCTGTTGCCGTCTGCTGAGACGATTCCGTCTTTCACAGAGAGCTTGTCCTTCGCCACGCCCAGCCGCTCCGACGCGAGATCAAGCAGAGCCAGGTAGGTATAGGCAGCCGCCTTGCGGATATTCGGCGTTCCATGGCCGAGGAAGTCGAAAGCGCCGCTGCCGTCGGGCGTGCGGTCGGTGTCACCGGCTATCACCGTGGTGATCGCTTCGAACGGGACGCTTAACTCCTCGGCCACAATTTGCCGGTAAGCCGTGAAGGTTGAGCCCTGGCCGAAGTCGCTCTTGCCGGTGCGAATCAGGATCGTGTTGTCCGGGTGAATCTCGATCCAGGAACTGGCGAGGGTGGGATCGAGCGTGTTCTTCATGAAGGAGGGCTTGTCGGGAGCGCCTTTCAGAAACTCCGGGCCAACCAGGCTGAATCCCACAACGAGCGCACCACCCGCCTTTACGAATTGACGGCGCGATATGGTCGGCCCGAAAACATTCTCTGATCTCTGGTTTATGGTCGCCGCCATTGCCTACCTCCCCTTCGCCATGATCATGGCGGCATGTTGCACGGCTTCCATGATCGCGACGTACGTTCCACAGCGGCACAGATTCGGAGACGGTCCGGAATTGGTGAACGAGTCCTTGATTTGCGCCACGGTCGGATTCGGATTGCTCTCGAGCAGCTCGGTGGCCTTGATCATCATTCCGTTCTGGCAGAAACCGCACTGCGGAGTCTGCTCTTCGATCCACGCTTGCTGTACTGGGTGAAGCATGGTTTTCGCCTCCTCGGCGGAAAGGCCCTTTTGCTTGGCCCATCGCGCAGGCAGTCCTTCGAGAGTAGTGATTTCCTGACCGGCGACACTCGTGACAGGCGTGACGCAAGAACGCACCTCCTTGCCGTCGACCAGAACGGCACAGGCTCCGCATTGAGCGAGCCCGCAGCCAAACTGCGGACCGGTCAGTTGGAGATCGTTGCGCAAAACGTAAAGTAGCGGAGTGTCGTCAGATGCTTGCACTTCATGCCGGGCACCATTCACATTCAGCGTGATCATAGGGAACCCCTTCCAATACACATCTCATAACTTGAGCGAATGCTTGCGGAAAAATCCCTTTCGCATGCCCAATCCGCCAGCCGCCTATAGCTCTCTCTTAGCGGCACGTCATTACTACGCCTGTTCAGCGGTCGATTGCAAGTGGACGTAGTCCGCTAGGCAGCTGCCCGCGATCGCGGGATGATAATGGCGGGCGCGTGGAGCTCACCTCAGGCTCAAGACTCCGAGCGCTTGAAATCCAATCTCCTCTCGGCGCTGGCGGCATGGGCGAGGTGTATCGCGCCACCGATACGAAACTCGGCCGCGATGTAGCACTCAAGGTGCTACCCGCCGAGATGGCCCACGATGGGGAGCGGAGCACCTGATCGACGGCCTTCGCAAGGGGGTCTGGATTTCCCCGGGGAGTCAGAGATAAGATCCCATGCCAACTGATCCCTCCAGACTGAGAGATTTCGCGGCGCTCTACACCGCAGCTGGTGTAGCCCGGATCCTACGAGTGTCGCTGAATGCTATTCGGTCACAGGCTCGCTCACCATCAACGGTGGCCGCGGTGGGGCGGAATGCAGTCTCTGAAGTAGCCCGATCCTTCATGACCGTGTTCCCGGATATGCAAGTGATCATGGACAAGTTGCTTTTGCAGGGTGACCGCGCCGAGTACCACTGGACGTTGATCGGCACCAACGCCGGACCAAAAGGCACTGGACATCGCGTTCGCGTCAGTGGTTTCGAGCTTTGGCAGATTGGAGAGGACGGACTGATCGCCTCCTCGCAGGGTTACTTCGATGCGGCTGAATACCAACGCCAATTGGAGCAAGGAATCTAGCCAGAGAAATCCTCGGCCCGGGGTAGCCTTGTTTCACAACCAGGGGGACGTTCAAGCCAAAATTGTCCAGGTCCTCTTGTGCAATCGGCTTCGGCGCTCTTGTGCGGGCGCACCACAGCGCTGGTCAGGCGCAGTTTCGGCAAAGTCTCGCAAATGATGTGTGAGTTTGACTGAAAATGTGCCGGCCGGTCAAGATGCGCGGCTGAATATTACCCACTCTGAAACCATCCTTTATATCTACGCAGGATGAAGTCCGTTTGCAGGCTAGCTGTCATCGTCTGCCTAGTTACATTCGCATTTTCCCAAACAGGCGACATTGTTCCGAACGAAAACCTGGTGGTCCAGGGAGTACCCAAGATTCCGGCTTCGTTGGCTGATGCCGTGGATCGATACACGAACTTTAGCGGAGCCACGCTTGATGGTTGGGATCCGCTGAAACTGGAGATGCTGATTTCGACTCGTCTTTTTTGCTGCTATTGTGCCTGCGACCACGTGCCTAATTAGGCACGGCTTCGTCACGTTATGAAGGTTGGAGAACGCTGGCAGGTAACGACAGAGTTATGACAGCTCCGCCCCCGGTGCGACCGGAGAGCTTAACAGCACCACCGTGCGCTTGGACAACCGCATCTACAAATGCGAGCCCCAGACCATGCCCTGGCGAGTCTTTCCCCTTTACAAAGCGCTTGAAGGCGTGAGGGACAACATCAGGCGGAAATCCGGGGCCGTCGTCTTCCATGAGCAACTCTGCGGATCCTCCATAGCAGCGCAGGCGAATGCTGATCTGACATCCTGCGGGCAAATGAGTCAGCTCGTTTTCGAGCAGATTGCTGATCACGCGATTGAGCAGGGGCAAGTCTGCGTCCACCAAAACGTGGTCTTCCAGATCAAGTACGATGCGGTGCTGGCGTTCAGCCATTGCTAGGTGATAAAGATCGACCAGTTGAGCCAGAGCGAGAGAGATATCAACTGGACTGCGATCGAGGCGAAGCGCACCCGCTTCAGCCTCGGCCAGGTCCAACGTCGTATTCAGCAGTAGCAGGAGGCGATCCAGATTCTCGATGGCCTCCCCGACTGACTCACGCCACTTCTCGTTGCCGGTCTTGCACAAGGCAGATTCAAGCGTTCCTCGAATCGAGGTTACCGGACTTTTCAAATCGTGCGCGACGGCCCCTGTAACAGTGCGGAGTTGATTAACCGAAGACTGAATTCGGTCCAACATGTGATTAAAAGTCCGCGTCAACCGTGAGATCTCATCCGAATTTGCGGGTTCGGGCAATCGTTCTTCTAACTCTTCGGCGCCAATTCGCGCAACGGTTTCCGTGATGCGTTCAACACGGAGCAGGGTACGACGGGCGCTCCAGTAAGAGATCACAAAGCCGAGCAGAAACATGCCACCCCATACCATGAGGAAACGATGAGCGAACCTATACAGCAGATGGGCAGCTCCACGATCTGAGAGTCCCAAATAGACAGTTCTCCCGTTCTGCACCTGAACAACTACCCGAAAGGTTTGGCCCAAGCCTTCCACTTCGATGGATCGCGGAGCGCCCGGAACAAGCTTCGCCTGTTGGATCGCTGTGACAAAAGCATCCTTGGAACTTGGACCCACCCAAAGCGGGGCCTCGTTATTCGAGGAATCAGTTGCTAAGAAGAAGACGGAATTCAGCCGCTCCCCGCGAGCGTTGCGCTCATCTGGCACCTCCTGAGTTGCAAGCTCGGCCACCTCCCGAACAATTCGCTTGTACAGGTGATCTCTGGGAGTATTCGCGAACACCTCCGCAAGAACCTCAACTTCCCCACTGAGCCAGGTGTCACTGCGCTCTCGGATGCCCTGAGCGACAAGGAAGTAAACGATGCAGAAAGCAATAGCAGTTCCCAGCGCAAAAGCCAGAGTTGTCCAGACCGAAATCCGCCAAGCAGCGGTTGCACGTAAACTCTTAGGCATTCTTGAGAACATAGCCAACACCTCGAATGGTGTGGATCAAAGGTCGTGGGGTGTCATGATCTACCTTACTGCGAAGACGATAGATATGGACGTCCACAACGTTGGTGGCAGGGTCGATCCGCATCCCCCAGACGTGGTCCAAAATCATGGTGCGAGTCACCACACGACCTTGATTGCGGCAAAGATATTCCAACAGAGAAAACTCCTGTGGGGTCAATTGCAGCAATTGATCACCCCGTCGCGCTTCACGACGCACCAAGTCAAGCTGCAGGTCAGCAGCTTGCAAACGCACCGACTCATTTTGTGGAGGTGCAGACCTGCGCAGGAGATTTCTCAGTCTTGCCAGCAGTTCCGGAAGGGCGAATGGCTTCGTGAGATAGTCGTCTCCGCCCTGCTCTAGTCCCCGCACACGCTCGTCCACAGTACGCCGGGCAGACAGGATCAAGACCGGAGCCGAACTACCTTGGGCGCGGCAGCGACCAATCAAATCCAGCCCATCGAGGTCTGGAAGACCAAGATCGATGATCAATGCATCGTGAACACCTTCCTGGGCCTTGGCCTCCCCGGCTTTCGCGGTGCTGGCCGTATCCACTTGGTATCCGGCTTCTACCAGTGCACGTTTTAGAAACTGCTGGATGGAAATATCGTCTTCTACCAACAGCAATCGCATAACAAGTTCCCCGCTGGCCCAAGAACTCTACACCCGAAGTCGGATGCAGGAAATAGGAAGCCGGAAATTCGCCCAAACCAGCAACGCCGTGCTTCACTGGGAACGCCAAGCCATGTCCACCCGCACCGGCATTTCGTTCTTGACGGGCAACGCTAGGAGCGTGGGAGGTTCGATCTTAAAATCAGAGAGTGTAGCTGGAATTGTTCCTATGATGCGAGTCTCGCTGCCTTGTGTTTCGAGTTTGAAGGGAACCTGCTTGTACTGGGCGGTCTGGCCAGCGAACTGAATCTCGAGATCGGCATTAATAGTTGCCGATGTCGCTGCCGATTCCGGTAAACGGGTACGCACGGTCACCATGGGAAACTCCGCACCGCGCGTAACCTGCAGCATATGAAGATCGCGGTTGCTGTCTCCGGAATCAAACGACTTAACGGGTACGGCAATCAGAAACTCGCATTGACCGGCGTGGCAAATGCCCTTGCCGCGTGCTGCATGGCTCACGCCGTCTACCTGATGCAGGGGATGCGACACATGATAGGAAAGCGTGCTCTGTCCGAGTATCCATTGCTGATCTGCGGCCAGCCCAGGGAGCACCAGAAGACAGAGGGTCAGAAGAGCTTTCTTGTTCATAGCGTTTAGAACTTCAACGAGACCGACAGCAGAGCCGCCCCAAATGCACCTGCCGTCACAATCGCCACCGGCCCATGCGCCGACGCGATGCCGTGGACTTTTTCCCCGTTACTTTTCTGGTCGTACGCCAGTGCGCCCAGGATAGGAGTTAGGATCATCCCTGGGCCATGAATCCACGCCATGGCTTTATGAAAGCGGATCGGTCCCTTCGTTTCGGTGCCTTTCACCCGGGGTGCGCGCAGAGCATAGTACGCGGTGATCCCATACAAATCCCCGGTCACCGCCCCCAAAACGAGATGCGCGGTTCGGTCCGGGTTACTCGTGCTCTTGCCTCCGGCGTTGACCGAGAGAGCCAGCGTAGTGATGAGAGGTATCGTAGTAATCAGACCCATGCGCTGGTGAATCTTCAGCATGTGCGTCCGCTTGTCGAGCAACGCCTGCTCTTTCGGGTTGGACTGCGTCTGCTCGGGGGAGAAACCCAGGTCCGACAGCGAAGGTTCGGTCTTGCTGCTTGACGGCGCTTCCGGCAAATTCTCCTGCGTCGTAGGGGCGCGTGGACTATTGGTTCGTTCGACCGCCTCCAGTTTCTCGTCCAGAACCGCCGCCGTCTCGGTACTATCGACCGTTGCGGAAGTCTCCAAGGTCTTGAAACCAGGGGCTTCGATTTTCAGCCGGTAGCTGCCCTTCGGCAGACCGTCAAACCTATAAGAGCCATCCGCACGCGTTGTTGTACTTTGCATCTTGCCGGTGTCTACGCTCGTGGCTATCACGGTGGCATTCGCAACCTTAGCTCCGGACAGATCGGTGACCTTACCTGTCAATACGCCTGTTTCCGGAGTTTGAGCCATGAGAGATAGCCCAACGAATAGGAGAAGGCTAGGGAAGGCACTGTGTCCGTAAAGAAAGATTGTCAACCGCATGTGGTCCTCAACCTTTCCGATGACGCCGTATCGCCGAACCCACGAACTTACGATATGTCCGTAACATTACTGTTGCTTATCCGGAAGATGACGATTTGTTCATCCATTATCGGTGTCCACCGCAGCCCCTCCTAGAAAGCCGTCAGATGATTCTTCCCCAGGGAAGTCGCCGGAAGGGGGTCGCTTCAAGTGCAGCCGGCTCGGCGAATTGAAAAAACCGGACAGCTCCGCATCGCTTTCCGCGAACTGACCCCGCCAAATGGCATTCAGCAGGAGGTGGAGGCCACGTTGGCTGCGGTGCAGGCGGGCAAGAACGCCAACGTCATTCGCCAGGCCACCAACTCCAAGTCCCGATACGCCGACTAACGGCGCTATCCCTGGCTCTTGCTGCGGCTTCGGTTCACGTTGACCGTGACTTCTCCCGGGGCGCGTGCTGCGGGCGGCGTGAATGGGTTAAAGTTGGTGGGCATGGCTCTCGCTATTCGCGATCGCGTGCCTATGGGTACACCCTGGGCGCATACGGCGTGGGCGTGTTCGCGTGTTCCCGCTTCATCGCCCGTGGCAGCGACGTGGTGGTGTTTCCAAAGAACAAACCGATGGAGATTGCACTGCCGACCCGTGTCGAGAATCCTCGCTAGCTCGAGCATGGATTTAACGTCACGAGGTTTTGAGTGCCGACCCCCGCGGGACTCCAGGGGTCTTTGTAAACAGGGTGGGGACCGTCACATCAATTCTCAGGGCCATCGTCGCGCCTTTGAATGCGTGATTACGAATCATTTTGGCCGATGGCTTGTACTTTGTGCTTCAGGGCATTCGTCGCTGGTCCGGATTGTCAATGAAGCCAGTGCTAGCAACTGGAACAACAAACCTCGGCTTGGATCTGATACCACTGCTGCTTCAGACCGCGAACAGGATGCACCCACCCTGCGCCTGGGCCATTGTTTTGTGAGATGGCTAGGATTTCTCTTTCGCCTTCGGCACGGCGAATTTCTTGATTTCTTTCGCCTTCGGCATGGGAAATCGTATGACCTTAGATGGGTGCACCTTGCCAGCACCTGTAGACTGTTCCAGTGCCCACGCTACAAGTTCTGAAAAATCCATACCCCTCCGCTTTGCAATGCCGATTGCTTCCTCGTAAAAAGCCCGTGGAAGGTAAATCGTGACCTCTGACACCTCCGACTCTGGGTTGGCCGTCATGGGTTGCCTCCCTGCTCAGGACAATTAGACCCAAAAGGTTGAGGCGCAAACCGTGACCGAGGGCACAGAGCGATGTTCGCACTCGAATCGAGACAACATTAGGACGCTGCCTTGGTTTCAGCCCGTTGAGGTTAGTCACTGCCGACCGATCTGTTGACCTACGGCGGCTTCCAACCCCGGTTTGAGCGTAATCGCTCATCGCTCATTACAGCAGCAATACTCAATTTGCTGGAGCAGAACTCGACAGTCCCATATGGATGCGCAATTCCTGCCAGTGCGCAGTCACGCGGGGATTATGGGAAATGTCAGCAGCGCGGTGCAGTGATTCCTCAGCTTTCACCAGATCATTCAGTTGGGCATAGCAGTCGCCTAGCCCCGCCCACGCATACCAATCCTGCGGAAACTCGCGAATCACTTGCTCGAAGATCGGCGTCGCTTCGCTGCAGCGCCCTTCCTCATCCAGTAGGAGAGCGGTCTGCACACGAGTATCCGCGAGATGTCGCGCGACCGGGACGTTATTCGGTGCGAGTTCATGGGCGATCCCGAAGACGGTTGCGTCGTCCTTCCACTGCTTCTCCTGTCCGAAGGTCAAGGCGGCAAACGCAATCGTTAGCGCGCACGCCACGCAGAGCAACACGATCCGCGGCAGCTTCGTCATCCGCCATCCCGCTGCCATCAACAGCATTAGACCTACCAAAGGTAGATAGGTATATCGGCCGTGCAAAAAGTCGCCGGGATTTAACGCGTTCAGGTTTAGAGCCGGAAGGAGCGGCAAGACCAGCAGCAGCGTTCCAACAATGATGGCAGACTCGACCCCACCCGCTGCTCGTCCCTCCAATTCCCTCTGGGCTCTTCTCCACGCCCAGAACAACAATGCAGCCAAAATCACCACAGCGCAGGCTAGCCCCAACAGCGGCAGCAAGACCTCGCGCGCGGAAAACTTCTCGATCAAGATCGGGTCGGCAAACGAATACGACTTCCGTGGCCAGAGCAACACTCTCAGATAGAACCAAAGAATCGCCGGCCAAGAAAGGACGACCGTGCTCCAAGGCAAGTGCTGCGTCGCCGCCCCCATGCCCCCGAGAGCACCCAGGCGCAGCACAAGATACATCCCAGTAACCGCTATGAAAGGCAGAGTTTGACGTAGTGCCTGAGTCCATCGACCACTATTTCCTCCGTCAGCCCTGGAACGATCTTGGAGAGCCATCTGGCGGGGCGTAGAACGGAGATTAAGCGCAAGTATCACCACAGGAAACACAATCGCCGTCTCCTTAGCCAGCAACGCTACAAAATAAGCAGCCACCGAAGCAGCCAACCACTTCCCCTGCCGGTTAATTAGGTCTGCCGTGGATGACTTGCGAGGTTTCTTTCTGTGCACCGGCTCTTTATTCGAAAACCCCTCTAAATATCGAAAGTAACAGAGCAACGCGATCAGTACCCCGGCTGCCATCAAAGGATCTGGAACTGTTACCCAGCTCACCGATTCTGTCTGCGCAGGGTGCAGAGCGAACAGTGTTGCCGCCACCAGAGTAACCGTCGAATCACGCAGCAGCTTCAAGGCCAGCATCCCAAGCAAGGCCGCCACCAACACATGCTTTCCAATGCTGAGCAAGTGCCACCCCCAAGGAGACAACGCGCTCAGCACGAAATTGATTCTCATCCACAGCAGAAAAACCGGCCGGTAAAAGCTTGGCTGACCTCCAGTAAATTGCGCCCACACGAAATTCGCAAAGTAGTCCCAGATGTGGCCAGATTCCTGAATCCTGGGATCAGCCGTAAAGCGGTGGTCATCGAGGACAAATTGGAAGTCCAATGACTGGCGGTACACCACGAAGACAAAGGCTAGGCAGCAGAAGGCTAATGGAAAGAAAGTTCGAGCGGAGAGCAACCGCGCGGCTGTGATCGATGCGTGGGAAAGGCGGTCCTGCCGGGTCAAGGGGGAAAGGTTCATTGGCAAGGCGTACAAACCGAACGAAATTGTCTCACAAAGGACACTGGTTCTCAGGTGATGCCAAGAGATAGGCCGAAAACTAGGGTTCCATCATTTTGGCCAGGGCCGTCGTAGTTAATTTCCTCAAGCATCTGGCGCGCCAGTGCCTCGTAATTTTTCTCCCCTGGGACCTGCGCCAGTCCCAAAAAACACTTCATTTTCATCTCCTGCGGATCTTTTCCCGCTGGCGGGTTCCGGAACCCTTTGGGGCCCACGTAAACGGCGAGGATCACATCCCCGCTTACAGCTCTGAACAACGGGTAGCCCTTTATGGTCCCGATTTGTTTGAGTACTGGCAAGTTCAGCGGAGGATAACTCGCCTGGATCTCGATGCTCAGTTTTCGGCCTCGCCCCTCAAGCTCGAGCAACTCTTGTTCGCGACGTTCGTTTTCTGCAAATTCGGGAGGAAGCTGGAAAATCGGATCTTCGTCATGTTTCCTCAACACCTCCTGAGCTTCTTTCTGCTTCCCTTGGCTCCACAGGTCTTGAAACTCCTTGAGATATCGTGTATTCGCGGCCTCAACGGCTTTTCTCTGCGTTTGTATATTCTGGATACTTTCCGGACTGTTGATTTTTTCCTTTGCTTCGTCAAACCGCTGCCGGGCCTGTGCAACTTCCCCGAAGAGTTGCGGATCATCAAAAGCCCACATCCTCTTGACGGAGAATCCAAAATATCGGTGATGAACGTAGCTCTCGAAATGGGGCAGGTAATTGTCGATGCTTTCCCAAGGCAGATGATCCACCACTCCTGAAACTGGCTGCGGCATAAGTTCAGCGACCTTTTGGCCGTTGGCGAACACCCATTGTTCGAGTGGGTCTCTGGTGCTCCTCCACCCGTCGAGATACTGCTGGTACAGTCCTTGCGCCAGCGCACCGGAAGGGGATAAGCACGCAGCCAGCAGGACGAATCGCACGGGCCAGGTCGACACCTTGGGAAAAAGTTGAGCGCATTTCCGCATAAATCTACTGAGGCTCCCTCGAACCGTTCCCCGGTTAAGTCGAGGCACAGGAGATCTCTATTGCTTGACCAACTCCACTCGCCGGTTGATGGCGCGGCCCTGCTCGGTATCGTTCCCAGCCATGGGCTGTTCCGCGCCATAGCCTTTGGCCGTGAGGTGGTTCGCGTCAGCGCCGTAACGCGACACCAGCATTTGCTTAACCGTGTTGGCGCGTCGCTCGGAAAGAGCCTGATTGGCGCTGGCATTTCCTGTGTCATCGGTGTGGCCCGCAATCTCAATCTTCAAGGTCGCGTCCTTCTTGAGCAGGTCCGCCAACACTTGAAGGATCGGCCAGTCTGAGCCCTTCAGTTTGTCGGAGTTGGTGTCGAATGTAAGTTGGTAGGTTGCGAGTTGGCCGCAGTTCTTCAGCTCCGCCTCATATGGATATTCGATCACCGGGCCAGGGCTTGGAGAGGTGCGCGTCATCCTGCCCACAAACGAATTGTTGTTGCTGAGATCCAGCACAAACGGCTCAACAAAAGTGGCTGTCCCCTTGGCCGGAATCACTAGGATTTTCCGCGCATCGCACGAGCCGCCGACTTGCGCGGTAGTTGGCGTCAGAATCAGGATCAACCGGTCATCGCTCCAGTTCCCGCGTGCAAACCCCTCGCCATTGCCGTAGCTGAACTTGCCCCAGACGTGATCGCCCTCCTGGGCGAGATGAAATTCTGCACCTCCCCAAAAGGCTCCGTCCCAGACGCCTGCGAGATTCAAACGCCCGGCCTGGCCGTATGCCGAGGATACGAACGTCGCAATCAACGTGAAGATGATTGCAATGACAGTACTTCTTCAGCGTCCCCGTAAGAATCCAATCGAAGCCCAGTTCATAGTGTTCTCCCGTCTAGTGTCCGCTTCACCAGGGGCTGAAAAATTGCGAGTTGGTCTTCACTCCTGTTGGGGGCTTCTCATGCTGAGTTTCTCGTAGCCAGCAGGAAGGTCTAACAGGGAAGGGCTCTGCTGACCGAGTCGCAGGTTCTGATGTTCGGTCGACCACGATCCTTTTCATCCTGTTTCTTCAGAACAAATCCGTCACTTGTGACGCCCATGGCCCTTCCTTTGATAGAGGGTTCAGAGCGGCCCGGAACAGTCGATGGCGCCTAGCTTTTGCCCCATCGATCGGGATCACCATTTCTGCGCAACCAGCCACCAAGCATGGAATCGCGGCATTACTCTCATACCGCTTGCGATGAGCTCCCTTATAGCACACTCCTTGACCCGGTCACGCGCAGTGTCGGCAATCTATGAAGATCTTGCCGACCGCTGGAAGCCCGGCAACTGAAAGAAGCCAACAGTACTAACCTGAAATTTGCGCGAGCGCATGACGTCACCACGTCACTTGCATCGTTGTAGGGAGCCAAGAAGACTCGGATCCGTTCGCCGCGCGCCGAGCATATAATCCTCTGGTTGCGGAGTCTCTCCACGGTTTCCCGAGCGCGTGTTCGGCTGTGTCCGAGCAACATGATGTGAGGAGATGCGGCCACACCATCAACGTCATGAAACGGTTCCCAGCCATATTCGCGAGCAACAACAACCAGCATCGCGCAATTGACGTGCATGCGCTTCAATTCGGTTCTCCCCAGGGACAATAGTTGTTCGATAGAAACAGTAAGACCCGCAATCGAGACATAAGACATGGTGGACTGCGTGAAGCGCCGAGCATCAGGCTCTCGCAAGATTTCGTTCTTTCCGCCTTCATTGACTTGGTGCTTTCCGAGACGTAAGATTCGCGCCAATGATCGGCGAAACCATTGCACGCTACCGCATTGTTGAAAAGCTCGGCGGCGGTGGAATGGGCGTGGTTTACAAGGCTGCTGACACTGAACTGGGCCGTTTCATTGCGCTCAAGTTCTTGCCGGATGAGATCTCACGAGATCCCCAGGCGTTAGAACGTTTTCGCCGAGAAGCGCGGGCTGCTTCCGCGCTCAACCATCCCAACATTTGCACAATTTACGACGTCGGGCAGGACGAGGGGCGAGTCTTCATTGCCATGGAGTATCTAGACGGCGTCACGCTGAAGCACCGCATTGGCGGACGCCCGCTGGAAACCGACTTGCTCCTGTCGCTTTCGATTGAGATTACCGAGGCGCTGGAAACCGCTCACACAGCAGGTATTATTCATCGGGATATCAAGCCCGCAAACATCTTCGTTACCAAAGGTGGACATGCCAAGCTGCTCGACTTCGGGCTGGCCAAGAGGACAGAACCATACACACAGCGAGAATCAAGTTCAGGCTCAGAAGACCCTACGATGACTTTGCAGTATCTCACGACCGAGAATGTAACCCTAGGCACCGTGAGCTATATGTCGCCCGAGCAGGTCGCGGGCAAACCCCTCGACGAACGCACTGATCTATTCTCGTTCGGCGTGACTCTCTATGAGATGGCAACCGGCCACCTGCCCTTTGATCGGGACACACAGGGAGCAACCTACGGCGCCATCCTCCATGAGCGACCGAAGGAGCCCAGCGAATGGAATCCTCAGCTTCTCCATCCTCTCAATGGGATCATCGGGAAAGCTCTTGAGAAAGACCGATTCCTACGCTATCAACACGCGTCGGAAATGCGGGCGGACTTGCAGAGGCTGAGACGCGACACCGAGAGCAGACGGGTTGGAACCGCAGTCTCGGGCCCACTCGCGGTATCGGGAAAGCCGCGTCTTGACCGAGTAAGGCTTCGGAAATTTGCGCTTCCCGCAACCTTTATTACGCTGTTGGTCATGTTCGCGGTCGCGGGTGGCCTTTACTATCGTTGGCATAAACAGAGCCCGCGTCTGACCGAAAAAGACACGATCGTGGTCGCAGACTTTGTCAATACCACGGGTGAAGCCTTGTTCGATGGCACGTTGAAACAGGCGTTAACGATCCAGTTGGAGCAGTCTCCCTATCTGAACGTGCTGTCGGAACGGCGGGTAAGCTCGGCGCTGAAAATGATGGACCGCTCTGCGGACCAAGCCTTAACCCACGATGTGGCGCGGGAGGTGTGCCTGCGCAGCAATAGCAAAGCCCTGTTGGAAGGCTCGATCAGCAGCGTTGGAAGCCACTACCTGATCGGACTTAAGGCCCTAAACTGTGAGACGGGCGACACTCTGGCAAGCACGCAGGCGGAAGCGGTGAATCGCGACAACGTCCTCAAGCGGTTGGGCGAGGCGGGCGACGACTTGCGTGCGAAATTGGGCGAGTCGCTGCTCTCGGTGAAGCGTTTTAACAAGCCGCTAGACGAGGTTACAACTTCATCGCTGGAGGCACTAAAGTCCTATTCACTCGGCCGCAGCATGCAGGCCGTGAAGGGTGATGCGGAGTCTGTGCCCTACCATAAGCAAGCGATCGCTCTGGACCCGGATTTCGCTCGTGCTTATGCATCGCTGGGAATGGCGCAATACAACCTTCGGGAGACCACAGCGGCTGGCGAAAACTTTCGCAAGGCTTTTGAACTGCGGGACCGGGTGAGCGAGCGCGAACGTTTCTATATCGAAGCAGCATATTACAGCTTCGCAACTGGTGAACTGGAGAAGGCCAACCAGGTGTACAAGCAGTGGGCGCAAGAATACCCGGCCGATGTGGCGCCACGGGTGAACCTTTCACTGAACTATTCAACGATGGGTGAGTTTGAGAAGGCCGCCGAAGAGTCCCGGGCCGCTATCGAAGTCTCGCCCACCGCGGTGACGGGCTATGCCAACCTGATCAACGCCTATCTGGCGCTGGATCGCGTCGACGAGGCCAAGGCAATCTACGACCGGGCCAAACGGCACAACTTCGATAACGAATACCTCCGCGAAATGCGGTATGAGATTGCGTTCCTTCAGAACGACGAAGCCGAAATGCGGAGGCAGGTCGACTCGGCACCGGAAATTCCAGGCACCGAGGCCGGGCTTCTGGCCTCGCAAGCAGACACCGATGCATTTTACGGGAGGCTGAGAGATGCGCGCGAAACGACGCAGCAAGCGGTAGCAGCGGCGAAACGTGACGGTGCCAACGAGAGCGCTGCCCTGTGGCTCGGCAACAGTGCGTATCGGGAGGCATTATTCGGCAATGCCACTGAGGGCCGCCGACAAGCCCGGGCAGCGCTTGCGCTTTCACAAGGCCGGGACGTTCGCATTGCGGCGGCGCTGACGCTGGCGGAGGTGGGTGACGCGGTCCAGGCGCAAAAGATCGTCGACCAGCTTAAGGCCGAGTCTCCATCGGACACTCTTGTTCAGAGCTACTGGCTGCCGACGATACGAGCGACGGCCTCACTGCGCAAGGGGGACGCTCAACAGGCGATCACGTTGCTTGAAGCGGCAACGCCCTACGAACTTGGTGGGGGAAACGTCAGTGTGATGGTGCCCATCTATGTCCGCGGCTGCGCCCACTTGAAAGGCGGACAGGGGGCAGAAGCGGCCTCCCAATTCGTGAAGATGCTAGGGCACAGCGGACTTGCGGGAAACGCTCCGATTGAGGCTCTTGCGCGCCTGCAACTCGCGCGTGCCCAAGCGGTAGCTGGAGACAAGGCGTCGGCACGGCGGTCCTATCACGACTTTTTGTCTTTGTGGAAACACGCGGATACCGACCTCCCGCTGTTCAAAGAAGCGCAGATAGAGCACGAGCGGCTGCAGGAGTGAGACAGGAGCTAAAAGTTTGAGGCCATGAGTACGGAAGGAATCGATTCCACACTAAAACGTAGATTACACACATAGCGGCACGTGCCAATACCCCGTTTTGCACCTTCGTGTCCAGCGACTCACCCCGATTGGCGCTTTGGCGATTTTCACTAGTTGCCAAAAAACAGAAGCTCATTATCGCAAGGCGGACTCAGCAGCCAGCGTGCTTATTTCCTGCAAGCTCAACAGTGGTCGTCCGGCTTCCGAACGCAATCTCCTCAATAGACTTGGCGTTCAGTGTCGTGATCAACAAGCAACTATCCGGATCGAAGTAGATTGCCAATCAGATCTTATGGCTACTCATAATGCTGTCCAGTTGCTCCATGCTGAATTTGTTCAGACCAACAACCCTTGCGTCAGCGCGAAACGCGGGCGGCACCAGGTACCTGGCTTCATCTTTGCTGTCCACGTCAGCAATGATCCACGCACAGTGCTGTCCATCCATGCATCCCCAATCCGCGTGGGTCAACAAATGGGAACCGGTCGCGAGAAAGACTTGCACAGCCCGCACACAAGCCTGTACGTCAGGCTCATGCGGAACTTCGATGAGATATCGTGCCATATCCGGAAATCCTCCCTCCCGAGTTTTTGGGCAGGTGTGTCCGTCGAGCCTAATCGCCTACCCTTACCTTGAGGCCACTGGGTTGAAACGTTGTAGCCCCGTTGATCTGATTCGTGATTATTTGTTTGCGTTTCATCAAACATGCGATATCGGTTGCTCAGCCGTACTGAAAAATTTGCTTAGAGTCCTGCAGGCTGAAAAAAGAAGTGGATTGGCGAATGGTCCGCGAAACATCCCTCTCTAACAATGTCGGCAGTGTCAAGTACCGTTTTGAGCGCACCACGGCATGCGCTCGAAGAAGAGCGCCATTTCGCTCTCGTGGATGGTTCGCGCTTTTCCAACCCAGGCTCGCTTGGAATCGTCAGGGTCAGGAACTCAGCCCGACCCAGCCATCTCTTCGATCACGACCGCAATCATGATTACTTCTGCGAACTCCCCGTCGTGGGGAGCGGGATGCCCAATCATTACGTCGGTGATTTACTGCTCACCATTGGGATGTCCGGGCTCTCCCGCGTGCGAACCGAGCTTTCCAACTGGTCGTAGTCCCAGCCTTGGCGCCACATCCAGTACAGGTGCACCGCCAGCTTCCGGGATTCATCACGCGTGTGCGCATCTGCACCAGCCGATGTCGATGCCACAGCAAATAGACTGAGCTGAACTCCTGCGCCTCATTTCGCTTCACGTTCTACGGACTCTCGAGCGAGTCGTCGGCAAAACAGAAAACTGAGAATCTGGCCCAGTAATTCTTGAAATAGTCCTGCGCGCCACCTTATCCAGCTTTCTTTGTGATTTGAGAGGGATCGGCGCCCACCCGCCCCAAATGCAACTCATGCTGCGAGGCCGCCGCCAGTTGAAAATCGTAGCCCAGGCTTGGCAGATTCGGCAGGGGTGAAGCGGGATCATTCCTCTCCACTGTGGCGATCAGCGATTCGGTGACACCAAAGACTGTGTCTGACTCAATGTGATCATCTCCGGAAATATACAGGGCGGTGACAAGCTCCCGGTAGCCGGGAGCGCCAATCAGAAAATGAATGTGCGCTGGCCGGTAGCCATGCCGTCCCTGCGCCCGGATCATGTCCCCAACAGGGCCGTCCATCGGGATCATGTATCCAAGCGGGCACACAGCGCGAAAGTAGTAGCGGCCGTCGGAATCCGTGCGAAAACATCCGCGCAAATCGATATCGGAAGGATCGTGTCTCTGCAAGTCATAGTGCCCCGTCTCGTCCGGCTCCCAGACCTGTACGAGCGCATTGGGAATTCCTTTTCCGGTGGAATCGACGACCTTACCATAGACGCAGATCTGGGAGGCACTGCTCTTCGTAACGATGCACTCGCCCAGTTCCATTAGCGGTGCATCCTGGCGATAAAAAGGGCCGAGAAGACTCGACTTGGTACAACTCTCCGTCGCGCGCCTGTCGTGCAGAGCATTCACGAGAGAGCTGAAGCCTAGAGTATCGGAGAGCAAGATGAATTCCTGACGAAAAGGGGTACACTTCTGGCCGACTTCCGTCAGAAAACGGATTCCCATCAGCCACTCATCCGGGGTAAGGTCCACCTCTCGGGCAAAAGCGTGTAGGTGGCGCACAAGAGAGGCCATGACCTGCTTCAGACGACCATCCGGGGTAGAGGATGTCTGTTCCAGGACCGCATCTGTAATGGTGTTTTCATCGATGGCCCTCATCATTTGCCTCCCGGGAAGTACGTGCAAATTTGGGCACCCTTCGTTGCGCACGTCATGATATCGCTTTCGGACAACTTTGCTCGGGTTTTTGGGGGCTTCGATGAGGACGTGCATTGCGTGCGCATACTATGATGAAGGCCTGCCCATCAACCCTCTGGACTTGCCATCTCGCCGCTGAGTAAACTTCTGGCGCCTAAAGACGCAGAATAGCTATGGCTGATATCGAAGTCCCGGTTTTCATCGTAGGCGGCAGCCTGGTCGGGTTGTCGACCGCCCTGTTGCTCGGATACCACGGCGTCCGTTCGCTGGCCGTGGAATACCATCGCGGCACCGCTATCCATCCCCGCGCCGCCCAGACCAGCCAGCGCACCATGGAAATCTTCCGCCAGGTCGGTCTGGAGCAGATTGTGCGTCGGAAGTCCGAAGAACAATTCGTGCAGGATGGCGGAGTTCTGGCGGTCGAAACCCTCGTTGGCGGCGCCATTGCTCACTATATTGCGGACCTCAACGAAGGCGTGCGCGACGTCAGTCCGACGGCTCGCGTATTTCTGGCACAGGATGCACTGGAACCGCAACTCCGGGAACGGGCGGAGGAATTGGGCGCTGACCTGCGTTTCGCCACCGAAATGGTCTGGTTTGAACAGGACACCAACGGCGTGAGCGCTGTGATCCGCGAACGCGATAGCGGGAAGACCCAGACCGTGCGAGCTCAATACATGGTAGCCGCTGACGGCGCGTATAGTCGGGTGCGCGAGCGGCTGGGTATTCGCATGCTGGGGCACGGAACGTTTTCCAAAAGCATCACGATTTACTTCCGCGCCCACCTTGCTCCTTTGATTGAAGGTCACAAATGGGCCGTTGTCTACGCGCTGAACCGCCAGCTGCGCGGATTCTTCCGTTTTGAGAAGCCGTTCGAGAAGGCGTTTCTCGCGGTCAACACCGTGGGGGAGCCGGAAAATCCGGTCACGGACGTTTCCACGGGGTTGACAGAGCAGCGCTCACTCGAACTAGTGCGAGCGGCCATAGGCACGGACAGCATCCCCATTGCCATCGAGAACATCATGCATTGGAAGGCATCGGCGGATACGGCCGAGGTTCTCCAGGATGGTCGGGTCTTCATCGCGGGCGATGCCGCCCACGTGATGCCCCCCAATGGAGGCTTCGGCGGTAACACCGGCGTGCAGGACGCGCACAACCTGGCCTGGAAACTCGCACTTGTGCTGAAAGGAATCGCCGGACCAGGGCTTCTTTCTACCTACGGACCGGAGCGGCATCCGCCGGGGGCATTCACAGTAGAGCAGGCCTATTCCCGCTACGTTTTGCGCACCGCGCCGAATATTAGCAGGGATGGACTCCAACCGGTTGCGCCCGATCTCAACGTTGAGATGGGCTACATCTACCATTCCAACGCCATCGTGCCCGAAGACCGCGATGACAGCAGCGCGCACGAGAACCCCCGCGAGTCCAAAGGGCGCCCCGGCACGCGCGCCCCGCACGTTTGGCTGCAACGGCGCGGCGAGCAGATTTCGACACTGGACCTGTTCGGCCGAAACTTCACCCTGCTGGCCGGGCCGCAGGGCAATGCCTGGACCGAAGCAGCCCGCGATCGGGCCAAACCGCTGGGCATTGAGCTTGACGTTCACAAAATCGGCGAGAACGGGTTGACGGATCCATCAGGCGGGTGTCCGGCTGCCTATGGAATCACACCGACCGGAGCCGTGCTCGTCCGGCCAGACGGCTTCGTGGCGTGGCGAGTGAAGATTGGCGATAGCGCCTCGGCGGAAGGAATCAAGAGCGCCCTGGCAACCCTATTGTGTCGACCTGTTGAGGTCTGAAATTCGCTATCTTTTAGTCTCGCCTGCTAGACAGTGTCCTAATTTGGTTGTGCTGCGTCTCCTTCCCGAACCTGGCGACCGCGCTTTGCGGTCGAGGGGTTCCACTTTTCCAGCGATGGGTGACACCGTAACCGCAAAGTCCGCTAACAAGGGCCGCCACCGCCGCTCCTGCGCTTGACGGGGACTTTCCACCCGTAGGATGCTAGCCTTCCCATGCTGCTGCCCACCTCCCTGGTCGGCTCCTACCCACAACCCGAGTGGTTGATCGATCGCGAAAAACTCTCGCATCAAATGCCGCCGCGAGTTCGTGCTGCAGAACTGTGGCGCATTCCGTCCCCCTGGCTTGAGCATGCGCAAGACGATGCCACGCTGCTGGCGATCCGCCAGCAGGAAGCGGCCGGTCTGGATATCATCACAGACGGAGAGATTCGCCGTGAAAGTTACTCCAACCGCTTCGCTACCGCGTTGGACGGACTTGATCTAAACTATCCGGGCACGGTTACCACGCGCAGTGGACACCGCGCTCTGGTGCCGCGTGTGGTTGGGAAAATCAGCCGCCGTCATCCCGTTGAGGTTCGCGATCTGCGATTTCTGCGTGCGTGTACCAGACGTTTAGTCAAGATCACGGTGCCGGGTCCGTTCACCATGTCGCAGCAAGTGCAAAACGAACACTACTCCAGCGAGGCGGATATGGCGCTCGATTATGCCGCAGCCGTTAATGCCGAGGTCAAAGACCTATTCGCTGCGGGCGCCGACGTCGTACAGATTGACGAGCCTTACATGGAGGCCCACCCTGAAAAGGCGCGCCGGTTTGGACTGGCCGCCTTGGAACGTGCGCTTGACGGAGTGACCGGCACGACCGCTCTCCACATCTGTTTTGGATACGCCGCGCTGGTTCCCGGGCGTCCCGCTCAATATTCGTTCCTGAGCGAACTCGAGGCCTCGCCAGTGCGTCAAATCTCCATTGAGACAGCCCAGTCCTCTCTGGACTGCTCGGTTCTGGCGAAACTTCCCAGCAAGACGATTATCCTGGGCGTGCTCGACCTCTCATCGCACGAAATCGAGACCGCTGACGTTGTGGCAGCACGCATCCGGCGGGCTTTGCCGTTTGTCAGCCCTCAGCGCCTGATCATCGCTCCCGATTGTGGCCTTAAGTATCTACCCGCAGATGTTGCCTTCGGAAAAGTGCAAGCCATGGTAGAGGGAGCGCAAAAGGTGAGGGCGGACCTGACCCGCTGAGAAACGGAGCTTGCTCTCTGGGTTCGAGGGACAAATCGCCTTGAGAACTTGGAGTTAACCTGTAACGCTACGCCCGGATCGCGGCCGCAACGTCGCGATGAATTTCCAGCAGCCTGGTGAGTTGCTGATCTTTCGGACGCCGTCCCAGTCCACATTCCGTGGCTACACCCGTCGGTCCCGTGAAGTGACGCTGGAAAGCCGCCAGGCGCTTCTTGCTGCCTTCCGCCCCGTCGGTGTAGTGAACCAGTCCCGCATACACCGTGGCGTCACCAATTTTCAAGTCCTCCAGGGGTTCGAAGTACTTGTCATCACTGCGATGACGGGGCACTGACATCTGCACGTGACTGATGGGACGGGGCGAGACCCCCGCCGCTGTGTTGGCCATATTCACGCTGGTGGCGAGATCGACGGGATCTTTGAAGTGCTTGTGGTGGAGATCGCCGTAACAGAGGTGCATGCCGACCGGCACCGTCTTCGGAATCGGCGCGTTTAACTCGCGGAAGTACCGCACAAGGCGCTCCATTGGATCGGTAGTGGGTTTGAACTGCATGGGTGGCACGTCAGGCATATGATCGCCGTGTTCGAGCGCGACGGTCTCCCAATTGATGTCCCATTGCAGAACCAGATCATCGTGCGGAATCTGCTGGCAGAGCTTAGCCACGTCCCGTCTCATCACCTCGATGTATGCATCCACCATCAAGTCCATATTGCGCGCATTGTTAGTGAACACACGCACGGCATCGTCTGGAAACGGAAGAGATTGCTGGAAGCGCACTCCCTGCGGGATAATGCCCTGGTCGCGCAGCCGGCAAAACACTTTGTACGACGCCAGCGCCTCGTCCGGATAACCAAGCGTTTCAATCGGCCGGAGCTTCTGCACACCGGGCTTGGGACCCCACCATGGGCAAGCGTGATAATCAGGCGGTAGCCACTCCGGAAAGCCGGGGATGGGCTCAGGGTTGGGACGGATCAATTCCACATCCGGATGTTTGTCCCAAGTGTTGATGGCCACAAAGAAAACCCAGAAGCGCCGCAGGCCGAATTCGCCGTCCGTCAGCCCAATCGCCAACTCGCCCAGGATCGGCGCCACAACACGGAACACTTCTTCCGCACTGTTCCCCGGGACACCGCCAACCAACATCACTGGCCTTCTTGCACGCGACATGCCTTGCCTTCCTATGGAACGGTATGAATCTGTGGTTTGATTGCTGAATCACTTTCAGACTGGATCGAGTTGCCGGTTGCCGCATATTCGGATGCGCGACCTGCGGATTATGGCAGCCCTCTGTCTCTGAGACAAGCCCGGCGAGGACGTAAAGAGTTTGTGCAGAATTGAGAGACGGGGTCTCTGGAGCCATTCCACGGTCCCGGCCCGGCCCGGCTCTACCAATAGGTGATATTTTCCGAATCGGCTTGCAGTACGGTGCTATTTACTGCGTCCAGCTAGCCGACTCAGCCCAAGTCTAACCCGAGAAGCCCGGCGGCCAAGTGCGCGAATGAAAGAACTCACCGCGGGTTGGCTTCTCGCCACGTTTCTGGTATAGAGGGACGAATGCACGACTCCGCACACAAGGCAGTGGTGCAGCAATCGTTTACGCGTCAAGCCGAAGTTTACGCGGTCACGCCGACCGTGATGGACCCGGCGCGCATCGCGCGGCTGGTCGAGGCCATTGGCCCCGCACCCGGATCGCGAGTGCTCGATGTCGCTTGCGGTCCCGGATTTCTGGCTCTGGCCTTTCCTCAGCATTGCCGCGAGGTCATCGGGCTCGACCTTACCGACGCACCACTGGCCATCGCCGAAAAGAAACGGCAGGCGCGCGGCCTGGCAAACGTCCGCTTCCAGCGTGGCGATGCCGACCGACTGCCGTTCGGTGACGGTGAGTTCGACGTAGTTGTCTGCCGCTTCGCCCTACACCACGTCGAGGACCCCGGACGCGTGCTGCGCGAGATGGCGCGGGTCTGCCGGCCGCAGGGCAAGGTAGCGGTCGAGGACCTAGTGACCAGCGAACACCGGGCGCGCGGGGATTATCAGAACCAATTCGAACGTCTGCGTGATCCTTCCCACACTCGTGCACTTGCGGCCTCTGAGCTGCTCGGGCTGTTCGCCGCCGCCGGACTCGAAGTCGAGCGGCTCTACTCCAGCGAACTAGTGCAGAATCTCGAGCGCTGGCTGGCAAACAGCCAGACCCTCCCAGACCGTGCCGCCCAAGTCCGCGTTCTGATCGATCGTGACGCTCGCGAGGACCTGAGTGGCACGCGTCCTTATTTCGAGGACGGTCAATGGTTTTTCCATCACCCAACCCTGACAGTCGTGGCCCGGCGACTTGACGGGTCATTGCGCTGAGTGGACGCTTTAGAGAACTGTCCAATCCTGCAACAAGGGATCAATGTGATGAGTGTTATCGATCTCTGTCAGGTGTGCGAAGTTCTAACGAGCGAAGCTCGCTGCGTGGTACATGCTGACGACAAGGTACGTCCTGACTGAGTGTGTGGAATGGAGGCGGTGGGAAAGTAAAAGGCTGCGACATTGGTTGTGCTCTAACCGCCAGCTCCTACGAGGGAGTTGGCAGCGTGGACGCACGCACCGTCGCAGCCCCTTGATGCGATCACCGCTTTCGCGGTTCCAAACCCCAACTGCTCCTCGCAGATCAGTCGGTTTTTTCGGGTTTGGTGGCTCAACGAGTTGCCTCGCCGAGCCGATCACCCAGCCTACTTCGGACCGGCCACATGTTATTGAAGCCAACCCTTTCGACTGTCGACGGTAGCGAAAGTAAAAGCTCTGTGAATACTTGTCAATGCCGATTATTGGTGCAAAAGGGCACAAGAGGAGCATGCATGCCCGCAAGGGTAATTCATTGATTCGCGGACGCTTGCTGGGCATGAAAATCCTGCCGCCGCGTTTTCCACAAGGAGCTCCACAGCGAGTTTGGAAAGGCCCGAAAACCGCGGGATCCGTGAACCAAAGAAATGTCTTGACCGCAGACTGTTCTTCCCCGCATGTTGTTCGCAAGCAGCAGAAGTGCTATGTCACATCTCGTCGCCTACATCGACGGCGGCTCTCACGGGAACCCGGGTCCGTCCGGTATTGGGGTAGTGATCGAACACTCCGATGGAGGCAAGATCAGGATTGCCCGCTGGATCGGGCAGCACGATAACAATGTGGCCGAGTACGCCGCCCTGCTTGAAGCGCTGCAATACGCCTTAGACTTGAAGGCGAAGGCGCTTCACGTCTTCTCTGATTCTGAGGTGGTGGTCAGGCAGATGAATGGCGAGTACGCCTGCCGCAGCCCCCAGCTATATTCCCTTCACTGGACATGCCAAAAGCTGGCCCGCTCGCTTCAATTCTCCATAGCGCACGTCCGCCGCGAAGACAATGCCGAGGCGAATCGCCTCGCTAACTCGGCCGTCCGCAAGCGGTTCTTACCGTCGAAATGCAAAGCAAGACCCCAATAGGGCCCGGGTGCTGGCCTCACGGAAGCGCTTCATAGGGCCCCGTTGAGATTCTTGAGCGCCTGCTCGACTTTCGCCTTTTTGTCTTCGGGTGGTCGTCAGGCGATCATGGAGCTGGGCCTCACGCACGCTGTGACCGCTAGTCACTCCCTGAAAATGGATCGCACTGCGTCCGCCAGGAGGTGGGCGGTGAGCACGAAATCCGGCCATGGCGGCGACCTCCGAGCGTGGCGGTATTGTCAATTAGGCGGATGGGGAAAGCGTCGCAAGATAATCAGCCGCGAATTTTTCAATCCCTTTTCGCGTAAGCTCATGTTGTACATCAAAAGCCTCCCACGATTGCTCCAAGTCAAGCTCCTCGTAGGGAATTGGTTTTCCGGAGGCTTTGTACTGAAACTCTTTGTTCGGAACCGGAAAATTGTTGCTCGCCCAGAGTCCCAGGATTTTAGCTGGTACGGTCGCAAGCTCCGTTCCCAGGGCGAAGCTGTAAAGCAGGTGCTCTAGACTGCGGATGCTTGCGGCTAATACCAAAACGTGACCGTCGCCCTTCGCGAACATCCGTTTTATGTTTCTCATTTATGTTTCTCACAACATCCATTCCGTTCTGACCGGTGTCGTCCAAACGCCCGACGAAAGGCGAGACGTAGGCAGGCTCCGTTGTGCCTTTCGTTGCTGCATACACTGCGGCTGCCTGCTGCTGGGAAAAGCAAAGCGTCAGCTTGACCCTTATGCCTTGCCCCACCGACATTTGTGCGGCACGGAGACCTTCAGTCGTGCATGGATATTTGATGTATGCATTGGGAATCCACGAGAACATCTCCCGGCCTTGGTCCAGCATCTCTCGTGCCGTTGTCTTATCATCGGAGAATACTTCGATAGACACTCCCGCATCGCCAACCAAGGGAGAAATCGTCTGTACGATTTCCTTGTACTCGTCCATTTCTTGCATCCGAGAGAGCCTGTGCCCTGTCTCCACCAATTGTCGGATGAGCGGATTTTTGGCGATCAAAGATGGGTTGGTGGTCTGTCCATCGACAAACCCGAGCAATTCCTTAACGTGCAGGGTCTCCTGTGGGTTGCCACCATCCACCAATATTTTCGTTTTGGGTCGAATCATTAAACTGCTCCTAGGCAAGGGTCAGGGCCGTGCAACGTTCGCCTGAGAAACCTGAGAATTCCTCTGTATCCCCTTTATTAGAGTCCGGAGCACACGGAAGGTTACACGACACTTGCGCTCGCAGAAAAGCATCTCTGGAATCCGGATAAGGCTGTTCTGCCAAGGAGCAAGTGTCCGCGGCGAAATTTACATACCTTTGCACGGTTGCTGAGTTACGTCGGTGTCATGGATTTTCGGCATCTGCGCTCGGCTTCATCTTTTTCCTACGGACCCGTGAACGGGCTTACGCCATTCCGAGCGCTGTGTCGCCGGACTGGACGGGGTGTTGAGATTGATGATTGTATTTGCCAACGCCACGTGGGAAAAAGCCTGGGGAAAGTTCCCGACCAAGCGCCTCGCGGTCGGATGATACTCTTCGGACAGGAGACCGACGTCATTTCTGAGTTTCAAGAGCCGGTTCAACAGGCGCTGGGCGTCAGAGTGGCGTCCCATAAGTTCATAGACATCAGCTAGCCAGAAACTGCAGGGTAGGAATGCCCCTTCTCCAGTTGGCAGTCCGTCCTTGACTCGGTGTGTCAGATAGCGCAATACAAAGCCATCCCGCACAAGGTGCTTCTCGATCTGCCGGACTGTGCCCCGAATTCGGGGGTCCGAAGGAGGCAGAAAACCGACCAAAGGCAGCAGCAGCAGAGCTGCGTCTAGTTCTCTTGATCCGTAGGACTGAACGAAGGTTCCAAGATCGGGGTCAAATCCAAAGCGGCAAACTTCCTTGTGAATGAGTTCTCGTATCTGCCGCCACCTCTGCAAGGGACCCTCCAACGCGAAGTGCTCGGCAGTTCTTATCGTCCGGTCGAACGCAACCCAGGCCATTACTTTGGAATGAGTGTAGTGTCTCTTGCGCCCGCGGATTTCCCATATGCCATGATCGGCTTGACGCCAAATCTTTTCCAGATGCGCTAACAAGACGGTCTGGAGGTCAAGCTCCGGCTGGTTGCCTCGTCGCATGAACCGATCAGCCTGGTGTAAGACATCGGCGAGCTCGCCAAAGATATCCAACTGCAGCTGCCCGCTAGCCGCGTTGCCCACCCTCACCGGCAATGCGCCGCCATACCCTGATAGCCACGGCACCTCCCATTCCAGCAGATGACGTTCACCTGCGACGCCATACACGACCTGGATCTGATCGGCGCTGCCTGCTACAGAGCGCACGAGCCAGTTTCTCCAGCGGCGAGCCTCGTCATGGTAGCCGGCGTGCATCAAGGCAAATAGCGTGAACGTAGCATCCCGCAGCCAACAGAAACGATAATCCCAATTTCGCTCTCCGCCAGGTTGCTCGGGCAGCGATGTGGTCGGGGCGGCGACGATACCGCCGGTTGGCTGATATGTCAGCGCTTTCAGTGTGATGAGAGAGCGCTGAACTGCGTCCGCGCAGGGCCCATGGTATTCGCAGCGAGAGATCCATTTGCGCCAAAAGCGCTCCGTTTCACGAAGAGACGATCTGAAGTCGGTCACCTTCGGTGCCGGTTGAAATGAACTTCCATACCTGAGTTCAAAATGAATGGTCTTCCCTTCTTCCACCGTAAAATCACTGACTGTGCGTAGGTCTTCCCCACGGACTGGAACGGAGGCGCGAAGCGCGAGAAGATGAGGCCCGGCAATCGCAGTGAGGGAGCCAGTTTTGCGCCGTGTCACCCAGGGGATTGTGCGTCCGTAGTCAAAACGCATGGCCAGGTCCATGCGCATGCGGACGCTGCCCCGATCCCCTCTAACCAAGCGAATGATCTCGGGATGGCCCTGGCGGAGCGGCATGAAATCGATAAGCGTCACGCTTCCATGAGACGTCTTGAATTCCGTCTCCAGGATGAGCGTTCCGGGGCGGTAGCACCGGCTGACGCGGGCTTTCTCGACCGGCACCACTTGCCATCGTCCGTTATCAGGGGTACCCAGCAGCGCTGCAAAGCATGCCTCAGAGTCGAAACGAGGCAAGCAAAGCCAATCAATGGAACCGTCCCTTGACACGAGAGCCCCGGTTTCGCAGTCCCCAATCAATGCGTAATCCTCGATTGCGGAAGGCATCCTGGAATTCTAATGGGACTCCGTCCTTACGGTTAAGCTTCGCGTGGTTGCAGGTCACGCGCGGTGGGTGTTCCCCTTCAATCGCGGCCACGCGATGTAATCCTCTTCTGCAAGCATCAAGGCTTAGTGCCTTGGAGCAGCGCGTGGGCTCGTGCCCACTAGTCAGTGCCAACTCGCAGCCGAGCCGCAATCCGAACGGGGCCGCCGCCGCCCGCTGGACGGCACGGCCCAATATGGATATTTCGTCGTGACAAAAGGGGCCGGGGCAACAGCGGAAGAGATCTGAAAGAGCAGCCAACCGTCCGCGCAGCACTCACTCTCACGCGCTACATTCATTGTGGTGGGGGATCATTCTGATTTATCACACGCTCTGCTTGCCTGTCCGCGTGGCTGGGCTCTGTTGATCTATCCGCAGGCCGATACGCCCCGCCTTCCCTGGCGCTTGTGGAACTCACCGGCTCCATGGCGATCACCTGGTAGGCTCGCATTTTCTTACCGTTCTTGTCGCCGTCCGGAACCTTGAGGAAGAGGCAATCCTTCTTGATCTTGAATTCTGCTTCATGGCCGATGGGTAGAAGTACGGGGTGTTTACCATCTAGGGGTCGGATGTGATACTCCAACTCATCGGTGCGAAGAAGGTACTGCGGGCATAATTTTTCATTGGAATTCACCGCAGTCGCGCCGACGGACGCGAAGATACTACCCAGGCCGGCTAAGCCTCTTTGCTCAACGCCGCAAGGCATCGATTGCATGCTCTCGATCATGCCTCTCGGAGCGTGCTTCTTCTCCCTGGCCTGTGCCACCGGGGGCCCGGCGACCACCAGCACCAGCGTGGCAATGAGTAACAGGTTCACCTTCATGAAGCTCCCTCCTTTGGGTGATCCGCTGTTGTCGCTGCTTTGACTAAGCGAAACAGAATGGGAGGGCCTGTATCCGGACCTCCCATTCCCTGGTCTATTGCTTAGCATCGGGCTTAAGCGGCGGAGTTGAAGTTGTCACCTTAGGAACCCAGCCAGCCAGCGCCGGCGAGGTCATCAGCGCCAGCGGGTTTTCCCACAGTCTCTGTTGGACGATCGGATGTTCTTTCAGGTAGTTCTGCAGTTCCGGATGGCTTTCCAGATATTCCCGCTTGTTGGCCAACGACGGATCCCTGGCGAGCTGGTCTGCCATGGCCGAATGCCCCCGCAGGAAATCGCCGAAGTTAGTCACCTCCCTGCTATCCCTGCCGGGATCGCGGACGTTCTGGGCGTCCTCGCGCCGGTCATAGCGCTGTTCCTGCTGCATGAAAGCATTCGGGTTCTCGCTGAACTCCTCGCGCACTGCCGGGTGCTCCTGCAAGTACTGCTGCAGGGCAGGATGATTCTGGACGAACTGCTTGTTGTTGATCAGCGAAGGATCCTTGCGCAACTGTTCGGCGATTTCCGGATGGCTGTCCAGAAACCGGTCCGCGCTGCCAAGTTCCCGAAGCCTCATCGCGTTATCGCTACGATCCTCTTGCCGGTCGTAGCGCTGTTCCTGTCGCATGAAAGCATTCGGGTTCTCGCTGAACTCCTCGCGCACTGCCGGGTGCTCTTGCAAGTACTGCTGCAGGGCAGGATGATTCTGGACGAACTGCTTGTTGTTGATCAGCGAAGGATCCTTGTGCAACTGTTCGGCGATTTCCGGATGGCTGTCCAGAAACCGGTCCGCGCTGGAGAGCTGCCAGTTCGTGGTGTCATTGTCCCGCGATGGCGTAGGCGCCGTAGTCTGTCCCGCTGACGGCATGGCAGAGAACAGCAGGGCCAGCGTCAGCGCCACGCACAAGTGTGAGACCTGCATGGGAGTTTTGCGATTCGTGTCCACATGACCTCCTGCACAATTTTCTTCACAGGTGAGGTGCAACCGCCGTGCCAAACAGCAGGCGGGAAGTCGCATCTGTTGCGCGTTCAGAGGCTTCAAGAAAGACATGTCGAAACAGGAATGTTCGTCGCGGGAAAATTCGACACGCCAGCCGGCGAAATTGCAATAGGGGATCAATCCTAGGGTGAGTCCTTTAAACAACAAATTTCAACACGCGATGAGAGAGGAACGAACGAGGCGAGAAGAGGGGCCTCCGTTCCGCACCTGTTGGCCTGCTGCCAGGGCGCATTAGAACCTCATCGCGTTGCGCTAGCCGTTTCCTGGAAATGCTCCAATGTAACTCTCGACGCCAGCGGGCTCATGCATCAGGTCTTCGCATCGACCGATCCGATTGGGACTTGGGACGCCGGCCTGTTCGTACGCCCACCTTGACTTGCGACTTCAGAAATTTCCGAGTCCTCCTACAACACTTGCCCGAGGTTCCCGGGCTATGGGCGGTGCTAGCGTCACAAGTGAGGTCGAGATGGGGCTCTTGTCAACAGCTCGGGGGCTGATGCAAGTATTGTTAGTCACCACAGGATTGTCTGCGGCAGTGTGTCGGGCTCGGGCAGTCATCGAGATCCTGCCGGACGCGCCGTCACCCCAGCATTTCCAGGAGGATTTTCGCGAAATGGGAGCAAACGAGCAGATGACACGATCTTCTGTCCTGTGGGCAGTGACCTCACGGCAGTCGGTACTGGACCCAATGCAAAATTTAGCCAACCGCTCGCTCCTCGGTTCTGCAGTTCCGCGACCGAGGACTCTACCCGTTGAGCAACGGCGAACGGTTTCGGCTGTACCTCCGCCAGACATTTTTCAGCGCAGGAAGCTACGCCGACCGGGTATTCGGTGCAGGCTTCGACCAGGCGCGTGGCGTAGAATCCGGCTGGAGTGGCGGTATGGAAGGATTCGGAAGGCGGCTGGAATCACGCTACGGACAATTTGTCATCCGGAACACCTTGAAATCGGCCGGAGATGCCGCGTTTGGATACGAACCGCGGTATGACCTGTGCCGCTGTGATGGATTCTGAGAACGCACCAAGCATGCATAGCGAGGAACTTCATGACCTACAGCTCGAACGAACAGCAGTTGAAGCCGCAGCTCCCACTGTTCGGAGCTGCCTTCGTTGCCGGTATGACTGCAAGCACCTGGAAGCCAGGCCCCAGAAATGTGTGGGGAGAGGGAAGCTACGCCGTGGCGGGCCAAGCAGGCTGGGGAATCCTCACGAATTGGTTGAGCGAGTTCTCACGCGATACAGCAGTCTACAAGGCAAAAGCGGGACGAAAATTTGACACCTGGGTCGGAAAAACTCTCGTACAGAAGACGCTGTATGGACGACACGCGGGCCGGCAGGAAGAATGAATCTGATGGGCGGGACGCGGCCTGACATTGGTTTGGTCCATGCGCGCTGACTTTATCGCCGACTCCATTTGGCCCGGCGCAGTACTGCACTGACTGATTGGGGCTCTGGTCTACGGCGACATCTGTAGCGCAAGATTTCTCTCTCTACCTCCTAAATTTCACAGTCGCGGCTGACGCCCGAAGCTTACCCGCTGTAAAAACAAGACCCTGGCACGCGGCACACCACGTGCTTGGCCCAAGGTGTGATGGGAGAACGACGATGTTCGACATTAATGTTGAGATCGTAGGCGAGGTCGCGGTGGTACAGTGCATGGGCAGACTGGTGGACAGTGACGCGGCCTTTCGGCTGCGGGACATCATCCTGTCCCATTCGAATGCGCGGCTCGTGGTGGTGGACCTGTCCGAAGTTGACGTGATCGAAGGTGGCGGACTTGGAATGCTCGCCTACATCCAGCGCTGGGCACGCGACCACAACCTGAAGTTGAAACTGTTTAACCCGTCCAACAGAGTGCGGGAGGGGCTCGGCCGTGCTTGGATGCCCACGTTTGACATCGCCACAACCGACGAGTTGATTGCCTTGCTCAGCCACGGGGATAGAAGGGAGCTGGTGGCTCACCCCTAGCGGGAAGGAGCCCGAGTGTGTTTCCTTCGGGAGCTGATCCTTTCCCAGGCTCGCCTGGTGATTGAGTGTTTGTTTCTGACGGCGGCACCCAGTCCAAGTACCGTAGACCGTTGCGACGCAACTACACTTGGAGACTTTCCCTGAAGTATCACCATCTGGACCTGGTCGAAAAAATTATCTGTGAGCATCAGTTCTCTGTGTCCAATCTGATCAGGTCCCCTCCGGTTTAACTTCTTAGGCGCTGGATAAGATTCAGGGCCGGCTTGCTGGAAAGTCCGGTCTGCCAAACTGATGGTTTTCACGCGCAAAGTTAAATGCAGGATCAACTGTCATCCCAGATAAGCGGAGATCAGTGTGAACCTTTGCGTTGCTTGCCGGTAGAAATTACCACACGCCCCTTGAACTGGGTCTTTGCTAGCAACTATGAATTTGGCAGGGTTAGTGCATAAGAAATGGTGAGGTTGAAAGTGCTTCAAGTTTTGAGAAAGTGGGGTTCTTCGGCCCACGCCAAAGTCACCAGTGCACTTGGAGGTGTGTCATGCCGTTTCGCATTTTGGTCGCCGATGATCATGAAATCGTGCGTCGCGGTTTGGTTGCTTTGTTCGATACCGAGCCAGGGTGGAAAGTCTGCGGGGAGGCGTCTGATGGGCGCCAGACTGTGGAAAAGGCTCAGCAACTGAAGCCAGATGTACTCATTCTGGACATCGGCATGCCCTCTCTGAACGGCTTGGAAACGACCCGACTGCTCAAGAAAATCCTGCCGCAAACCAAGGTGTTGATTCTTACCCTGCACGAATCGGAGCAGTTGATTCGTGAAGTTCTGGATGCAGGGGCGATGGGTTTCCTGCTCAAGTCCGACGCCGCTCGTGACCTTGTGGCGGCAGTGGACTCGCTGCGGCAAAACCGCGCCTACTTCACAACGAGGGTCGCCTCAATGGTACTGAGCGGATACTTGGATACGAATGGTGTGCAGGCCAGCAGCGTGGGGCCGGAGCGCCTAACGTCCCGCGAGCGACAAGTCGTGCAACTGCTGGCAGAGGGCAAGAGCAGCAAAGAAGTGGCAGTTGAGCTGAATCTCAGCGTCAAGACCGCCGAAACACATCGATCAAACATCATGAGGAAGTTAGGGGTTCACTCGGTGAGCGAGCTGGTCCTGTACGCAGTTCGCAATAACATCGTGCAAGTTCCGCAGCTGAGTCTCGAGCGGTAGTGATCCACGTCGGAGGTGCCTGGTTCTCCGCGAGTTCCAACGCTGCCCCTTAGGTCTTTTCCTTCTCGGTCGAGGGCAGTTCGCTGCCAAGAGGCAGCACCTGGATGACGTTGTTTCGAGCGGCGTACAGAACCAACTCGGAAATCGAATGGATATCAAGCTTTCGCATGATGTTGGAACGATGGGTCTGAGCGGTTTTGACGCTGATGCTGAGCACCATGGCGACCTGCCTCGAGCTCAGGCCCTCGGCGAGCAGGCGAGTGACTTCGAGTTCGCGAGGCGTGAGTGCTTCCTGGACATGCAGATGGTCAGAGCGCGTGAGGCCGGAGATCCTGGCCCGAGCAAGTTTTGCGGTGAGAAACGTCTTGTGTTGCTGGAGAGCCTCGACAGCCCGGATGAGATCCAGCGAGGCATCAGTCTTCAAGAGCACGCCCTTGGCTCCGGCCTGAATCACATCGCGAAAAAGTCGCTCGTTATCGTACATGGTGAGAATCAGAACACGCTGATCCGGAATCTGCCGGACGATGAGACCCGTGGCTTGCAATCCGTTCATCACCGGCATGCTGATGTCGATCAGCACAATGTCGGGCCTTAGGCGGAGGGTTTGTTCTACCGCCTCCCTGCCATTCCTCGCCTCCGCACAAACCTCCCAGTCCGGGTGCGTCAGAAGGAGAGACCGGATGCCCCGCCGCACGATCTCGTGATCATCCGCCAATAGGATACGAAGCTTAGCCACAAAGCCTTCTCGGTCAGGCCAATTCGCCGGGTGCCGGGGAACTCCTCTGAGGCTTCCGACACAAGCATGAGATGCACATCCTGCTCAGAGGGGTAAAAGTGTAGAGAAAAAAAACGGATCTTCAGGAGTGCCGAGCAAGCCTTCTCTACAGCTTTTGCCTGACATGCGGCGTTGACTCTCAGGGCTGGTTGTCCCAGACATTCGGTCGCTAGGGCATTTCCTTGTACAGGAGAGAAAGTATGGTTTCCGAACGCCATGCAGAGCACGCAGTACTGGACTGCCGTACACGTGGGAAGCGGCTCTCCCACACGGCAAATGTTACTTGGTTGTGAGCCAGGTTTGCATACGGCATCCTGCCAACGTGTGCTAAGTCCTCAGCCATGCGCCCAGCCCGATGGGGTGATCTGTTTGCACCGGAAAAAGAGAATCCCAAAATCGCCACGATCGGAGGTGAAGCGATGAAATCGATACGTCTAGTCGGGTTTGCGCAGGCCGTTTTGGCTCTCAGCCTGATGAGTCTGCCAGCGCTGGCGCAAGCACAACAGCAGTACCAACAGCCGAGACAGGCTAACTCTGCCCAGAGTGAGCAACAGGCACAGGCTTTCATGGGCAAGATTGCTTAAGTCTAAGGAGGGCTACATCCTGAAAGATGAAGCGTCGAACACGACCTACAAGCTCGACAATGAGGACCAAGCCAAGCAGTACGTCGGCAAGAAGGTCAAAGTAACAGGAACGCTCGACCCCGAAACGGGTACGATCCACGTCGTCAGCATCGAAGCTGGTTCCTGAGGACAAAGGGGCCGAAGGTCGCAACACCAACCGAAAGGGGACTCCTGTGGCGTTCCCTTCCCCTTCGTTAGGGATAATTAAGAGCCATCGAAAGAGCCAGCGAGTTGATTGGAAGCGTCATCTTTTTGAAGAGGAGCAACGGCGGCATGGACCACCTGTTCACGTGGCTGCGTGCTCGACGCTAATCCCTATTCCCACCTTTGGGAAAGATGAAAACCCGCGTTCTGGTGTCGGCTCTGGAGCCTGCACGATGGCTGTAATTGGCTGTGCCGGGCAGTGCCCGCCTGCCGAGGCTGGCACGCAACTTCAATAACTCGCGCAGTTTTAGCCTCGCTTTGTGAAGCTGGGACTTAGAGTTGCCTACTGAGCAGCGCAGCAAGCGAGCGATTTCGTGATGTCCATATCCCTCGACGTCATGCAGCACGAGAATTGTGCGACATCCCGCAGGCAGTTCCCGGATCGCTCGAGCCAAGGCTATCCGGTCAATGGCTGCCTTCAAATGAGGATCCTCCCGGCCATACTCACGAGGCTGCAACGACGAGTCCGCGCGTATGGACTCGTCTAGAGACACCTGACGCGGCTGGCGCTTGCGAAGACTCATCAGGACGGTATTGACTGCAAGGCGGTAGAGCCAGGTCGAAAAGGCGGAGTCGCCACGGAAGGTGTCCAGGCGGCGGAAAGCCTGAATGAAAGCATCCTGCGTCAGGTCCTCGGCCAGAGAAGCCTCACCTGTCATGAGCAGACAAACGGAGTAAACGCGTCTCTTGTTCTGTTCAAACAAGGCAGAAAATGCCTGCTCGTCTCCCCTTTTGGCACGGGCAATGACCTGAACATCGGAAGACAAACTGATGCTTGCTGGAGCAACGTATGTCGTGGCAAAGGTGCAAGTACCCATGTGGGACTCCTTCCGACATCGCTCAGTTCTAGCGCATCGGCTGGCTCACAGGCGGCCTGGCCGCACAACCAGAGCTTAAGAAAACCGGTCGAAGCCATCTATCCGGTGACTTCTGTAGTCCAACGGCGAGCCGTTCGGTAGGCTCAAACAGGAGAACCAAGGTTTTTCACAGCGAGAGGTTGTACGGTCGAACGTTACACGTCCCGGAAACGGGTTAGTGGTCGTGCCCAGTTGCTCGAAGCACTTCTTCCGAAAGGCAGGCACTGTCCCTGGTGCACCTCGAGGGGACCTTCCACGAAATGCCTGCCCACGTCCCACGCAGCTCTTGGCAAAATTGTAGCCCGAATGGAGAGACCGAGAACCGGGACAGGGATCATCCCGTGGTTTGCTCCTGCATGCCCGAATTGCCGGCACCGGCATGGCTGTCGTCGAAGGCAGTGAGCGGCACGATGTTGTTGCGGATCGCATAGCGCACCAAGTCGGCCACCGAATGCAAGCTGAGCTTACGCATAATGTTGGTGCGATGGGTCTCTGCGGTCTTGACACTCAGGTTAAGAACAATCGCCACCTCTTTGCTGCTCCTGCCTTCCGCCAGCAACTGTACAACCTCACGTTCCCGTGGGGTGAGGCGATTCTTAAGCACCAACTCCTTCTGATTTCTTGGCACGAGAAAACCGTTGAGCACCATTTCTCCGACGGTCGTAGTAAAGAACGTGGAGCGACGCTGAAGTGCTTCAACGGCATTTACCAGGTCGCGAGCCGCGTCTGACTTGAGCAGGAAGCCACGGGCGCCAGCTTCCAGTGCCTCGCGGATGACCTGGTCCGATTCGTGCATGGTGAGCATCAGCACTCGAACCCCGGGCGCGCTCTTCAAGATCTGACGGGTGGCTTCCAGACCGTTAAGATTAGGCATTCCGACGTCGAGGAGCACCAGGTCAGGGTGCAACTCGCGGGCTTTCTCAACAGCCCGCCGGCCATCGCTAACCTCTCCACACACTTCCCATCCGGCGTGGCCTTCGATGAGAGAGCGAATACCTCGACGGACAATCTCGTGGTCATC
>Ga0187768_1000005_pt1 | contig 52801 bp, 52 predicted proteins | sample 0216_QUI02_MP10__3_FD_148678 | JGI IMG/M metagenome (GOLD analysis project Ga0187768, IMG submission 148678) | Tropical peat soil microbial communities from peatlands in Department of Meta, Colombia - 0216_QUI02_MP10_20_MG | ecosystem: Environmental > Terrestrial > Soil > Wetlands > Peat ...
CAACCACGTGAGACCCTGGGTAGACCGCTGATGCCGAGGTCCGATGTCTGCCTCTAAATCTCCGGCACCAGGTTCGCCTTTTCCACGTTGGCGAATTCGATTTCAAGTTTCTGTTGCGCCTTTGCTGCCGGACGGTGCTTGCGCCGAGCTGCACTCAGGTCGAGCGTAAACCGTCCGTCACGGATGCTCTCCAGCCGGCCCTCGAAGTGCCGGTTCCCGCCTACCGGTTCGCGTGTCGTCAGCTTCACGCGGCTGCCGACGAAGCGTTCGTAGTCCGCGAGACAGGTCAACTTGCGGTCCAGCCCGGGCGAGGAAACCTCCAGAACATAAGAACCACCGTTGACCGCATCCTCGACGTCGAGGATGGTTCCGAACTCTCGGCTGAAGCTGGCGCAATCTTCGTGGGTGACCCCCCCGGGCTTGTCCAGGCACACCCGCAGCATGCGGGCCTTACCACCACCCCGCATCTCGACATCGACTACTTCCAAGCCGCTCGAGGCCGCGACACGCTCCGCGATTCCACGCACCAAACCTTGATTAAACGTCATACCATCAACAACTTGCCGGATGTCTGCCGTCTGGCCGCCGATGCAAACTAAAAAGTGGGCTTTCGCCCACTGGTGTGCTTCGCCAAACCCCGGTACTACACAACAGTTTCCGCTAAAAACTATACGCCGGTTGCCGGGAAAAAACAAACCGCGGCAGACCGGCGGCTTCCCGCTCGCTTCGATGCGGCCCTTCGCTGGCTTCGTGCTGCGCCGGGGCGCACCACCAGAGTGATCGATCAAGCAAAGCTGCTTGAAGCACGAGCTTTGCCGATTTGCCTCTACCTGCTCCGCTCCCTACAATAGAAAAATCTCCGGATCCCGGAACTCCAACATGATTCATTTTCCCGTTCCCGAGGCGCTCACTTTCGATGACGTGTTGCTGCTTCCGGCGCACTCGGACGTAGTTCCCGCGCTGGCCAGCACGCAAACCCACGTCAGCCGTAATATTCAGCTCCACATTCCGGTTGTGAGTGCGGCCATGGATACGGTGACCGAGTCGCACATGGCCATTGCCGTGGCCCAGCAGGGCGGGATGGGGATCGTTCACCGCAACCTCACCGTCGAGCAGCAGGCCAACGAAGTGGACAAGGTGAAGCGCTCCGAGAGCGGCATGATTGTCGACCCGGTGACCATGTCGCCTGATGCCAAGGTCTCCGATGCCCTGGAAGTAATGCGCAAGTACAAGATCTCGGGCGTTCCCATCACCCAGAAGGACGGCAAACTGGTCGGCATCCTCACCAACCGCGACCTGCGCTTTGAGACCCGCTTCGACATTCCCATACGCAACGTGATGACCAAGGAGAATCTGATCACGGTTCCGGTCGGCACCACGCTGGAGGACGCGGAGAAGATCCTGCACGAACATCGTGTCGAAAAACTCCTGGTGGTCGACGGCAAGTACAACCTCAAGGGCCTGATCACGGTCAAAGACATCCAGAAGAAACTGAAGTACCCCAACGCGGCCAAGGATTCTCACGGCCGCCTGCGCGTGGGTGCAGCGATCGGTGCGACCGGAGATTTTCTGGAGCGCGCGCAGGAACTTGCCAAGGCCAAGGTGGACGTGATCGCCATTGACAGCGCGCACGGCCACTCCAGCCGGGTTCTGGAAGCGGTCAAGACGGTAAAGTCCAGGCTGCCCGAGATTGACTTACTGGCGGGCAACATCGCCACCTTTGACGGTGCCTGCGAACTGGCTCGCGCCGGCGCCGACGGGATCAAGGTCGGCATCGGCCCCGGCTCCATCTGCACAACCCGCGTTGTCACCGGGGCGGGCGTGCCTCAGATCACGGCAATCGCGGAGGCGTACCGAGCCACCAAGGATGCGGGTGTCCCCATCATCGCCGATGGGGGCATCAAGTATTCGGGCGATATCACCAAGGCCCTGGCAGCGGGGGCCAGCGCTGTGATGATTGGATCGCTCTTCGCCGGAACCGACGAGAGTCCGGGAGAACTGATCCTCTACCAGGGGCGCACGTTCAAGTCCTACCGCGGCATGGGATCGCTCGGCGCCATGGCCCAAGGATCGAGCGAACGTTATTTCCAAAGTGCCGAGGAAGCCTCCGCGGCCATGCCGACGCTGGGTGACGATGGCAATCGCCTCGCCAAGTTGGTGCCGGAAGGCATCGAGGGTCGGGTTCCGTACCGCGGCTCGGTGGCCATGATCGTCCACCAGATGGTAGGCGGTCTGCAATCCGGCATGGGGTACTGCGGGGCGGCCACCATTCCGGAACTCCTGCAGAAGACCCGCTTCGTGCGCATCAGCGGTGCCGGCTTGCGTGAGAGCCACGTCCACGACGTCATCATCACTCGCGAAGCCCCAAACTATGCGCTGGAATAAGATCGTAGCCACCCTACCCCAAGCCGGTGAGTTCCGCCTGTGATTCGCGACCCCCGGGCATTTTGGAGAGCATGGACTTCCGCTTTGCTCTGGCTGGGAGTCATCGCGGTGGAGTCGACCAGCCTGTTGTCCTCGCAACACACCAGCCGGATTCTCTATCCCGCCTTCCACTTTTTGTTCGGCCTTGACTGGGAACAGTTCAAGCTGTGGCATTTGTTGCTGCGCAAGACCGGTCATGTCCTGGGTTATGGGTTGCTCAGTATCCTGTTATTTCGCGCCTGGCGGGTCACGATCCTGCGGGCAGGAAATCCTCGCTGGTCCATCGCCTGGGCATGCGTAGGCTTCTTGATGACCGTGCTGGTCGCTAGCCTGGACGAGTGGCATCAGAGCTTTCTTCCTTCTCGCACGGGCACGGTCCACGACGTGGTCCTGGACAGCGCCGCAGCGTTCGCCGCTCAACTCCTGCTCTTTTTCTGGATGCGGAAAAAAACCGACGCGCCACCTGGCGTGTTGTCAAACGCCTGACCGCTCGGGGGGCGAATCAGGCGGTTGCGCGAGACAACCAGCAGGTCAGACGGTCAGTAAAGGGCGTCGTACTTGGTCACTTCCCACAGGGAGCCGTGCTTCTCCAGGGTTACAGAGAAGAGTCCGGCATACACCTGACGCTGGCCCGGTGCCGTGAGCCGCTTGCTGCGGTACTCGAGGATGCGCAGGGGCGGGCGATCTTCCCACTCCGCCAGTTGCCATCCCAGCAGAGGATGCTTTGCTTCCGAGTCACAGATGAAAGCGGCATACTTCCTGCGATAGTCGCGCTCCCAGTCCGAGAGTTGGTTGCGGCAATCTCCATCGCGCATGGCGCGAATAAACTGGGCTGCCACTTGTTCGGATGTGCGGTCCCGCAAGGGGTTCAGCTTGATGGAATCCGGGATGCCGGTTAACGGATCGTGCTGGTCCGAGCGCCTCAGCACCGGGCCCTGGTTGTTGAGCCAAGCCAGATAACCCAGGAAGATAAGCACCATCAGCGCGCCTGCGCCCACCGCGATGTAAATCTGGTTCCGGGTAAACCCCATGGTGTGCCCTAAATGTTGAATCCTGGGCAGGAAAGCCACAAGTTACCCTGGTCAGACGCCAGAGGACATGTACGGAAGTGACCCGGGATCGCCGCGGGGCCCGGGCGGAGGTGCGATGGCCTGGATCCAAAGCCAGACCCAGGGGGCTATTTATTCTTCTTTCTTCTCCCCCCCTTCGGCTGCGCCTGGGGGCGGGGCCGCTTGCGCCTCGGCTTCTTCCATGGCCTTCTTGGCTTCGGCCACCCGCTTGGCACGGGCTTCGGCGCGCTTCTGGCGTTTTTCGTCGAGCTCCTTTTCGCTGCCCAGCAGTTCGACGAAGGCTGTTTCGGCGCCGTCGCCTTTTTGCCAGCTCGCCCGGATAATGCGCAGGTAACCGCCGTTCCGATCGCCGTAGCGCGGAGCCACTTTGTCGAAGAGCACGCGGACGGCTTGGTCGGTCATCAGGTAAGCGGCCGCCAGGCGGCGTGCCGCCAGGTCGCCGCGTTTGCCCAACGTGATCATTCGTTCCACGTGCGGCCGCATCGCTTTCGCCTTGGGGACCGTGGTTTCGATCCGGTTCTCCAGGATCAGCGAAGTGACCAGATTACGAAGCAACGAGCGCCGGTGCGCCGTGTTACGGCCCAGTTTCCATCCTGCTACTTTGTGACGCATGGGCAAACCTCTGCACGTTTCGAGTTTCAGGTATTCACGTTTCGGGCGAGTCCCCGCAGCCTGTCCCACTCGGCTGGCTTGAAATTCGACACCCGAAAGCGGAAAAATCCGGTGTCTTATAGCTCGTCGTCCGCTCCGTAGGCGGCGGCCGGTAAGACCTGGTTGGAGGTGGGGCCAGGCACGGCGTTCCCGTGCTCGTCGATCCTCATACCCAAGCTCAGGCCCATCGAGGCCAGGATTTCCTTGATCTCATTCAGGGACTTGCGGCCGAAGTTCTTGGTCTTGAGCATTTCCGCTTCGGTTTTCTGCACCAGCTCTCCGATGGTCTGAATATTCGCGTTCTTCAGGCAGTTGTAGCTGCGCACACTGAGCTCAAGTTCCTCCACCGAGCGGTTCAGGTTCTCGTTGCGGATCTCGGGCTTGCGGTCCTCAGAGGCGGAGGCGGTTTCAATCTCCTCCTCGAAGTTGATGAAGATGTTCATGTGATCCTTCAGCAGCTTCGCCGCCAGGCCGACAGCGTCGGTGGGAGTGATGGAGCCGTTGGTCCACACTTCCAACGTCAGCTTGTCGTAATCGGTGATCTGGCCGAGGCGGGCGGCTTCCACCGTGTAATTGCACTTGCGCACCGGGGAGTGGACGGAATCGATCGGAATGAAACCAATGCCCAGATCCTCGTCGAAGTTCTTGTCGGCCGAGACATAGCCACGGCCGCGCTTGAGACGCATCTCCATGTCGAGTTTTCCGCCCTCGCTGACGGTGGCGATGTAGACGTCCTTGTCCAACACCTCGACATCAGCGTCGGCCTCGATCATGCCCGAGGTCACGACCCCCGGCTGATCCGCCCGCAGGTAAATCGCCTTGGGAGCATCCCCCGAGAGCTTGAAGGGAATCTGTTTCAGGTTGAGGATGATGTCGGTCGCGTCCTCGACCACCCCCGGGATCGACTGAAACTCATGCAGCACGCCTTCGATCTTTACCGCGGTGACCGCCGCACCTTCTATCGAACTCAGCAGCACGCGGCGCAAGGCGTTGCCGATGGTGGTGCCGAAACCTCTCTCAAAGGGCTGTGCCCAGAACATGCCGTACTTGTCGGTCTTAGTGCCGGCATCGTGGGCGAGTCTTTTCGGTTTTTGAAAACCCTTCCAAAGCATTCCTCTCTCCTTTTTCGGCCATTGGGCTCGGGGCTGACGTCCCCGGCTGGTCCGAGCCGGGTCGGGTGTCAGCCCAGGCTGATCTGGCACGAAATGTGGACCACAGGTTCCAGCTTGCCCGGTCTCAAGGGTCGCCGTGCGAAACTCGCCTTGCAACCAGCCGCGCTATGAACCCCATCTACTTGCTGTACAACTCCACAATCAGTTGCTCGTTGACCGGTAGCTGAATGTCTTCTCTCTTGGGCAAAGCCAGCACGCGTCCTTTGTAATTGTCGCGGTCGATCTCCAGCCAGTTGGGGGTAATCTGGTGGCTGGCGAACTCCTTGGCCTGCTCCAGGATTGGCAACTTGCGGCTGCCCTCGCGGAGCGAAACCTCCTGGCCCGCCGATACCTCGAAGGACGGAATGTTCACCTTGCGCCCGTTCACGGCAACGTGACCATGACGTACCAGCTGGCGCGCCTGGCGGCGGGACATCGCGAAGCCCAATCGGTACACAACATTGTCGAGGCGTCGCTCCAATTGCTGCAGCAGCATCTCCCCGGTCACTCCCTTGGTGCGTGCGGCCCGCTCAAAGTAGTTGCGGAACTGGCCTTCCTGGGTGAAGTAGATGCGCTTCGTCTTCTGTTTCTCGCGCAACTGCAGGCCGTAGCCCACGATCTTGGCTTTACGGTCCTTGCCGTGTTGTCCGGGGGCAAAATTGCGCTTTTCGATCGGACACTTGTCGCTGAAGCACTTGCTGCCTTTGAGAAACAGCTTCATGCCTTCGCGGCGGCAAAGGCGGCAGACTGCATCGGTATAGCGTGCCAATTTACTCTCCTTTGGATGACCGGTTTACGGGTTTGGCTTCACCCTTCGTCCCGGACAGTAAAATCCTGGTTCCTGGTTCGCCTTCGATCGTCAGCCCACCCGCTACACGCGCCGCCTCTTGGGCGGGCGGCAGCCGTTGTGCGGGATGGGCGTTAAGTCCTTGATGGATCTGACTTCGATGCCGGCCGATGCCAAGGCGCGGATGGCTGACTCGCGTCCGGAACCGGGGCCGCTCACCCGCACGTCGACGCTGCGCACGCCATGATCCCGCGCCATGTTGGCCGCGTTCATGGCGGCCTGCTGCGCGGCGAAGGGAGTTCCCTTGCGTGATCCGCGGAAGCCCAGCGAACCGGAACTCTTCCACGAGATCACGTTGCCGGCCAGGTCGGAAATGGTCACAATGGTGTTGTTGAAAGACGCCTGGATATGCACCAGCCCGTGGGGAACGTGCTTGCGCTCCTTCTTCTTGAACGTCTTCCGCTTGCCTTTCTTCTCCGGTGCGGCGGTGCCGCCCCCTGCTGCTGGTTTTGCCATAAGTCTCTCGTAGTTACTAGGAGCTAGTAGTCGGTAGCCCAATCGCTGAGGGCCGACAGATTTCAGGTTTTGGCCGCGGCCTTCTTCTTGTTGGCGACCGTCCCCTTGCGTGGTCCCTTGCGGGTACGCGCATTGGTGTGGGTGCGCTGCCCCCGGACGGGCAGGTTGCGGCGATGACGGAACCCGCGATAGCTGCCGATTTCGATGAGCCGCTTGATGTTCATCGAAACCTCCTTGCGCAGATCGCCCTCCACCATGCCTTCTCCTTCGATGACCTGGCGGATGCGGTTGACCTCGTCCTCGCTCAGGTCCTGCACCTTCTTCATGGGCTCAACCCGGGCCTGGTCAAGGATCCGGTTGGCGCGAGGATTGCCGATGCCGTAGATGTAGGTCAGCGCAATAAACACATGCTTGTTGCGGGGGAGATCGACGCCTGCAATGCGTGCCATAGTTGCCCTCTTATCCCTGGCGTTGCTTATGCTTGGTGTTCACGCAAATCACCCGCACCACGCCGCGGCGATGAATGATCTTGCACTTATCACAAATCTTCTTTACTGATGCGCGTACCTTCATACACTCCGTTCCCCGTGGCCTGGTGGCCCGTTCCCTACTTGTAGCGGTATACGATGCGGCCGCGGTTCAGGTCGTAGGGCGACAATTCCACCGCGACCTTGTCGCCGGGGAGGATGCGAATGAAATTCTTGCGCATCTTTCCCGAAACGTGAGCCAGCACCTGGTGCTTGTTTTCCAGTTCGACTCGGAACATGGCATTGGGCAACGGTTCGATCACCGTGGCCATGACTTCAATCGCGTCTTCTTTACTCATCGAGACTCAGTTCTCGCTTGCCCGTTCTCAGTTCTGGTTGCCAGTTCTCAGTTTTTGGCTGCCGGTTTTCGCTCGGCTCCCGTTATCCCGGAGAACTGTTTCTCACTGCGTCAAGATCATGGGCCCGTTTTTGGTAACGGCCACGCAGTGCTCAAAATGAGCACTGTAGCTGCCGTCGGCGGTGACTGCGGTCCACTTGTCGCTCAGCACCCGGGTCTCGGGCCGGCCGAAGTTCACCATGGGCTCGATGGCCAATACCATGCCCTCGCGCAACTTCGCGCCATGGCCCGGGGTCCCGAAGTTCGGAACCTGCGGTTCCTCGTGCAGCTTGGTGCCGATCCCGTGTCCCACGAACTCGCGAACCACGCTGAAGCCGTTGGTCTCAACGTGTTGCTGGACGGCCGCCCCGACGTCGCCCACCGAGTTGCCAATCCGCACCTTCTCGATTCCGCGGTAGAGCGACTGCTCCGTCACTTTCAGCAGCTTCTCGAGTTCCGGGCGGATCGACTCTCCTACCGGCATGGTGACGGCCGCATCTCCGTAATATCCGTCTACCACCACTCCACAATCCACCGACACGATATCCCCGGCTTTCAGGGTGCGCTTCTCCGATGGGATGCCGTGCACAATCTCTTCATTGATCGAGGTACAAAGCACGCAGGGATAATCGTAATAGCCCTTGAAGGCCGGCTTCGCACCCAACTCCTTCATCTTCTTTTCGGCGGCTCGTTCCAGATCCATGGTGCTGACGCCGGGCGCCACTAAGCCGCCCAGATGATCGAGAACCTGACGCACGATGTGGCCGCTGCGCCGCATCTTCTCGATCTCCGCCGGGGACTTACAAACGATTGCCATCCTCAGTGTTCTCAATAATGCAAAAGATCTGGGCCGTCACCTGGTCGACCGGTAAGTCCCCGTTGACCGTTATCAGCCGCCCCTTCCGCTGGTAATGGTCGGCCACCGGTCGCGTCTGCACCTCAAACGCGTTCAGACGCTCCCGAATCACTTCTTCCCGATCATCGTCTCGGATGACGAGTTTCGTGCCGTCGACGTCGCACAGCTCGTCGACTTTGGGTGGCTGAAGGTGGACGTTATAGATCAGTCCGCAGGTGGGACACGAGCGACGTCCGGTGAGCCGGCGCAACAGCTCATTATAGTCCACATCCAGCCGAATCACAATCGGCAAGCTGTTGACGTGGTGCGAGTTGTCAAAGAACTCGTGCTCCAGAAAGGCATCCAGCCAGCCAGCCTGGGCTGCGGTCCGAGGAAACCCGTCCAGGATAAACCCGCGGGCGCAGTCGGGCTCGCGAAGCCGATCTGCGACCATGGGGCACACCAATTCGTCCGGCACTAGCAACCCTCGCCCCATGATCTCCTTGGCCGCCCGGCCCAGCGCGGAATCCGCTTTCACATTCCCCCGGAGTATGTCTCCGGTGGAGACCTGCGGGATGTGGTAGTGCTCTTCGATCCGCTTGGACTGGGTGCCCTTCCCGGCTCCCGGGGGTCCCAGCAGGATTATGGGTCCAGCAACACGCGAAGTCTCGTCGGCCATTCGAAGTGGCCACCTCTCCAGATCTTCCCGTCTCCGCGCCCGCGCCTGCAACCTTCCCTTTGCTATGAAACTCGGCCAGCGCCCCTACCAGCGGCGGCCCTTCATGCGTCCGCTGCGCGGGGTAAAGCCATCATAGTGGCGCATGATCAGCTGGGCCTCGATCTGAGTCACGGTATCCATCGCCACACCCACCACGATCAGCAGGGAGGTTCCTCCAAAATAGAAATTTACTCCCAGGCCGTGCGTGAACCAGGTGGGGAACTTCTCGAAGAAGTTTCCGCCCAGCCACCAGGGAAGGTGATCGAGATGAAGCCCAGTGATCATCCATTCTGGAATAAACGAAATGATGATCAGGTACAACCCACCGACCAGGGTGATCTTGGTCAGCACTTCATTGATGTAATCTGCGGTTCGCTTGCCCGGACGGATTCCGGGAATGAACCCGCCATATTTGCGCATGTTGTCCGCAACCTCGCTCGGGTTGAAGACAATGGACACGTAGAAGTAGGCGAAGAATACGATGCCCACCGCATACAGCAGCGTGTACAGGGGCTCGCCCCAGCGCAACCACTCCAGAATCGGCCCGATGACACGATTGGTGTGCAAGGGATAGCCGATGGTCTGGGGCAGGGTCAGGATCGAGGAGGCAAAGATCACCGGCATCACGCCCCCGGCGTTGACCCGCAGCGGGAGGTGCGTCGATTGCCCGCCCATCACTTTCCGCCCCACCACGCGCTTGGCGTACTGCACGGGCATGCGGCGCTCGCTGCGCTCCACGTAGACGATGAAGGCGACGACCAGGACCATCACCACCAGCAGGAGCACGATGGCCACCGGGGTGAAGGTGCCCCAGGCGGCATTCTTGACCTTGTCGTAGAGGTCGGCCACGCCCCGCGGCAAGCCCACCACGATACCCGCGAAAATGAGCAGGGACATGCCGTTGCCCACCCCGCGTTCGGTGATCTGTTCGCCCAGCCACATGATGAAGGCGCTGCCCGTAGTCAGGGTCAGCATGGTCATCAGGATGAAACCCACGCCGGGGTGAACCACGAAGTCTCCGCCCTTCTGCAGACTGATGGCAATGCCCAGCGACTGCAGCGCGCTGAGCAACACGGTCAGGTAGCGCGTCCACTGGGTAATTTTCTTGCGTCCGAGTTCGCCTTCCTTCTGCAACTTGGCCAACGGCTCATAGACCACGGTGAGCAACTGCAGGATGATCGATGCCGTGATGTAGGGCATGATGCCCAGCGCGAAGATGGTCAGCCGGCGGAATTGGCCCCCCGAAAACAGGTCCACAAAGCCCAGGAAGGTGCCCCGGTTCTGTTCGAAGAACTGCTGCAAGCGATCGGCGTTGATGCCCGGCGTGGGGATGTGCCCGCCCAAGCGGTACACCAGCAGCATGGCCAGGGTGAAGAGAATCCGCTTGCGCAGATCCGGGATGCGGAAGATGTTGGCCAGCTTCTCAAACATTACGGCAAGACCTCGAACTTGCCACCCGCCTTGGTGATCTTCTCCTGCGCCGACTTGGAGAACTTGTGAGCCTGCACGGTGAGCGCGGCCTTTAGTTCGCCGTCGCCCAGAATCTTCACCCGATCCTTTGACTTGACCACTCCGGCTCGGCGCAACAGTTCGGGCGTGATGGTGGTCTCGCCCAGAGCCGCAAGCGCACCCAGGTTCACGATCGCGTATTCCTGGCGGAAGATGTTGGTGAAGCCGCGCTTGGGCAGGCGGCGATGCAGAGGCATCTGGCCGCCCTCAAAACCCCGCAGAAGGCGCGAGCCACTGCGCGAACGCTGGCCCTTGTGGCCCCGGGTGGCGGTCTTGCCCATGCCCGAGCCCATACCCCGGCCCACACGTTTGCGCTTTTCCGACGATTTCTTGGGTGCCCGAAGGTTCGATAGATTCATGCTTGTTACCCCACAATCTCCACCAGGTGAGGAACCTTTTTCACCATCCCGCGAATGGCGGGGGTATCCGGGCGCTCGATTACCTGGTAAAGCCGGGTGAAGCCCAGGCCCTTGACGACCTTCTTATGCTTTACCGGGGCACAGATCGCGGAGCGCACATACTTGATCTGGATCTTGCCCGAATTTGATTTCTTCACCATTGCCAGTGCTTCCCTCCCCCGGTAGCCCGCGCCGGACTTCGGGTTTTTACAGCTCCTCTGCCGCCTTGCCGCGCAGCGCCGCCACGGCTTGCTTGCTCTTCAGCTTCTTGAGCGCATCGAAGGTGGCCTTAATCACGTTGTGCGGGTTGGTGGTGCCGATCGACTTGGTCAGTACGTTCTGCACGCCCGCTGAAGTCATGACCGCGCGCACCGCCCCGCCGGCAATCACTCCTGTCCCTTCCGGGGCGGGCTTGAGCAGCACGTGCCCGGAACCGAAGCGCCCCAGCACCAGGTGCGGGATGGTCGTCTGGGTAAGGTTCACCTGGATCAGGTTCTTCTTGGCCGATTCGATCCCCTTGCGAATGGCCTGGGGAACCTCTTTCGCCTTTCCCGAGCCGTAACCGACCACCGCCGCGCTTGGGTCTCCGACCACGACCAGCGCCGCAAACGAGAGGTTCTTGCCTCCCTTCACCACTTTCGTCACCCGGTTGATGGCGACCACCTGGTCCTTCAGCTGAAACTGTCCCGCGTCGAGTTTCTTCGTTACTGTTGGCATTCGTTACTCTCTGCTCCGGATTTTTCGCAACCTCTAGAACTGCAGTCCGCCTTCGCGAGCCGCGTTCGCCAGGGCCTTTAGCCGCCCATGATAGATATAGCCGCCGCGATCAAACACGACCCTGGAGATGCCCTTGGCCTTGGCGCGCTCGGCAATGGTCTTGCCCACGGCCTTTGCTGAGGCAACGTTCCCGCCGGTAGGGCGATCGGCCTTTTTCCCTTCGGCAGTGCTCGCCGATACCAGAGTCCTGCCGCTCATATCGTCGATCACCTGCACATAGATGTGATTCAGCGAGCGGTACACGTTCAGCCGCGGACGTTGCGCCGTTCCCTGCAGTTTCTTGCGGATGCGATCATGCACGCGCTGCCGGGCTGCGTTCTTGCCGAATTTCGTAAGCATCTTCGTTTCCCTTTGTCACTCGTGGTCCGTATCATGGGGGAGCCCCGAGACCGATGGGATTCCTTTAAGATCCTCAGCCTCCCGGCTGTCACTTCGCTCCCGTCTTACCCACCTTCTTCTTGAGCCGCTCGGCGACATAGCGCACCCCCTTGTTCTTGTACGGGTCAGGCGGTCTCAACCCGCGCATCTCGGCCGCCACCTGTCCCACTTTCTGCCGGTCGATGCCAGTCACGGTCAGGCGGGTCTGCTTGGCATCGATGGCGACTTCGATGCCGCTGGGCAGTGGGTATTCGATAGGATGCGAGAACCCGAGGTTGAACACGACCATTGCCTTGCCCTTGAGTTCGGCGCGGTAGCCAATGCCGACGATCTCCAATTCTTTCGCCCAGCCTTTGGTCACGCCCTCGACGGCGTTGTTGACCAGAGCCCGGGCTAGGCCATGCAGCGCCGCCTGCGAATCGTCCTGGCGGAGGGTAAGCAAGGTTCCGTCCTTCTGCTCCATGCGAATCCCGGCAGGAAGGGGGGTTTCCAGCCTGCCCTTCGGTCCCTCGACCGCTACCGTGCTGCCCTCAATCTTGACCGTCACTCCCTGGGGGATGGCGATTGGCTTTTTTCCAATTCTTGACATAGCTCCCAGCCTTCAGCCTCTGGCTACCGGCCAGCAGCTAGGAACTGCTGGCTGCAGTTGTCCTACCACACTTCGCACAGCACTTCGCCCCCCAGGCCTTCTTTGCGCGCCTGGCGACCGGTCATGACACCTTTGGGCGTGGTGAGGATGTTGATCCCCAGCCCGCCCAGCACGCGGGGAATCTCGCTACGCCGCACATACACCCGGCAGCCCGGACGCGAAACCCGGGCGACATTGGAAATTGCCGCCTCGTTGTTCGACCCGTACTTCAGGTAGATGCGAATCACCTTGTGGCCTTCTTCCTCGCTGGGCTTGAAATTGGAAATGTAGCCCTCTTCCTTGAGGATGCGCGCGATTTCCAGCTTCAACTTGGAAGCCGGCACGTCCACCTTCTGGTGCCGCGCGCTGATAGCGTTGCGAATGCGCGCCAGCATGTCTGCGACCGGATCGGTCAACCTCATCGTTTTGCTTCTCCTCGAGCCGCCCGTTTGCCCGGCCCCGATGGCCCCGGGCCGAGAGATCTGGGGCGACGTGGTTCTTCGACCCGCGCCGGTCCCTGCGCCGTGCGGGCTTGGTTCTCGCTACCAGGACGACTTCGAAACCCCGGGAATCTCTCCCCGCAGGGCCAGTCCGCGAAAGCACAGCCGGCAGATGCCGAACTTGCGCAGGTAGGCGCGCGGCCGCCCGCAAATCTTGCAGCGGTGATGGCGCCGCGAAGAAAACTTGGGTTTGCTCGCATCCTTGACTCGTTTTGCCGTAGTTGCCACTGTGTTCCTAGCTCCTGATTCTTGAGGATGGGCGGTCAGCTCTCAGCCCCCAACCTTCAGCCAAATTGCCCACTCCGAAACTTCTATGCCCGGAACGGCATGCCCAGATGCTTCAGCAGGGCCCGGGCCTGCTCGTCAGAGCCCGCCGTGGTCACGATCGTGACGTTCATGCCCTTGAGCTTATCCACCTTGGCATAGTCAATCTCCGGGAAGATCAACTGATCGTGCAGACCCAGCGTATAGTTGCCCCGGCCGTCGAACGATTTGGTCGACACCCCGCGAAAATCGCGCACCCGGGGCAACACAATATTGACCAGACGATCCAGGAACTCGTACATGCGGTCGCCGCGGAGGGTGACCATGGCACCGATCGGCATGCCGGCCCGGACCTTGAAGGCCGCGATCGACTTCTTGGCGCGCGTCACCACCGGCTTCTGCCCTGTGATCTGCATCAGTTCATGCACCGCGGGATCGAGGATCTTGGCATTCTGTGTGGCTTCTCCCACGCCCATGTTGACCACAATCTTGTGGAGCCGGGGTACAGCCATCGGATTGCCGATCTCCAACTCCTTCATCAGGGCGGGCGCGACTTCCTTCTCAAAACGCGCCCGCATCCGCGGCCGCTCCTTGGCGCTATGCCGCGGCGCCTCGGCCGACCGCTGTTCCTGCGCTTCCGCCTGCTTGCCCTTTTTTTCCTTCTCTTTTGCCATTGCGCAACGACCTTTGCTCACGCTTTCGGAAAGTTCCGAGTTTCGAGACCGGAGGTAATCTTTCGCTTGCTGCGAGCATCCCGGACTCTGATCCCGCTCCCGGCTATTTGTCCAACGTGGTTCCGCACTTCTTGCACACCCGCACCTTGCGATCGCCGCGGACGTCATGCCCGATGCGGACCGGACCGCAGGTGGGGCAGACCAGTTGCACGTTGGACAGGGAAATCCGGCTCTCCTGCTCGGCGATCCCTCCCTGGATGTTGCGCTGCGGATTGGGGCGCACGTGCTTCTTCACCAGCATTACATGCTCCACCAGAACCTTGCCGTCGCCGGGAAACACCCGCAGCACCCGGCCTTCCTTGCCCTTGTCGCGCCCGGTAATGACCTTTACCGTGTCATTGCGCCGGATGTCGACGCGTACATGCTGTGTGCTTGCCGCTTTTGCCATAACTAGACCTTTGTCGCAAGTTTCCCGGCTTCCGGCTCACTGGTTCGAACCCTCGAACCTTGCCTACAACACTTCCGGCGCCAGGGAAACGATCTTCAAGAATTTCTTCTCGCGCAGTTCGCGGGCCACCGGACCGAACACGCGCGTGCCCACCGGTTCACCGGCTTCGTTGATGAGTACGGCTGCATTCTGGTCGAAGCGAATATAGGTGCCGTCACGGCGGCGATGCTCCTTGCGCGTGCGCACGATCACCGCCTTCACCACCTTGCCCTTCTGTACCTGCCCGTCGGGAGCGGCCTCCTTCACGCTGGCGGTGATCACATCGCCCAGGCGAGCCCGCAGTCCGGTTCCGCCGCCCAGCGGCAGGATCATCTGCAGCTTGCGGGCGCCGGAGTTGTCGGCGACCTCCAGCATGGTTCTCATCATCACGGCCATGTCTCAGTCTCCCTGTGTCGTCGCGTTGCCCCTATTGGGCGCCCTCGGTCCCGGTGAGCGCAGCCAGCTCGGGCACGATGGCCGTCTTGCGAACGACCTCCTTGAGGCGCCAGCGCTTGAGCTTGGAGAGCGGGCGCGTTTCCTCCAACCGGACTACGTCGCCCACACGGGCTTCGTTCTTCTCGTCGTGCGCGTAGAACTTCTTCCCGGTGGAGATCACGCGGCCATAGAGCGGGTGCGACTTCTTGCGCGTCACCTGCACCACAATCGTCTTCTGCATCTTGTTGGAGACGACCTCACCCACAACTTGCTTGCGCCGTCCCGCGACCTGCTGTGTCGTTTCCGCCATTTATTTCTCCGTTCCCGCCTGCGCAGCCGTGGCGCGCTCACGGATGATCGTCTTCACCCGCGCGATGTCCTTGCGCAGGCCGCGGATCTTTTTCAGACTTTCGGTCTGCCCCATGTTCAGCTGGAACTTAAGCTTGAAGAGCTGGTCGGCCAGCTCGCGCTCCTGGTGCTGGAGCTCGGCATCGGTTTGATTGCGAATTTTTTCCGGTTTCATAAAGAATCTGCCAGTTCGGTCTCGCTTCTCGGTCCAACCCTTCTAGTGCGCGGTCGCGCGCTTCACCAGCATGGTGCGCAACGGCAGCTTATGCGACGCCAGACGCATCGCCTCGGCGGCATCGCTGTCCGTTACCCCTTCCATTTCGAACAGGATCTTACCCGGGCGCACCACCGCCACCCAGTGGTCGGGCGCTCCCTTGCCCTTGCCCATGCGGGTTTCCGCCGGCTTCTTGGTGACCGGCTTATCCGGGAACAGCCGGATCCAGATCTTGCCGCCGCGCTTGATAAAGCGGGTCATGGCCACACGGCTGGCTTCGATCTGGCGATCGGTGATCCAGCCCGGCTCCAGGACCTTCAGGCCATAATCCCCGAAGGCCAACTCGCTGCCGCGCCAGGCCTTGCCCGTCATGCGTCCGCGTTGCTGCCGGCGGTACTTCACTTTCTTTGGCATCAACATAAATCAGCTCTCTGCCCCCGCGCTCGCACTAGAATGCGCCGCTGGGCACCGCGTTCTGCGAGTCCCGCTCCCGCTTCTTAGCGGTGAGAATTTCGCCCTTGTAAATCCAGCACTTCACTCCGATCACACCGTAAGTGGTGCGCGCCTCCGAGAAGCCATACTCGATGTCGGCGCGCAGGGTGTGCAAGGGGAGACGCCCCTGCAAGTACCACTCCGAGCGCGCGATTTCGTTGCCATTCAGCCGCCCGCTCACCCGCACCTTGATCCCCTTGCAGCCGAAGCGCAGCGCGGAATCGACCGCCTTGCGCATGGCGCGGCGGAAGCCCACCCGCTTTTCCAACTGCAGCGCAATCGACTCCGACACCAGTTGCGCGTCGAGTTCCGGCTTGTGCACTTCCTGGATGTCGATGAAGACCTCGCGGGACGTGCGCTTCTGCAGCTCCTGCTTCAGCTTGTCGATCTCGGCGCCCTTGCGCCCGATGATGATGCCCGGGCGCGCCGTCTTGATGATGATGCGCAGCTTGTTGCCGGGACGCTCGATCTCGACCGTGCTCACACCCGCCGACTTCAGCTTGTCCTTCAGCTCATTCTTCAGCTTGACGTCTTCGAGCAGCAGCTTGTCGTAATCGCGCTCGACAAACCAGCGCGACTTCCACGGTTTGGTGTAGCCAAGTCGGAAACCGTAGGGGTGGACTTTTTGTCCCATATCGCTCCTTGCTGGCGCTCACTTCTTCGCGCCTACTGCTTTTTGCGTCTTCTTCTTCTTTGCCGCCTTCCGGGACGCGGTCTTCACCGGGGCCGCCGGTTTCTCTTCCTCGCCCACCACGGTGGTGAGCGCCTGCCCGTTCTTGCCGCGCTCGGCGAGCACAATCTCCAGGTGCGCGATCCGCCGCACGTAGCGGTAGGCGCGCCCCATGGGAGCCGGGCGGATGCGCTTCATCCGCGGGCCATCGTTAGCCACGGCGCGCTTCACATAGAGCTGGTCCAGATCGACGTCCACGCCCTTTTCCGTGCTCAGGTAATTGGCGTTATCAATCGCCGACTGCAGCAGCTTGCTGACCGTGCCGGCCACGCGCTTCTTGGTGAACAGCAGCGTGTTGCGCGCGTCCTCCACCTTTTGCCCCTTAATCAGGTCCAGCACCAACCGCGCCTTCTGCGGTGAGACGCGCATGAAACGGGCTTCCGCTCGAAATTCCATGTTCGCCAGTCTCCCTTACGCCTTCGGTGCCGGGGCCGCCGGGGCTGGAGCGGCCGCTCCCGCCGCCGGAACCGGGGCTCCGGGACCGCCCGGCACACCCGCCGGACGTGCCGCCGCCTCCGTCGCCGCTTTCATGGAGTGGCCCTTGAAGCTCCGGGTGAAGCTGAACTCGCCCAGCTTATGGCCCACCATGTTCTCGGTAATGTACACGGGGATGAACTTCTTCCCGTTGTGTACCGCGATCGTGTGACCCACCATTTCCGGGATGATGGTCGAACGCCGCGACCAGGTGCGCAGCACCTTCTTTTCGTTGCGCGCGTTCATGGCTTCCACCCGGGTTTGCAGGTAGACGTCGATGAACGGTCCTTTCTTTGTCGAACGTGCCATACATTCAGCTCTCTGCTTTCGGGCTCTCAGCCTTCTCCAACCCGGCTGAGGCAGTCAACCTCTACCCTTTTTTCCGGCGGCCAACGATGAAACCGTCGGTGCGCTTGTTGTTGCGGGTCTTGTACCCGCGCGTGGGCTGGCCCCAGGGAGTGACCGGGTGACGTCCTCCCGAGGTCTTGCCTTCACCACCGCCGTGCGGGTGATCCACCGGGTTCATGGAGACACCGCGGTTGTGGGGACGCCAGCCCAGCCAGCGTTGGCGCCCGGCCTTGCCGATGGTGATGTTCTCATGATCGGTGTTCCCCACCTGCCCAATCGTCGCCATGCAGTCCTGCAACACCTTGCGGGTCTCGCCCGACGGCAGCTTGACCAGGGCGTAATCGCCCTCCTTGGCAACCAGTTGCGCAGCCCCGCCCGCGGACCGCACCATCTGCGCGCCCTTGCCGGGACGCAGCTCGATGTTGTGGATGGTCGTGCCCGGTGGAATGTGGCGCAAGGGCAATGCGTTCCCTACCAGGATGTCGGCATCGGGGCCGCTCACGATCTTCTGCCCCAGCTTCAGGCCGTCCGGCATGACGATGTAACGCTTCTCGCCGTCCACGTAGGCCAACAGCGCAATGCGAGCCGAGCGGTTCGGGTCGTATTCGATCGAGGCCACCGTGGCCGGGATGCCGGTTTTGTCCCGCTTGAAATCGATCACGCGGTACTTGCGCTTGTTGCCGCCGCCCCGAAACCAGCTGGTGATGTCGCCCGAGTTACGCCGTCCGCCGGTCTTGCTCTTCGGCTCGACCAGCGGCTTGTAAGGCTTCTGGCTGGTGAGGTCTGCGTTGACCAGGGTGGTGCGAAAGCGTAGCGTCTGCGTGGTCGGTCTGTAAGTCTTGATGGCCATAAATCAGCTCTTAGTCTTCCGTCGCCAGCCTGCTTTGCCAGTCGTGGTCCGAGACTGACGACCGACGACTACAGGTTTTGGGCGTACTCCGGCATCTTTTCCCCGGCCTTCAGCCGCACGTACGCCTTCTTCCAGTCCGGACGATAGCCGGCGAAACGACCGCGACGCCGTTCCTTGCCCGGAAAATTCGCCGTGCGCACCGAATCCACCTTCACCTTGAAGATGGCCTGCACGGCCTCCTTGATCTCGGTCTTGGTCGCCTGCTTGGCCACCTGAAAGACCAGCGTATTCTCCCGCTCCTTGATGGCCAGGCCTTTTTCCGTAATCACCGGACGGCGAATGATCTGGTATGCCGACTTCACTATGCCACCTCCGCCGCTTTCTCGTGACGCCCGCGGCGCCGCGGCATGCGGGTCGCTTTCTTCCCGCCTTGGTCCTCGCCGGTGCCTGGCTTGCGATCGCGCTTAGCCACCGAGTTCGTCAGCGAAAGTTGCAACCGCTCGATCGCTGGCCGGGAGAAAATCACGCGGTCATACCGCAGCAAGTGGTAGGGATGCACCTCATGGCTCGCCACCAGCTCCACCCCCGCGAGATTACGAGCGCTCAGTTCCAGGTTCCGGTTCCCGTGCCGGGGAACTTCCACCAGCAGCGCCGTTTTGTCGACCTTCAGCTTGTCCAGTGCCTGGCGGAAGGGCTGGGTCTTGGGCTGCTTCACGTCGAAGGCGTTCACCACCATCAGCTTGCCGTCGGCGAGCTTGGCCGCCAGAGCAGAACGCAACGCGCCCAGCAGTTTTTTGCGCGGAAAGCGGTAGTCATAGGAGCGGGGCTGCGGTCCGTGCACCGTGCCTCCGTGCCGCCACAGAGGCGAGCGGATGGAACCGACGCGCGCCCGTCCCGTGCCCTTCTGCCGCCACAACTTCTTGCCGGACCCGGATACCAGCTTGCGGTTCTTGGTCGCATGCGTGCCCTGGTGCTGCGCCGCACGGTAGTGCCGCACCGCCTCCCACAGCAGATCCTCGTTCACCGCGCCGAAGATCTCATCGCTCAGATCAAGCGTGCCAACCTTGGCTCCGCTGAGGTCGTGAATATCAAGGGTTGCCATGTTTCGTCTTCTGCTGGGAAAGCACTGGATTTCCTCCGTGCCTCCCGTTCCGGCCGACGGTCAACGACCGCCGACCCACCACTGTTTCATCCCTTCTTGGCCGAGCGCTTCGCCGCCTTCAAGGGATCAACGGTTGCGGCACCACCGAAGCCGCGACGTTCTCGCGGTGGCTTCTTCGCCTTCGTGATCACGATGTATCCGCCGTTGGCGCCGGGAACGCTGCCTTCCACCACCAGCAGGTTGTCTTCTTTGTCGACGCCCAGAATGCGCAGGTTGCGCACCGTCACCCTCCCCGCCCCCAGGTGCCCGGACATGCGCATACCCTTGAACACGCGGGAGGGAAAAGCGGAGGATCCGATCGAGCCGGTGATCTGAAACATGGAGCCGTGCGACTTGGGGCCGCCTCCGAAATGGTGCCGCTTCACCACCCCGGCAAAGCCGCGCCCCTTGCTGACACCGACCACATCCACGAACTTTTCGCCTTCGAAGATGTCCACCAGCACCCGGTCCCCGACCTTGACCGCGCCATTCGCCCCGGCGCTCGCAGCGGGTGTTTCGTCGACTTCGATGGGAACTTCCCGGAGGAACTTCATGGGCGGAAGGTTGTTCTTGGCGAAGTGGCCGCGCATCGGGTTGGTGAGTCGTTTTTCCTTGACGAACTCGACCAGGCCCATCTGAGCGGTTTCATATCCGTCCCGGGTGCTGGTCTTATGCTGCGTAATCACACACGGACCGGCCTGCAGCACGGTCGCCGGACGCACCTCGCCCTTCGAGTCGAACAACTGCGTCATGCCGACCTTTTTTCCCAGAATTCCCGCTACCTTTGCCATTGCCTTCTCCTCCCCAGCGTGGCCCATGGCCATTGGCTGGGGGCGCTCATGCATCCACCGCTCGGACCACCGACGGCTATTTATGCTCTTTCCCGAACGCTTTGATCTCCACGTCCACGCCGGCGGGAAGATCAAGCTTCATCAGCGCATCCACGGTCTGCTGGGTCGGCTCGAGGATATCGAGCAGGCGCTTGTGAGTACGGATCTCAAACGCTTCGCGCGACTTCTTATCCACGTGTGGAGACCGCAGCACACAGTACTTGTTCTTCATCGTGGGCAGTGGAATCGGGCCCGCAATCTGCGCCCCTGTGCGCCGCGCCGTCTCGACGATTTCGCCGGTCGACTGGTCCAGCACGCGGTAGTCGTAAGCTTTCAACCGGATGCGAATTCTTTCTTTTCCAATCACTGTTTTTGCTCTCTGACCCCTCCCGGCATCTCCGGGAGGAAAGATCTGGCGGCAGGTTGCAGGCCGCGTTCGGCTACTGAATAATCTCCGCAATCGTGCCCGCGCCCACGGTGTGCCCGCCTTCCCGGATCGCGAACCGCAGCCCCTTCTCCATCGCCACCGGCGTGATCAGTTCGATGGTCAGGCTCACGTTGTCCCCCGGCATCACCATCTCCGTCCCCGCCGGCAGCTCCGCCACCCCGGTCACGTCCGTCGTCCGCAGGTAGAACTGCGGCCGGTAGCCCTTGAAAAAGGGCGTGTGCCGCCCTCCCTCTTCCTTGGTCAGCACGTACACCTCGGCTTTGAACTTGGTGTGCGGCGTGATCGAGCCCGGCTTGGCCAGCACCATCCCCCGCTCCACCTCGTCCTTGCCGATCCCCCGCAGCAGCAGCCCGGCGTTGTCCCCCGCCAGGCCTTCATCCAGCTGCTTCTTGAACATCTCCACCCCCGTCACCACCGTCTTGCGTGTCTCCCGGAAGCCCACAATCTCCACTTCCTCCCCCACCTTCACCTTGCCCCGCTCGATCCGGCCGGTCACCACCGTGCCCCGCCCCGAAATCGAGAAGATGTCCTCGATCGGCATCAGAAACGGCTTGTCCAGCTCGCGCTGCGGCTGCGGCACGTACTTGTCCACCGCCTCCATCAGCGCATCAATCTGCTTCTCCCACTTCGCCTCCCCGTTCAGCGCCCCCAACGCCGACAGCCGCACCACCGGTACCTCGTCCCCGGGAAACTGGTAGCTCTTCAGCAACTCCCGCACCTCCAGCTCCACCAGGTCCAGCAGTTCCGCATCGTCCACCGCATCGCACTTGTTCAGCGCCACCACGATGTAGGGCACCCCCACCTGCCGCGCCAACAGCACGTGCTCCCGCGTCTGCGGCATCGGCCCGTCGGTCGCCGCCACCACCAGAATGGCCCCGTCCATCTGCGCCGCCCCCGTGATCATGTTCTTGATGTAGTCGGCGTGCCCCGGACAGTCCACGTGCGCGTAGTGCCGCTTGTCCGTCTCGTACTCCACGTGCGCCGTCGCGATGGTGATGCCCCGCGCCTTCTCTTCCGGCGCGTTGTCGATCGAATCGAACGAGCGGAACACAATCTTGGGATTGTGCTTCTGCAACACCTTGGTGATGGCCGCCGTCAAGGTCGTCTTGCCGTGATCAATGTGACCAATCGTCCCCACGTTGCAGTGCGGCTTGGTCCGTTCAAATTTTTCCTTCGCCATTGCGTTTTCTTCTCCTCAGCGCTTCCCGATCCCGGCCGTCCGGACCCTACTGCAAAGTCCGCCCGCCGTCCGGAATCGACGATGCGCGACAAACCGCGTCGAGCGCCGTCACCTCGGCGCCGCCTTGCCCTGCACCTTGGCCACAATCTCCTCAGCCACCGAGCGCGGCGCTTCCTCGTAGCGCGCAAAATGCATAGAGAACGTCGCCCGGCCCTGGGTATTGGACCGCATCTGCGTGGCGTAGCCGAACATTTCGGCCAGTGGCACCATGGCCTTGATCACCTGCGACCCGGCGCGATGCTCCATGCCCTCGATCCGGCCGCGGCGCGAATTCAGGTCGCCGATGATGTCACCCATGTATTCTTCGGGCACGACCACTTCCACCGACATCACGGGCTCGAGAATCACCGGGCTCGCCCGGCGCGCCGCTTCCTTGAAGGCCATCGAACCGGCAATCTTGAAGGCCATTTCGTTCGAGTCGACTTCATGGTAGCTGCCATCGTAGAGGGTCGCCTTGACGTCCACCATCGGATAGCCCGCCAGGACGCCGCCCTCCATGGCTTCCTCGATGCCCTGGTCGACCGGCTTGATGTATTCCTTGGGCACCACGCCGCCCACGATTTCGTTGATGAACTCGTAGCTTTTGCCGGGCTCGTTGGGTTCGAGGCGGATCTTCACGTGCCCGTACTGGCCGCGGCCTCCGGTCTGGCGGATGTACTTGCCTTCCGCTTCCGCGGCCTTGCGGATGGTCTCGCGATACGCCACCTGCGGTTTGCCCACGTTGGCCTGCACGTTGAACTCACGCATCATGCGATCGACGATGATCTCCAGATGCAGTTCGCCCATGCCGCTGATGATGGTCTGCCCGCTGTCCGGATCGGTCGCGACCTTGAAGGTCGGATCTTCGTGCGCCAACTTGCTGAGCGCGATGCCCATCTTTTCCTGGTCGCTCTTGGTCTTCGGCTCCACCGCCACCGAGATCACCGGCGCCGGGAACACGATCGACTCGAGCAGGATGGGATGCTTCTCGTCGCAGATGGTGTCGCCCGTGGTTACGTTGCGCAGGCCGACGCAGGCGCAAATGTCGCCGGCAAGAATCTCGTTGATTTCCTCGCGCTTGTTGGCGTGCATCTTCAGCAGGCGCCCGATGCGCTCGCTGCGCCCCTTGGCCACGCTCAACACCGAGTCGCCCGTCTTCAACTGCCCGGAATACACGCGAATGAAGGTCAACTGTCCGACGAACGGATCGGTCATGATCTTGAACGCCAGCGCCGAGAAAGGATCCTTGTCGTCGGCCTTGCGCTCGACTTGCTTGCCCGAGTCCGGATCGATGCCCTTCACCGGAGGAATGTCGAGAGGGGAGGGCAGGAAGTCCACCACCGCATCGAGCAGCGGCTGAACCCCCTTGTTCTTGAAGGCGGACCCGCAAATCACGGGAAACATTTTCAGGGCAATCACGCTTTTGCGCAGCGACTTCTTCAACTCTTCCGGCGTGATAGCCTCGCCTTCCATGTACTTGTGGAGAAGCTCATCGTCGTTCTCGACGATGGTCTCGACCATCTGGTTATGGAAGGCGGTCGCTTTCTTCTTGAGATCGTCGGGAATTTCTTCGATGACGTACTCAGCGCCCAGGGTCTCGTCTTTCCAGAGGATCGACTTCATGCGCAACAGGTCGATGACGCCTTTAAACTTGTCTTCCTGGCCGATCGGGAGTTGAATGGCGACGGGGCGGGCGTTGAGGCGTTTGCGGATGGTGTCGATGGCGTGCTCGAAATCAGCGCCCATCTTGTCCATCTTGTTGATGAAGCAGATGCGCGGGACACCGTACTTATCGGCCTGGCGCCACACCGTCTCCGACTGGGGCTCGACGCCATGCACGGCATCGAACACGGCGCAGGCCCCGTCCAGTACGCGCAGGGATCGTTCGACTTCGGCGGTGAAGTCGACGTGACCGGGGGTATCGATGATGTTGATCCGCAGGTCGCGCCAGAAGCAGGTGGTCGCGGCCGAGGTAATGGTGATGCCGCGCTCCTGCTCCTGCTCCATCCAGTCCATCGTGGCCGTGCCTTCATGGACCTCGCCGATGCGGTGCGTCCGGCCGGTGTAGAACAGGATGCGCTCCGTGGTCGTGGTCTTACCGGCATCAATGTGGGCCATGATGCCGATATTCCTGCACCGCTCTAATGGGATCGTTCGGGGCACGCGTTTCTCGTCTCTTCTTTCTGGGGGCTAACCCTCACCATCCAGCCCCTGGCTGGAGGCCAGGCACGGCCGCTCACCACCGATAATGTGCGAAGGCCTTGTTGGCCTCAGCCATGCGGTGGACATCCTCCTTCTTCTTGATCGCGGCGCCGCGGTTGTTGGCGGCGTCTAGCAACTCGTTGGTCAATTTGTCGACCATGCCTTTTTCGCCGCGGCCGCGGGCGTACGTAATCAACCAGCGGATGGCCAGCGAGGTTCGCCGATCCGCATTCACTTCCACCGGCACCTGATAGTTGGCGCCGCCCACGCGCCGGGTCTTCACTTCCAGCAGCGGCTTGCAGTTCTCCACCGCCTTCTTAAACAGCTTCAGCGGCTCATCGCCGCCCTTCTGCTGCAGATTGGTAAGCGCTTCATAAAAAATGTTTTGAGCAGTCGACTTCTTGCCCTGCCACATCATCGAGTTGACGAACTTCGTCACCAGGTCCGAACCGTACACCGGATCGGGGGCGACGACGCGCTTGGCAACATGTCCTTTACGAGGCATTTCAGCTTCTCGCTCCTGGCTCCTAAGCCTTTAGCTCGAGCTCTGTGGGTGACGAAGGCTTGCCCTTCACACCCTGAACCTTGCCCGCCACCCCGGGACGCACCATCTCGGTTACGCCTTCTTCGGCCGCTTGGCGCCGTACTTGGAGCGGCCCTGGTTGCGATTGGCTACACCCACGGCATCCAGCGTCCCGCGCACCACGTGGTAGCGCACCCCCGGCAGATCCTTCACCCGGCCCCCGCGAATCAGCACGATGGAGTGCTCCTGCAGGTTGTGGCCGATCCCCGGGATGTAGGTGGTGACTTCGATGCCGTTGGTCAGCCGCACGCGCGCTACCTTGCGCAACGCCGAATTCGGCTTCTTGGGCGTCTGGGTGTAGACCCGGGTGCAAACACCGCGTTTCTGCGGACACGACTGCAAGGCCGGGCTCGCCGTCTTGTAGCGCGGTTGCTTCCGCCCGGAACGCACCAGTTGGTTGAACGTAGGCACGGTTCGCCACTCCTTCAGCACAGTTTGGGGAGACCCCGAAACGGGTAGGTCTTTCGAGACCTGCGCTGCCTATGCTTTTCCCGATTCCGGGCTGGCTGGCACGAGTGTCCAACCATGCTTCTCCCGCGCACACAACCGCAGGCAGGAGGATGTGATTTCCGATCTGACTGATCGCCGGCGACGGTGGTACCAAGCCTTAGTCGGAGGTGCTCCGTTTCGTCAGCTTCTGCCCTACATAGCCTTCCGACGGGCGGAAGGTGAGCGCGGGGCATTTCAGCGAGGAAGTCTCCGGTTCCCTTGTCGGCTCCGGAAACGCATGCTTCTGAGGCTCAACCGCCAGCGCTCGGCGTTATTTCACACCGAGCGCAGCGCGGCTCAACCAAACCTACCGCTTAGAGGCAAGCCAGAATGAACTCGCGGAACCAGTTGAATATAGCAACTCCTCGAGCACATCGTCAACTCGCACCCACGCATCTCACGAAGAAGACGCACCGTGGGGCCCTCTTGCCCCAGGCAGCGGGCTACCTCTACACTGAGGGTTTTCCAAGCGAAACCATGGCTCGTCCGGCGGGAAGAGTGCCGGGCGGGGAGGGTGCATGAGTCGGTTCGGTTCGGGCCTGGTTGCGGTTTTCCTTCTCCTTTTACTGACATTGCTGAACGCCGCCACCGTCGGATGCGGGGGCTCTTCGACCACCCCCAGTGAGGCGACGCCCGCGTCCGTCACCCTCACGCCCACATTCGGATCGGTGCAAGTGGGTTCAACCCTTCCGTTCGCCGCTACGCCGAGGAGCTCCTCGAACGCTGTCGTCTCAGTCCCGGTCACCTATTATTCCAGCAACCCCAGCGTGTTGAGCTTCGTCCCTTCGGCCGGCGGTCTGGCTTGCGGCGGACGCTGGGATTCCGCCGGACAGGTCTGCACCCCAGGGGGGATCGGCACGGCCTTGGTCACCGCCACTGCCAACGGGGTGACCAGTCCTGCCGCAACGGTATACGTCCACCAGCCCATCGACCAGATCCAATTAAGCCTGCTCAATCCGCCCGTTCCCGTTCCTTCCTGTGTGACCCAGGCTTCCGTGCAGGGGGTACAGAACTATCTCGATTTTCAGGCAAAGGCGTTCAGCCGCGGCATTGACATTACCAATAGCGTCGGCTCGTTTACGTTCTCGGTTACCAATACCCAGGTGGCGGGGGTCAGCTTGAACGCACCGGAACTCGAGAACAATAACGGCCAGCAGATCACTCAGGCGCGAATCAGCGCCACCGCTCCGGGAATCACCCAGGTCTATGCCTCGTCGACGGGGGTCAGCAGTCTGCCTTTCACTTTTGAGACCTGCCTCATTCAATCCATCCAACTGCAGGCCGGGGCCTCCCCCTCCAACGTCACCTTTACCGTCACCAAATCGGGCAGTGAAACCATCACACCCACGATCGTGGACCGGCTGGGAAACACGCTGCTCAAGGCTGCCCTGACCTGGGCGACGCTGGCTCCTGCCAACGTTTCGGTGACCACGGGAGGCACGGCGCAAGGGGTGGCTGCCGGGGGATCGACGATTACAGCCTCCTGCATTGCTCCACTGTGCAACATCGGTGTGGTGCCGCAAAAGCCGGTTTACGCCTCCAACGTCATTACCGGCCTGGTCACGGCGAGCCCGTCCACGACCACTGCCTATGCCACGAGCACCCAATGCGGATCGATCAATGGTTGCCAACCCTTTCTGTATCCCATCTCCACCTCCAGCAATCTGGCTGCGAATCCGGTTACCTTACCCAGTTCGCCGAACAGCTTCGTCTTCACGCCAGGAACCGCCGGCAAGGCCTTTCTCGGCAGCACCCAGGGCCTGATGATTTTTTCGCCGGGCTCGGGTACATCCGGCCAGGTCACCCAGAGAAATGACGTACCTGGTAAGGTTCTAGCTGTCTCCCTTGACGGCAATCGCGTGGTGGTTTCCGACACTCAATCCAACCCGAACCAGGTATTTATCTTCGATCAGACTGCTGCCGCCGGCGTCGCCCCCATCATTCTCCTGATCAACGCTGCGACGGCCGCCCAGTTTTCGCCGGATGGCCAGGAAATCGCCATCATCGCTAGCCAGCATCCGGCCGGAGACCCGCTCTACGTGCCGGGCGACGTTCTGTATGTGTACTCGACGGTCGCGGCTTTGCAAAACATCGCCTTGCCCGGAGTGCCCGGTCCGGCCCCGGGTGGACCGACAGCCGTTTCCTACCAGGCGAGCGGTGCTCTCTATTTCTTGTCGGGTGTGGATCCCACCGGGATCCAGGTTCGAAACACGTGCGACAACTCCCTGGCGGAAACGATCCCGGTTACCCGCGTGCCAGACCAGTTTCAGATCGTGCTCGATGGCGTGCATGCCATCGGGATCAACTCTCCAGGACTCCAGCTTTTCACCGCCAAGGTGATCCCGCCTCCGGTGGCCACCCCGACCTCACCCACCTCGGTCACGTGCCCCTTCGGTGTGGCCCCGCCCACCTCCAATTTCATTAACTTGGGCCAGGGAAGCTTCACTCCCTTGCAACTGCTGGTCCGGCCGGACAATTCCAAGGCCTACGTGGTGGCCAGGAATCTGGGCAGCGTCTTTTCCTTTGATCTCGGGATCCAGACCGTCAACGCAATCCCCTTGGCCGGCAGCCCCATGCCGCTGAGCGCCAGCCTGACGGCGGACGGAACTCTGATGTATGTGGGCACCAGCGATGCCACGGTGCACGTGATCAGCACCGTCTCCGGGCAGGACATTCAGCAGATTTCGTTCCCCGCGAACCTCAACAACAACAATAATGTCGGGCTGTGCAGCAACATTCCCGCGACCTGTGCGCCGGACCTGGTCGCCGTAGCTCCGTAAGACACCAGTCGAACCTCGCTGCCGCGCCCGGCACCGAGTAAACCGGTGGGACGTCTCTCATCCACGGTCTGGGGTCTGGGCCGGGATTCACCATCCGGTTCAAAGATCCGAGGCGGGGAATTCCAGGTTCGTCCGCTGTGCGCTCTTCTCCAGATCCCGTCCCACGCTGTCAAGCACGCCGTTGATAAACTGCACCGACTCAGGGCTGGAAAACTTGCGCGCGATTTCGATGGCTTCGTTAATCACGACCGCCCGCGGGGTCGCGGGATAGACCAGCATCTCGGTCACGGCCGAGCGCAGAATGTTGCGGTCCACGGCCGCCATCCGTTCCATGCGCCAGTGTTCCGCATGGGCCTCGATGAGGCTGTCGATCTCGTGCAGACGCCCGGTCGCAACCCGGAACAGGTCGTCCGCGAAACGGCGCACATCGTCGGCAACTTCCTTGCGCTCTGCCCAGAAGCTTCGCCGCACCTCATCCCCGCCCTGCCGTCCCATGTCGGCCTGAAAGAGCATCTGCAGGGCGAGTTCGCGGGATTTGCGCCGGGTGCCCATCGCAGTCTCTCGTCGTCGGACGGTGGCAAAATCTGACCAGCCGTCGCCGCGGTCGTTAGGTTCAGTGTACAGGTTTTGCACCGGGGAATGGGCTCGAGCACTCCGACTCGAATCGGCAGGGACGGCCGGTTGTCTAACGCTTGTTCAGGCCTCTGGTTTTGCCGACCATCGACGACCGATGACCGACCGCCGGCTTGGCTTTGCGGACCGCAGACAGGCGAATGGCCCTCTTTACCCCGGCCATTTCCACCGCCGCCAGTGCTGCCTCAAAACCCTTGTTTCCCATTTTCAGTCCCGCACGGTCGATGGCCTGCTCGAGGGTGTCGCAGGTGAGCACGCCGAAAGCGTGGGGCACCCGGGTGTCCTGAGCCGACTGCCCGATGCCACGGGTCACTTCGTTGACGATGACGTCGTAGTGGGCGGTGTCTCCGCGCAAGAGGCATCCCAGACAGATGATCGCATCAAACTTGCGGGTCTCCGCCAGGACGCGCGCCGCTGCCGGAATCTCAAAGCTGCCGGGCACACGAAGGATCTCCACATCCGCGGCACGAGTCCCCGTCCGCCGCAACCCGTCCAGCGCCCCTCGCAGCAGCCGCTCCGTGATGAAGGCATTGAAGCGGCTCACAACGATGGCAAACCGTTTCCCCTCCCCGCGCAGGTCGCCCTCCATCCCTGCCGGCAGATCTTCTGGCTTGCCATGCACGGTGATGATGATTTCCCCGGGAAGCTCGAGCGAGAAGCTCCTCTCCCCGCTGACCGAAGAGGCTGAGTCGGCGAGGACATTCAATTTGTGTTTTCGCGCAATCTGAAAGACCTCATCTGGGTTTGAGACTTCCAGTACGATCAGCCGGTTCACATCCTTGAGCCGGGCGAGAACCTCGGCAGGATACTGAGAAGGCAGGGCATTGACGCTGAGCAGGCCCACCGGTGCCGCCAGGATGGCGGAGCGTCCGTCGCCACCGGCGATCTGCTCAAACCCGATCGCCTGGAGAAAGCCGCTGAGGGCGCGCAGGTCCTGCGGCCTGCTGACGTATCGGCCGATATGGAGAGACTTGAGCATCTTCAATTCCCGGTTTTCCCGTGCCCACGGTTCGCGGTCTCGGAGCGCGGTTGAGAATCAATCATGGCTCACTTGCCCTTAAACACGGGTGGCCGCTTCTCCAGGAACGCCCGCGTGCCTTCGGCTTTGTCCTGGGTTGCGCAGCAGACGCCGAAAAGCGTCGCTTCGAGATAGAGACCCTCGGTGAGGGTCAGCTCCATCCCATGATTTACCGCTTCCATGGCGTACTGCACGGCCAGCGGCGCGTTGGCCATGATCTTCTGCGCGATCGCTTCTGCGCGTGGAATCAGCTCCGCCGGCGCCGTCACTTCATTCACCAGCCCGATGCGATGGGCTTCCTGCGCGCTGATCGGTTCGCCGGTGAGCACCAACTGCATGGCGATGCCCTTACCCACCAGGCGCGGCAGCCGCTGGGTCCCGCCATAACCGGGGATCATCCCCAGCTTCACTTCCGGCTGACCCAGCTTGGCGTTCTCGCTGGCGAGGCGCAAGGTGCAGGCCATGGCGATCTCGCACCCGCCGCCCAGCGCGAAGCCGTTGATGCAGGCAATCACCGGCTTGCCCAGCCGCTCGATCAGATTGAGCACCGACTGCCCGCGATGGGTGTACTCCTTGCCCGAGACCGCATCGTGCTTTGACAGTTCACCGATGTCAGCGCCCGCCATGAACGCTTTTTCGCCTGCTCCGGTGAGAATCACGGCCCGTACCCCGGTATCGTTCTTAAGGTCGTGAAACGCCGCCCGCAGCTCGTCCATGGTGGCCAAGTTGAGCGCGTTGAGCACCTTGGGACGATTAACGGTGACGTAGGCGATGGAGTTTTTCTTGTCGAGGAGGATGTTTTCCAAGGTCATAAGGATCCTCTTGCCGGCGTAAACCTCCGAGGCACCGAGTCGGAGAGGTCAATGGGCAATCTGGTATGCAGCCCTGAGTCTGGTCAATCGGCAAGTAGGCGCTTTTCGCCGACGTTCACACCGACTCGTTGCCCAGGGTCATTATCATCCGAAACGCGAGCCCTCGTGCCCCTAACGAATGGTCCCTTCGAGCAACCCATGCGCGTGACTTCCGTCCTGCTTCTCCTCCGTGCCTCTCTAACTCGGTGGCGGGTTGTCAGAACCTCCCCGGCACCGGCTTCTCCGGGTCCGAGTAATCATAGAACCCGCGACCCGTCTTCCTCCCGTACCACCCCGCCATCACCAGCCGCTTGAGCAGCGGAGGCGAAGCGAAGCGTCGCTCCTTGAACTCGTCGTACATGACCTGCGTGATGTAGTACGTGGTGTCGAGCCCGACAAAGTCCAGCAGCGTGAACGGCCCCATGGGATAGCCGCAGCCCAGCTTCATGGCGTTGTCGATGTCCTCGATCGAGCCCACGCCTTCTTCATATGCCCGGATCGCATCCAGCAGATACGGCACCAGCAACCGATTCACGATGAACCCGGTCTTATCGGAGGTGCGCACCGGCACCTTGCCGAGATTCTTGGCGAACGCATAGGCCGCGTCATACACCTCGGGCGCGGTCGCGATCGTCTTCACCACCTCGACCAGCTTCATCAGCGGCACGGGATTGAAGAAGTGCAGCCCGATGAACCGTTCCGGCCGCGTGGTCGCAGCCATCAGTTCGGTCACGGAGATGGATGACGTATTGGTGGCGAAGATGGCCTCGCGCTTGACGATCCCGTCCAGCGAGTCGTACATATCCCGCTTCTGCTGCACGTTTTCGATGATGGCTTCGATCACGATGTCGCAATCGGCCAGCTCCTGGCGGTTGGTCGTGCCCCTTAGCCGCCTCCGCACCGCCTCGGGATTCTCTTTCAGGGTGCCTTTCTCGGCGAACTTTGCCAGCGACCGGTCGATGCCGGCAAAGCCCTTATCGAGAAGCTTCTGCTCGAGTTCAAGCACGTGGACGTCAAACCCGGCCATGGCCGCGACTTGCGCTATCCCCGATCCCATCAGGCCACAGCCCAAAACGCCGACTTTCTTAATGTCCATAGCCATTCCTTCGAACCCGTCCAGCCCTCATTCTCTCTCCACCCCCTGTGGTTAAGAACTCGACTGGAAGCTCTCCACCACCATGGCGATACCCTGCCCCCCGCCAATGCACGCCGTCGCCAGCCCGTACTTTTTCTTCCGCCGCCGCAGCTCGTACAGCAGGGTCAGGACCAGGCGCGTCCCGGTCGCTCCCAGCGGATGCCCCAGCGCGATCGCTCCGCCGTTCACGTTGACCTTGCTGCGGTCCAGCCCCAGCTCCTTCTCTACCGCCAGGTACTGCGCGGCGAAAGCTTCATTCACCTCAATCAGGTCAATGTAGTCCAGGGTTAGGCCCGCCCTCTGCAACGCCAGCCTGGTCGAGGGCACCGGCCCGCGTCCCATCAGCTTCGGCTCCACGCCCGCGATGCCCCAGTTCACGATCCGTCCCAGCACGCTCAGGTTCCGTTTCAGCGCCTGCTCGATCGACATCATCACCACCGCCGCTCCCCCGTCGACGATGCCGCTGGCGTTTCCCGCTGTCACCGTCCCGTTCCGGCCAAAGGACGGCTTGAGCTTGGCTAACCCTTCCAGCGTGGTCTGCGGACGCCGATGGTCATCTTCACAAAACATCTCACCTGTCGGTTCGCCCTTGTGATTGCGCAGCGGGATTGGCACCAGTTCCTCCGGCAGGCGTCCTTCTTTATAGGCTGCCTCCGCCATCTGCTGCGAGCGCAGCGCGAACTCGTCTTGCGCCTGCCGCGTGATGCCCTGCTGCTCGGCATAGTTCTCCGCGGTGTTGGCCATGTAAAGCCCGCAGTAGCTGTCGAGCAACGCCACCAAGAGCGAATCCTCGAGCTTCCCGCCCGGAGCAAGGGTGAAACCATCGCGCCCGCGGATCACGAAGGGCGCCTGCGACATGGCTTCCATCCCACCCGCCAGTACCACGCTCGCCTCGCCCGTCTGGATCATCTGCGCTGCGCTCACCATGGCCTGCATGCCCGAACCGCACAGCCGGTTGACGGTGAGCGCCGGCGTCTCAATGGGCAGCCCGGCCCGCAGGCCCACGTGACGCGCGCCATACAGAGCGTCGCCCGACGTCTGCTGTGCGTTGCCGAACACGACGTGGTCGAATTCCTTGGGGTCGATTCCCGAGCGCTCGATGGCACTCTTGGCCGCGATCGCGCCCAGTTCCTGCGCGGAAAAGTCCTTGAGTTTGCCGCAGTAGCGCCCCATGGGCGTACGCGCGCCGCTTACGATGGCAATCTCACCCGCTTTCAACATGAATGACCTGCAATAGAAGAGCGTTTCAGGATGAAGCCCATCAGTCTAGCAGCCAGTATGTCGGGAACTCAAACGGAGGGAAAAGCCAGTACTCAGCCGGCAGCACTTGGCACTCCCACCTCGATGTTGCGGTGCAAGCGGCGTTCTCCTGGCCGGTTGCCAATTGCCAAATGCTGGGATTACGCCACCGCCGCGGCCGAGAGGTTGGCAGCCAGCGCCAGCACGCTGCCCAAGCCCTGGGCGAGCGCATCATGCAGCGCCTGTTCGACGCGGTTGATCACTTCCGTCACCACATCCACCGGATCGTAATTCGCTTTCATCACCGCTTCCGCCAGCCCAGCCGTGAATGTCACCGGCTGATCCTTGCCCGGCAGCCGCACTTCCGCGATGAGCTTGCGCAGCTTCTCCACGGCCAGCAACCCTTCTTTCTCGGCCGTGTCTCCCAGGATCAGAGCGACCGTCATGGTGTCGTAGCGGAAGGCGACGTCGTTGGTCCGGATATTGGCGGAGAATAGCTGTCCCACTTGTTCCATCATGGCTTCGACCGCCGGCTCTCCGAATTCCTTGCATAATGCGCTGAAGCGCCCGAAGTGCATCAGCAGGATGGTCAGCGGCGTGGCCTGCTGCATCGCGCGCCTGGTCTCGGCCTGCACCAGGTCGAGGTAAGACGCGCGCTTCAGCAGTCCCGATTTTTCATCGGTGACGGAAAGGTTGCGCACCAGCTTGCGCAAGCCGGCATTGTTCAGCGCGATGACGAGCTGCTCGGCCAGCGTCTTCAGCACCACGATCTCCGCGGGTTGCCAGTTCCGCGCGTGGCCCTGCAGGAACAGCAGAACGCCCACATGCTCCTCGCCTTCACTGAGCGGCAGCGCCAGGACGGAAGTGATCCCCAGCTCCGCGACCGACCGCCGCACCGGTTGCAACTCCTTCGCAGTCAGTGCATCCCCGATCGTGACCGTTCCCCGGGCGATGGCCAAGTCCTGGCAGGCCGCAACCAGGGCCGCCAACGCGGCGGGATCCCCCGCCGATATGCCGTCCACGCGATATTCCTGCAGTGCGGTGGGAGGCAAACCCGGCTTGCGCATGGCCGCAACGCAGCGCGTAACCTTCCATTGGCTGCCCATCTCGTTGGCCGCCGTCGACAGCACGGCATTGGGGTTGTTCTGGTGGTAGAGCTTGCGCGTGATTTCGGCGACGCGGGTGAAGCTGCTCACATCTCCCACGTCGAGCTGGGTCGGCGGCAGGGTCAGAGGCGGGGCCGCCGGCGCCTGCGGCACCGGAGTCCGGCCCGCGTAGCGCGGTGTCATGCCGGCAGCCAGGTACAGCCGCTGCAGGTCCTCGTTGCGTTCTTCCTCTCTGGGAAACAGTTCCTGGATGCGCTGCAGTCGCTCTACCGCCTTCGAACGCATGCCGTACTGCACCAGGATCTCCGCCTGCAGCATCAGGTCCTGCAGCGCGGCCGCTCCCAGCGTGGGCTCCTCCGTCCGGATCGGCTCCGGCACTGATTTGTTCATCTGCGCCAGGCGGGAGGCGATTACCTTGTAGCGTCCCTCCTCGATTCTTCCCCGCAGCATTTCCAGCCGCCGCTGGTGGCCGCGTTCGTAAGGATCGACTTCCGCGGCTCGGTCCAGGCACTCCGCCGCCTTGGGAAAATTTCCCGTGCTCACGTACAGGTCGAAGAGTTTCAGCAGCGTCTGGCAGTAGTCGGTCTCGCGATTGGACGCGTTGAACAGCTCGCTGAGGAACTCCAGCATCTCCGGCGAGGCGCGGTGTCGTCCGACCAGGTCCTGCATCATGGCCACGAAGGCGCGCCGCTCGCCCCGCCGCCGCTGAAATTGCTCCAGCTTGCGGGCCAGGGCCACCGCTTCCGCGTCCTGTTGCGCATCGACCAGCTGGCCGATCAGGCCGGCAACCTGCTGCAGGCGGTTGGGATTCTGTTCGAACAGCTGCCAGACGAAGGGCTCCGCCTCACTCAACCGATTGGCCGAAAGCAACGCCTGGGCGTAATGTTCCCGTAGTTCGATCGAGGGATTCCCCGCGAGCACGTGCGGCTCCAGGATGAAGATCGACGCGCCGACCTGTCCCTGCGCCAGCAGGCTCTTGCCGTAGGCCAGCGCGATCCGGGGATCGCTCGGATCCTCCGCATACCCTCGCTCATAGTACTGCGCCGCATCCTGCCCGCCGGCCTCGGCCAGTTCGGCGGTCTTGAGGAAGGCCGCCGCCGCGTGTTTGCGGTCGCCCAGCTGGGAACACAATTCGGCCAGGCGCAGGTGATTCGCCTGGCTGGGCTCGAGCAGCACGATGCGCGCCAGCACCTCCAAAGACTCCTCTGGCTTGTTCTGCCGCACCAGGTCGTCCAGGGCATTCTCGTAGGTCCCGACTGCGAGCTTCTTGTTCGAATTCTCGAGCAGTTGACCAAAGCGGAATTTCTGCTGCCAGGTGGGGTTTCCGTGGCGCACCAGTTTCTTATAGGTGAGGCTGGCGCGGGTCGCTTCGCCCATGGCGACTTGCCGCTCGAATAATTCCCCCAGCAGCGTTACGGCCTCGCCTGTCCGGCTCAAGGAAAGACACAGATCCGCCGCCATCGAACGCACGTTGTCGTTTTCCGGATCGTCTACTAGGATCTGCAGATACTCGTCCAGCGCCTCCCCGGTCTTGCCCCGTTGGAGAAGTTTCTCGGCCTGGGCCACACGTTTGGCGATCTCGGCTCGGTCCGCCATGGGTGAGTAATCTGGGGAGTAACCTGCACTGTGATTCTAGGAGCAGGAAAAATCACCGGCAATGAAGTAACGGCCGCGCCCGGTTACGAAGGTCATTCCCGGCGAACCCTTTGGGCGCCAACTTCACTTCTGGTATACGTGCTGGATGTCTTCCGCCCCCAACCTGGCCCCCGGCCGGAACCAAGAACAGGGCCTTCGTCACCAGCTGACTTCGGGGCAGATGGCCATGGTCGCTGTCGGTGGGTCGATCGGGACCGGCCTCCTGCTGGGCTCGGCCACCGCCCTCGAACTGGCCGGTCCCAGCGTCATCCTCAGTTTCCTTCTGGCCGCCTTCATCAACGTGCTGGTCGCCCTGGCGCTGGGGGAACTGGCGAGCGCGCATCCCGCCGCGGGCTCCTTCGGCATCTACGGCGAACTCTACCTGAACCCCTGGGCGGGATTCATCGCCCGCACCGGATATTGGGCCGCCATCGCTGTCTCGGTCGGCGCCGAACTGGTCGCCGCGGCCACCTACATGGCGTACTGGTATCCCCGGGTCCCCGCCCTGGCCTGGGTAATCCTGTTCTCCGTCCTTCTGCTGCTCGTCAACCTGCGCAGTGTGGGCTCCTATGGTCGCTTCGAATACTGGTTCGCCATGGTCAAGGTCGTCACCATCGCGGCCTTCGTCCTCATCGGAGCGGCTTTGCTGCTCGACGGCCGCGTGCTTCCGCAATACACGACGCACGGCGGATTCTTCCCCCGCGGCCTGCTGGCGCCCCTGCTGGCCATGACCTTCGCGATTTACGCCTTCGGAGGCGTGGAGTTTGTTGCCGTCACCTCCGGCGAATCCCGCTCTCCCCGCGAAGTGGCCCGTGCCGTGCGCCTCACGTTCGTGATGCTGACGCTCCTTTACCTGGGGGCGATTGCCGTGCTGGTCGGGGTCATGCCGTGGAATCGCGCCGGAGTCAGCGAGAGCCCGTTCGTGACCGTGTTCCGGGTGGTGGACATCCCGTTTGCCAGCGACCTGATGAACTTCGTGGTGCTGACGGCGGCTCTCTCCGGCTCCAATGCCTCCCTCTACGTCGCCTCACGGCTGCTGTTTTCCCTCGGCCGGTCTGGCTGGGCACCGCCCCTGTTCGGCAGGCTGAACACGGCCGGCTCTCCGCGCTGGGCCCTCCTGGTTTCCTCGTACGGAATCGTCGTGGCCCTGGCCCTCGAGAAGTACGCTCCCGCCAACGCCTTTGAGTTCATCCTGCGGGGAGCGTTCTTCGGCATGATCCTGTCCTGGCTCGTCTCCTTCGCCGCACACGTCTCCTTCCGCCAGCGCTTGAGCGCCGGGCAACTGGCCGCCTTGCCCATGCGTTCACCCTTCGGCGGTTGGGGATCGAGGGTCGGCCTCGTCGTGGTTTCCGCGGTCGTGCTCAAGGGCTGGTGGGATTCCCGCGTCAACTTGGTCAGCGCCCTCGTCTACCTGGTGCTGTTGACGGCGGCTTACGTTGCGATCCGGCAAGCACGGCCGGGAGCGACGCCCTAGAGGAACCGGTCGCAGGCGTGTGGCGGCGTGGGATACTGTCTATCATCAAGCCAGGGAGCGAATCTTAGATGAGTCTGGAGAAATCCGTGCTCAGGAGTTTGCCCAAAGTCCTGCTCCACGAGCACCTGGACGGCGTTCTACGGCCGCAAACCGTCATCGAACTGGCCGAAAGCGTGCGCTACCCCGAACTCCCCACGAGAGATCCCGCGGCGCTGGCACAGTGGTTCTACCGGGGGGCAAATCAGGGCAGCCTCGCCAAATACCTCGAAGGTTTCGCGCACACCATCGCGGTCATGCAGACCGAGGAGGCTCTCGAGCGAGTGGCTTATGAACAGGCCGAGGATCTCAGCAAAGACGGCGTCGTATATTTCGAGACCCGCTTTGCGCCCGTGTTCCACACCCGGCGAGGATTGTCGCACCAGCAGGTGGTCTCTGCGGTGCTTAGGGGCTTGGAGCGCGGGCGACAGGACTTCGGCATCCGGTCGGGCCTGATTCTCTGCGCCATGCGTAACATGAATGTCTCGCTCGAAATGGCCGAGCTGGCCGTAGATTTTCGACAGCGGGGAGTTGTCGGGTTCGACCTCGCAGGAGAGGAAGGCGGCTACCCTCCCAAGAAGCACGTGGAAGCGTTTCACTATATCCAGCGTGAGAACTTCAACATCACGATCCACGCCGGCGAGGGATTCGGAAAAGAATCGATATGGCAGGCGATCCAATACTGTGGGGCCCACCGCATCGGACACGCAACCCGGCTGATTGACGACATTACGGTTGTCGATGGCAGGTCCGTCAAACTAGGAGATCTGGCCCAGTATGTTCTGGACAAGCGCATCCCGCTCGAGATCTGCCTGCTCAGCAACGTGCACACCGGCGCCACCCCCAGCCTGGAGCAGCATCCCTTCCGGATTCTTTACCAGGAAAAGTTTCGCGTCACGCTCAACACCGACAACCGGCTCATGAGCAACACATCCATGACGCGGGAATTTGAGGTTGCAGCAGAGACCTTCGGTCTTACGCTAGACGACTTCGAAAAAATCTCCATTAATGCCATGAAGAGTGCTTTTTTGCCCTACGGGCAGCGCTGCGATTTCATCTACCGAACGCTGAAGCCGGGATATGCGCGAATTCGCCAAGCGCTCGTGGGCAAACCGCACGCCCCATCACCGGGTTCGCACACCCCAGCCTAGCCACAGCTCGACGTCAAGACGTCGAGGCCCCAAGGATTATGCCGTGGGAAAAGCTCGGAATCGAATCACTTGACGGGGCCAAAAGAACTCACTGCTTTTCGTCTCCCGTCAGAGGGGGCGGATCACCTGAGATCTTGCGGACCAGATCTTCTTCCGACTCACGGTGGATCTGGTGAACCTTTGCGAATTCGGCCTGCGCCTCCGACATCCTTCCCATGGCTTCGTAGGCGCGCCCCAGGCGATAGTGTGCATCGGGCTCGGCCGGATCGAGCTCAATCGCCCGCAGAAGCGCAGGAACTGCCTGGTCGTATTGTTTTTGTTGGGCCAGGATGGCACCCAGATCCAGGTAGGCGATACGCAGGTCGCGCTTCAGGCGAATGGCTTTGCGCAGAAGGGGAAGCGCACTTCCGGCGTCATTGTTTCTCATCTCGATGTCGCCCAGATAGGCCCAGGCTTGCGCGTGGTTGGCATCGGAGGAGAGTTCGGCCCTGAATTCGCGAGCCGCCTCCTCGTACTGGCGAGACTTCCAGTAAAGATATCCCAGGCCGAAGTGAACATTCGGCTCTCGCGGAGCCACTCTTGCGGCCGCCTGAAACTCGGAGATCGCTTCGGGCGTCTTTTGCAGTCCGTCTAAAGCTTCCCCCATGAGCATGTGGGCACTGGCGGAGTCGGGATCCTGCTGAAGCACCTGACGGAATTCCTCGAGAGCGCAGGAATATTCCTTAGCCCACAGGCAGGTCTGAGCCAAGGCATGACGCAGTTCGAGGTTGCCCGGATCAGACTTGCTTGCCACCTGAAGGCATGGGACGGCTTCGGCAAAGCGCTTCGTGCCGTAGTAGCTGAACCCCAACAAGATGCGCGCTTGCGAACTGGCCGGGTCCGCAGCCAGAGCGGCCTGGAACGGCGGGATCGCAGCTTCAAAGTTGCCCTGCTTGAACTCGGCCAACCCCAAGTTCAGTTGGACTCCCGGCAACGAGGGATTCAGGGCGAGCGCCTTCCTGTAGGCGTAGGCCGCCTGACGGTATTTCTGCGCCTTGGCGAGAACCACCCCCAAGCTCGCGTAAGCCCCCGCGTCGCGGGGATTTTGCCGGATTATCGCCTGCCAGGCCTGGGCCGCTTCGGCCAGTTTTCCTTGCTGCTCGAGAGCCAGCGCCTCCGCGGGGGACGCCTGTGCATGGGCACAAGTTGACAGCAAGAGAGCTATGAGAACCAACCCTGGAAAGGAACCCTTCATGACCGGAGTTCGCAAGATCTTTGCACTGAAACTGGCAGACTACAAGCGGCTATTTTGCGCCGAGAGAAGAACCGCCAACCCGCCGCGCGTCCAACCAGTCAGAAAAACGCCCCGCCCGCGGGGGTGCTTGTGCGAGCGGGGCTTAGCGGGGAATTCGTGGCTGATCAGAAGATCAGCTTTAGTCCGAGCTGGAAGACCCGCGGGTCGTAAGCCTGGGTGATGATGCCGAAGTTGCCTCCGTTAAGCGAGTTGCCGTAGCCATTGTTCTGGACATCCGCCTTCCACTGCGTGTGATTCCAGGCGTTGAAGCTGTCTGCACGGAATTCAAGGCGAGCACGCTCGGTGAAGGCGAAATTCTTGAATACAGACAGGTTCCAGTTGTCCCGACCGGGGCCGGCGACGGCGTTGTGTCCGAGATCGCCCCAGGTTCCGGAAGCGGGCGTGCCAAAGGCCGAAGGATCAAACCACTGAATCCCTTGCGGCACCCGTTGTTTCAGGTAGGAGATGTTGCCCACGAGGTCAGGGCGGTTGGTGGAATTGGGAATGATGCTGCTTACACTCGTGCCGGCGAGGCGGACATCCAGGGGTGCGCCGGTCTCCGCCGTAACGATGCCCGATACCTGCCAGCCGCCAAAGGCGGCTTTCAGCACACGATTCGGACTGTCGTTGAGAAAGGGAATGTTATACACAAAGTTAACAAACCCGACATGGGTGCGGTTGAAGACCGAGGGGCCGTAATCGTATCTCCAGCCGACGTAAGGATTGGAAACGTTGTTGAGGTCGTATCCATTTCCCCCGTTTCCGGTCGTGGGGTCAATCGCACGGGAGTAGGTGTAGCCGAATTGCAGGCTCAGGTCCCGCGTAAGGTTGCCCCGAAGATCTGCTTGCAAGGAATTGTAGTTGGCGTTGGCTTCGTTAATGGCCAGGCGGATGTTGTGAAAGCCCGGATAGAGAACGGACTGGTTGTACGTGCTGCTGTTCTGGACCAGGGCGGCCAAGTCACTGGCGGGCGGCAGGTCAATCTCCCGCCAGTCATTCTGAAACCGGTTCTGATTTCCGACATACGACAGGGAAAATACGGACCTGGCGCCCAGCGCCCGCTGAACCCCCAGACTGTACTGGTAACTTACCGGCAGATTGTACTGCTTCTGGGAAATGCCCGTGATGCTGGCCACGGGAATGGCCACGGGTTGCTGGGTGCCGGAACTCACGGCGACTTTCGGGTTGGCCAAGAGAACGTTATTGAACGTGACGCTGGCGCTGAAGGGGATGTTGGTACCCCCGTTGTACATGTCATTGCCCTGTATGCGCTCATACATGACACCAAATCCGCCGCGCACCACTGTCTTGCCCTCACCTGTCACATCGTAGGCGAAACCAAGGCGCGGACCGAAGGCGGCCCAGTGATTGTCGACCAGTCCTTTCGGGATGCCGTTCAGGCCATCGACGCCGATGCCGTTGAGGTAAAACTGGTATCCCTGCAGGATCGAATTGGGGCTCGGGCCCAGGTGGGGATTGGCGGGATTAATGGTGCCGTTGGGCAAAAAGACGTTCGGATCCGGCTGATAGAGGTTGGGGTAGAAGTTGGACATGCGGTGATTCGCTTCGTAAGTGTGCGGGACGCCATCCCAACGCAACCCGAGATTCAGCGTGAGCCGGCGGGAAGTCCGCCAGTTGTCCTGCACATACGCAGCGTAGGAGACGTTGTTCCAGTCGCCGTGGTCATGAACGCCGTCTTCGGAATAGGACTGGGCGTAACCCAGTAGGAAATCCGCGAAGTCATTGCCGGTGTAGAAACCGTTGAAACCAAAATTGCCCTGTGTACTGGCAAACAGATCTTGAACTTTCTTGTAAAGCGCCCAACTGAAGCCGAACTTCAACTGGTGGGCACCTTTCGTCCAGGAGAGGTCGTCGCGGATCTGATAGTCGTCCGCCTTATTCACCCAGGGGGTCCAGTTGGCACTGTATTGCGCCCCGGTTGCCTGGCTCAGGTTGATGGTGGGCATGCGGTCGCTGGCGTTCGGACCCGTGAACACGCGGTTGAAGGTAAAGCTCGACGGGGCCGAGAGCGGAGCACCAAACTTCCCTTGCGGGATGATGTTGATGCGATTGCCGTTGTAGTTGAAAGCGATCTCATTGAGCAAGGTCGGGCTGATGGTATGGGTGGCATGGACCACGGCACTGTACGACGGGTTCCCGAAGGTGTTACCGATCGTGGGTACGTTGTCGCCGCTCCACATCGTCGTCCCGAAGGTCTGGCTGATCTGCTCCGATACCCAGTGCCCGAAGATCGAGAACTTGTCGTTGAACGTGTGGTCGACGCGGGCAATCTCTTCCGTCACGTAGGTGGGGGAGTTATTGCCGCCCTGGAACTGGGCGCCATTGGTCGGCGCGGGAAAGATCTTTCCCTCGGTGAGAAGCGACTGCGCATTCGCGTCCAGCAGGCTTGCCGGGATCTGGTTCCCGGTAAAAGGTTGCGCGGTTATGACATTACCGGACGCGTCGCAGGTGCTGAGCGTCTGGCCAGCAGCAGCAAACTGGGCCTGCAAGCTGGCCGCGAGCTGGCTGGCGCAGGGTGTGTGCGGCGTGATGCCCGTCCCTGCGAAATCGCCCTGGTACGTGCTGGTCAACGGTACCTTCTGGTTCAGGGTTTGGCCCTGGATGAGGCGGCGCCATTCCATGTTATAGAAAAAGAAGGTCTTGTGGTCCTGCTTCCAGAAGTCCACGGGACCGCCCGCGTTGAAACCGAAGACGTGGAAACGCAGTTCGGCCACCGGCTGCGGAGCAGGATTGAAATAGTTGCGTGCGTCCAGCGCGTCGTTCCGTCCGAAATACCAGGCCGAGGCATGGAAACTATTGGTTCCCGACTTGAGCACGGTCGTCATGGTGGCTGCCGAAGAAAGCCCGTATTCGGCGCTGTAGTTTGAGGTCATCGTCCGGAACTCGGCGAGAGACTCCAGGGAAGGCATCACACTGAACGTCCCGCCGCCGCCACGGTCCAAGTCCTCGCCCCCGTCCATCAGGTAAATGTTATGGACCGGCCGGTTGCCGTTAAAGCTGACATTGGCATCGCCGCCCACGGGCGTGGGGGTTTGGAAGTCGCCCTGGAGGCTGGCGGCTCCCGGGGTCAGGTTCACCAGCGTATAGATGCTCCGTCCATTGGTGGCAAGCTGGCTGAGCTGCTGGCTGGTGACCACCTGACTGACATCGCCACTGTCGGTTTGCACCGCGACCGCGGCGGTTTCGACGGTGATTTCCTCGTGAGCTGCACCAACTTCCAGCTTGAAGTCCACCCTCACCCGAGCCGCGACCGCCAACACGACGTCCTTCTGCTCCACCACCTTGAACCCCGGGGCCTGGGCCCGGAGGGTGTAGTGTCCAATGGGAAGGCTGGGAGCAACGTACTGCCCTTCACTGTTGCTCGTCAGTTGACGCGTCTGCCCGGTCTGGTTGTTGGTGATGGTAATGGCCACATTCGGAACTGCGGCGCCGGTGGGATCGGTTATCGTTCCCACGATCGTGGCTTCCTGCGCGAACACGTGGGTGGCCAAGGGCCCCAGTAACACGAACAGGGCCAGTAGATGACGCAGCCCCGGGCCTCGCATGGCAACGACCACGCTCCCGGCATCCTTGGGCGAGAGTGATTTCATGGCCATCCTCCTGGACCGTTCCTGGCGCACACCCCGTCTAACAAAACCGTTATGGCGTGGGTTTGTATCTCCACATGCCCTCCCTTGTCAAGCACAAAAATTCGATCTAAATCGAATCTATAACGATTTAGAAATATATGAAATTACGTACTGAGCCTTGCCCGATGGGTTTCCTTTGTGCCACACTGCCGGGATGGCAAAGGGAAAGCGGACGAAGGCCGATGGTCAGCCTAACCGTAAAGCGGAACGCCGGCTCGGCCTGAAAGAACTTGCCGATTACGTTGGCCTGGCTCCGGCTACCGTCTCGCTGGTCATCAACGGTTCCTCGGTGGCCGATACCATCGCCCCCGAAACCAAGGAATTGATTCTTGCGGCCGCCCGCAAATTCGACTACCGTCCTAATTTTTTCGCGCGCTGTTTGCGCACACGGCGCAGTTTCACCATCGGTGTCATGGTGCCGGAGGTGAGCGAAGGGTACAACGCGTCGGTGCTCAGTGGCATTGAAGACCATCTCCTGCAGGAGGGATATCTCTACTTCGTCGCCAGCCACCGATTCCGCCCCGACTTGATCGAGGAGTATGCTCAGCTGTTCCAGCACCGCTCGGTCGACGGGCTGATCGTGGTGTGTACTCCCTGGCACCGCAGCCTCCCCTTCCCGGTGGCGACCATCTCCAGCCATCACTCGGTGAAGGGCGTGACCCGCATCGTGCTCGATCACGACCGCGCCGCGCAGCTGGCACTCGAGCACCTGATGCAACTAGGCCATCGCGCCATCGCCTTTATCAAGGGACAGGCTTTCGTCCCCGACACCGAAGTCCGTTGGAACGCAATCGTGAAGGCCGCCGCGCAGATGGGGCTGGCGATTTCCCCGAAGCGGGTGGCGCAGATCGAGGAGAACTCACCCTCGCCCCACCTCGGTTACAAGGCAACGCAGGAATTCCTGGTGAGGGGAGAACCGTTTACGGCGCTGTTCGCCTTTAACGACATTTGTGCCATGGGGGCCATCCGCGCTTTGCACGAGTACGGCATGCGCGTACCGGAAGACGTTTCGGTCCTTGGCTTTGACGACATCGAAAGTGCCGGTTACCAGACCCATGGCCTGACTACCGTGCAACAACCCTTGCGGGAGATGGGAAAAACCGCGGCGCAGAAAGTGCTCCGCCGCATCGTGAATGGAAAGGAAGATGCCGACGGCGACTCCGCCCAGATCCTGTTTGAACCGAAGCTGGTGATACGGGAAACCACGGCGGCAGCACGGCGACAACCGGGGAAACGGAAGCCACTGGTAGAAGCCGACCCATAACCTCCCGCGGGTCTCGCTGGAACCGTCCTCGCCTCGGACTCCCCCGCGGTTATCCAAGTTCCTCATTCCGCGCGCCTCCCCTGAGGAGTGACGATCTTGACCTGGGCGACTTGTCTGTGTTAGAAGCATCCGGTCTAAAACGATTTAGGAACAATCAAGGCTTTGGGCTTGGTGGCGACGTCTAAATTGGATGTTGGAATCCGGCAAATTGGCTGTTGGAAATCCGGGAACAGGTCGGTCCGCGAAGAACGGAAAGAGCTTTGTCCCCAAGGGTTTCCATTCTGCGATGCCCCCGCGGTGGTAAGGCCTCTTGATTCCAATGGCTCCCGCCCGCAACGGGAATGCCTGGTGAGGAGCAGATTCCAATGAACGAACCCGGTAGCCTTGGGTTGTTGCCTGCGCTTTTGGCCTTTCTGCTCTGGGCGGGATCCGGTTCCCTGGCTCAGTCGCCACCCTCGCCCGTTCCTCCCTATCTCAACCCGGCGCTTCCCATGGACGCCCGGGTCGATGACGTGATCTCGCGCATGACCCTGGAGGAAAAGGCATCGCAATTGGTAAACCAGGCGCGGGCCATTCCCCGGCTCGACATTCCTGCCTACGACTGGTGGAGTGAAGCGTTGCACGGCGTCGCCAATGCTGGCGTTGCCACCGTTTTCCCCGAGCCCATCGGGCTGGGGGCTACCTTTGATGCGCCGTTGATTCACGACATGGCAGTCGTCATCGGCACCGAGGCTCGTGCCAAACACAATCAGGCCGTGCGCGCCGGACGTCGTGACATCATGGAAGGACTCGACTTCTGGTCGCCGAATATCAATATTTTTCGCGACCCCCGCTGGGGACGGGGACAGGAAACCTACGGCGAAGATCCATTCCTGACCGCCCGCATGGCGGTAGCCTTTGTGACCGGCCTGCAGGGGAACGATCCTAAGTACTATCGTGTCATTGCCACGCCCAAGCATTTTGCCGTGCACAGCGGGCCGGAACCGGCGCGACACTCCATGGATGTGATGGTGTCCAAGCACGACATGGAGGACACCTACCTGCCCGCGTTCCGTGCAGCGGTGGTTGAAGGCAAGGCAGCATCGGTGATGTGCGCGTATAACCGGGTTAACGGCGAACCGGCGTGCGCCAACAAATTCCTGCTGGAGGATCAGCTGCGCGGAGCCTGGAAGTTCAGCGGCTACGTGGTGTCCGATTGTGACGCGGTCACGGATATCCTTCATGGGCACCACTTCACCCGGACCATGGCCGAGGCGGCGGCGCTGGCGCTGAAGACCGGGGTAGACAACGAATGCGCGGATTTCTTCCGCAAGGCGGAGGGGAACTCCGACTACGCCAAGTATCTGGATGCCGTCCACCAGGGCATTCTGACCGAGCAGGACCTCGACGTTGCCCTTAAACGCCTGTTCCTGGCGCGTTTTCGCCTCGGGATGTTCGATCCGCCCCAGGTGGTGCCCTACGCCGACACCCCGGAATCCGAAATCGACAGCCCGCCGCATCGAGAACTCGCCTTGAAGACCGCGCGCGAATCCATGGTTCTGCTCAAGAATGACGGGACACTTCCCTTCACGCCTCGAGTCAAGAAAATCGCCGTGGTCGGACCGCTGGCGGAATCCACACGGGTGCTCGCGGGCAACTACAATGGCACGCCCTCCCGGGCGGTGACGGCTCTCGAGGGCATTCGCCAACAATTCTCTGCGGCCGACGTCACCTACGCTCCGGGAACCAATTTTCTGCGGGCGGAAGTGCTCATCCCTCCCTCGGTGCTCTCCACCGCAGCCGGGCAGCCCGGGCTCGAGGGAGAATACTTCTCAGGCAGTAATTTTGAAGGAACTCCCAAGGTCGTGCGCGATCCTTCGATTAACCTGCAACCGCTTCATCCTGAGCCCACTTCCCTGACACCGCCGTCCGGGCTCAGCAATGTCTCAGTGCGCTGGACAGGCTTCCTGACGCCCGACGAGTCGGGCACCTACCGCATTGGTTTGATCGGTTCGATGAACCGACTCTGGCTGGACGACAAACTGATTGCCGATGATTTCCTGTTACATGACCCCGAGCCCACGACCGCCACGCTGCAGTTAGAAAAAGGACACCGATACGCCTTGAAGGTTGAATACGGTCAGGGTGGAACCGGCATCAAGCTGGTCTGGCTGCGGCTTCTTTCCGACCCGGTTGGGCAAGCGCTGTCGATCGCCAGGCAGGCGGATGCGATCGTCGCCGTGGTCGGCATCACCTCTCAACTTGAGGGGGAGGAGATGAAAGTGGACATGCCCGGCTTCGAAGGCGGGGATCGCACCAGCCTGGACTTGCCCGCCGAGGAGGAAAAACTCCTGGAAGCCCTGGGCAGCACCGGCAAGCCGCTCGTGGTGGTGCTCATGAACGGCAGTGCGCTTTCGGTAAGTTGGGCGGCGCAGCACGCCAACGCGATTTTGGAGGCCTGGTATCCCGGCGAAGAAGGCGGAACCACCATTGCCGAGACTCTGTCGGGAGTGAACAATCCCGCCGGCCGCCTGCCCGTGACTTTCTACAAGGGCGTCGATCAGCTGCCCCCCTTTGAAGACTACGCGATGAAGAACCGCACCTACCGCTACTTCGGGGGGCAACCCCTTTACCCGTTTGGGTTCGGGCTCAGCTATTCGAAGTTCGCGTACAGCCACCTCAGACTGTCAACCTCGGAACTGAATGCCGGCGGTTCGCTCGAGGTCGAACTCGACGTCACCAACAGCAGTGAGCGCGAGGGTGACGAGGTGGTGCAGTTGTACCTGGAATTCCCTCCATCACCCGCCGCGCCGCTTCGCGTGTTGCGCGCATTCACCCGGGTTCACTTGGCCGCCGGCGCCACCCAGCAGGTTGCCTTTCCGCTCGGGCCACGCGACCTGAGCCAGGTCAACGAACGGGGGGACCGGATCGTCGCTAGCGGCGTCTACCGCGTCTCGGCGGGCGGAGGGCAGCCCCGGCTAGCTCCCGGCGCCGCAGCAACCTTCTCGATTCGGGGCGATCAGACCTTGCCGGAGTGAGGGCCGAGCCCAGATTGTATGTCGTCTCTAGCCGGTGCGACTCCGCCAGCCCTGAGCCTAAAGCCTGTCCCCGCTTGATGGCGCCTGGCGAGCGACGGGCGATGGCGCGGCGCTCGGCGCCAGGGCCAGATTCAGATATTGCCGCGCGTTCTCGAAGCAGATGTTCCGGACCACATTGCCCACAAGCTTCTCGTCATTCGGCAAGTCGCCATTCTCCACTTCGCGCCCCAGAAGATCGCAGAGAATCCGGCGGAAGTATTCGTGACGCGGAAGGGACATGAACGATCTTGAGTCGGTCACCATGCCCACAAATCGCGATAGCAGACCGGTACCCGAGAGGGCGTTGATCTGCCATTCGATCCCCTCTTTCTGGTCCAGAAACCACCATCCACTCCCGAACTGGATCTTGCCCGCGACGGAACCGTCTTGAAAACTTCCCAGGGCGGTTGCGACGATATAGTTGTCTGCCGGATTCAGGTTGTACACGATGGTCTTAGGCAGGGCATGTTCCTGTTCGAGCCGGTCGAGGTACAGACACAGTGCCCTGGCCTGAGGGCAATCACCGGTGGCATCGTATCCGCTTTCCACCCCCGACTCCCGGACCCGCCGCGTGTTGACCGCGCGAAGCGCGCCCAGATGCAGTTGCTTCGTCCAACCCTTTTCCGCATCCAAACGCCCGAAGAACAACATCAGATAAGAGGCGTAGTCCGCTTGCTCCTCGCGGGTGGGGATTTTGCCCCCGCGAACCTTCCGGAACACGGCGGCGGCACCGGCCTCGCTATAGCGGCCCAGCGGACAGTGAAGCAAACCGTGGTCGGAGAGTCTGGCCCCGTGGGCATGAAAGAAATCGTGGCGTTTCCTCAGGGCGTCCAGAAGATCGGGCAAAGAAGAGATCCCGACATGGCTCGCCTCTTCGAGGCTGCGAATCCAGGCATTGAAGGTCGCCGGATCCTCCACCCATAGCGCCCGATCAGGGCGAAAGGTAGGATACACTCGGAACGCCCCCTGGGATTGGTTGATGGTGCGATGGGAGTGCAGACTGTCGCAAGGATCATCGCTCGTGCACAAGATCCGCACATCAAACTTACGCAGCACCGCGCGGGCCGTAAGAGGCTCCGTACTCAGTTGCGTGGCGGCCTGTTCCCAGACGGAGGCCGCGCTCCGCTCGTCCAACAACGCGTCAATTCCGAAGTATCTTTTCAGCTCGAGATGGGTCCAGTGATACAGCGGGTTGCGCAACGTAGAAGGAACGGTGCGGGCCCAGGCCAGGAACTTCTCGTAGGGCGGAGCCTCTCCCGTACAGTAGCGTTCGCCGACCCCATTCGCGCGCATGGCCCGCCACTTGTAGTGATCCCCTTCGAGCCAGATCTCGAAAAGGTTCTGGAAGCGTCGATCGGCGGCGATATCGCCGGGCGGCAGGTGCGAATGAAAGTCCAGAATGGGTTCTCTGGCAGCGTAGTCGTGGTAGAGCCCTTGCGCGGTCTTCGAGTGCAGCAGGAAGTCGCCGTTGATGAAATTCGAAAAGCCGCTGTGCATTGTTTCGCATCCCCGCCTTAACCTGTCAGACCGGCGGCTCACCACTCGAGGAGTTTCGCGCCGAGCGAGATCATATCACCGTGCGGAAAACCGCCTGCGGCGGGCTCGCCGGATGGGATCTCGGAACTCGATGGGGATGATAAGACTTGCCTTGCCGATCTTGGTTGGAGCCGCGCTTTGCGGAGGGGGACGATCCACGCTCAGCCATGCTGAGAGCGGTAGCGCCGCCTGGTTGCGATACGCGGCGTTGGATGAGCGCATCGCGCAAAATTATGCTTCTCTCCCCGCCACCACGGTAATGCTCGGCGACGGCGAAGTGCTGCGCACGGCTCGGCAGGAACTGATTCAGGGCATCAGGGGAATGCTGGGGCGCACTCTCGATGCCCCTCGCGGCCTGCCAACGGAGAGTGCGATTGTGCTGGGAACCCTGCCCGACCTCGAGAGAGTGAAGCCCGACCTTCCGCCCCCGGAAAATCTCACCGCAGACGGTTACTGGCTGACCCATGCCGAGATCCACGGCTTCGCATGCCTGGTCATCACCGGATTCACGGCCCGAGGTGTGCTATACGGGGTTTTCGCTTGGTTGAGCAAAATTGCCCGGAACCAAAGTGTCGACGGCCTGAATGAGGTGCAGCATCCCTATGCCCCTCTTCGCTGGGTGAACCAGTGGGACAATCTGGACGGCAGCATTGAACGCGGCTACGCCGGTCCTTCCATATTCTTCGACCACGGCAAGGTGCGCGCCGACCTGACGCGTGCCGGCCAATATGCGCGATTGCTGGCTTCGGTCGGAATCAACGGCTGCACCGTCAACAACGTGAATGCCGATCCGCGCATTCTTGCCGCCGATTTCATTCCTCAGTTGGCCCGCATCGCCGACGAGTTCCGCCCCTGGGGCGTTCGGCTATCAGTCTCCGTCGATCTGAGCGCTCCTAAGGCAATCGGCGGGTTGGATACATTCGATCCCCTCGATCCGCGCGTGGCGGATTGGTGGAATCGCAAAGTCGAGGAACTCTATGGCCAGATCCCCGACCTCGGTGGTTTCGTGGTGAAGGCGGATTCGGAAGGGCGTGCCGGTCCGGCCAGGTATGGTCGAACCCCGGCGGACGCGGCGAATGTCATGGCTCGCGCGCTCCGAGCCCACGGCGGCTTCGTATTCTATCGCGCGTTTGTTTACAACCACCATCTGGACTGGCAAAATCTGAAGAATGATCGAGCCAAGGCTGCCTACGACACCTTTCACCCACTGGATGGCAAGTTCGACGATAACGTAATCATCCAGATCAAGTACGGCCCGATCGACTTCCAGGTGCGGGAACCAGTCTCCCCGTTGCTCGGCGGGCTGCGTCGTACAAACGAGGCGATCGAGTTAGAGATCACCCAAGAGTACACCGGCCAGCAGAAACACCTGTGTTTTCTCATCCCCATGTGGAAAGACATGCTGGACTTCGATCTCGATGTCGAGCAACCCAAGAGTCCGGTAAAAGACCTGGTGGCGGGCAAAGTGTTTCACCGCCCGGCAGGTGGATTTGTCGGCGTGGCCAATGTCGGAATGGAGGCAAATTGGCTGGGAAACCCGCTGGCCATGGCAAACCTCTACGGCTTTGGAAGGCTCTCCTGGGATCCCAATCTCAGCCCGGAAGCGATTGTTGACGAATGGACACGCCTCACCTTCGGGAATGATTCCCTGGTGCTGCGGACCATCGATCAGATGCAGCTGGTATCATGGCGCGCATACGAGAGTTACACCGGCCCTCTGGGCGTCGGAAGCCTGACCAACATTCTGGGTAGCCATTATGGGCCCGGACCCGAGTCTTCCGAGAGAAATGGATGGGGACAGTGGCACCGCGCCGACCATGCCGGGATCGGCATGGATCGCACCCTGGCAACCGGCACCGCCTTCATCGGTCAATATGCGCCAGCGGTCGAGAAGCTCTACGAACCGCTCGCCGCCTGCCCCGACGATCTGCTCTTGTTCTTTCATCACGTGTCCTACAGCCACGCGCTGCACCTGGGAAAAACCGTGATTCAGTACATGTACGATGCACATTACCAGGGTGCCGAACAAGCCCAAGAGTATGTGTCGCAATGGCGCTTGCTCAAGGGACACGTGGACGATGAACGCTACCAAGAGATCCTGGTGCGACTGCAATATCAAGCCGGCCATGCGATCGTATGGCGCGATGCCATATGTAACTGGTTGTACCGTCTGTCCGGCATTCCCGACCAACAGGCCCGGGTGGGGCACCATCCTCACCGGATCGAGGCCGAAGATGCCCAACTACAAGGATACGTGGCTTTCGATGTGGTTCCCTGGGAGGGCGCGTCGAACGGCAAAGGCGTCCAGTGTCCCGCGCCCGTGCAGACCTGCGCTGCCATCTTCCGGTTCAGAGAAAAGGCGGGTCGGTATCAGATCGGAGTCCAGTACTTCGACCTCGAGAGTGGGGCGTCAAGGTTTAGCGTCTACGTGAACAACCAACGGGTAGACGAATGGCTGGCCGACGATCACCGGGCCACAAGCAAAGCAGACGGCGACTCCTCGACGCGCAGGTGGATTCCTGGATTGGCATTGCACCCAGGCGACGAAATTGTAATCCGAGGCGTTCCAGACCAAGGCGAACCGGCGCCCTTGGACTATATCGAGTTCCGTCCGGAGTAACTTTCTCCGCCCGTCGAGGAGGACCATGGGTATCAGGCAGCGTATGAACTCCCGGGGCCGCGGAAACGGTTGGCTACCGGTGGCATCGCCAGCCAGCTTTCGGAAGGATGGCAGTTGGACCCAGCTTTTCGGGCGACATATGATTGAGCGGAGTGCGGGTGCGGATAATCAGAGGTAGCGGTGTTCCTGGCCTCCGACGCTGCGAGTCTGGTTGCAGGTCATCTGCCGGTAGTCGACGGTGGTTTCCTCGCGGGCGGCGTGAGTCAATGACGCGGCGAAGCGGGGAAGGCAGGAGGTATTGAAGGCAAGGCAAGAAGTCCCAGCGGCGCATGGCAGATTCCTCGTCAACCTCTGCGCAAGTCCCCGCCGCCGGAGAATCTCCTCCGGCTCCCACCTCGAGGATCGTAGGGCACTTCCGCTGGGTCATCTGCACGTTGCTGCTGATCGGCGTCACCCAGAACTACCTTGACCGGCTGATCATCGGCTTACTGAAGACAACTTTGCAACAGGACCTGGGGTGGAGCGAGATCGACTATGGGAACCTGGTGTTTGCCTTCTCCGCCGCCTATGCCGTGGGCATGGTGATGGTCGGACGTTTCATCGACTGGATCGGCACGCGCCTGGGCTATGCGTTTGCCATGGCAGCTTGGAGTCTCGCCTGCATGTGCCACGGGTTGGCCAGTTCGTTCGGAAGTTTTCTAGTGGCACGCAGCGCCCTGGGCTTCAGTGAAGCCGGGGTTTTTCCGGCCAGCCTGAAGGCCATCGCGGAATGGTTTCCCCAGAAAGAACGGGCCTTGGCGACGGGCATCTTCAATGCCGGAACCAACCTTGGCGCCATTGTCGCCCCCCTGCTCGTGCCCTGGATCACCTTCCACTGGGGCTGGCGCTGGACCTTTCTCTCTCTGGGTTC
>Ga0187768_1000006_pt1 | contig 48609 bp, 44 predicted proteins | sample 0216_QUI02_MP10__3_FD_148678 | JGI IMG/M metagenome (GOLD analysis project Ga0187768, IMG submission 148678) | Tropical peat soil microbial communities from peatlands in Department of Meta, Colombia - 0216_QUI02_MP10_20_MG | ecosystem: Environmental > Terrestrial > Soil > Wetlands > Peat ...
CCCTGATCCGGGCGCGCACGATGCGGAAAAGCCAAACTCGTGGCGCCCGCCACGGCACCCTGAAGGAATGTTCGTCGGTCCATGAAGGGAGAGGATAGTGGCAAACTACGGTTTTCGTCTAGGGTTCCGCTTCAAGGCTGGACACCTGCATACACAGGAATGGCCCCTCGCGCGGAATTCTTATAAACGACGCCGCCCTTCATGACAAATACCACCCGCCGAACGGCGGTGATGTCTTTCAGCGGATCTCCCTCGAGCGCAATGATGTCTGCCTCGAGACCGGGAGCGATCCTGCCAATCTGATCGCCCATGCCGAGCGCATCGGCACCCAGCGCGTTGGCGGAGACCAGCGCCGCCATTGGGTCCACACCACAGTCGTGCACACGGTCGACAAACTCCTCGGCATTGCGTCCGTGTGCGCCTGCGACCGCGTCAGTGCCGAAAACCACTTTCAGGCCCGGAGTTTTGGCTGCGTGTTCCACGATCTCGTGATCCACCGGGAGGATCTTTTCCATTGCTTGAAAGCCCTCCACCGTGTAGCCGGATGTGCCGAGATACCGCTCCTTGTTGAGCAGGTAGTTTTCAATCACGAGCCCGGCTTGGGGATCCAGATATGTGCCTTTCTCCGCCATCAATTTCAAATCGTCATCGGTCGCTAGCGTACCGTGCTCGATTTCAGTGCAGCCGGCCAGAGTGGCAGCTCGCACCGCCTCTTTATACGCGTGCACGAGTGTACGGAGTCCCTGCTTCTTGGCTTCGTCACAGGCCGCGTTCAATTGTTCCCGCGAAAGCGTCATGCCTCCGCCTTGGCGTATGGACTTCGACGCGAAGATCTTGATCAGGTCCGCGCCGGCTGCCTTTTGCTTCCTCACAAACGAGCGAATTTCATCGGGTGTTCCGCTCGCCTCGCCCTGCCCTTCGAGCGGTTCAATGGCAGTAAGAATGCGCGGCCCAGGCAGTATTCCTTTTGCGATTGCATCTCGCAGTGGAACATCGTTAGGCGCACCCACACTTTGTACCGTTGTGAATCCTGCCATCAACGTTACCCATGCATTCGACGCTGCTTGATAGGCCTCTTCTTGGGTTGTGCCCTCGGTGCCGGCATTCCTCCCGTCCTTGCCGAAGATCCAGGTAATGTGCACGTGCGCGTCAATCCAGCCGGGCAAGACCGTGAGATCACGCAGGTCGTAATCCACCGGCCCTTCGGCTCCGGGTTTTATGGCAACAATCTTTGCGCCCTCGGTCACGATGCGAACGTCGTGCAATGTACCCCCCTTGCCATCCAGCACGCGGCTGGCAGCAATGACGATGTGCTGGCTCGATGCCGGCGTCTGTGCAGAAATTCTTGGGGATAAGGCACACACCCCAACGCCGATCGTAATCAGAACGGTTACGGCAACTCTTGAGGGTCGCATCACCCTTTCTCCTTGTCAGTCGGAAGTGCGCAGGTTGTACAACATTCCCATGAACAAAAAGTAGCATCGTCGCAAGAGCAGCTTGGATCTTCTGTCGACGGGTGCGCAAGGCCCTCCGTAAAGGAAGTTGTTTCGTCGTCAAAACACCAGAGGCCTCGAGCACAACCTGCTTAGCGGCGACCTTCATTGATCAATTCTCTTACAGAGAGGTTTCCGAGAGTTGCGCCTTTTCGAACCTCACGAATCTCGCGCGCCAGCTTACGAGGGTTCTCTCGGCAGGTCCAGCCGGAACCAGCTTCGCAATGGGCACGCCACGTCTTGGAATTCGGATCACTTCTCCCTTGGACACTCTCCTGAGCAAGGCATTGAGGTGGGTCTTAGCATCGAAGGCTCCGACTGTTGTCATGTGGCTTCTTCCCATGTTTATCAAATCGTTTGAGCCGCAACCCCTTGGCTTGGGTCCAAAACGGGGATGCCGGGATCGGCGTTTTCCAGAAGTTGAGAACCGGTTGGACGATCTACTGCGGCGCCCGACTTTGCGTACAAGTTCAACTAAGCTCGGGTCGGAGCGCGCGCCGTAGCGGCACGACGAGGGCAAAGATTTTCATGGACGCGTCGCAACATCGGAGGATACGAACTGTCTAAGCACTTCCGCTGAAATCCGCAAATGACAAATTGCTCGCGGTCTCAGGGAACCTTCGCCGTGATCAACAGAATGGCACCCTGGGTTGGCAGCTGAGGCGTCGGACTTGGCAAGGTCCCCCTACGTGCCACCTCTTCTGACACGACCGTTTCAGGTGTTTCCGTGATCGCGGTTGCCGAAATGTTCATTCCTTCCTTGAGGCCCCAAGCGTCCGTCTCCTGGCCGTCGACATTGAATTTCTGCCCCGTGGGAATGTTAAAGGACTGGTTCGTGCCGTCTTCCAAGGTGAGAATGAGGGAATTCGGTGGACTGATGCGCCAGACTTTACCCGTCACCGTCCTTACTGTGGTGATCATTCTCGGTGTGGTGGTCGTGATCGTGGTGCGCTTCAGCTGCATGCCCGGTTTGAGATCGTGAATGGTCAATTCCTTACCGGCGACCGTCACGGTCTTGTCGTCCGAAACATTCGGGAAATGCCGAAGCTCCCCGTCCGGGGTCTTGACGATGAGATCGTGGCCAGAAACATACGCCACCTCTGCGGTCTCGACCTTGACGGTTTGCGAAGCTAGGCCCTCCTCCACCTTAGTCTCGGTTTTCACCTGTGCGTTCGCGGTTAACGCCAAGGTGATCGAAAGAAAGCCTGCCCGGGGAAGGCCACCTTGGATGCGTTGCCAGGCTTTGCTTGAAATCATGTTTGGTTCTCCTCATCAACCGGCGGGAATTATAAGCGACAAACCGCTCTTCGATGAGTACCCATGCCGAGGAAGTCCTGGCAGGCGTTGGCGCGACGGCTGCGAGTTGAGGTCGAAGGCCCGACCAAGAAGAGCGGTCCACAATACTGCTCTTTTCTTTCCTGCCGGGATAACGAGCAGCTGCCATCCTACCCTTCGGAATTTTGGTATCTGCTTCGCACTTTGGCTCCTCCTGCTTCTTTAAGAAGGCCTGCGCCTAAAATTCGACTCGCAAGGCGAGCTGACCGGTACGGTTTCCCGCATTCTCGGAGGTCTGGCCGCTGGTGATTTTGCCGAATGTATTCGGTGAGGAGACGTCCGTTGACGGGGGCGCGTAGTTGACATGGTTGGGCAAGTTGGTGAAGGTGCTTTCGAAACGGAGATGGACTTTTTCTCCGATGGCAAACGACTTGGCGAGGCCGGCGGCGATGGCGACCGTGCCCGGTCCGAGCAGGCTTCCCACCCGGCAGTTGCCGACCGGGCCGGCAGGAATCGGGTTGTAGGCGTTCAGATTGAAGTAATCGCTGGGGGTGGGATTGGCGAGATTGCCGTCGGCGACGCAGTCGGGACGCTGGAAGGCGCCCCGGTAAACGAGGTTTAGGTGGCCGGGATCGTAGCTGGGGCTGGTGATCGGGGTGAGATAGGGGCCGGTCTGCCAAAGGCTGACGGTGCTGAGCGACCATCCGCCCAGAATGCCTTGCGGAACCGGGCTCATGTGATTCAAGAAGCGGCGACCGCTGCCGACCGGGAGATCGTAGATGGCGGAAATGAGCACGCGGTTACGGCGGACGGCGGCGATGTCTCCGCGATTGGCAGCGAGATTCCAGCGGTTGGCCACCGGCGTGCCGTAGATGACTTCGGGCGAGAAGGCGGTGGGAGCATCGCCACCGACGTTGCCGAGACTCTTCGCCCAGACATGGCTGGCTTGTAGTGTGAGGCCTCCCCGGGTGCGGTGGTTGAGCTCGGTTTGCAAGCCTTCATAGTTGACCGAAGCCTGATTCTCGGAGGAGAGAATGCGTCCCCAGTTGGGATACGGGCGCGGGTTAGGGTTCGGCGAGAGCGGGCTGGGCCCGACCTGGTTGAGATCGACGGTCTGGCTCATGCGATAGGAGTTCGTACCGACATAGCTCACACGCAGCGTGGTGTCTTCGAAGAGCTGGCGCTCGACGGTGAGGTTCCACTGAGCGGACTGCGGATCGCGGTAGCGGATGGGCGTGTTCTGGTAGAAGTCGCCGGTACCAGCGATGGTGAGCGGATTGTCGGGAGTGCGGACGCTGGGGAATTGGTAGGCGGGTTGGCCGTTCAGCACGGAGTTGGCGGTGGTGCGCACGACGGCGACGCTGATGTTGGTGGTATTGAACGACAGCTGACCAAGGTTCGTCATGGTGAAGATGCCGAAGCCGCCACGGATGACGGTTTTCTCGTCACCGAAAGGACGATAGGCGAATCCAATGCGAGGCTGGAAGTTTTTCTTGTAGAAGGCGCGGACGCCAGGGCCGAGGCCCTGGGAACTGGCCGACTCGACGGGGCCGCAGGGGAGCGCGGGATTGGCGACGCCGTAGGGATTGTAGGGGCCGGCGCACGCGTTGATGGCTTCGAGGAAGCCTTGGACCGGGAGATTGTGGTCAGGCACGATCGCGCCGCCGTTGCGGACGTCGAAAGCGGTCAGGTTGTTGAGCGGGCTGACAAATGGCGGAAGAGCTTGCCAGCGGAGGCCGTAGCTGAAGGTGAGGCGTGGGTGAAGGCGCCACTCGTCCTGGGCGTAGAGGCCGGTTTGGACGGTGTGGGCCAGGACGTCGGGGCCGGATTGGGCGACGTAGCTTTTTGCCGGCAGGCCGAGGAGGAAATCGGCGAAGGCGGACTCGCAGAGATAGGGCGCGGGGGCGGAGGGACTGCCGCACGCCGGATCGCCGGTGAAAGCGCCGGAGGTGAAGGTGAAGGCGCCGAAGTCGTCGGAGCCGCCGAAGCTTTCGATGTCGGCGTAGGCCACGCGGCGTACGTCGATGCCGAACTTCAGGCTGTGCTTGCCGCGAGCCCAGGTGAGATTGTCGGTGACTTGGATGGTCTGGGATTTGGTGACGCCGGCTTTGTCGCGGCCCATGGGCGTGAGTCCGGTGCCATCATTGAAATTGAAGGTGGGGAAGGCGGCGGTCGTGGGGTGGTCACTGAGATCGAGGCCTACCAAACCAAGTTGCTGCACGGCGGTCGCGCCCGGAATGGGGAAGTTCACGCCGATGCGAAAGAGGGCGAGGCCGAGGCGGGCTTCATTCACGAGCGCGTTGGTGATGGCGTAGTTGTGAGAAAAGATCAGGTTGTAATCGGTCTCATGGTCGAGGTCGCTGGGGAGAAGCGGATTGGGAACGGTGGTGGAGATGCTTTTTGAACTCCAGCGGCCGTAAAGGGATTGCTTGGCGGTAAGCGTGTGATCGATGCGGATGTCGTAGCCGTCGGTGTTGCTGGGCGTCGGAGCCTGCTGCAGGTAATTCGAGCCAGCGATGCCGGAGTTGGGAAGCTGGGTCAGGTAGAGGTTGAGCAGCGAGGAGGCGACGGCGTTGATGCGAGTTGCGGGGATGGTGTTGTTCTGGAACGGTTGGCCGGTGAGTGGGTCGACGATCCGGCCGAAGGGGCCGGCGAGTTCGTTGAGGTTTCCCGAGCGCATGGCGACGTCAGGGACGTTGAGGAAGAGCGGCGTGATCAGCCGGCGCCGGTTTCCCTCATAGTCGAAGAAGAAGAAAGTGCGGGGCGCGTTGCGCTTGAGCCCAGGGAGCAAGACCGGTCCCCCGAGGCTTCCGCCGAAGGTGTTGAAGGTTTTGTGCGGCTTGGCGGGAAAACCGAAGGTGGTGGCGTCCAGCATGCTGTTTTGGAGGTACTCGAACAGGCTGCCGTGGAAGTGATCGGTGCCGCTCTTGGTGGCGATGGTGATGTCGCCGAGTTGCGCAAATTCCGCGTTGTTGTTGAACTGCGAGACCTTGAATTCGCTGATCAGCTCGGAGGACGGCGTCATGTTGGCCAGTGCGCCGTTCTGGCGGATGTTGACGGTGGAGGCACCGTCAACCGAGTACTGCACTTGCGAGGGTAGTCCCCCCCCGATGGAGACGTTGCCATTGGCATCCTGCTGTGTGCCCGGGACGGTGTCAAGCATAGCCATGGAACTGGTGGTGGCGCCGCGGTAATTCACTGGGAGCTGGGAGGCCTGCAGAAAATCCTTGGTGTCGGCCAGCGTGGCACTCTCGGTATTGATCATGGGGGCGGTGTCGCCAACTTCGACGGTCTCGGAGGCAGTTTGAACTTGCAGGCTGATGTCGGCGCGGAGGGTCTGGCGAGCGTCGAGCTGCAAGGATTGCAGCTTGAACACCGCAAAACCTTCAGCCTGCGCGCTGATCTGGTAGCGACCAGATTTCACATTCATGAACTGGAAACTGCCGTCCGGGTCAGAGACGGCTTCGCGAGAGGACCGGTCTTCGAGACTGATGAGTGTGATCTTCGCACCGGGGACGACAAGGCCGCCCGGATCTTTCACTACCCCCAGAACGGAACCGAAGGTCGATTGGGCCTGCGCGGCAGACAAGGAAACCAGAAGCCATACCATGAGCGGAAAGAGTTTCGACACACATCCCCCTTCAGAGACTGCAGACACACGTCCGCAGAAAGCTGCGCGGCGGCAGCGGGTCAGTTGTGACTTGCAAAGGAACTGCGTGCGCAGGTTCCTTACGGAATACGTTCTGGAACGCGCTTGGAGTTGGGCATACGCGGAACATAGCGTGGCCCGCATAAAAAAGCCGTAAAACTTGCCTATGAAATTTGTGAATGAGTGACAGGAATTTCTTGGATGGATCGGTCGCCAGGCTGGAAGTTAGCCTGACGTTAACCCAAAGGTCTTGCGGGTCAATTCGATCGCCGCAATTGTCTTTCCCACCCTCGTTGCCGCTACTCCAGCGACCTGCTCCCCCAATGACACGTCAGGTTCCTAACAGCAGACGTTCCAACACAGGGCCAAGCGCAAGCGCAGGCAGATAGCTCAGTGCCGCCATCGTGATCAAACATGCGGTCAGCAGAACTCCGAAGGAAAAGGAATGGGTCGGCAGAGTTCCCGAGGAGAAGGGAGTATTTCTCTGGCGTGCGAACAACGAAGCGAACGCCAGCGCGGGAACCGCCAGCGCGAACCTGCCCATCATCATCGCGAGCGCCGTGGTGAGGTTATAAAAAGGAGTATTGGCACTCAACCCGGCAAAGGCCTGGCCATTGTTGGCAAAGCAAGAAGTATAGGCAAAGAGAATCTCGGTGAAACCGTGCGGGCCACTGTTCGTCGTCAGACCAGACAAGCCCGCCTTCGTGCTAACCGCGATGGCGGTAAGTGGCAGTACGAGCAAGGGAGCGGCGAGCGTATACAACATGATCATTTTGTTTTCCGTTGGCCCGATCTTCTTGCCCAGGTACTCGGGGGTGCGACCGACCATGAGTCCCGCCAAAAACACCGCAATCGCGGCGGCCATGATCATGCTATAGAGACCGCTGCCGAGGCCGCCGAAAACAAGCTCGCCGAGTAACATGTTCACCAGCAGCACCATGCCTCCAAGCGAGGTGTAGCTGTCGTGCATAGAGTTGAACGAGCCGGTCGCAGTGTCTGAGGTGACGAGCGCAGTGAGTACTGAGGCGCCGATACCGAACCGAACTTCCTTCCCCTCCATGTTCCCACCCGATTGGGTTGGCCGGTTGCCGAGGTCAACACCAACGAAATGGGGATTGCCACGTTGCTCAAAGCGATGGACAAAAGCCAACCCGACGGTGAAGAGAAAAAGCATCACGCAGTACAACAGCCATCCCTGCCGGGGCTGTTTCACCATTCTGCCGAAAGTGTTGGTCAAGGCTGCAGGCACCAGCACGATCGCCAGCATCTCAACCAAGTTGCTAAGCGGTGTTGGGTTCTCATAGGGATGGGCCCCGTTGGCATTGAAGAAGCCTCCACCATTGGTGCCGAGATTCTTAATAATTTCGAGTGCCGCGACCGGGCCTTGGGGAATGACCTGCTTTCTGCCCTCGGCCGGGGTGGCTACCACATAGTTGCGGAAGTTCATGGGAACGCCCTGCGACACCAGCAGCATGGCGCCGAGCAAGGCTCCAGGCAACAGGATCCAGAGCAGGGCTCGAACCAGATCAACCCAGAAGCTACCGAGCGTGTCCGACGATTGCCGGGCGAGACCGCGGATGAATGCAATTCCGACCGCCAGCCCCGTGGCGCCAGCCAGGAAGTTCTGCACGCCAAGTCCCACGATTTGACTGAAGTAACTCATCGTGTTTTCGCCCGCATAGGCCTGCCAGGTAGTCGTGGTCGAGAAACTCAGGGCGGTGTTTAGTGCCAAGTCGGGAGTCAGCGGAGTGGTGTGGTACTGCACGTAAAACCAAGGAAGAAAATGCTGCAGCCTGAGAATCCCGTACAACAGCAGCGTGCCAACCAAGCCGAAAAGCACGAAGCACGTTCCATATTGTGCGAACGTCATCTCCTCGGTGGGATCAACGGCTGAGATGCGATAGAGCAGTCTTTCAACCGGAAGGCAGAGACGATCGAGGGCGGTAGGTTGACGCGTAAAAACCCGTTCCAAGTAGCCGCCCAAAGGCTTCCATAAAATCGTGACGATGACGACGAATAAGAGGTACTGAAGTGTACTGTGCAGATCCATGGAACTAATCTGATCTAGGGAGTATTCTCCACTAACCTACTGCGCCTCAAGGGGCAATTTCCGCAGCACTCCTGCAACTGAAATCACTCTCAACTCGCCAAGGTTGAACCACTTGCAGGTCATCTGGCGAACGATTTCGAGCGTCGGACCACGCCCAGGTTCATTCGACAAGCAAACCATCCTCTGTGAATAGCAAATCCCTCGAGCTTTGTACATGCACCGACTCAGATCTTTATTAACAATTTATGAACTCCTTATTCGGCACTTATCAGCTTTGGTATGCAATGAATGCGCGGACGATCGGGTGTGGATGGCCGGCTTGCTGGAGGGTGCCATGGTTATTGTGTTGATGACATTGCTATGCTGCGCCGGCGTAGCGTTTTACGTGCGATTCCTAGTTGCACTATGCAAGGAGTACCGGCTTGGCGGGATCTGGTACTTGGTGCGTCTGCAGCCCGGGGGGAACCAAATCAAGATGGTTTCAATGCCAAGGGCGGAACCATCCCTTCCTCGGGCAGCGTGATCACCCGCATTCTCCATCCATTTGCCAGTGGTCGAACCGTAAGCTCGCTTTGCCTATAGGCGCCCTACATGCTTTTGCCTAGATTTCAGCCCCGGTTGGCATATCGGAGACCCGCCAGCATGCCGCGCATATAAGCGAAACTGGCAATAACGCCTGGCATGGGATCGTCGGGGTGAACCTCATACTCCAAATCGACGAAGCCGGTGTACTTTGTCGCACTCAGGGCTTCAAATATGTTCCTCACCGGCATGCTGCCCTCTCCAACCGCAACCTGGCTCTCCTTGGCCCCGAAATTCGTCAAGTCTTTCATATGCAGGTTGAACAGCCGGGGACCGCATTGGTGAATCGCCTCCACCACATCCGTCCCAGCGCGAACTGTATGCCCCACATCGATGCAACACCCAATCCGCTGATCCATGCCCTTTACTACCTGTAATACGTCGAGCGGAGAACGCCACCATTTATCCTCGGGCCCATGATTGTGGATCGCGAAACGAATGTCGTAATCCCGCACAAACTTCTGAATTCGTGGCAGAGTTTCCGGTGTGGGATCGCCAGCGACAATGACGGCGATACCGGCTCGCTTGCAATATTCGAACTTAGGCCGTATGTCGGCATCTTCATCTTTCGTGAAATAAATGGCTCCGGCAGCATGAAGCGTGATGCCCGCAGCGGTGTACTCCTCGAGCGCAGCCGCTTCCTCCTGGGGATCCATCGGCAGGTGATCTCTCGCGTCCTTCACATTCAGGGAGAACACCCTGAGCTGCTTCATGAAGCCGATCAGCTGCGTTCGGCTAAAGTTGCGGAACGTATAGCTGGCCAGACCCAACCGAATCGGCAACTCTGCCTCCGCGGGTAACCTTTCCGGAGCCAGTGCCCAGGCGTCACGGGAAGCAGCGAACGCTGCCGCCGCGAGCGCACTGGAGCGAACGAAGTCGCGACGAGAGAAGGTAGCCCTCATAAGCGGCCAAACACTCAAGTCTCCCCCACTATAGATCGGACGCCCAGCCCAGTTGGCGGAATTTGACGGAAAGATGGACTTCTGCGTGCGCTGCGCTAAATGATCAGACGAGGCTGAGGAGGCTTGGCTGGAACTGCCTCCACGACAGCAATCCCAGGACCTGCCGAGCCAGCGCTGTTGCTACTTAGAGTTCTGATGAAGCGATATCCCCGTGTGGTCGGTGTCTGGGATTAGTCCCCCCGGGCCTAGCCCAGTTTCTTCGTGGCATTGTAGAGCCCCAGTTCGACACGAATGTGTCCGGCCAGATGTGTTTTCTAATTCTCTCGGGTAACCAACTCAGGGGACGCTCTTGCGCCGCATCATTTTATTAGTGTGGCTCAAGTCCCCGGACCGGAGGCGAGGCGAGGGTCTCGTTCCCATGAGCAATCCAGGGTTAGCTTTTCTTCCAGAGCGTTGTGGATCTCCGGGCTGGGTGTTTCCGATCAGGAGCAGCAAGTTCTAAGAACAACCCACCACCGGCTTTCAAGGCAAGTCTGCCCGGAAGCCGGCGGTGGTGTTCATGAGCGGCTTACTGTTCAACGTAAAGGTTTCCGCCCCTTTCTGGGCGGTTCTATTCTTTGAGAGGCCGGAACTGCTGCCGCAGCATCTGCCGCACCACGCGGTGTCCCAGCAGGAAACCCTGTTCCAACGAGTGGCGGTAGTGGAAGCCGGCGTAAATACGCGCGCCGAAGACTTCCTTCTCCAGCTCGCGGGCACTCTGGAAGTGGTGGGTGGTGTTGGTGACAGCACTGGAGACGGTGAAGGAGAACTTGCGATCCTCGAAGAAGTCCTGCAAGGTTGCCGCGATGGCTCCGCTGACACAGCCGTGGTTCGCGGGGAATTCGGGGTGGTTGGGCGTGACCCCCAAGGGCAGCCAGGATGGGTCCTGGATCGTATCCGGATTGCCATCGAGGTCAGCGTTCTGGACGGCGGTAACAGGACGCCAGAAGCTGAAAGTGTACTTGGCGTTCATGCAACCGATGAAGGAGTCGGCATAGGCGGTAAACAACATGGCGAACAGGCGCGCGCTTTCCGAAATGTCCAGCTTTTGTTCAATGGCCAGACCACGGAAGGCACGGGCGTACTGCTGGCCAGCATGATCGGTCCAGAAGAGTCCGATCTCGGTCTGCTGCGGGGTGCGGACAGGGCTGTTGACTGCACCCAGCGTCTTGGTTTCGTTGAAGTTGCGGGCCCACCGCTCGCTGCCCAGGTCGGGAGGTCCTGACTTGGGTAGGAACTGGGCGGGACTTGTCATGGTAAAGGGGCGCATCTGGCCGACCCAAGGTGTGAGCGGTGCGAGAAAGGCTGGGGGCGTGGGTATCCATACGCCCGGCGTCGGGACGGAGGGATAGGCGTAAGGAACGTTGGCCCCCCGGCCATCATTGGCACGAAGGGCGATCAGGGTGAGTGCGGAGACTTCTCCGATCCGAATGCCGTCCGCCTTCGACTCGCCGTCAGGAATGGCAGCCAGGGACTCGGCATACTGGGCATCAAGGGCCGCCTGCTGGTCAGGAAAGTAGTGGACAAGAATCCGGTGGGCCGCCGCGACCACGGCCGCCTCCCGGGAGGCATGGTGGGGTGCCTTGAGCGAATAGACATAAGGCTGGTAGTGCGGAGAAATGGCGTTGACGGCGTTGTAAATCGCCAGGTGGACGAAGGCGAGGTAAAAGCTCGATCCCCCCTGAGTAATCGCGCCAGGCGCAGTCTTGGTGATATTCGAGGCCGTGGCGCCGTTCGTGATGATGGTTGTAGCCGCAATGGCGTCCCAGTCGACCACCGGGTTTTGTGCCGCGGCACTGCTCTCGAGAGCTCCTGTCAGGCCAATGACGAGCAGAGCACGAGCGAAGCCGGCTAGCTGCATGTGAAATCTCCTCATTGCAGGACTTGAGGGACCGCGGGAACGAGAACCGACCTCGGGGAGAAGAGAAGACGCTGTCTCTCTGGTTCCAGCTTCCTCTGTTGGAACAAGCGGGAAAGCGTAGGAAAAGGTGTCACGCCTGCCAAGATTTCGCCGGAAAAATAGAATCGCCGAGGTTCTGCTCGTGATGGCATCCATCCCACCACGTCAAACAAGTTGCCGGTCAGTGAGTAACGCGGCACCGTCTACTTGTAGAGTTCGCAGCTGGCCAGGGCAGCCCCTTTGCCGTTAGAGCCTCCTGCAATCAGCACCGATCCGTCGCTCAGAAGAGTGGCTGTGTGCCCGACACGCTGGGTTTCCAGGCTTCCGGCGGCGAGCGACGCTTTCGAGTCCGGGGCATAGAGTTCAGCCGACGACAGAAGTTGCTGCTCGGGAGCGTCGTCACCGGAAAACCGCTGCATTCCGCCAGCAACCAGCACTTCACCACTTGGAAGTAGTGTCGCGGTGTGGGCTTGCCGGGCTTCTAGAAGCTGGCCCGCGCTCAAGAAGGTTCCTGAGGGTGGATCGTAGAACTCCGCCTGAAGAGTGGAGAACAAACCGCTGCGGCCCCCCAGAACCAGCACCTGGCCATTCCTGAGCACAGTAGCGCTGTGCGAGGCGCGGGCAACGGCCATAGATCTGGTCATCCTAAAGGTATTGTTGACTGGATCGAAGACTTCGGCAGAGGACCGCGAGCCCGAGCCCGAGGAACCTATCCCTCCCGCCAGCAGGACCCTCCCGTCGGGCAAGGGACTTGCGGTGTGACCGGCACGCGGAAAATTCATATCTGGGATGGGAGTAAAAGTGTTGCTGGCAGGATCGAACAATTCAGCGCTCGCCAGAGAGGACTGGTTGTCGAAACCACCCGCGATCAGGACTTTTCCGTTGGGCAACAAGGTGGAGGTGAAACCCGAGCGGGGGCGGTTCATGTCGGAGATGCGGCTGAAAGTACCGCTCGCCGGGTCAAAAGCTTCGGCTGTCTTCAGAACAGTTGTGGAATTCTCTCCTCCCGCGATCAGCACTCTTCCGTCCTGCAAGAGAACGGCGCGGTGAGCCTCGCGAGCCTGCGTCATGTTGCTTCGTGCAGGGCTGAAGCTGGCGGTGGAAGGATCATATAACTCGGCACTGGCTAAGTCGCCCGAGGCACCCATTCCTCCAGCAAGGAGCACCTTCCCATCGCCCAGCAGCGTAGCGGTGTGGGAAGAGCGAGCGGCGCTCATGCTGGCCGTTGGTAGGAAGTTCCCAGTGCCGGACAGGGGGAGGATGGAAAATGTGGCGAACGGGGGCCTTTGGTCGGGGGGGAAGTCTCCCATGGGGTCTGCAGTTTCCACAAAGACGTAGGCGCTGCCGGGGTTACCCAGCAGTGCTGCGGGGATCACCGCTCTAAGCTGGGTTGTGCTGACGAAGGTCGTGGCCAGAGGTACATTCCCACCGCTTCCCTTCACCGACCAGATCGCCGTGCTCTTCAGGGGACCGTTCGAGAAACCAACTCCCGAAATTGACAATTGGATGTCCGGACTTCCGGCTGGAGCGCTCTTGGGTGCAATCGCAAATGCTGAAGTCGGTGTCGTCGGACTCGATCCCAGGGTCGAACTGCATCCGGCAAGTGCGAGCGACGCAAGCAGGAACAGCAGGGACGCTGCCTTCGTGGTCTTCATATCCTCCTCCTCAATGCTGCGTTCTCCTGGCTGAGCCAGGTGGGGTCACCGGAAACGGGAGCGACTTCGGGGAGAAGGAACGCTGTCTCTCGGGTTCCAGCCTCTACCTGAACCAGCGGGAAAACTAGGCAAAAGGTGTCATTCCGGAGTGGGGCTGTGATAGGCTGACGCACCGATAGTGCGCGTGCCCGAGGTCGGGATGGACCCAGTTTCAGCCCACGAAGTAACCCAGCTGCTACAAGCTTGGGGAGCCGGGGATGAAGAAGCCCTGAAACGACTGATGGAGCTGGTGTACGCGGAACTCCACCGGCTGGCTGCCCATTACATGGCGGCGGAGCCGTCGGGGCACGTCCTGCAAACCACGGCGCTGGTCAACGAGGTTTACGTCCGTCTGGTGGACGTGAAGCACGTGGGCTGGCAGGACCGGGCGCACTTTTTCGCACTCTGCGCGCAACTGATGCGTCGCATCCTGATCGACTTCGCGCGCTCCCGCAACTACCAGAAACGGGGTGGACGCTTTGTGCACGTCGAGTTGCACGAAGCGGCTACGCTCTCCCTGGAGACGGGGCCGGAGATTCTTGCCGTCGACGAGGCGCTGAAGCGACTCGAAGCCGTCGACCCGCGAAAAAGCAAGGTGGTGGAATTGCGCTTTTTCGGTGGGCTCACCGTGGAAGAGACGGCGCAAGTGCTCCAGGTGTCCGTGGAAACGGTCATGCGCGACTGGCGACTATCGAAAGCGTGGTTACTGCGTGAACTGAGCGTCGGGGCGGGCGATGGAAGCTGAGCGCTGGCAACGCATCGAGAAGTTGTATCACTCGTCGCTGGAGCTTCCTCCGGAGCACCGCGCGGAATTCTTGTCCGGAGCTTGTTCCGGCGATGAAGGTCTGCGGCGGGAGGTGGAGTCGCTGCTCCGGCACGGCGAACGGGCGGGAAGCTTCCTGGAGTCTCCAGCAGTTGCCGTGCTCGCACAGGAATTGGCGAAAGCGCCGGCCGCGGAACAGCCCCTGGCGGAAGGCCGCACCCTCTCCCACTACCGGATCCGCGCTCCCGTAGGACGGGGAGGCATGGGAATCGTCTACAAGGCCGAAGATCTGAAGCTTCGGCGCCTGGTGGCTCTCAAGCTCCTGCCCGAAACCTTCTCCCGCAATCCGCAAGCCCTGCGCCGGTTTGAGCGCGAGGCCCAGGCTGCGTCCGCCCTCAATCACCCCAATATTTGTACCGTCTATGAAATCGACGAGGCAGAAGGATTGCACTTCATCGCCATCGAGTTTCTGGACGGGGAGACGCTGAGGGACCGGATTACGCGCGGACGGCTTTCCCCGGCGGAGGTCGTTCCCATCGTCACCCAGATCTGCCGCGCCCTGGAGGCGGCGCACGCAGCCGGAATCATTCATCGGGACATTAAGCCCGCGAACATTTTTCTGACCCGCAGCGGCGTGGTCAAGGTGCTGGATTTCGGCGTGGCGAAACGAATGGGCCTGGAATTGGAGGCGCGCGCCGGGGAAATACTCGGGGAAGAAACCACGGTGGATCGCGCGTTGACCACGACCGGCGCGATGGTGGGCACGGTGGCCTACATGTCGCCGGAACAGACCCGGGGCGAGACGGTTGACTCGCGGACCGACCTGTTCTCGCTGGGCACCGTGCTCTACGAGATGGTGACCGCAACCAGGCCGTTTTCGGGGAGTTCGGTGCGCGAGGTCTTTCGGGCCATTCAAAGCGTCACGCCCGCCCCGCTGGACCAAGTTGCGCCAGACACCCCCCGGGCTCTCAGCAGGATTGTGACCCGAGCCCTGGAGAAAGAGCGCAGGGTTCGCTACCAGAAAGCGGAGGAGCTGCGCCTCGATCTCGAGGCCGTGACAAGCAAGCTGGGGCAGCGAACTGTGCCGCGATGGATGATGGCAGCCCTGACGATTGTGTTTCTCGCCGGAATCGGCTTCGGCGTCTGGAAATGGAAGCGCGGAATCCCCGGCGCCTCACTGATTCGATCCCTGGCAGTGCTGCCTCTCGAGAACATGACGGGCGATCCGGCGCAGGAGTATTTTGCGGATGGAATGACCAACGCTTTGATTACCAACCTCACGAAGGTCGGCTCCTTGCGAGTGATTTCCCGAGGCTCGGCGATGACCTACAAAGGGTCCAAGAAACCCGTCGGTGAGATTGCGCGGGACCTGAAGGTTGACGCGGTGGTGGAAGGGATGGTGCAGCGGTCCGGAAATCGAGTGCGTATCAGCGCCGAGCTGGTCGAGGCACAGAAGGGAGCCAATCTCTGGGCCCAGGATTACGACCGCGACTTGCAGGATATTCTGCGACTCCAAAGCGAGGTAGCCTGGGACATCGTGAAGCAGGTCCAGGCGCAGCTGACACCGGCTCAAAAGCAACGGGTGACCAGCTTCAGCCATTGTGCGCCCAACGCCTACGACCTCTTCCAACAGGGGTTGAACTATTGGTTCAAAGCTGACCCCGAAAACAACGAAATCAGCAAGCAATACTTTGACCAGGCAGTTGCGGCGGATCCGGATTGTGCAGAAGCGTATTTTGGCGTCGGGGCCTACTATGCGATTGCGGCTGACCAGGGGATTATGCCGCCGGGGATAGCCTGGCCGGCAGATCGCAAGGCGACCCAACGAGCTGTCGAACTGGACCCCAATCATGGGCCCGCTTACATGGGGCTGGCAGCCATTAACTTGTTTTATGACTGGAACTGGCCGGAGGCGGAAAAGAAGTTCAAAAAGGCCATCGAACTGAATCCCGGATACTCGGACAATCACAATGAGTATGGTGTCTTCCTGCGTACCATGGGCCGATTTGATGAGGCAATTACCGCCGTCAGACGGGCACAGGACCTTGACCCACTCCAAGTCAGCTTCGTTACCTCACTAGGCTGGACTTACTATTTTGCCCGGCATTGGGAAGATGCTTTGGCTCAGTTCCGGGAGGCCCTCAAGCGAGATCCCCAGTATCTTTCTGCTTACGAAGGAATGGCCAAGTGCTACCTGCAAAAGGGCATGGAAAAGGAGGCCGTTGAGGAACTGGCGGCCGAACTACGCGCGGCCGGGGCCGAGGAAGACGTGGCTGTACTGGAGCGTGCCTACCGTGCCAGCGGACCGGAAGCAGCCCTGAAGGCGCTCTATACCGCCCGGCTGGGGGAGTATCAGGCGGCGGCGCAGACGACGTATGTGTCCCCCATGATATTCGCGAATCTTAATGCCCTGCTCAATGTAAAAGACGAGGCGTTTCGCTGGCTGGAGAAGGCCTACCAGGAGCACGCCAGCAAGATTACCGACCTGAAGATCGATCCCGACTTCGACAATCTGAGGGACGATTCCCGGTTTGCCAGCCTGGTAAATCGCATTGGGCTGCCTTAACAGGTCCCGGCGGGCGGCAAAAGTGGCACCAAGGTCCAAACCCGTCGCTGGCGGACGCGACCCAGCCTGATGCGGGAGGCTCTCCGGTTAATGCGCGCACTGCATCTGGGGCGGCTGGTTAACCTGTGGTTGCCAAGCGTCGGCTGAAGGCAAGACCTGCATGGGCAGCTGTGGACGTGCCCAAGGCGTGCGAAAACTCCAACTGATTCCGACTGACGCACCCACCTTCAAGGCGTGGCCGTTGGTTCCCCAGGGCATGGTCAGCACAGACCCGAAGACGTCCAGCGTGCGCGTGAGGCTATAGCTGACCCCGCCGCCGATGGTGAAGAAATCGACCTTCGAAATGCGGTCATGCTGCCTCCAGAGGGGATTGTCTGCGGTGCGAACCGGATAGTCATTGGGAATGTCCAGCCCCTCGGTCATGACCTGGGAGAGCGCCACGGCGCGTACCGCCACGCGGGGACCGAGAAAATGGCCGAGCTCGCCATTAAAGCGATTCCGGTTGGGGCGAATGCCCATGAATTCCTGCGCAATCGAGTAGGAATACTGGATCTGGAAATAGGTATTGGGCAGGCGAGTCTCGAAACGATGGCCCACGCTAAAGCCCATGCGCACTTCCCAGGCATCACCGCCGACGGCGGAATGGGCAAAGTGCTGGTAGTTCACCATGGGGAAGGTAGCGAGCACAAAAGGGGAAACCATCAACGGGCGGGAGAAGACGTTGTAGCGCAGGCCGATTCCCAAGTCCTGCAGGCTGCCGTGAAAATTCCCGTTGTCGATCGGCAGCAGATGCGGAGTCGTGCCATTGTAGAGGCCCATGCCCACCGGGAACGCCAGCGTGGCGGCAAACCTGTCGGTAATCCCGACGTCCACGCTATTAACTAGGCCAAGAAGAGTAACGTGCCCGGCGTCCACTCGCGAACCATCCCCTAAGGTGTGCTTGGTGGTGTAGAGGTCCTGGAAGACCATGGCATACTCGCCTTCCCCCCGGGGCGGAGTCCAGGCCTGTCCGAAAGCCGGCAGGGAGCAGGCGAAAAAGAAGCCCAAGCGGATCAATCCCTGGGGATGCCACGCGCGCCAACCCACGATCTACCTCCCAATCAGGAGCTCTTGCCCGAGTTCCGCTTTTCGCGCGCCGCCGCTTCGACCCTGCGGTCGTGCAGATCGACCGCTCGGCCTATGGCCAACAGGTAATCACCACTCTTAGCCCCGTCTTTCACCGCGACGCCATATGCCTTCTCGGCAGCGCGGGCGACATCGCGGGCATTGCCGTTCACGAACGGGACGAACACAGTGGCGGGAGCTGCGGCGGCGACTTGTGCCGGTAGATTTCGAGCCTCGGGCCAGCCAGCCAGGACCACATCGAACCGCTCGGTTCTTAGTGCTTCAGCGACTTGCTCAGGAGACTGCGCGACGCGCAGCTGATGCTTACCCTTGGCCATGGCCGAGATCCATTCCGGACGCTTGAACACAGACTCCAGTGGAGATCCGGGCGGCGCGTAGGCAAGAATGGCAGCAGGCCGCGAGGAGGAGAAGCGAAGCGGGCGACCAAGCACCAGTAGCTTATCGCCACAGGCGCCGGCTGACTGAGAACACACTAGAAGCGCTGCGATGCCGAGAGTTGTCAGAAGGGTCCGCATAGATTCCGCCAAGCTGAACCGGTCGAGGAACCCGACTTCTCATCAGGCCCTGGGCCGAGCGACCCCCATCTCGGTGCAGAGACAGAAAAGATTGGGGAAAACCTACACCGTTTCGCCTCTTCCGTCAATCGTTTCATAGGAAAAAGGTTGCCACCAGGGGTTGCCCTCCATCGCCTCCGGCTCAAGCAAGTGCAAGCCTATCTCAGGAACCCTATCCCTATAAGCGGGAAATAGCTGAGAAAACTGCAATCCAGTTTTGCAAAGCGGGTGGAATTGTTGGCTTTCTTGGCGCGCGTCGTGCCCTGCCAGCTGCTGTTCTGTCCGCTTCGACCCTAAGTGACCAGCGTTAGGCCCTGTTCGAGCCTCGGTGGTAGCCGTGCGACACTTGTGGACGGCTTCTCGCGGCGAGGTTCTGTTCAGACCTCACGTCCTCAGTGCGTGGCTCTACGGTTGCGAACAGTACTTGCTTGCAGCACGTCATCAGTAGCAACCTTTGCCATCTGCTGTTGCGTTTTACCTCAACATCGATCCACACGAAAGCTGCAGTGCACGTTGCCAAGCTCTGACTTGGGGAAAGCCGGGCCGGCCAAATCACGCACTGGGCCGGGGTTTTCGACCGTGTATCCGGGCACTTCCCGAAAATGTTTGTGTTGACAAACGGTAGCGCCGGAGTAAACTTCCGACGTTCCCAGCTGCTGTTTCGGCCGTCCGTCAACTGGTTCTTGCTGGCTGGCCATTCCACAGGTGAAATCGAGCGCATTCCCAAGGCGGCTTTGGGCGAAATCCAGCATCGTGGGACCAACGGCCATCTCCCTAGGTTCAGCTTCACACCCGGTCTCTCAGAGGTCAGGACTGCCAACACGACCACGAACCGAACATTCGGGCACATCTGTGGAGGAATTCATGAATGACAAGAAGCAAGAAATTCTCGCGGCCAGTTCAACTCGGGCGCCGCTAGCAGGCGTTTGCCAGATGGCGGCGCTGGTGATTGGGGTGGCTGTTGTGCTGGTCGGAGCAGCCCAGGCACAGGGAAAGCACATCATCGCCAACAACACCCCACCGTCTCTGTCCCAAGCCCAGGACCTGGGCCCGGAAGATGCTGCCAAGTCGATCGGTATTACCGTCTGGATCCGTTCCCTAACCAGGACCGCCGCGAGCGATAAGGCGGTCGAGGAGCTCTACGATCCGGGCTCTGCCAATTACCATAACTGGCTCACCACGCGGCAACTAGACGGGCAAGCCGCGACGGCGGACGAAGCAGCGACGGTGCAGAATTTCCTAACGGCGCACAACCTGGCAGTCTCTGCCGTGGGTGAGGGCAATCACTTCCTGAAGGCCTCGGGGACAGTAGCCGACCTGCAGAACGCCTTCAACGTGAAGATCCACCAGTTCCGAAAGAACGGGCGGGTTTTTTATTCGAACACGGCCGATCCCTCGGTTGACGAACCTGCCGGCAGCCTGGTAGCCGCCGTAGGAGGATTGTCGGAATCCCGCATGCATGCGTATAGCGTCAGGCCGATCGATCCCGACACCGGCGCTCCGCTGCCCGCGGTCCCGCTCAACTCGATCCCCAACGGTTTCTTCTTCTCGGCGCAATGCCTTCGGCCGCCCGAGACAGTTACTTTCACGACTGGCGGCGGACTGCCCACTGCCACCTACTCCGGCAATCGCTACGGGGCCGACATCACCAACACAGCCTTCGGGACGTTGCCCCCCTGTGGTTATCAACCCAGCGAAGTGCAGACCGCGTACGGTCTCGATAAGCTGTACGCGGCCGGTCTCGATGGAACGGGTCAGACCGTGGTCATTGTGGACGCCTACGGCTCGCCTACGATTCAGGCCGACGCCGAGGCGTTTTCCCAACTCTATGGACTGCCGGACCTGACCTCCTCGAACTTCACGGTCTACTATCCCGGAGGCTTGCCCGCGACGCAGGATACGGGCTGGGCCACCGAAACCACGCTGGACGTCGAGTGGTCGCACGCGGTTGCCCCAAACGCCAGCATTGCTCTGGTGATTGCCCCGACCAACAACGACAGTGACCTGCAAGCTGCCCTTCTATTTGCGATCCGCCACCATTTGGGCAACGTGATCTCCAACAGCTATGGGGAGGCAGAGAGTGACGCGCCGCCCGCGCTGCTGAAGACGTGGAACCGGATCATCCGGATGGGGGCGGCCAGAGGCATCTCGGTGAATTTCTCTTCCGGGGACGATGGCGACTCCAACCCCAGCGGGGTCACCGCCGGGCTTCTGCTCTTCGGGGTCAGCACCCCCGCCGATTCACCCTGGGCCACCGCGGTCGGCGGTACCAGTCTTTTCTTGAATCCTGACGACAGCATCAAGTTTCAGACTGGCTGGGGCAATAACCTCACGCGCATCGCCAACGCGCTTCCGGACGGCAGCCCAATAGTGCCTCCTCTTGAGTTGGGCTTCGACTTTGGCTCTGGTGGCGGCACCAGCGACTTCTTTAACAAGCCACGCTATCAGGATGATTTGCGGGGCAGGGGGCGCAAGGTTCCCGATATTTCCTACCTGGCGGACCCCTACACTGGAGCCGAGATCATCTGCGACGGCACCAGTTGCTTTGGAGCACCACCGAACAGCGGATTGTTTTTCGCTGCGTATGGTGGCACCAGTCTGGCCAGTCCGACGTTCTCCGGTCTTTGGGCCATTGCCAACCAGAAGGCACATGAGCCGCTCGGTCAGGCCGCGCGATTACTCTATGATTTGTCTGAACGTGCCATCACCGATATTGTTCCGGTCGGCTCGCATGACAACGTGAGGGGAACGATCACGACAAGTGCGGGAACCACCTTCCTTTCTGTGAAGGACCTGGCCCAACCGCTGGAGACCCGCAAGAAGTTTTACACTGCTCTGTACAATGGCACCTCCACGCGTTGGTATGTCATCACCTTCGGTACCGACACCTCTTTGAACGTGGACGAAGGCTGGGACAACGTCACCGGCTTGGGGACACCGAATGGAAAAAAGTTCGTGGACGAGGTAGCCCGACACCGAAGAAAAGACCATTAACAGGAAGGCAATTGTAGGAGGGGTGCGTCTCGCGACTGACGCCGGGCGCATCCCTTGCTTTTCCCGCGGTTCTTCCCGTCCAATCCTTCCGCGCCATACCCTCTGCCTGATCTTGACTCCGCCCAGCAGCATTCACAACGGTTCCCGCCGCCTCAACTTTGCCCGGTTCAGAGCGCTATGCGCGCTTCAGAGCGCAAGCGAGCCAGTATCGTCTCGCGCGCGTTAACCAAGGCAGTCTTTTGGTCCAGCAACTGGAACGCCCAATGAGCGCCCATCGCCATCGAATAGATCTCAAGCGCGAACCGCTCCGCGATCAGGCTGGTTTGGATGTGTCCGGCTTTCTGACTTTCCTCGATGGCACGGGTCAGGGTGGCTAGCCATTGTTGCATCGCCTCGACGATCGCGGTCCGGACCGGGCCGGGCCGGCTGTCGAACTCGAAGGAAGCTGCCGTGAAAAAGCAGCCCCCGGCAAATACCTTTTCTTCTACGTGGCTGAGCCAGCGGTCACAGAGCTCGCGCACACGAGGCATCCCCGGAGACTTTGCCAATGCGGGGCGGATTACGCGCTCCTTGAAGATCTCGCGCGCCATCCCTACGATGGCCAACTGCAGATCCTGTTTGGAGCCGAAGTGGGCAAACAAGCCGCTCTTGCTCATCTTCAGCTCATCGGCCAGACGGCCGATGGTCAGGCCCTCCAGTCCCTCGAGCGAAGCCAGGTCTACGGCCGCTCGGAGAATGTTCTCGCGTGTGCGCTCGCCTTTGGGGCGCCCTGGTTTCGTCACGACTCGGGTTGTCTTAGGCATAGCCAACGAAGCGGGGGCCGCGCGCGCCGGACAATAATAGCACGAACGTTCGTTTTTATGCTATGGTGTTGCCGGGGGCGCGTATGTTCCCTGTTCTGTTCTTGCTGCTGCTTTTCACGGCGGTCGACGCGAGTTCGGCGGAGGAGATTCCTCTGAGCACCTGCGATGGTTTGCCAGTGGTGCAGGTCAGTGTTTCCGGAATGAAGTTTTCCTTTCTGCTGGACACGGCGGCCACATCCATCCTCAATGCAAAGTCCTTCGCCCACGGCAACCTGCAGAGGCTTTCGGTCACATCCTGGAATGGAACGTCCGAGATCAAGGGTCAGAAGATCACGCTCAGCGAGTTCGTGATCGGCGACCACCACCTGCGGAATCTGACTCTGTCGGCCATCGACCTGTCCGCCATCGGACGCGCCTGTGGCCGCCAGCTCGACGGAGTCCTGGGGATCGACCTCCTCAGCCGATTGGGCGCCGTTGTGGATCTCAGGGACCGTACTGCCCCGCGGCTGCTGCTGAACGCCGCGCGTTGAAGCTGCCAACTGCATCCTCCGCCGCGCTAAGGGCTACGCCGCCCGTGCCGGCACGAGAGCATCGTACTCCCGTTGCGACCCGCTCGGCAGCAGTACCCACAGCGTGTAGACGCCGAGCGCCGTTCCGAACGGAATATTAAACAGCGCGATAAAGGCCAGCACGAGAGCGAGCATGCGGCCCCAGGGTTTGCGTTGCAGCAAGCCCCATCCGGTGATGAATCCGCAAGCCGCCTTGGCCAGCACGATCATCCCAAGCGTGCTAAACAACGAACTGAGGAAACCGACGGGCACGTCCCGAGGCACTCCCTTCATCTCACGCAAGTGCGGAAACAGAGTGCCGCCGAGAATGAACAAGGACAGGCCGCCCACCGCGTTGAGAGCGGAAAGGGCGAACCACAGAATGCCGAGCAAGTGCACATGATGCTCCACTCGGCTCGGGAGGGGTTTGGCGACTGCTACGGGACCGACGATTTGCTTGCCGCACTTGCTACAAAAAGCTTGTCCCGGCTGTACTTCCTGGCCACATCCATTGCAGAACATGACGACCTCCGATGCTTCCTGCTTAGCGCCCAAGCTACCGCATGGGAATGGTGCTGCGGGCCGCCTGCGTCAACGCCCTGCGATCTGTCGAGTAACACTTCCGGGGCCTTAAACTCCGGAGTCAAACAGAATCCGGCTCACAGAACGTTAGCATATGCGGAAAGAGCAGCAGTGATCTCGATCACCCTGCCCTTTACGGTTACGTCGCTCGGAAGATCAGGAAGGAGAATTGGAGGCTCACAACATGGAAACGAGTCTCAACCCAACCAACGAGGTTCTAGTTGAGAGGCGACCGACACACTGACTAGAAATTGACCGAAGACTTTCAACGGAAGCCGCAGCTCACACGCCCTCGTAGAATCAGAGGTCCTCAGCAGGTACGAACGATGACGGCCCGCACATCGTTCGAGAGCGGTGGTAAAGCAGTCGTGGCCACTGCCTGTGTTCTTGGCCTCATTGCGGACTTCCCACTTCGTGGCACGTTGACCTCGCGGTTGCGATACTCCAGGCGCATCGTTCGGCAAGCCGTCTAATATCGCTTAGTTGATATTGCCTATCAGCAAATTTGGCGATGATTTGGTATGATTGGTGGGTTTTGCCTCAGCGAATGACCGCGACCTTCGGCAAAATGTGACAGTCGTGGTCTCTCCTTGGAAGGGGCGGGCTCGCTCTCCCGCCCTTTCTGTCCACCGGTTACGAACGCTCGCAGAGGGATGTAAAGTCGCTCGCTGTAAGATACGCGAGTCTATCTAGTACCCGGACGGATTGTCTATTTCGTGCCGCTCAGCCAGGAGGTTGGAATGTCGTGCAAGTTGTGCCAATCAGAAAACCAGAGCTGGTTTAATAGCGAAATCAATATTCATTTGCCCGGACTCAATAACCTGAGGAATCCGACCGTCTTGGTCTTTCCAGAGATCACGGTCTGTTTGGATTGCGGTTTCACGGAATTTCGACTTGAGGAAACCGAAGTGCGCCGGCTTGCCCAAGGAACTGTCGCAGAAGGTGCTGCTTAGTCCTTAGGCCATGCGCGCATGGCAGCCCGGGCGGGCAGAGGTCGCGCCAGACCTGTCGCATTCTCAACCGGCTGATAGATGGAAGAGATGCAGGCGCAGCAAGGTACGCTGCCGGAGTTTCGCCGGGGTATGCGAAATCCCAGTGCGGGGAATGACTACCTGGTAAGCATCACGATGACGGGGCCCCACGCAGTCAGCAGGATGTTGCCGATCGCGTACGGCACCGTGTACCCGAGTGCTGGCAGCTTGCTTTCGGCTTCATCCTGAATCGCCCGCAGCGCCGCCGTTACCGTTCCCGCGCCCGCGCAGGCGCCGAGCAGGATCACCGGGTTCACCTTCAGCACGTAATGTCCGAAGAGCAGCGCCGCCACGTGTGGTGTCAGGGCAACGAGAAAACCCACCAGGAGAAGGCTCGGTCCGGTGACGCGCAGACCGGTGACGAAGCTGGGCCCCGCGTTCAAGCCAACGACGCCAATGAAGACCGCTAGGCCGACGGTGTCGAAGACCCAGAGTGCCGGTTCGGGGATGCGACCGAAGGTTGGGCGTACGGATCGCAGCCACCCGAACACCAGCCCCATGATCAGAGAGCCACCGCTGGCCGTGAGGCTGAGCGACAGACCGCCAACCCTGACCGACAGCAAACCGATTAACCCACCCACGAGGATTCCGAGGCCGACAAACACCACGTCGGTCTCGCTCGAGGGTCGCTCGATGTAGCCCAGGATCTTCCCTACGCGCTCCACATGCTGTGTAGCACCGGTGATGCGAAGCAGGTCGCCGCGCTGCACGGTGGTCTCCAACGTGAATGGGATTTCTTCCGCACCTCGGATAAGCCTCTGGAGGGCGACGCCGCGGCCGTACTCCTCGGCAAGGGTTGGAAGCGTCTGGTCCACAACGGCGCGGTTTGTCACAACAACATCGGCCGTGGTCACCGGGAAGTCCAACAGTTCGCGGTCCTCGACCTCGACACCAATCGGGAAACCCGCGCTGAGCAGCACGCGGCGGCGGGCCACTACGGCGACGACATCGCCCGCAAGCAGCACGGTATCGGGCGTCCCATCGAGAAACTTGGAGTCGCGGCGGATTCGCTCGACAAACACGCGTTCCGGCACAAAGGACTTTTCCAGATCGGCGATCCGACAACTCGCAAAGATGTCGGCCAGGCGATACGCCCGGATGTCCCACTCCCGGTAGCCCGCGCGCACGCCGGACGGTTCGGTGGGCCTCGCGGACATCTGTGCTTCGAGCTTCCGGCTCTCCGCCTTCAGATCAACTCCCAGCAGCCTCGGCGCCAGACTCGAGAGGAACCAGACGACGAAGCCGGTCCCAACGAGATAGCTCACCGCGTACGCGACCGGGATGTTGTTCACCAGTCTCTGCTTCTCGGCACCCGGCAAATTCAGCCGGGCGATCGTGTCCCCTGCCGTTCCGATGACCGTACTCTCTGTGAAGGCGCCAGCCAGCAGGCCCGCAGCGGTACCGCAGTCATACCCGAGCAACTTCGCCGCCACCACCGTGGCTATCAGGCTCGTTACACACAAGACTACCGTCAGCAACACTTGCGGCATCGCATTCTTCTTGAGCCCCCGGAAGAACTGTGGGCCCACTTTGTAGCCGGTCGCGAACAGAAACAGATCGAAGAACACGATCTTGACGAGGGGATGCACTTCGATGGCGAGTTGGCCGATGAGCACGCCCGCGAGCAGCGTGCCAACGACATTTCCGAGCCTGAACGTCCCAAGCCGCACCCGTCCCAACAGGAATCCGAGCGCGAGGGTCAGGAACACTGCGAGCTCAGGATTCTGTCTGAGCGATGCCACAACATTCCCGATCACGCGCTCCTCCGATTTAAAGCCGGCACTCGAGACCTCCGCACAGCCTACGGGTCAGCTTTACTCCCCCCAGAATCTTGGCCCACTCCGGACTGCTTGAATCAAAGTCTTTCCGGCCAATCTTTGTCAGGACTAACGGGAAGCGGTTGATCGACACCCAAATTGGCGGGGGTGATGGCCGCGAACACGAAGTTCTCAGGAGGAACGGGGCTGCCCGCGAGCCGTCGCAACATGGCCAGTTGGCCGACATGGGTCATAGCATCGGAAAAGGGGCCCTGCAACAGGATTTCAGCCGTGATGCCTTGCAGCTTGGTTCCCCGTTCAAGGTGCTGTGCTAGCTCTGCAAGGGTTTCGTGAAAATGGGCTACAGCCGCAACGAAGTCGTGCAGTACAGGCGCACGGTAAGTACCACCAACAAAGAAAGTTCGAGCATATCCCAGGAGGTCGTCCATGTGGCGAATCAATTCATGAGGCGTACGAACCAGAAGTGGGGGCCTGAACTCCGAGAAGTCCGGTGGCGCGCCACGAAGCGCTTTCTGCGTCCGGTAGGCTAGAGCGGCCAGAAAATGTCTTAATAGAGCCCGCTGCTCATCCATGCTCGGTGTCCCCTTCGGTTGGCACCTCATGGTCGGATACCCTTTGCCTCTGGCGCCGTCCCACAGCCCAACTGCCGACGGGAGCATTGTAGAGATTTTAGTGGGGCCAGAGTCAACAGCTCCAAACCCTCATGAGGGATCTACTTTTGACCGGCGAAGAGGGCCTGCTGATTCAGCCGGAAGTGAAAAAGGCGAATGCGGACTGAAGAGCCCTGCCCTCATTCGAGCCGAGCACGGTCATGGTCAATCCCCGGACCCCGGCCTCCTACTGGACTGGGATTTCTGAGACCCATGCTTTGCTTAGCTGTGTGTTCGCGCGGGCAGTCCTTTCGCTATAATCCGAGCTCATGACCCCCACCACTGTGGATTCTCCGCTGTACCACCGACTCGGCGGTTACGACGTGATTGCGGCTGTTGTGGATGACCTGTTCCAGATGCTCAGAAACGATCCAAAGTTTAGTCGCTTTGCTATGGGCCGCAGCACTGATTCTCAGCAACGGGCGCGGCAGTTGTTCGTAGATCAGCTATGCCAGCTGGCAGGTGGACCGTGTCTCTACATTGGGCGGGACATGAGGACTTCTCACGCTGGTCTTGGCATCACTGAAACTGAATGGGAGATCAACCTAGATTACACTCGACAGGCGCTCAGAAAGCACAGCATCGGTGAGCGGGAAGTGAGTGAAGTCGAAGCCATTTTCCAGCGATACAAAGCCGACATTGTGGAGTCCCCCGCCAAGACCAAGTGATACGGCATCGGCCCTTAGAGCCTCGTCTGATCGCAAGCCTAGCTGACCGGCTGTCCAGCAGCACATGCCCTGGACTTGCCCCGTTCTGTTTATGTGTCTGTCCTTGAGCACTTGACACGCTACCCCATCTCAGTTAGCGGGTCGGCACGCGCAAAATAGCCTCAAGGCAGACGAACGCTCGCAGGCTTGCTCTCCGGGATGAGAATGGTGATGCCATCCAGGTTGGAGGGTGTGAATTTAGTGCCTTCGTACCAGGCAAAGACAAGATTCAAGCTGTACCGCAAAATCTCTCGACCTGCGTTTTCCAATGATTGCGTAATCGTTGCTATCATCAGACTCCAATTTCTTAGATTCGCTATCTGGCAATTAGTTTCAAGAGTATGGCTGTCTTGAGAGTCTGATCTCGAAGCACCGGTCAGGAGTAAAAGCAGTCCGCTACGGATCGAGGCGAGCTGGCTGTAGCATGAGACTGTACATGGAAGAGCAATGAGAGCAGCGAACTCCGTGATGACCAACGGTGGGCGTGGGGCGATCTGGCCACTTGGGCTCGCCGAGCGGGAGCACGCGGTGCGGACTATGGTATGGCTCAAGATCTCCTGTCCCGTTGCCGGCGCAACCGAAGCGGTCCGGCAAGCGTCTTGGCGGCTCCATACCTCAGACAGGTACCGATGTGATTTCGTACAGGTAAGAGTTTCGTCCGGCAGCGTCGGGTCTAGAGCCGACACGAACGCCCCCTAATTTCTCGATCGCTTTTTGTGAACGTACGTTTTGCAGGCCTATGAGAAAAACCACGCGTTTCACGAATCGAAAGGCGTGCTGCAACATGAGCTGTTTCATCTCTCGGTTGTATTTGCCGCCCCAGTGCGATCGCGCCAAAAACGTCCATCCGATCTCCACTTCGCTGGCCTGTGGGTTGTAGGCGTGGAATCGGGACGATCCGATGATTCTGCCCTCCTTGCAGTCGAGAGCGGTTAATGCGCCTCCGGATTCCAGTGATTCACGGAAAAGGGCGCGGAATACCTCGAGCCTGTAGCGATCTCGAGCCGGATGCTGTTCCCAAAGGAGCGGGTCCGACGCAACCGCGAACAGATCGTCCTCGTCATCCGAGCGAAGCGGCCGCAGTTCGACAAGCACGCCTTTTAGCGTGGGCTGAAACTCAAATGGCATCTTCTCAAACCTCGATCACAAGCCTACACCATCCGTGGATGGGCATTTGGGCCCATTGACCCTCTCTTGCACACCAGCGCCGCTGGCTGTCAGGTGGTTCACGAAAAGTAAGAGATATGCGGAATTGCGTCCCGGAGAGCGCAAAATCAGCTCGATTCACGGGCCAAATAATGCGTCCAGGGTTCCGGCGCGCTGCGCCTTGCCGAACCCTCTTGGAACAACTCACGCCGTGACCGAATATTTCTCGAGAGTGTCATCCTCTTCCGCATTGTCCTCCCACGGAGATCCGAGAACATCGCGCAAATCCGCTATGCCACCTTCGACGGCGCTATCGATCAAGTCCTCGAGAAAACTATAATCTCTGTTTTCCAGTTCCGCCTTCCATTCCGCTTCTTCTTCCCAGCTCCATGGCCATTTTGTGCAGTCCATCTTGAGCCTCCTACGTGCAAGTTTTCAACCGAGTGACTCTCGCTTTATTGGAACTCCCGGGATGGTTCAGACGAAGAATGGAACTTGTGCTGCAAAATCACAGTGATCAGTGTCACATTGCCCGGGTCATCTGCGGGATTGGGGATGAATCGCTTTGACAAGTCCGTGGATTCCAGCTGACGCATTCCGGGATATATTTCGGTCAGTCGCCAGAACTAAGCTGTCGATCACGTTGAGTCGCCTGCGAACCCTACCCAGGATTCCGGTTTCGACTCGGGGCTATGCGGCGTGAATCTTCTCCAAGAACCAATCCACCCCGACCCACTGAAAAATCAATTCATGTTCTGGAACTTTAAAGTCGACTCCGCAGCGCGGGCATATGAACTCCCATGGCTCGGCATCGCCTCGTCCGGTGGGGTCTGCCGACCGACAGGCAAGCGCTAATGCACCGCAGTCAGTCATGGGGCAACTGGCTGCCGCGGCAACGGCATGGTCGCGCTCCTCCCAATCACCCAGCATGTTGTCCGTCTTTCAGCCGTGTTCCCATGCGACCTCCAAGGTGTTCCAGCAGAAGAGAGCTCAGGCTGCTACGCCGAAACGACAGCGATACCGTCCGCTAGATTACGACTCGACCGCCTAAAGAAGAGGAGATAACCCACACACTGCTGCGTTTCATGAGTCAGATTGTTTCCGTCTCGAGTGCTGCTTCGTCGTCCGGGCTTGCAACCGGGCTGCCGCATTGCACGGGAGCAGGTTCGCTCCCATGTGCTCTGCGTTACTTCCTGTCACCGCAGTGAATGGCCAGAGCCGGTTAGTCTTGCAAGGCTGCTTTCCAAGTCATATACAGCATTTGATTCAGGGGCAGGAGACTGGGTTCAGCGCACTTGTAACCTTGTTGTCAAAGAATTGCCTCTAACTTGTGCGTAATGTGCATACTGTTCTCCTTTCACCAGTGGGCAGAGCAGGCGCAACTCGGCGCGTGATATCGGCCGTTCGGCTCAACCATGCCTCCTTTGCCGTACATGTTCTTGGGCCGCGCCCAATCGGGAAGGGAATGATATGGTCCGTTCTCATTGCGGCCCCTCGGCGTCAAATCAAGGAACCTGTAAATGCCCAGGAACTGTTCGCCGCCACGGCCGTATGTCGAGTAAGTGTGAAAAATCTGTTCCTGCTCGCCTTTATAGAAGATGCTGTCGCCAGAAAGGTCTTGGATTCCGGCGGCCCATTGCGGAGCGGGCTGGAAATTGTAGAGAGCGCTGCCGGAAGCCACCTCCTCGGGCTTGAAAGACACGCCGAAGTCGTAATTGAAATCGCTCTGGTAGGACGAAACCCAAGGAAACCGCCAGCCCATTCGCTTACGGACCACTTCAATTTCATCGATCGGCGCTCGGGCCACGGCAACATAAGAGACGTCGTGGTTTTCGAGATGTTCAAGGATGCCTTCCACGTGGTCGACCTCAAGAGAACATCCGACACACTGATGCCTGGCACCCGGTCCCATCATGAAATGTTTGATGAAGAGCTGGCTCCGGCCCTGGAACAGTTGGGCGAGCGTCACTTTTCCCGAGGAACCATCGAAGACGTATTGTTTTTCGATCCGAACCCAGGGCAACGAGCGTTGCTTTGCGGTCATGGCATCGTACTGGCGAGTGAATTCCTTTTCCTCGGCGAGCAATTGCTTGCGAGCGGCAAGCCACTCATCTCGGGAAACGATTTTCGGCCGTATCACGTTCGTCGACATCTTGATTCTTCCTTTCCTTTGAGTTCAGCGGATTTTCTCCTACTCCGTTCTTGCGAGACATTCTCCCGGCCAACGCCGCCAGCCCGCCGGTAGAGACTGCACCGGCTACGACTAGTCCGATGGTCGACAAGCAGAATGGGCACATGGCGTCACCTCTTGGTCAGGTGGCAAAGCTTGAGCGCTAAGCCGCGTCTATAGGGATGACGGGCAAGGTGAATGGATTTCTACTGCGACTCTGAGAAAACTAGCCCCGCTTTTGCAGCAGGAACTCTCTCACGGCAGGGTCTTCGGCCAGGCCGATGGCCCGGTCGTAGGCAGCTGAGGCTTCACCTGTCTTCCCTAGCCGCTGCAGGAGATGAGCGCGCACTGCCCAGTAGGGCTGATAACGAGCGACGGCTTCCGGGTCAATCGCATCCAGAACGGCAAGTCCGGCTGGAGGTCCATTCAATTCGGCGACCGCCGCAGCGTATCCAGCCCGCGTGCCAAAAGCGGGCGCCATACGGATCAGTTGTTCGTAGAACAGCACAATGGCGGCCCAGTTGGTCTGCCTGCTGTGCGCTCGCTCAGCGTGCACGGACTGAATTGCAGCTTCCAGCTGAAACCTGCCGGATCGACCATGCTTGAACGCTTCGGCCAGATGACGTTCCGCCTCTTCCATCAACGGACGCGACCATTGCTTCGGGTCCTGCTCGGACAGAGGAACGTACCGGCCATCGGGCCCCCTTCGCGCAGGGCGTCGTGCCTCACAGTGGAGCATAAGTGCTAACAAACCTTGCACCTCGGCGACGCTGGGCATCAAGTGTAGAAGTACCCGCGAAAGCCAGATTGCTTCCTCGGCCAGATCGCGGCCACGCTGGTCGGTGCCCGCCATGTCATCCCAGCCGATCCCAAACGCGGCGTAGATGGCCTCAAGCACTGCCTCCAGTCTTTCCGGCAATTCACCCTCTTGCGGAATTTCAAACGGGATACCGCTATCGCGGATCTTGGTCTTCGCACGCACCAGCCGCTGCCCCATCGTTTTCGGTGAGAGGAGAAAGGCAGGGGCAATGCGCGCCGCATCCAGGCCCAAGACGGTCTGCAGCATCAGGGGCGTATGCATGGCCGGATCGATCGCCGGGTGGGCACACACGAACAGCAACTTGAGCCGTTCATCCGGAAACTCAGTCGCTAACCTGGTCTCGGGAGAGTTTTCCCTGAGAAGCAGAAGAGTCGGCTCGGCCTCGAAAACCACACGCTGATGACGTAGGAGATCGATGTGCGAATGGCGCGCCGCGGTCAGCAACCATGCCTCGGGATTTTGTGGCACCCCCTGTCGCGGCCAGGCCCTGAGCGCGGCCACCAAGGCCTCGCTGAGGGCATCTTCAGCGGCGGCCACATCCCGTGTGTGAGACGCGAGGTAAGCGACCAGACGGCCGTACGATTCGCGGGCTACGCGCTCGATTGTGCGATGCGCGTTCTCCTGACCACTTTCACTCATCCGGTGACCCTGCGCTTCATGTGTGGCGCGAGCGGACGGACCTCCACAGCCCCGAGCGAGGCTGCGGGGCAACGCGCGGCCCAGTCGAGGGCTGCGTCAAGCGTCGGGAGTTCCAGGATGGTGAATCCGCCCAACTGCTCCTTGGTGTCAGCGTAGGGTCCGTCTTGTACCCAGCGCTTTCCATCCGTAAGCCGCACCGTGGTTCCGGTCTCGGGTACCTCCAAGGGGTCCCCGCCAACATAGATGCCAGCATCGACGAGAGCTTTGTAGTACGCGCGCCAGGCACCTGTGTAGGGATCGACACCGTCGTTCTTTCGTGCCGCAAAGGCTACCGGTGACTCGTAAATGAGCAAGGCGAATTGCATCACGTTTCTCCTTTGGGAAGGGGTTCCATTTACATGTGCCTGAACGTATGACGGATGGGCAGGCCCCAATTCTACAAGTTCAGGCAACGGCCTGACGCGGGCTCCAGCCGCCTAGGCCTTTGGGGGGGGCCGAGGTGGGAAATGCAGATCCAAGCTTACGGCGATGCCGGGGTCTCAGGGCTTGCCTGAGACAGCCTCGGGATTCCGGCAAAAGCACGCATGTCATGCGCAGGTACGATAATCAGGTCGGGCAGGCGTTCTTTGAGCGCGATCATGCGCAGCAGGTTTTCGCGGTTGGCCTCCGCATCCGTATCGGCCTTCCGGCGGGTGATCCAGGGGCGTTCCTCGTGCTGCGAGATTCCGCTAGCGGGGTGCAGAACCAGACCTGCTAGAACAATTCCCGCATCGTGAACTTTGAATCCGAATGAGGTGACGACGCAAAGTTGCCGCCACTGCCGCGGATCCCCCAGAAGAGGTCGGAGTTATGCTCTGCGCTGGCGGTGAGGAGCCGGCCGTCAGCAGTGACAATGTCCGCAGAGAGCAGATTATCAAGGGCCAGTCCGTGCTTGCGGACCATCCAACCGAGTCCTCCGCCGAGAGTGAGCCCACCCACTCCAGTGGTCCCGACGTAGCCGCCGGCGGCGGCGAGGCCGAAAACCTGGAGTTCGTGATTGACGTCCTGCCAGGTGGCTCCACCTTCGGCGCGCACGGTTCGTGCGGCGGGATTCACGTGGACACTCTTCATGGAGGAGAGGTCGATGACCAAGCCGTCGCAAAGCGAAAAGCCGGCGACGTTGTGGCCGCCCCCGCGAACGGAGGCTGTGAGTTTGTTTTTTTGCGCGAAGTGGACACAGGTGATCACGTCGGCAACGCCGGCGCAGCGGACGATCAGCCCAGGGTGCTTGTCGATCATGGCGTTGTGGATCTTGCGGGCATCGTCATAGCCGGGATCGGTGGGAAGGATAAGTTGTCCGCGGAGGGAAGTACGGAACTCTTGTAGGGCGGCGTCAGAGAGCATAAAGACCTCCACGGGACAGGAAGAAGAACCGGCAGCACAACGGCTGAAGGGAAAACATGCGCCAGAGGAAAGGGGATTGTCAACAAGTGAGGAATAGTGGGCTGCAAACTGACCCACTACGGACGAGGTTGGCGTAGGCTAGGGCGCGAGATAGCAGGTGCACTAGATTCTATCGCCGAAACAAGCTGTTCGGAACTCGAGCGGCAGAAAGGCTAAGTGGACGTTTACCGACAGCCTTCCCCGGTACTAAAATGCCACCGCCAATCAGACACAAATTCCGTTTCTCAATCAGGAGGACCAATGAAGGCAAGAACCCTAATTCTGACGCTAGCACTGTGCTTTGTTGGAGCGGCCGTTTGCTGCGCGCAAGAGGCTCAAATGGGTACCTGGAAACTGAATGAGGCAAAGTCGAAGCTTACCCCCGGGGGATCGAAGAACACCATGGTCGTCTACGAGGCCGCAGGCGACGACGTGAAGGTAACAGTAGATGGCGTCGACAGTGCCGGCAAACCTACGCATAACGAGTGGACGGGCAAGTTCGACGGCAAAGACTACCCGGTCACGGGGGACCCGAACTCAGACATGCGGTCGTATACGAAGATCGACGACCATACGTTGGGGTTAAACGTCAAGCAAGGAGGCAAGGTCACCATGAGCGGTCGCATCGCCGTCGCGGCCGACGGAAAAACTCGCACGGTCACGGTGAGCGGAACCGATGCAAAGGGGAAGAAGGTCAAGAGCACTGCGGTCTACGACAAGCAGTGAACACGGCCTGTGAGAAGGAACGGGCCCGAAGCGAACTTAGTGCGATATAACCAGCAGGGGCCAGCAGACGAGCTGAAACATAGGGGCGGGTGCCTTAGCGCCCCGCCCCTTCCGGGACTCAGTTGGAGGGAACGTCGGCGACGTCCCTGCGTCGCCGGCGCACGTTGCGTGGGACTGTAGCACTCCTGGAAGGAAAGTCAAGGGCCAGTCTTTTCCAATGCATGATGAGCCTGAAGCAGGGGGCTTGTTTCCAATACAAGATGAGCCCGGAGGGGTAAGGCATGCTGACGATGAATGATCAGCGTGCACGAAACGGAAAAGTTAAGCCTGCAACAAATTGAGAAGTTTCTAGCGGCCGCGAAGGAAGTGCGATTCGAGGCCAGTGAGCGGAAAGAGGTTTACGGTTGGATCGAACGGTTGTTGTGCCAGCAAGAGTACACGCGGCAGGGACGGCAGGAGCGGGGTCTGGTACGGCGCTACATCGCCAAGATGACGGGGTTGAGTCGGGCCCAACTTACGCGCTTAGTGGGCCGCTACCTGGCCACGGGGCAAGTGCGGGTGAAAAGCGGCCGTCGACATCGCTTTCCACAACGCTACACCCGCGCCGATATCGAGCTGCTGGCGCAGGTCGATCAAGCCCATGACGGCCTGAGCGGCCCGGCCACGCGGCGCATTCTGGAGCGCGAATTTCGAGAGTACGGCAAACCAGAGTTTGCGCGCTTGGCCGCCATCTCCAACGGTCACCTCTACAACCTTCGCCGTCACCCGCGCTATCGCCAACAACGCAAGAACTACCAAAAAACGCGGTCGAGCAGGGTGCCCATCGGCGAGCGCCGTCGCCCCGATCCTAAGGGGCGACCTGGCTATTTGCGGGTCGACACCGTGCACCAAGGGGACACAGAGAGTACCAAGGGGGTTTATCACATCAACGCGGTCGATGAGGTCACGCAATGGGAGATGGCGGCGGCGGTGGAGCGCATCTCGGAGGCCTATCTGGAGCCGGTGCTAGCCACCATGCTGACCCAGTTTCCCTTCGTCATTCACGGTTTTCATTCCGATAACGGCAGCGAGTTCATCAACCAGACCGTGGCTAAGTTGCTGAACAAGCTCATGATTCAACAAACCAAAAGTCGTCCGCGGCATTCCAACGACAACGGGCTGGCAGAAACCAAGAACGGTGCCATCATCCGCAAACACATGGGATGGGGCCACATTCCGGCGGCACACGCCCAGTGCATCCAGCAGTTCTACAGCGCTTACCTGAATCCCTACTTGAATTACCACCGCCCTTGTGCCCAGGCCGATGTCGAGGTCGATGCTAAAGGGCGAAAACGCCGACGTTATCGCCGTTATCAAACGCCGTTGGAAACGCTTTTGTTGCTGCCCAATCCCCAGCAATACCTTCGTCCCGGACTTACTCTGGCTACTCTGAAACGCATCAGCCAACTCCGCAGCGATACGGAAGCCGCACGGCTCATGCAACAAGCCAAGCAACGGCTCTTTGAACAATTGCGCAAGACTGCTTAGCCTTCTAGAGGGGGCTAGCGAGGCAAGGAGGCTCCAACGCCGCCCCCTTGCCTCGCGCTCCATTCCCCCGCTCAGCAAAATCAATTCACTTCCTGCACCTGCTAGACTTACCTTCACAGACCTTCAGAAAGGAGTCCCATCGGCTTCCTGCCTTTCTCTCCCTTCAGGCTCATTCTTGGATTGGAAAACACTCGCGCCCGGGCGCTGCCGTTTCCCTCGCCCTCCTCTTCCCATAAAGCCGCATCCTGGACGAAAATAGAAGCATCTGTCTTAGAGGGAGGTGAGGCATGTATCGTCGTCTTCCCGTCCGATGGCTGGTGGTCGTGGTCGCTATGCTCTCTGCTCCGCTGGTGGCGCAGCAGATTCGCGGGGACTACATCGAAACGCGCACCTCTGATATTTACACCGGGCAGTGCTTCGCCAACAGTGAGGTCAATCTGGTGGGCAAAGAGGCGATCTTGGCGTGGCACGTGGAGAGTGGAAGCTGGGATGGTGTCGCTCTTGACGGGCTGAGCGTAGCCGCCGCGATTCACGCCCGCGCTACCCTGGGCGATCCTTATGGTAATCCTTACCCGGCGACGTCGGTGATCTTGGTGGAAGAGCGGGCGACTCCAGGGCAGCGCGCTGCCCTCGTCAGCTTCGCTCGGCAGATGGGCGGGCCCCTGCTCGAGGACGTCGGCCAGGTCATCCCTACCACTCTGGAGATGATCGTGAACCACCAGCGTCATGGCGTGGCCCTGTTGCGCGCGGGACGTTTTGCCACGGTCGAGACCCGCTCCCTGACCGATCAGGATCACGTCTGCGGGAACGAAGTGACGTTCTATCCCCCGCTCACGCAGGTGGCGCATTCCATGCCGGCAGTAGCGGTGACCGACGCCTATGACGGTCCCGGCCTGGGCGAGTCGTGGGACCTGCACGGCCAGCGCAGCGCCTTCGTGGGAACATTTGTTCGCTAAGGAGACAGTGCTGATTGCTCAGGTCGGACGCCCTCGCTCCGGAGATCTGGGTGGGGCGGTTCCCGGGCGTGCCTGCGTCGCGCCAAGCCTGCCTATGATCCGCAACCTGGCCGTTCTGCCGTGCGTGCTGTTCCTCGTGGTCCTGTGCCCGGCAGAAGTGGGTAAGGTTGAAAGCCTCGCGCCGTTGACCGATGCCACGGTACCCGAAGCGGTGCGTAAGGTTCTCGACACCACGGGATACCGCGTCGTGCTCCACGACGGCAGCACCGCCGCCGAACTCTGGTTGCGCAAAGACGTGCCTGCGCGAACCGGCAGAGGGGAGCCCGACGCCCTCTACCCACAACTCGCGGAATCAACGCTGATCGGGGTGCTGCACTTCCCGCAGGCCTCTACCGACTATCGCGGCCAGCCCATACCCTCTGGCTTCTATACTCTCCGCTACGAGATGATGCCCAACGACGGCAACCACCTGGGAGCTGCGCCGAGCCGCGATTTCGTCCTGCTCATTCCCGCAGGATCGGATCCCGATCCCAACGCGGTGTTCACTTTCCCGGACCTGGTTGCTTTGAGCCGCAAAGCCACATCCACCAAGCATCCCGGGCCGTTGAATCTCACCGCGGCTTCCGGCGGCACGCCGCCGCCCTCGGTCTCCAAGGACGACCAGGATCACTTCATTTTTTCCGCCATTCTTAAACTGGCCAGCGGCGGGGACCTCTCCTTTGGGCTGGTGGTGAAAGGGACGGCGCCGCAGTAGCAGGCAGGTGTCGCAAGCGCTGGTTGACCGGTGCACGCGAAACTCACTTGATCAATTCACCGATTCACCACCAGCAGCTGCTCCAGGCAAGAGTTGCCGAACGCTTGCGGCCGTCAAAATTCCACCGTGCGCAGGTTTACATCGCCGCGGGAATTACTTTGTTCGGCGACGGCGCTTGGCGCAAGGCGACCTGACCCTGTTGCCTCGCGATCCTTTTCACCCGGTAGTCCGGAGCGGTAATCTGCTGAACATCGAATTCCGCGGCCGTGCCGTGGAAGGTCGCGTAGGCGAAGTGGATTGGGCTGAGCAGTGCATTCGCCCCGCGGTAAACGTCGGGAAAGAAGACTTCGAAGAGATTGTAACGTTCTTTCTCGATTGCGCTGAGGCCGAGCCCCAGTCGGAAGAGGAAGTGTGAAGCCCGAAGCCCGCCCTCACTCTAGTTAACGGTGAAATCCCAAACTGAGTAGAACACGTTCTGCTCGGCGGGGCCGCCCAAGCTTCCCTTGGACCGTTTCCCGGCGTGAAGCGGCCGCAGCACCAGACCATACTCCCCCGGTGTCAGCGGCGCTGACGGCTGGATCTGAACGAGGCCGGGCCCGACGCGGTCCGCGCGGGCGGGCAGACGGTCTTCCGCGACTTTGGCCAGCGCTTCCTCATCCATCGCGCCCATGCTCATGCCCATCGACATCTTGGTCTTGGTCGCTCCCACCAGGCGCCAGTTGTCCTTCGTCTGCACCAGCTTGACCAGGAACGGCTCGTAGCTATCGGCGTCGAGGCCGAGAAGATTTCCGAAGGCCACTTCAAAACGCGGGGACCTGCTGGTCATCGGGACTGTCGAGTTGTGGCCCGGCAGGGCCCAGACTTTGGTGATTTTGGGCGACCCGTGATGACCTCCGAAGCCGCTCATCATGCTCGTCGCCATGCCCAGCGCCGGGCCCGCCATCATGCCGTAGGGACCGGCAAAGGAGGCAAAACTCAAGGCCTGCCCGCCAATGCCGGCGAGCATATGGGCGGCACTCATGCCCGCACCGGGTTCGCCAAAACCGCCCTTGGTCTGCGTGTGCGCTACTTGCGACACCGACGGCCGCAACGGCTGATGATTGCTGGCATCCAGCAAAGTAACCGTAGGCATTTGGCTGGGATCGATCCGGGCGGCTGTCATTCCCCCCATACCCAGCGGGTTGCCCATGCCATAGGCGGATATCATCTGCTGAATCATGTTGGGATCTATTCCCGCCGGCATGGTGCCACGATACGCCTCGTAGGTGGCGGGCACGGGCGGGGAACCGGTCGAAGCAGAGTTCACGTTCGCGGCAGCCGTTGCCGCAGCACTGCTATCCCGCTTGTGAGCCGCGGCCGCCAGCATCGCCGACAGCACCTTCTCACTGACGCCGGTTGCCTTCAGGCCGGTCAGACCGTCGACTGAGACATCGAAGTTCGTGTCATTGGCGGAGATTGCAGAAATAATGACATCGTCGCTGAAACCGCTGGCAATCATCTTCCTGATGTCATCATTGGTTAGAGGCTGGCTTTGACCGGCAAAGGCGAAACCAAAGAAGCACAGGACAAGGGCCAGCGATAGCGGGCGAATGGTTGGGCGTGTCATCGGCTTCTCCCCGGCCCGCACTCAAGAGGGAAGATGTGTCGCGGACCGGCCCATCCGACGTGCCGGGACCCCACGAACGATCGAGCCAGTGTAGGCAGCTGCGGCCGCATAGTCAAGAGCCTGAGAGCTGGCGTGTCAAGACTCTTTAGAAATGTCCCCATCCTTAACTCGTTAGAAATGTCCCCTTTTTCGGGTTGATGTTGGTTGTTGTTGTCGTTGGGATGCGGACTGAAGCGAAGCCCTGTTCTTTAGGGCGAAGCGGAAGTTCGCATCCCAACGAGCGGCCCAGTGCTCCCTGTCTTCGGAACCCAAGGCTTCATGGTCTTGTAGCTCTGCTGCCAGGGGTGGTCTTTCTTGGCTTTTCTCACCACTACCGCTCGTGCCGCTGGCGCCCGAGGTGGAGATGGTTTCCGCACTGGCTCGGATATTTCCGTAAACTGCATCCGGTCCCCTCGGTAATACACCTCCATCGTTCCGTCTTCCCACTCGCATACCAGCGCCTTGCTTTTCGTAGGACCATACCGGCGTTGCCGAGGCTGCAGCTGCAGGGAACGACCTTCGTGGCGGATCACCCAATCGTTGCTAATCGTCCGTTCTGTCTCCAAGCGAAAGATCAGGCGAAGTTCCCGGGCCGTCAGCTTCCGCCCGTGATAGTCCTCCGGCTGGGCTGCGGGCCGCGCAAAACGGCGATTGTGTGCCGGCAGATACTCGTTTTCCAGAAACCGATTCGCGGCTTCGTAGCGGTCGATCCCTTTCCGCCGCAGTTTCTTGATCAGCCGATCCTGATGCGTCCCGTGGCTCCTCTCTACCCGCCCTTTCGCCTGGGGCGAACTCGCCGCAAGGATGCGAATGTTTAATTTCTGACACATGCGTCCAAACTGCGTGACCGGGACTTCTCCCCGCAACTGCTCCGCCGCTGTCGCTTGGCGCGTGTACACATTTTTCCAATCGGTATAGAGGGCGCGCGGCACTCCATATTTCTCAATCCATGTCTGTAACACGCCCGCCGCCGCCCAGATCGTCTCTTCCTTGCCCATACGCGCCTGGGTGTGGCTGGTGGCATCGTCCACCATGTTCATCAGGCAGCCCCGCGGACCACGCTCTTCGAGCCAATCGTCAAAACTCCCATCCAGCTGCACCAGCTCCCCGAAATGTTCCTTCCGTTCCCTCCGTTGGCAATGTTTCTTCCGTTTGCGCTGCCGACTCCATAGCTGCTCCGCCAACATCCAGCGGCGCAACGTCTCGTGATCCACCACAATCCCATCTTCTTCGGCCAAGTGCTCGGCGGCTAAGGTCGGGCCGAATCGCTCTTCCTCCGAACCGGAATATTTTTTCTTGACTAAATTCAGCACTCGACGCCGTAGTTTCATCGGCTTACCGCGATTCGAGGTCCGACCTGCATTGCCATGCTTCAGCCCCTTCCTGCCCACCTGGCGATAGCGTCGCCACAGGCGCTTCGTCTGGCGATAACTCAACTGCAATATAGCGGCTGCATCCACCAATTTCAGTCCCCCTTTCGCGACTCGTCCCATCACCTCCACTCGCTCCAGCTCACGAGTGCTCATAGCCGTCCTCTTCAACAAGACCTCCCTGGCTGGAGGTCTCAGTTTAAGGGGACATTTCTATTGAGTTTTCGAGGGGACATTATCAAAGAGTTTCAACAGAGCCTGAGAGCTGGCGATGCCCCCAAAGACGCTGCGTTTCTCATCAAGCCGTGTTGTTGATTGCAACGATCGGAGGTGGGCCGCGCAACTGCCGGCAGACACAGTCGAATACGCATTCGGGACCGGCAATTCATCGAGGACCGGTATTTGTGGGCGTTGCGATATGCATCGTGGAGGAGAGGCGTGCCGCAACAGAGATGCCCCGTTCGTCGCTGTTCCACCTGTCCGCATGTGTCTGATTCGTTGAAACATCGCGGCCGGCGAGCAGAGTCTGACCCGGGGACAACCTGGTTTGGTGCACCAGTTGCCCTTAGGAAAAGCGGCGAGTGGCCCATTAGCAAAGGCAACGGAAGACCGGCCCCGCGTGAGGTGACTTATGACAGTGCTGCTGGTTCTGCTGACCTTCGCGACATTTCTCCTGATCGACTATTTTCACAGCCGTAAAGCGGTTGTGCTACCTGCGTTGCGGGTTTCCAAGCGGGAAGCCCCACCCCGCCTGGCGCCGAGCTTGGTTGGCGGCTTCCAGGTGCCGGAGAACCTGCGCTATCACCCCGGCCACACCTGGGCGTTGAGTGAGAGCCCAAGCTTGGTCCGCGTGGGGATGGATGAATTCGCCGCCAAGCTGACGGGAAAAGTCGCGCGTATTACTCTGCCAAAGCGGGGGCAGTGGATCCGGCAGGGCCAGAAAATCTGGACGCTGCATCGCGACGGCGTGGCGGTTGACATGGTATCCCCTATCGAAGGCAGTGTAGCCGACATCAACGAAGCGGCAGTGCGCGACCCCGGACTGGCTCGCAAAGATCCCTATGGCGAGGGCTGGCTGGTAACTGTACAGTCGCCCGACGCCAAGACCAACTTCCGCAACCTGCTGGGCGGAGCGCTGGCCCGCTGGTGGACGGAAGAATCAGCGACCCGCTTGCAGAGACAGTGGCCCATGGCGCTGGGCGCGCTGGCGCAGGATGGCGGCGTAGCCATGGACAACCTGACCGCGCAAATCCCGGATAACGATTGGGCCTTAGTGGCAAAGGAGTTTTTCCTGTCGTGAGGTTCGAGGGCCCCGCTACTTCCCGATGTCAAGCTTCGGCCGCAGCCAGCTTCCGGTCCAGGCAGAAACTGGCGGGAAACCGGAAGACTGGAGGCGGCCGAGTTCTTTCAAGTCACCTGGGGAGGGTGAGGCCTACTCACCCCTCCACCGCAGCAGCGAACCGGATATCCCCATCCCGCCCATGCAAGGGCCGGCTCACCGGCGGTGAAGAGGACCGTAGCGGCGGCGCCTGGCCGGTTGACCGCTCGTAACTCTCTCTATCTGAAGGGGAAACGTGTGACTGGAATCACACGCCCTCGTGCTTCGGGTCACGGTTCCCAGCGCCGTCGGGGCGGAAACTAAAATCGGAGGAAAGGGGGAAGCGGTCATGATGCTGGCCTACCGGCTCGTCCGCCTGATTGAGACCCATTCCGATGCGTTAGCCTCCGGACTCCTGCACAAGGTCGAGGAGTCGGAATTCACCCGCGATTTTCGCAACGTGCCTGCCCAGGAGCTTCGTCAGCGCGTGTACGAAATCTACCGCCACCTGGGCGAGTGGTTGCTGGGCAAGACAGAATTCGACATCGAGGCGCGCTACCGCGAAATCGGGGCCCGCCGCGCCTCCCAGAAAGTTCCCATGAGCCAGCTGGTGTGGGTCATCATTCTGACCAAAGAGGAGCTCTGGGAGTACCTCAAGCATGAAGCGGGCCTGGAGCGCCCGGTGGAAGTGTTCGGCGAACTGGAGATGCTGCAATTGCTGGATCAGTTTTTCGACCGCGCCATCTACTACGCTTCTCTGGGCTACGAGCATGCCAGGGAGGCGGGCGGGGTAGTGCAAGCCGATGTGGTACGTTGAGCAAGATTGAGGGAGAAAGCAAGCGATGTCCTGGGAGATCGAATACAAGAAGAAGCTGAAGACGCCGAAAGAAGCTCTTCGCGTGGTGCAGTCCGGGATGCGGGTCTACATCCAACCCGGCTGTGCCGAGCCGGAGACGCTGGTGGAGGCGCTGATCCATCGCGCCCCGGATGTGCAAGACGTCGAGATCGTGCACATGATGACCATGGGCAGTGCACCCTACGTGGCCCCGGAGATGGAGGGACACTTCCGGCATAACGCCGTGTTTATCGGCAGCAATGTGCGCGAGGCTGTGAATGAAGGCCGGGCCGACTATACGCCTGTCTATCTCAGCGAGATCGAAGAGCTGTTTGAAAGCGGCACCATGCCCCTCGACGTGGCTCTGATCGAGGTCTCGCCGCCCGACTCCCACGGCTTCTGCAGCTTCGGCGTCGGCGTCGACACCACGCTGACGGCGGCGCGGGTCGCCCGCTATGTCATCGCACAGGTCAACGACCAGATGCCGCGCACGTACGGCGACAGCTTCATTCATGTCAGCAAAATTGACGCCGTCGTCGAATCCTCCCGCCCGCTCTGCGAAATGAAGAAGCACGATGTCAGCGAGCTGCAAACCGCCATCGCCAGCAACGTCGCTGGCCTGATCGACGATGGGGCGGTGTTGCAGACCGGGATCGGCGGCATCCCGGATGCCGTCCTCTCCCTGCTCATGGACCGCAAGGACCTGGGCGTCCATAGCGAACTGGTGTCTGACGGCGTCATTCCCTTGATTGATGCCGGCGTCATCACCGGCGCCCGCAAGAATTTCAAGCCGAGGAAGATCATCCTCGGTTTTTGTTTGGGCACGAAGAAGCTGTTCGACTACGTCGACAACAATCCCATCTTCGAATTCCACCCCACGGCTTACACCAACGATCCGGGGTTCATCGCGCGCAACGAGAACATGGTGGCGATCAATTCCGCCTTGCAGGTGGATCTTACCGGTCAGGTCTGCTCCGACTCCATCGGCACCTACTTCTACAGCGGCATCGGTGGCCAAGTGGACTTTCTGCGCGGCGCGTCGCGTTCCAAGGGAGGGAAGCCGATCATCACCCTGGCCTCCACGGCCAAGAATGCGACCATCTCGCGCATCGTGCCCACGCTGAGCCCGGGAGCGGGCGTGGTAACTTCGCGCGGCCTCATCCGTTATGTGGTTACCGAATACGGAGTGGCCTACCTGCACGGGAAATCCATCCGTGAACGCGCCCAGGCTTTGATTGAGATCGCGCATCCCAAGTTCCGCGAGCAGCTCTACGAGTACTGCGAACGCACCAAGTGGCTGCAGCGGCCACAGAAGGAACCGGTAACGACGAGGTGAATATGGCATCAGCGCAAGCACGCGGCAAGGTCACCGTCAACCTCGAGGAGTGCAAGGGGTGCGGGCTGTGCGTCGAGTCCTGCCCGCCCAAGTGCCTGGAATTGTCCCCGGACCTGAGCTCCTACGGGGTGCATCCGGCCCGCTACACGGGGAAAGATTGCACCGGGTGCGGGATCTGCTTCTACTGCTGCCCGGAGCCCGGAGCCATCGTCGTCTACCGCCTGGCGCCACCGCCCAAGCCCCTGGCCGCGCAAGGAGGCGAACATGCGCCAGCTCTGTAAGGGCAACGTGGCCATCGTCAAGGGCGCCATTCTGGCCGGCTGCCGCTCTTTCTACGGGTATCCCATTACTCCCGCCAGCGAGATCGCCGAAGCGGCAGCGCTGTATCTGCCGCAAGTCGGGGGGACGTTCTTGCAGGCGGAGAGTGAAGTCGCCGCCATCAACATGGTGTACGGCGCAGCTGCGGCCGGGGCCCGCGTTATGACCGCATCCTCCGGCCCCGGTCTCAGCTTAATGCAGGAAGGCATCTCTTACATCGCCGGCTCCGAGCTGCCCTGCGTGATCGTGGACGTGGTGCGCGGCGGCCCCGGCCTAGGTAACATCGCCCCCGAGCAGAGCGACTACTTCGCCATGGTCAAGGGCGGAGGCCACGGCAACTACCACAACCTGGTGCTCGCCCCCGCCTCCGTGCAGGAGATGGCTGATCTCACCATGCTGGCTTTCGAACTCTCCGACCGCTACCGCAACCCGGCCATCGTGCTCGCCGACGGCTTCATCGGCCAGATGATGGAGCCGCTGGAAATCGAATTCAGAGAGATTGACCTGCCCGAAAAGCCCTGGGCGGTGAAAGGCACACCCGAGACACGGAAGAATCTGGTCAGCTCCATCTTCCTCGAGCCCGACGAACTGGAAGCCCACCAGCGCCGGCTGGAAGCCAAATATGCGCGCGCCCAGCAACAGGAACCGCGCTGCGAACTCTATCAGGCCGGCGATGCCGACGTACTCCTGGTTGGATATGGCATCACCTCGCGGGTGTTGCGCTCCGCGGTGGAACAAGTGCGCCAGGAAGGATTCCGCGCCGGGCTCTTCCGTCCCATCACGCTGTGGCCCTTTCCTTCCGCAGCCCTGGCCCAGGCAGCCGCGAAAGTACACAAGGTCCTGGTGGTTGAGCTCAGCAACGGCCAGATGGTCGAAGACGTGCGCCTGACGCTCGCTGGCCGCATTCCCGTGGAGTTCTACGGGCGCACCGGCGGCAACGTACCCACTGTGGAAGAGATCGAATCCGAAGTGCATGCCCGAGCATGTTCGCTGGTGTGAGGCGACTATGGCAGAGGAGACAAAAGTGCCGGCGGAAAACCCGAAAGCAGACGCCTACCAAATCATTCACGCGAAGTCGACTGTCTTCTACGACGTTTACGAACGTAAGGCCGAACTGAAGCACCAGACGCACTACTGCCCCGGTTGCGGCCACGGCGTGGCGCACAAGCTCATCGCCGAAGCGATCGAAGATCTCGGACTGCAGGATCGGTCCATTTTCGTGAGCCCCGTGGGCTGCTCGGTCTTTGCCTACTACTATTTTGACGTGGGCAATGTCCAAGTGGCGCACGGGCGTGCGCCCGCCTCGGCCACCGGCATCAAGCGCACCTGTCCCGACAAGATCGTCATTTCCTACCAGGGAGATGGCGATCTCGCAGCCATCGGCACGGCGGAGATCGTCCATGCCGCCAACCGCGGCGAGAAGATCACCGTCTTCTTTCTCAACAACGCCATCTATGGCATGACCGGCGGGCAGATGGCTCCAACCACGCTCGTAGGGCAGAAGACCACCACCAGCCCGTGGGGCCGCCGTCCGCTCAACGAGGGATTCCCCCTCCATATGGCGGAACTGATCTCCACGCTCGAAGCTCCGGTCTACGTGGAACGTGTGGCCCTCAGCGACAACAAGAACATCATGAAGGCCCGGCGGGCCATCCGCAAAGCGCTCGAGATTCAGCGCGACGGTCTGGGCTTCTCCTTCGTGGAAATCCTCTCCCCCTGCCCCACGATCTGGGGCAAGGATCCAATTGATGCCCGGCGCTGGGTCGGCGAGAAGCTGGTGCCGACATTCCCTTTGAACGTTTTCCGTGACCGCAAGCCGGAAATGCCGGTGAACAACGCCCCGCCACAGCGCCTGGTCTCTGACGTCCTGGAGATCAGCCCCAAGGATGAAAGCGCATCCGCCGAGGCGCACCTGCACAGCCACCATTTCCGTCAGTTTCACATCAAAATTGCCGGCTTCGGCGGCCAGGGTGTGCTGCTGCTAGGCCAGTTGCTTACCGAAATGGGCATGCGCGAGGGGCTGGAGGTGAGCTGGCTGCCTTCCTACGGCCCGGAAATGCGTTCCGGCAGCGCGCATTGCCACGTCTGCCTGTCCGGCGAGCGTATCGGTTCGCCCCTGATCTCTCACCCTGACGTTCTGATCGCAATGAACGAGATTTCGCTGCGCAAGTTCGCCTCAGAAGTCGCCCCCAGCGGCCTCATCCTGTACAACCGCGACCGCCTTCCTGAGGATTTCGCGCCACCGCAGGCGCGCGTCCTCTGCATTCCCGCTTCGGAAATGGCAGACCACATCGGTTCCACCAAGGTTACCAACATCTTGATGATGGGAGCTTTGCTGGAAGAAACAGAATGTTTGGCGCCGGACACCGCCCTGGGCGTGCTTCAGACCAAGATCAAGAAGGCGGATTTGCTCGAACTCGACCGTGAGGCCCTGATGGCAGGAAGAAGCTTCATCGACAACCAGGTCCGCGTTGGCGCCGTCAGCCAGCCGGACGGCTTCGCCTACTAGTTCCCGTAACTCAAGTTCGCAGCGCCTTCCGGCGACAGGGCAGGGAAGCCGCCCGGTTTCTGGCCACTCTGTCCCCCCTCCTAGCCGCACTCCCCCGTGCCGTGGCATGCCCGATCGGCCGAGCAGCAGTTGCCCGGCTCGGCCAACTCGCCATCCGGCCCGATGCAGGTTTGCGTATGCAGGCACCAGAACAACCCGTCGTTGGAGCGCGGAACCGTCGGGTCACGTTCTGCCAGCACGAACTGGCCCTTCCACCGCAGTGCCGGACACAGATTTGGCCGGTTGGTGTTGAAGCGATCGGCTTCCGAGATCATGCGGCACCTCCTGCGGCCTTGAGGATGGCGCGCTTCACCGCGACCCGCGCCAGTTGCACTTTGTAAGCATTGTGGCTCAGCGGCTGCGCGTTCGCCACAGCCGCCGCTGCGGTCTTATGCGCGGTTTCGTCGCTCACACTCTGCCCCTTCAGCGCCGCCTCCGCTTCCGGAGAAGGCCAGGGTGTCGGAGCCACGGACCCCATCACGATGCGCGCCGCTTCCACTCGCGACCCGTCCATCTTCAGGCCGACGGCGGCCACCGCCAGCGGCCAATCGAACGCCTCCTTCTGGCGAAGTTCGTAGTGCGCCACCTTCCATCCGCCCGCAGCCGGAACTATCACCTCGGTGAGGATCTCATTCGGCCGCAGGTCGTGCTCCCGCTCCCCCTCCGTCTTGGGAATCACGAAGAACTTCTCCAGCGGGAGCTCCCGCTTCCCCTTTGGACCTTCCAGCCGCACCTTCGCCCCATACACGATGAGCACGGGTGCGATGGTCGACGGGCTGATGAACTTCGCCGGCCCCGCACTTCCCAGAATTGCGTGGTAGCGGTTGTCGCCTGCGGCAATCAGTTCCTTCCCCTCCTCATCCTTGGGGAGCAACCCGAACCCGCTGCGAAAGTACCAGCATCGGGGTCGCTGGCACAGGTTCCCGCCCATGCTGGCCAGGTTTCGGATCTGCGGGCTCGCCGCTTCCCGCACCGCTTCCGCCAAGGCCGGATACGATTGGTTCACTCCGGCGTGCTCTCCGAGATCTGCCAGAGAAGTCAGCGCCCCAATGCGTAGTCCCTGGGCATCGGAGGAAATTCCCCCCAGTTCCTTGATGTTCTTGATGTTCACTAGGCGCTTAGGCGTGACGACATCGTCCTTCATCAGCGCCAGCAGGTCAGTTCCTCCGGCTAGCACTTCGATCTGCCCCCAGCTCACGCCCAGCAGGCTGATCGCCTGCTTCGTGTTCGCAGGACTCACATATTCAAATGGCCGCATCAGGCACCCGCCTTCTGCCGGGAATCCCAGGCGCTGAGCACTTTGTCGGGCGTAAGCGGGAGGAACGACACCCGCACTCCGATGGCGTTCGCCACCGCATTCGAGATCGCCGCCCCCGGCGAAATCACCGGTGGTT
>Ga0187768_1000007_pt1 | contig 48564 bp, 37 predicted proteins | sample 0216_QUI02_MP10__3_FD_148678 | JGI IMG/M metagenome (GOLD analysis project Ga0187768, IMG submission 148678) | Tropical peat soil microbial communities from peatlands in Department of Meta, Colombia - 0216_QUI02_MP10_20_MG | ecosystem: Environmental > Terrestrial > Soil > Wetlands > Peat ...
TTATCCTTGCGGTCTCAAGCCGACCTCGGATCAAATCGCTTCCCTTCGATTACAGCCCCACGAAACGCTGCCCGAGTGGAATTACACTATCAAGCCGCAACTGTAAACTTGTTCTTGCGTGATCCCTTAGATTCTTCGCTGCGGTTTCTGCCCGGCTCGAGATCAGATCCTCGCTTCGTACGACTTCCGTACCAACTGTCCCTTCATCTCGTAGCGAGGCAGGGTTCCAGCCGGAACCAGTTCGACGGACGTCGCAACGCTCAGCGCTGCTTTGATCTTGCGCTCGATCTCTTGTCTGAGGGTGGACTCCGGTCCGGAGGAAGCCGCACGTTCGGCGATGACCTTCAATGGCGGGGCGACGTTCGGACCGGGCGCTTCCAATAAGATTTGAATTTCCCCCGTCGTCCGCGGATGGAAGCTTGCAACCACATCCTTGACTGCCGAAGGGAACACATTGACACCGAGCACGATCAGCATATCGTCGGTGCGCCCGATACAGCGCAGCTTAAAGCCTGTCCGTCCGCATGCACAGCACGTACCCATGATTTCAACGTGATCTCGGGTGCGGAAACGCACAAGCGGAACGCACTCCCGCTGAAGGCTGGTGTATACCAGCTCACCCTTTACCCCGGATTCGACCGAGAGGCTCTCCCCACTCTCGGGATCGATGATCTCCGCCAGCACAAAATCGGGTCCATTGAAATGCATCCCCGACTGCTCTGCGCATTCGCTGAAGATAATCGGCGCCATATCGGCGTTTCCCAGGCCCTCGGTCACACGAGCGCACCAATCGTGCTCCAGCCGGGCGCGAACCGCTGGAATACCCGCCCCCGGCTCTGCCCCGCAGAAGAGCTTCCTGAGCCCCAGATCCCCGGGTTCGATCCCCGCCTCGCGCCGTATCCAGTCCGCAAAATAGGTGGCGTAAGAAGGAGTGCAATGCATGGCATTAGCCTTTAGGAGCTGGATGGCCATCAGCGCCTTCTCGGACGCGCCCGTGCCAATGGGGACGAATGTTGCCCCCACCGATTCGATGGCGTCTTTGGAGGAGAGGCCGGCAACAAATAAAGTAAGGCCAGCGGCATGGATGACGATGTCGGACTGACGCAGCCCCTGGGTGTAGAAGGATCTCGCCGTCAGCCGCGTCCATACTCTCGCGTCGCGGCGGGTGATCCCGACAAAGCTTGGCCGGCCGGTCGTGCCCGTGGAGCTATGCACGCGGATGACATCCTTCATGTCCGCGGCGATGTGGCTCCCCAGAGGCGGGCATCTCGCCTGGCTTTCGCGCAACTCGTCCTTGGTGGTGAATGGGAAGCGCTGTAAGTCGCTCAGCCGTCGATAGTCCCTCCGCCGCAGACCCACAGCTGCGAGTTTCTCTTGGTAAAACTGGCTTCGTGTAAACAGATAGTTGAACTGGGAGGAGAGCTTGACGTGTTGCAGTTCCCGGATCTGCTTCAAGCTAGCCGTTTCGATCTTCCTGTCGAGGTATTCTGCAGTCCGCATAGGTCAAGCTGCCCGTGTGCGCACTTTCACGCGCTGCGGTCGCACTCTACCGAACGCGGGCTTCCATCCACAAGCCAAAAATTGCCAGTCCTCCCTATATCATTATGGCCAGGTTTGACTGTTGTTTCCGGGTGGCGGTTGCGATGGCGTAGTCTTAAGAGCTCTTTTTGCCGTTCTTCGCCGCTCCAGTTGAGGGTAGGAGTGTGACGCTGCAGGGCACCATGATGCACTATCCGCTGACGCTCATTCACATCCTGGAGCGTGCAGGCAAGCTCTTCCCGGAACAAGAAGTTCTCTCGCGGCTCCCCAACCGCTCGCTGCATCGGTACACCTATAGCCATTTCTATCGTCGTTCTCGCGCTTTGGCCGAGGCCCTTCGAAGAGCCGGCCTGCAGCGCGGAGACCGCGTCGCCACTTTGATGTGGAACCATTATGCGCATCTGGAAGCCTACTTTGGTATCCCGGTAGCTGGAGGAGTCCTGCACACTCTGAATCTGCGCCTTGCGCCAAACGACATCGCTTACATCGCCAATCATGCGGCCAGCCGCTTTCTCATCGTAGACGACATTCTGTTGCCTCTTTATCAGAAGTTTAGAGATGCCGTTCATTTCGAGCGTGTCATTGTGGTTCCGTTGACCGGCAACAGCGTTCCCGAAGGGTGGGATAGCTATGAGGACTTTCTGGGGACAGCGACCGGTAATTTCCAGTATCCCAACCTCGACGAGACTGAGGCCGCATGCATGTGCTACACCTCGGGCACAACCGGCGTCCCCAAGGGTGTGGTTTATACCCACCGCTCGGTGTTTCTACACACTTTCCTGCTGACCACAGCCGACAACTATGCGATCTGTCATCACGACGTCCTGCTGCCGATAGTTTCCATGTTCCACGTCAACGGCTGGGGAATGCCCTATGCCGCAGCGCTGGTGGGGTGCAAACTCCTACTCCCCGGCCCCTACCTAGATCCCGAAAGCCTGCTCGACCTCTGCGAAGCAGAGCAGGTTACCGTTGCCGCGGGCGTACCGACGATCTGGCTCAGTGTCATCGAACATCTGGAGAAGTATCCTGGCCGCCACAAAATCTCTCCCATGCGGGTTCTCGTGGGAGGTGCATCCCCACCGCCGGCGCTGATCCGCAAGCTCGACCAGTACCACATTCGCCTGCAGCAGGGATGGGGTCTTACGGAAAGCAGCCCTCAGGCCACCACCAATCAGCTGAAGGCCCACATGCGCGATTGGTCTCAAGAGGACAAGTATTCCGTACTCGCCAAGGCCGGTCTTCCGGTGCCCCTGGTTGACATGCGCGTGGTGAACGAGGCGGGTGAAGTTCCGCGTGACAACCAGACGCTGGGTGAAATCCAGTTGCGTGGTCCCTGGGTTGCAGCTAATTACTACAACCTGCCGGCACAGGAAAGCAAGTGGACCGACGATGGCTGGTTTCGCACTGGCGACGTGGGCACGGTTGACGCGGAGGGGTACCTCAGGATCGCCGACCGAACCAAGGACCTTATCAAGTCCGGCGGAGAGTGGATCAGCTCGGTCGACGTGGAGAATGCGTTGGTCGCGCACCCGGCAGTCCGTGAAGCAGCGGTGATTGCCATACCTCATCCCAAGTGGCAGGAGCGTCCGCTGGCGATTGTCGTGCCCAGGGAGGGCGCCAATCTTGCGGCGGAAGAGTTACGTGCGTTCCTGTCTGTGAAGTTTGCCAAGTGGCAGCTTCCCGACGGCTTTGTCTTCGTGAATGAACTCCCCCATACGTCGACAGGCAAGCTCTGGAAGACAGAACTCCGCCGGCGTTATCAAGACTGGCAGTGGGAGCCCTGAGGGTGTGCCAGCTATATAGCCTGCAGCGACTCGTTGTAGCTGTTACGATTCGCCATGCTTACGGTACCGGCATTACTCCGGCTCATCCGCCAAAACACCGGTCTCAGCCGGCATTCACTGCGGCCGAGCGCCTTGACATGGCCCCAAGAATGCTGGCCTTCATGCTAGGCGCGCAACCGTGTCTCGACCGTGGCTTTGCCCCATACTTCCTGTGCTGTCTCGGCAACCAAGCACAACTTTGCCTCCTCATCCTCCATAGTCAACAGGTTGCCTTCCATGGTGGACGCAAAACCACACTGAGGACTTAGCGCCAGCCGCTCCAAAGGGATAAAGGCCGAGGCTTGTTCGATGCGGCGCTTCAGTTCTTCTTTGCTTTCCAGCACCGCGGTCTTCGAACTGACCAAGCCGAGAACGACCGTCCGATCGGGGGGAACTTGGGCGAGCGGCTCAAAGCCGCCGGAACGCGCATCGTCATACTCGAGAAGAAAGCGTCGGAACCTCGTGTTGCGAAATACCTTCGTGATCGGACCGTAGTCGCCCGAAGCGTAGAACCTGCTTTGATTGTTTCCCCGGCAGAGGTGTAACCCAAAAGTGATGCCGGGATGGTTCCCGATCACCGCGTTGTCCATCTCAATCGAGATGTTCAACAGACGGTCAGGATCGTTGCCTCGCTGGCGATATCCTTCGCGCAGCTGAGGATCCAGCAAGGCGGTGTACTGCGGCGAATCGAACTGGATATATGTGCAGCCCAAGCGAATCAACTCGGCAACCTCATCCCGCAAGATATCCACCAAGTCTGCGAGATAAGCGTCGATGGTCGGATATGCGGCCGTCGATTTCGTGCGGTCGTAGTATGCGGCCGCCTGCTGCGCGCTGATAAGTGTCGTCTTAGCAGGATGATTGGTCCGCGCCCGCAAGTAGGTAAATTCTTCGGCGCACATGGGGCGCTTGCGCCGCAACTTGGAGACCACTACCGGCCGTGGGATGACCAGTTCCTCGCCCTTCTCATTGCGGAAAGGAATCGCCCAGCCGCCAAACTTGTCGAAGCCTTCCACGGCATCGACGAGCTGGCCGTAAAATGCATAGCGCCGTAGTTCGCCGTCCGTAAGGACCTCTACGCCGGCTCGCATTTGCAGCGCAATCGCATCGTCGACCGCGCGGTCCTCCGCCCGTTTGAACTCCGCTTCGCTGAGCCGATGTGCTTCGTGCAGTTCGCGGACTTCCTTAAGACGAGTCGGACGCAACAAACTTCCCACCACGTCACTGTGATACAAAGCCCACCTCCTGACTCACGGCTGCCTTTCTGTTGCCCATCTCCCCTAGTCTGAACGGGCGTAAGAGTAGCCGAAACGGAACCTGCCCACAAACAGTTTCTTGAGTGAGAGCCGTCACCGCTCCTTTGTAGTCAGGGGGACGGAGCAGCTTCCGTCATGTCGACTTCGACTGCGGGTTCTGGATGTTGCAGCCTAGCCTGGTTGACGGAAAAATGCGCGCCTTGTGGAAGGGGAGGATTCAAGGGTCGTGAGTAGCACACGGTTCCGGGGGCTGTTTCGCTCGCGATTGCACGATCACGGACTGGCGATGAGAGAACCGGTGTTCGAACACTGTCTTCGATCACCTCAGCGGAATCGTACTGGCGCCTACGGTCAAGGCGCTTTCGGAGAGTATTCGATTGGCTACAGCCCCGGTCGCTGGACCGGGCTGGGGGCGAGCGTCGAAAGGCGAGGCCAGCTTGCAATCCCGGGAACGCGGGCGGAGTCCATGCCCCAATCAGAGAACTGAAACGCGCTTAAGTGAATCGCATTCCGCTGCGATAAAGCGGGCAACCTCTATTGTAGCGTTGGCTTTGCCTTCGCCGCGGAGCTAGCTTGCTCCGCCAGGGTCTGGTTCGCCCGGAAGATCACGTAAGACCGAACCGCTTTGGCGTCCTCGTGTGACAATTCCTTTGCAAACGAAACCATTCCATTCGACTTCAACATCCCTCCCAGCACAATTGAAAACCATTGCTCGTTGCCCAGAGTGCTTGAATAGCGGAGATCCGGCAGCACTCCCCCACTGACCGCGACATCGCCGTGGCAGGAAGCACAGAAGCGCTGGAACACTTGCTCACCTCGCGCGACCTCCGCGGTACTGGCTGTCAGCTTGGGTGGATCCAGCTTGGGTTGCTCGACTTCGGGCAGTGGGGGAAGAGCAGTGCGACCCCTAAGTTTGAACACCAACATGCGGCTGACGTTCCGCACGTGCCCCGAACGAAACGAAACCTCTCCCGCGACCAGCGGGAATACCCCGCCCCAGCCCGCAAGCACGGCGACATACTGCTCGCCGCTCACCGTGTAACTGACCGGACCCGCCATGACGCCGGTCTGCGCATCGAACGACCAAAGTTGTTCACCCGTGTTGGCCCGGTAAGCCTCAAAACGTCCGCTGGCCGTGCCCTCAAATACCAGGTTCCCTGCGGTCGCCAGGGTGCCACCATTCCAAGGCCCCGGACGATCCCGCGACCATACCTGTTTTTGTTGCAGGGGATCCCAGGCTACTAGCTTCCCCTTGACCGTGCTGAGAATTGCCTCCCTGATCTTGGGGTCCTGGGGCATGCCAGCAGCCACCACGTCAATACCATAGTTCGCGGCAAGCGTCTTGAACTCAAAGTGCTCGGCGGCCTTATACTTGAAACCCACGTCATTCACCGGAATGTAGACCAAACCGGTGAGAGGACTGTACGACATTGGCTGCCAACTATGTGCACCCAGCGGCCCTGGCACCACTGGCGCGGGGTCCTTGCCGGGATAGCGCGCAATCGCTGTCTCGACGGGGCGTCCGGTTTTCATGTCGATGCCGCTGGCCCAGTTGATGTAGGTGTAGGGCTTGGCGGAAATCAGTTCCCCGGTACCGCGATCGAGGACATAGAAAATTCCGTTCTTCGGAGCGTGAAACAGCACTTTGCGGGGACGACCATCGATCATCACATCCGCCAGCATAATCTGCTGGCTTGCCGTGTAGTCCCACATTTCGGCCGGTGTTTCCTGGTAATGCCAGACGTACTCCCCTGTATCGGGTTTCAGAGCCACAATGGAAGAGAGGAATAGATTGTCCCCACCCCTGGGACTACGAATATGCCAGTTCCAGGGAGATCCGTTCCCTACTCCGAGATACAGCAAATCGAGTCCCGGGTCATAAACGATCGAATCCCACACCGTGCCACCGCCACCGAACTTCCACCACTCTCCGGTCCAGGTCTTAGCTGCTTTCTCAAGAATCGGATTCTCAAACGGCTTCGAAGGATCCCCCGGCACGGTGTAAAAGCGCCACACCATCTTCCCATTATCGGCGTCGTAGGCAGACACATAGCCGCGCACACTCATCTCCGCACCGCCGTTGCCGATGATCACCTCCCCTTTCATGACCCGCGGAGCGCCCGTGATGGTGTAACGGTAACTGCGGTCGATGGTGAGCGTTTCCCACACCGGCTTGCCCGTCTTCGCGTCGAGCGCAATCAATCGTCCGTCGAGGGTCGCGAAGATCACCGTTCTTTTCCAGATGGCGACTCCTCGGTTCACTACGTCGCAGCACGCATTCACCGCCCACTCGGGCGGAACTTGAGGATCGTAGGTCCATAGCTCGGCTCCGGTCGCGGCGTTGAGCGCCACGACCTTACTCCACGCAGTGGTGAAGTACAGAACCCCATCCAGCACGATGGGCGTAGCTTCCTGTCCGCGATGCGTGTCCAGGTCGTAGAACCATTCCAGTCCCAACTGGCTCACATTGTGATCATTGATTTGCTGGAGCGGGCTGAAGCGCTGTTCGCTGTAGGTGCGCCCGTGCGTCATCCAGTTCCCGGGCGCGTTATCCGCGGCGATGATGCGCGCGGTGTCAACCTCCGCGGGCCTGCTTTCTCCCCTCTTGCGGTTGCACCCTCCGCTCAAACCCAGACTCATCACCGCCAGGAAAAACACCGCCGGGGGCCTGCTCATCTCTGTACTCCCTTGACAGCAGTTTTTCTGTCTGAAGGTGGCGAGTCTATCACTTCGCCGACACGAAATCAGGAGGGCACCGGGAAGGTACCGCAGATCCACAGAAGACGACGAACAGACACGAGGGCAACGCGGGTGTCCTCTCTGACACCAGGTTACGTCGAGGTTCCTACTGGCCAGCGAGGCCTCTCTCCCTAGAATTTCTCTTACAATGGTTTCTGATCAGGTGCGAGCAATCGACGTCGGGGAAAAACAGGGAGAGAGAGGTGGTGATGATAACTGCCCCCGTTAAACTCCAGAGTTCGTTTCGCGAATTTCTTGGCCGCCCCCGGCGGATGTTAATCGGCGGCCAGTGGCTCGAGGCTGAACCTGGCAAGACGTTCGAGACATTCAACCCCGCCACCGACGAGGTTTTAGCCCGAGTTGCCGAAGGCGACCGCGCCGACATTAATCAAGCCGTCAAAGTTGCGCGCCACCCTTTCGAATCGGGAACCTGGCCCGAAATGTCCCCGTTCGCTCGTGGCCAGCTGCTTTGGAAATTATTTGCGCTGATTGAACAACGCCAAGAGGAACTTGCCGAACTTGAGATCTTGGACAAGGGCAAGCCGTTATTCTTCTGCCGTATCGTCGATGTTCCCAGCGCAGTTGATGGATTGCGCTACACGGCAGGTTGGGCGACGAAGGTGGAGGGTACCACCATCCCGCTATCGACGATATGATCGCCCAAGGCGATTCATGCCGTGAGCGAGCCCCATGGGCCCTGGCACTGCTGCTGGTTCCACTCGCCCTGGCCGCAGGCGAGACTCCGAGCGCGCTCTTGCGCTTAGAAGGCGCAATCCGCGATCAGAATGGAGCGGCCGTGCATGGAGCTACGGTGTGGTTGCTGGCCGGCAGCATTCAGGTTCGCTCACAAACTGGACCTGACGGGAAGTTCTCCTTCGACAACCTCCCCGTGGATCATGGAGTAGTACGTGTGTCGGCCCCGGGCTTCGCGGCTGTGGACCGGGTCTGGACTGTGGCAGGGGCCATGCCGGCAAATCTCGAAGTCGAGCTCCAGCCAGCCGGCCCCGCCGAGACAATTACCGTAACTGCCACACGCACGAACACGGAGGTAGCGGATACTCCTGCCAGCGTGGGCGTGCTTTCCGGCGACATCTTGTCGTCCACTGCCGCCCTCATGCTGGACGATACTCTCCGGCAGGTGGCCGGATTTACTCTATTTCGGCGGTCTGGAAGCCGTACGGCAAACCCCACGTCCCAGGGAGTGTCTTTGCGAGGCGCGGGAGCAAGCGGCGCAAGCCGGGCATTGGTGGTGGCCGATGAAATACCGCTCAACGATCCCTTTGGGAGCTGGGTGTATTGGGATCGAATCCCCCGCACGTCTCTGCGCAGCATCGAAGTATTAGGTGGAGGGGCGTCTGACCTATACGGCAGCGCAGCGTTGGGCGGAGTTGTCGACGTTCTTCCCCGAAGCACTGCAGGACCGACATTGGCCCTCGAGACCTCCTTCGGCAATGAAGGGACCCCCGATTTTTCCATCACCGGGGGAGGCGGGCTAGGCAATTGGTACGGTAGCTTTTCTGGCGAAGCGTTCCGCACCGATGGATATGTGATCGTAGGCCAAGCCGACCGCGGGACCATTGATACACCGGCCAACCTGGCATTCCTGAACGGAATTCTTCGTGTGGAGCGCAGACTGAGTCGCAACCATAGCCTCTTCCTCCAAGGTTCGCTCTTTAGCGAGTCACGCGACAACGGCACCCCCTTCCAGGTCAACAACACTCAGGTGCAGCAACTCGTCGCGGGTGGAGACTGGGCTCTGGGAGGGGGGCAACTGGGGTTGCGAGTCTACGGGGGGCGCCAGGTTTTCAATCAGAGTTTCTCGGCAGTATCTCCCGACCGCAACAGTGAGATGCCAACTCGAACGCAGCACGTGCCCACGACGCCATTGGGCCTCTCGGCGCAGTGGTCGCGATCACTGGGCACACACCAGGTCGTGTTGGCGGGTTGTCAGGCGCAAGATATCCGGGGCCATAGTGAGGAGATCGGATTTGTGCTGGGGATTCCATCTTCGAAAGCGGAAGCCGGAGGGCGCCAGCGCACGGTCGCGGTGTTTGCCGAAGATATTGTTCATCTGAACTCACGTTGGCAATTGGATGCAAGCCTGCGATTTGACAGCTGGCGCAACTTTGACGGATTCTCCAGCGCGGCTCCGCTGGACAACCCTGATCAATTGATCGTCAAAGACTTTGACGACCGCACCGAGGCAGCGTTCAGCCCGCGACTGGCGGTGTTATTTCACGCTTCTCGGAATCTCGGCTTGAACGTGTCGGCCTACCGGTCCTTTCGCGCGCCGACTCTCAACGAACTCTACCGTGGGTTTCGCAGCGGCAACACTCTGACTCTTGCCAATGCCAACCTCTGGGCGGAGCGGTTGACCGGAACCGAGGCCGGAGCCATGTATTCGGCATGGAACCAGCGGCTGTTCTTGCGCGGTGGTTTCTTTTGGAGCGAGATTGCCCGGCCGGTGGCAAACGTTACCATTTCTACAACGCCCACTCTCATTACGCGCCAGCGCGAGAACCTGGGTAGCACCAAGTCGCTGGGAGTTGAAGTGCAAGCCGATGGCAATCTGGCAGCGCACATCATGCTGTCCGGCGGCTACCAGTATGTGGTGCCGACCGTGCAGGACTATCCTGCAGATCCAGCCTTGGTGGGCTTGGATATTCCACAAGTCCCCCGGCACCAAGTGACAGTGCAGTTCCGCTACACGCCGTCGCGCTGGGTGATCGCCCTGCAGGGACGAGCCAGCTCACAGCAGTTTGACGACGACCAGAATCTGTTGCCCTTGGCGCCATACTTCAACCTGGATGCCTTTGTGTCACGATCGATCACACGTAGCCTGCAGATGTATCTCGCTGTGGAGAACGTTTTCGATCAGCGGTACGAGGTCGCTCGCACGCCCACACCTACGTTGGGGCCTCCAGTCCTCGCGAGGGTAGGAGTCAGACTCAATCTTGGCAGCCGGTAGCGGTTTTAGTCTCTTGTCGCCCAGGTTTTCTGCACCGACCGGGCACGCTCCATCGGTGTCGCCTCACCCGTCGTTTAGGGCCGGCGGCGGACCCTGTGATATCGTTCCGCTGTTACGAGAGAATCGTCGGCAGTTCCGGCACCAGGAGGGTTCATGTCCACGGTCGAAGCCAACACGAGTTTGGATTCTGTGCGGCGCGAATTTGCATTTCCTGACGTTCATATCGGTGCGGGAGAGAACGAATCCCCATGGGTTCCATTCAAGGGAAACACTTTCATCCGGCACCTCGCCTTCGATGTCCGGACCAACATGTACGCCAACGTCCTGTGGGTGAAGGAGGGCGGGATGCTCGGGCGCCACCGCCACCGTGGCCGCGTCTTTGGTTACACGGTGGAAGGTAGCTGGCGCTACCTGGAATACGATTGGGTGGCGCGAGCCGGGAGCTATGTGCAGGAGAGCCCCGGCGCGATCCACACCCTGGTTTCCGATCAAGGTATGAAGACCATGTTCTGGCTCAACGGATCGCTCGAGTTCTATGACGACCACGACCACTTACTCGAGACCCTGGATGTCTTTTGGTTCATGGATCACTATTTGAGCTACTGCCGTAAACATGGGATAGAAATTAACCAGAAACTTTTTGTGTAGTTCTGCTTGGTGGCTACGGCGATTGTGGCTTGTGAATTCTCATGCGGCCACTCTCCTCCGCGAGGGGTTTGTGCCCACGGCCTTCCGCACATCATCCAGTAGTGCGCTTCCTTTGAGCGGTGCGCCAACCCTCTGCGTACGATGTACGCGCAGCTTCGGAATAAGGAACCGGGCTGACGATGGCGCGAATTTCGGTCTGGACATGGCGCTCGACGGTGGGTTTGGATGAGCCGCCGTCTTCTTCTCCCCACACGAAGGTGACTTCCGTACCGGGTTCGCTGTGCTCGTTGTCGAGCATCGCAAGAGTGAGCATCCGGCCCTCGTTTGAGCTATAGCCGCACCACGTCGAGATGCCGATCAGCTTGCCGTCCCGGAGGACCTTGTCATACGGCAACGTGGAATACACAGCGGAGGGGAAATCAAAATACTTAGCACGGTTCTTTTTCTCGAACATGGTACTGATGGCGCGGGTGACGTCCCCATTATCCAGAGCGAGCGTCACCTTTTTTCGATGGGGCTTGTCTGCGCCCTTCTCGAGGGCTTCTCTTCCGATGAAATCGTGATCGAATTTCACGATCGGCCCATAACCCAGATCGTAGGGAGTGAGGTAGTAGTCTTCGATGTTATTGGAATAGAAGCTGCCGCCGAGTGACGCAATGGCTTCGTAGCTGTTGGCCGGCAGCCATTGCCGGTAGGCTTTCAATTTGTCTCCGGAGTAAATCGCCGGCATGGGTGAGGGAATCCACCCTGATTCGAGCGTGTTGGACGAGTACGCTCTCGCGCCAACCTGTCGAAGACCATACGCTTGACCTGCTTCAACGACGGAAGACTTAACCGCTTCGCCATCCTCCCAGGGACCAAACAGCTCCAAGCCCGGCTGTCCCGCCATACCATGACGCAACGCGCGTACCGGGCGTCCCGCGATGGTGATCGTGGTCATGTGGAAGAACTTAAGTTCGGGGGCGGGCTTGCCCGTCGTCTTCTCGATGACCCTCATAGCATTCGGGCCTTGAACCTGGTATCGATACGCTTTGCGAGCGATCGGATCGGGCCGGGCAACGGATCTCTCGTCTCGTTCGAATTTCACGTTATAGCCTCCGGTTTCGCAGTGGTATTGAACCCAATTGTGAACCGACGGCCGCCCGACGAGGTTGAATAACTCCTTGTCGAGATAAAAGAGAATCACATCGCCGATCACGTACCCGTCGTAACTGCACGCAACAAATTGCTTGGCCTTATCCGGTTCGAAGCCTTTGAAGCTGTTAACCCCAAGGTGCGACAGCAATCTCAGTGCGTCGGGTCCTTGCAAGTACATGTCGCTCATGTGGTAGGACTGGTTGTATAGGACGCAGGTTTGCTGCCAAGCACGTTGTTCATCTCTCCAATTTGAGAACTCACTTGGAACAACCGGATACACGTAAGGTCCTGTCTGCGAATTGCGCAGCAGCGTAACCGGATTCCCGACGGCCTCGAGAAGTTCTTCCAAGTTCGCGTAGGTCACTGTGTCTCCCGTGCTGTCGAGAGGGGGACTCGAAGCACTCGATAAATTGTTGGCGTTCTTAATATAAATTATGTATACAGTCAACCCACTCCTGCTTGGAGATACTAGGCCTCGCATGCAGTCGTTCGTAAGGAAATAGGAGTGCTTGTTTCACAATCATTTACGGACAGAAGGTCAATGTTGCGCGGCCGCTTGTCTGAAACGCAGGAGAAAGCACCTTTGCATAATATTGGACACATCAAGTGCAACCTGGCTGCGCCCATTCTTTCTGGCGCGAGGAACCAGACGATGTCTCGACGTCGCCGTTCGCCGAGCAAGCGAGTTTCTGGCGAATCCCGGCCGTCACCTGCGGACTCTTGCCCGGAACCTTTGGTGAATTTCGGTTGACCTGGAATTCGAATAAAGCCGTCTCATCACGGAGTCATTGTGTGCTGCTCTTGACTATCGGACCGTTCAAACAAAATTTTCTCGGTGGTCGAGAATCGATGATTTCCACGGATCGAGACGGTCGCAGGAGCCATTTTCGATGCCCTCAGGGACGATCTCAGGCTATGTGGCTCTCAGTTCGAGTGCACCAGCCCGCTGCGCTAAGGGACTGCGCAAAAATAACAATCCATTCATGAGCGGAACTAATACATTTTCCTGACATCGCAAGCTCTGGGAGGCTTCCTTCGGTCGGCCAAAAGCATCCGGTAAACACTGGCTCAGACGTAATGCTACGTATGAGCCCGGTGCCTCCTGGGTTATGTTATAGTTCCTATTGTCCCGCACCCGCAGTCGGAACTCTAACATTATGCGACCCACTTCCTTCAGCCCGACCGTCCTTCGTCAGCACCTCCGTCGCCACAAGATCGCCGATCTGCCCGAGCTCAAACGCGTCCTCGGCACAGAGACAGATCTGACGGTCTTTCGCAAATTGAAGCAGCTCGATTACCTCGCCAGCTACACCCATCGGGGGCGCTTCTACACTCTGGCCGAAGTCGCCCACTTCGACGATCACGGATTGTGGTCGCACGAAGGCGTCTGGTTCTCCCGCCACGGCACCCTGCTGGCCACTGTGGAAATTCTCGTCAACCAGTCCGCCAAGGGCTGCTACGCCGACGAATTGGCCGATGCGCTGCACGCTGAAGTGCAGGAGCCTCTGCACCATCTGGTCGCGCAACAGCGCTTGGCACGAATGGAGGTGGAGGGACGGTTTCTCTATACCGCCATCGATTCCATCCAACGTCGCCAACAGATCCTGACTCGCCGCAGCGCTCAGGCCGTTCCTGTGGCCGTCCATTCCGCTGCCCTCCAGGTCTCTCCCGATGAACTCAAGGCTGCGATCATTCTGTTCTATGGCCTGCTCGATGAACAGCAACGCCGATTATTTGCTGGCTTGGAGTCCATTCGCGTCGGCCATGGCGGCGACACCCTGCTGGGCGACTTCCTGGGTTTGGACGCGCATACCGTCGCCCGCGGCCGTCAACAACTCCTGGACCGAAATGTGGTCAGCGGCCGAACCCGACGCACCGGTGGGGGGCGCACTTCGATGGAAAAAAAACGCCCGACCTAATCGCCCTTCTCCACTGCCTGCTCGAACACGATACCGCGGGCGATCCGATGACCGGCTTACGCTGGTCGCGCCGCACCACCTCCACGGTCGCCCAGGAACTTAACCAACTCGGCATCTCCGTCTCCCCCAATACCGTCGCGCGTCTGCTCCATGCTATGGGCTATTCCCTGCGGGTCAACCAAAAACAGCTCTCCACCAGCTGTAGTCCCAACCGTAATCTTCAGTTCGAATATCTTGCCCAACTGCGTTACCGTTTCCAGCGCCGTCATTTGCCCATCGTCAGCGTAGACAGCAAAAAACGTGAATTAGTCGGCAACTTCAAAAATCCTGGTCCGCGCTGGGAAGCTGCCCCGCGTTGCGTCTATGATCATGACTTCCGCACCGACTCCATCGGAGTCGCGATTCCCTATGGGATTTATGATGTGAACGAAAATCGCGGGGCTCTGGTGGTGGGCGTTTCCCACGACACTCCCGCCTTTGCCGCTCATGCCATTGCCCATTGGTGGCGTCACGAAGGTTCTACCCGCTACGCCGGGTCACGCCAACTGCTCATCCTGGCCGATACCGGCGGCAGCAACAGTTGCCGCTGTTACGCCTGGAAAACCGAGCTCCAGTCTCAACTGGCCAACTCCTTTGCCCTGGCCGTAACCGTGACCCACTATCCCACCGGTGCTTCCAAATGGAACCCCATCGAGCATCGTCTCTTCTCTGAGGTCTCGCGAAACTGGGCGGGCGAACCGCTAGATTCCTACCAGAAGATCCTCAACTATGCTCGCACCACCAAAACCCAGACCGGTCTTCAGGTCACTGCTTATCTTGACCGGCACTATTATCCTTGCGGTCTCAAGCCGACCTCGGATCAAATCGCTTCCCTTCGATTACAGCCCCACGAAACGCTGCCCGAGTGGAATTACACTATCAAGCCGCAACTGTAAACTTGTTCTTGCGTGATCCCTAAGGCAAGTGAAATCGGTGGCAGCCCTCAGAGGCGGACGGAACCAGGGAAACTCTCCGACGCGACCACTAGTCGACGCATGACCTTCCAAGATCCTGATATAGTTTTGTATACAAAATGGCCGGCAAGAACTCACGCGTAATCGTAAGAATTCGTGAAATGATTCTGCACGGCGAACTCCCTCCGGGCGAGCGCGTCCGAGAGGTCGAATTGGCGGCGAAGCTCGGAGTCTCCAGAACCCCCGTCCGCGAATCTCTGCCGATCCTTGCACAAGAGGGTGTGCTCACCCAGCTGGATACGCGCGGCTTCGTTGTGCGTGCGTTTACTCCGCAAGAGATCATGGACGCGATTGATGTTCGGGGCGCGCTTGAGGGTTTGGCGGCCCGAATGCTCGCCGAACAAGGACCACCCCGCCGTCTGATACATTCGCTCCATGAGTGCCTCCGTGACGGCGACGAGATTTTTTCGAAAGGCCATCTGGTCCAAGCAGACGAAGCGCGCTATGGCGACATGAACAAGCAGTTTCATTCCCTGATCGTTCAGGGATCAGGCAGCAAGGTGGTCGCCGAAGCGATCGAACGCAACGGGCGAATACCCTTTGCCGCCGCGCACGCCATAGCCTTCGATAAGATTGACCTTCCTCGTATGTACGACCACCTCCTCTATTCGCACCGCCAGCACCATGCGATCGTTCAAGCCCTGGAAAATGGTGAGAGCTCCCGAGTGGCTGCCCTCATGGTCGAGCACGCGCATGGGGCAAAAGTAAGCATCAATCTGTCACGTACTCTCTCGCGATCCAGTGCAGAGAACGCGGAACTGTCGCATTCAGACATGTAGGGTGCGAGGAATCAAGGGCTCCTGCCCCCGGTTGCGAGCCCCTTCCATCGTCCGTCATTGCCTAGGGCTCATTCGGGGAGATGCGCAACTGCCGATCCGCTGTGCTGCGCCCGACTGCGTCAGCGAGGGAGCGCCACGAGAAGGGTTCGTCGGCTTGAAGAGCGTAGTTGCGCTCAGCCATTTCGCAGACCAACTGCTCTTGGCACTGGGCTGCGGCCAGCGCCATCATGGGTTCGACGGCTACGTCCTGCAGGGTCCGGGCAACTTCGCGCATTTCAGCCGCGCGTCTCTGGCCGTGTTCAGCGACACGGCTGATCAAATAATCCGGGAGTTGCTCCTTCCATCCCATGCTGGGATAGGTGGCGGCCAGAGAATCGAGCACGGCATCTTCGGCGCCGTACTGTCGAGCTGCAAACAGACATTCGACCGCTAGGGCCTCCAACCCTTTGATCATGACGCTGCGGCACATTTTTACCGCGGCTGCGACCCCGATTTGATCGCTCAAAGCCGTAGCATTCATTCCCAGTGATCGAAGTGCCTCGCCTGCCGCGGCGGAATGCACACCGCCAAGCAGCATGGGAACGTTCAGGCGCTTCCCGGGAACCGCACCCAGCACGGCAGCTTCGACGAAATGCGCCGCGCCTCCCTCGCACGCGCTTGGTTCGACGTGGGCAGCGGCTTTGCGCTTGGTTTCAGGTGAGACCGAGTTGATGTCGAGAAAAATCTGGTTGCGATGCAGGATCGGCCCGGCCTGCTTGGCTACCTCCAATGCCGAGGTAGCGGTGACGGCCGAGACTACGAGATCTGCATCGCGCAGACAATCGCTCAGAGTATCTTCGGCTCTTACTCCGCATCTCCGGGCCTTGGTCATCATTGGCTGCCGATGCTTCTCGGAACTCAGCAGAATGTCGAACATCGAGACATCGATGCCCTGTTTGGCAAGATCACTGCCAAAAATACCGCCGACTTCGCCAAAGCCGACGATCGCTATCCGCCGAATGGGTGGCGCGCTATGCATGTTTGATCGTCCGAGCATTGGCAATCTGGGACCGGGTGCCGTCCCAAATACTCGCTGGAATAAGCACCTCGCCGCGGAAGAGCGCGCGCGCCGTCCGAATGAGGCTGGCGCGAACGACCTTCAATCCAGCGCTTTCGTTCACTTCAAACTCGACCGAGAACTCGCCGCTGGGATGCTCAACCGACAGTCGCTTCACTGTACCGTCCGGCACAGAGACGATACCCCGGGCGACCGAGCCCGGCAACACGCACGCGGTTCCCACCGTTACTGCTCCCAGAACCCCGATCGCCGCGTGACATTTGTGCGGGATAAACGAGCGTGTCGCTAGGTGTCCGCCGTCTCGCGGCGGCGAGATCAGAACCATTTTCGGCACCACTTTCGATCGCACGTCACCCAAACCCATCCTCTCGCCGGCCAGGATACGAATCTCTTCCAGGCGCGCCTTGAACCTCAGGTCAGCGTCCAGTTCGGCAGGAGTCTCGGAACCGGTCTTCCCGAAATCGGCGGCACGCAGCACCACCACGGGCATGCCGTTGTCAATCAACGTTGCCTCGATCCGATCGATCTGGTCGAGAGCGTGTCCGGTCGGCAAGAGAGCGCCACATACTGACCCGGCAGTATGGAGAAAGTCGAGGCGGATGGCGGCGGATGTGCCGGGCACACCGGCGATCGCAGCGTCTCCTTCGTAGGTAACATAGCCGCCCGGTGTCGGCACGTGCGCGAGGGCGACATTGCCGGTGTTGACCATGTAGATGGTGACCGGCGTGATTGGCTCCCGTGACCCGACGAGACCACGTTCAATCGCAAAAGGACCAACCCCGGCGAGCATGTTCCCGCAGTTCGGCGTCACGTCAACCAGAGGTCGATCCACCGAAACTTGAGCGAAAAGATAGTCGACATCGATTTCCGGACGCGAAGAGCGGGATATGATTGCCACCTTGCTGGTCAGGGGGTCGGCGCCGCCAATACCGTCGATTTGGCGGACGTCTGGAGACCCCAGCGCCGCCAGCAGCACGCGGTCCCGCAACTGGGTATCGCTCGGAAGATCACTTGCCAGGAAAAAAGGCCCCTTCGACGTGCCGCCCCGCATCAGGGTGCAGGCGATAGGAGTCTGGGTAGACCGACCCAAGGGACTTTCCTCCTTTCACACGTACTCAAGTCCAAGTTGCATGAGCTTGGGACGCATGTCGTAAATGTCGAGTCCGAGCTCGCCACGCGCCAGCCGCTCGCGAGTCGCGTTCTCTTTGCGAGCTCGTTGTTCTGCGGCCGCGGCGACCGCATGCGACGCGCCTCGCTTCACAACGACCACTCCGTCATCGTCGGCGACAATGACATCACCAGCTTCCACGAGTGCGCCCGCGCACATCACCGGCACGTTTACCGATCCCAGTGTGGCTTTGACGGTTCCTTGTGAACTGACGGCACGGCTCCAAACCGGAAACTGCATTTCCGTCAGAGAGCGAACATCCCGACATCCTGCATCGATTACCAGGCCCTTCACGCCATGGGCTCGCAAAGAGGTGGCCAATAGCTCACCGAAGTAGCCGTCGGTACAAGGCGATGTCGGGGCTACGACAAGAATGTTCCCTGGGCCGCAGACTTCGACGGCGACATGGATCATGAGGTTGTCGCCCGGCGGCAAGGATACGGTGACCGCAGCTCCTGCGATGACCGCGCCTGGAAAAATCGGACGCATGTAGGAGGCTAGCAGCCCGCAACGCCCCTGGGCTTCGTGCACCGTCGTGACCCCATACTTCTCCAGTCGAGCTACTGCATCCGCCGGCGGCTGCTCGATTTGCCGGATTACCACGGGTTTGTTCATTGCAGCTCCTCCGTCACCTGGGGGAAGACACGCTGATATGCTTCTCCGTACTTCACACTCCGGTTCGAATTGCGCGAGGCCTGCGCCCCGCGCTGCAACGCCACTCGCTCGTAGTAGTGCCATAGATGTTCCTGCGCGTTCATCGCCTTGAATGCCTCGTATTTCTTGGGCCACACCGGGGTGATGTCGAGCAGTACCTGTGGCTTCCACTCGCACTGCTCCGGCTGATGCGGCTCGAACAGAAAAACGGGCGGGGCACCGATTACGGCCGTTCCTGGCTCGTGTCCGTGCGCCTGAGCCACGACACGAGCTTCCTGCGTTACACGCGACACCAGCGGATGATCGAAGTTGTAAGGATCTTCGAGCGAGTGTGTGAGTATGAATTCCGGACGAATCTTCCGACAAAGGGCAGCCAGCTCATACAGCACAGCGTCCGCGATTCGCATCGGGTAGTCGCCGACGTCGAAGAAGATCGGCTTCGCACCCAGGATTTCCGCTGCACGCGTCGCCTCTTGTTTTCGGTTGGCCTTTACCTTCTCCATTGTCATTCCGGGCTCGCGCCAGAGTTTTGCGGATTCGCCTCGTTCGCCGTATGACAGACAGACAACGGTGACTTCCCACCCGCGCTCTGCATACAGCGCGATCGCCCCTCCCGCTCGCCAGACAAAATCCGCCGAATGCGCACTGACAACCATTGCTGTTTTCTTGTCAGTCACAATGTCTGCCTTCTAATGTCTGCCTTCTGAGGTCAGATTGTATGAGCGGCCCGTACGATCGCGCCAGGTAGGCTCGCGACAGCGCATGGCGCTGGGGTCGTTACGCACCGTTCATGCCTTGCGGACTACCCCCACGGGAGGCGTGCCGTATGTGTGAAATGACTCGATTGTCTTCAGACCCCACGCCTGCCCTTTCTTCCGTTCCGCTTCGCTCCAGCGAATAGGCTTCCAGTCCGGCGCCAGAATCAGGCGCGCCCCGGCATTCGCTACCTCAACCCGATTGCCTCCAGGCTCGTATACGTACAGAAAGAAGGTTTGCTGAATCGCGTGCTTGTGCGGGCCTGTCTCGATGTAGACGCCATTCTCCAGGCAGATATCTGCTGCCAGGAGCACTTCTTCCCGGCTGTTGACTGCGTAGGTGAGGTGGTGTAACCGCCCTTTAGTTCCGGTGTGGTCGCGCGTGTAGGCAAAGTCGTAGCTCTTGTTGGTGCAGGTCATCCACATGGCCGCTTCCGAGCCGTCGTCCATCACAATTTGCTCGGTCAATCGGAAGCCCAGGTACTGCTCGAAAAACTCGCGGTTGGCCTTGATATCGACGGCGAGCCCGTTCCAATGATCGAGGCGCCGCACGTTGATGCCGCGGGCTGGAAACCGTTGCGCCTGATTCTTCAGGGCCGGACGCAGTTCCGGCGGAGCCTGATACCACTGGGTTTCGTAGTAGAGCTCGATCTTGTGTCCATCGGGGTCCAGGCATTGGAACGCCGGGCCATGTGCCAGGTCGCCGTTCGTCCAGCCGATGTCGAAGCCCGATCCCTTCAGCGCCGCTACCCGCCGTTCCAGCGCTCGCGGACTGCGAGTTCGATAGGCGACGTGGCCCAGGCCGGGCAGCTTCGACGCCGTGAGTTTTAGCGAGTGGCGTTCATAGTCGTCATAAGCATGCAGGTAAACCGAATCACCCTCGCGTCCGCTCTCGGTCATTCCCATCACGTCGATGAAGAACCGCAGGCTCTCCTGGGGTTGGGGCGTAAGCAATTCCAAATGACCCAAGTGAGCCACGTCCATGATTGGTTCCTCTGGCATGCGCAACCTCTGCCGGAAGTACTGCAGATTCTAGGGCGGTCTTGGCGGCCAATCCTAATTCGGGTGGGCAAAGACTAGCCGTCGCGATTCGTGTGCTGGTCCTACTGTTAAGTACACTCAATATACCTCTCACTTTTGTTTTCACCTGTCAAGCAAACCATGTTGGGGCGACACAAGCACACGGTTCTTCGCCCTCAGCTCGGGACCCGTCTCGGAACCACCTCGACTTTGCCCAAGCCTTCGATCCCCACGAGATCGAAAAGGTCAGCCAAGTTGAGCATCACCCTTGACAGTTACGGATAAGAGCAGGAACAATGTGGGGGTAATTCAGTATACTGAACGTACTTTTATGACCAACGCCGCCCCCACTTCGAGCATCACCCCGATGCTCAGCGGCTATTCGATTGAGCTCAATCCAAGCTCCAAAGTCCTGGACGCGACTCTGGACCGCCTCCCTCCGGGGACGGAAGTTTTTCTCACTTGGATTCCTGGCGCCAACCCGATGCATATGGTCGGGACTGCAAGCAGGCTGCGCCGTGCCGGCCTGTTTCCCGTGCCTCACGTTGGCGCGCGTCATTTGGAGAGTTCTACTCAGCTCGAGCAGTTTGCGGCCCGGCTCGTAAGCGACGCCGGCGTAGATCGCATTCTCATTATTGCTGGCGACCGAGCCAAGCCCGCCGGACCCTATGACTGCAGTCTGGCAGTGATGCGAACGGAGGTGTTTCAGCGGGCAGGCATTATCCGCATGGCGGTGGGTGGTTTTCCCGAGGGAAATCCCAACATCTCGGAAACTGCGCTGGAGGAAGCACTGGCGGCAAAAGTGAACTTCGCGCGCAGTGCAGGGCTGCAGCTTTCGATTGTCACACAATTCTGCTTCAAAGCCGAACCGATTGTGGGCTGGCTGCAGCGCGTTCGCGCCTGCGGCATAGACAACCCGGTGCGCGTAGGCCTTGCCGGCCCCGCCGGCCTGGTCACACTGGCTCGCTACGCCGTGCGCTGCGGCGTGGGCACCTCGTTCGCGGTGCTGACTAAACACCCGTCATTTGCCAGGCTACTTGCCGACAAGGGTCCAGAACCGATCATTCGGGGCATTGCCGCGTTAGCAGGTCCCGGACAGAACGGGAGGTTCCCGCTCGGCATCGCCGGCCTGCATTTTTTTGTCTTTGGCGGCTTCAACAAAACTGTCGACTGGATTACTGCCGAGCAGACTCGCTAGGCGCCATCACTTGATCGGTACGCCAGCCTTTGGCATAAGTCTCCCGGGCAACCTTGGAGTAAGGTACCAGGCTCACGATCGCCCGGATGTCGATCTGCTTGTGACGTTCGACGGTGGTCTTCTCCGAACCGCCCCCAGCTTCCCCCCAAACGATCTTGACTTCGCTGCCGATCTCGACCTCCGGGTCAACCACTCCCAGCGATAGCATCGACCTCTCGTTGTAGCTGTAACCGCTGAACATCGAGAAGCCCACACTCTTTCCGCCGCTCAATACTTTGTCATACGATGCGGACGCATAGTTTGACAGCGGCAGATCCATGTACTTGTACACATCTCCCGGCTCCAACATCGATGCCCACACTTTGACGACATCCTCGGCGTCCCAGGCAAAGGTGACCTTCTTCCGTTGCGGTTTGGCTGCCATCTTCTCGAGCGCTTCTCTTCCGATGAAATCGTGGTCGAACTTGACGAAGGGACCGTAGCCGAGTGCGTACGGCGTCATGTAATAGTCTTCAATATTGTCGGAGTCGAAGCTGCCGCCAAGTGAACCCGTCCCCTCATAGCCGGTCGCCGGCAACCACTGCCGGTAGGCCTTCATCTTCTGGCCGCTGTAGACGGCGGGAAGAGGCGACGGAATCCAGCCCGACTCCAGTGTGTTGGTGGCGTAAGCTCGGTTGCCGACTTCGCGGAGACCAAAGTCCCTGCCGGCGCTGACGATTGCGGCGCGGATTTCCTCGCGCTCCTCGTACGGTCCCCAGACTTCCAATCCGGGAGCGCCGGCCATGCCGTGACGCAGGGCCCGAACTTTGCGCCCTGCGATATTGATGACATCCATGTGGAAGAACTTGATATCTGGAACGGGTCCGCCGTTCAGTTTCTCGAGGATTTGCGGGGCGTTAGGACCCTGAATCTGGTAGCGGTAACAGCTGCGAATCACCGCGTTCCCCTTCGCATTTGAGGGCGATCTGTCGTCCTTTTCGATGTTGACATCGTAGCCGCCGGTTTCGGCGTGAAATTGAATCCAATTGGCAGCCGGAGCCCGCCCGACAAAAACCAGCCGATTCTCCCCGAGATGGAAAAGAATGCCGTCGCCAATCAGGAAACCATCGTAACTGCAGGGAGCGAATTGCTTGGCGCGGTTAACCGGAAAGTTCGCGAAGCTGTTCGTTGCAAGATAGGAGAGCATCTTGAGGACGTCGGGACCCTCCACATAAAGGTTCGCCATATGGTGAGATTGATCAAAAAGAACAGCCGTCTCCCGCCAAGCGCGTTGTTCGTCGCGCCAGTTCGAGTATTCGGTGGGGACAACCGGATAAACGTAGGCTCCGATCCGCGAATTGCGCAACATGCTCACTGGATTTCCGACGCTCTGTAACCGATCTTCTAGGCTTTGGGCTTTCATTCTCGCCCTCCCACACGAGCTGTTGCCAGGCTATGATGGAACCGGACGCGTCGTTCAGTATACGGAACGCAGGAGGGTTTTGCCATACTTTCCAGGCAGACGGGCGTTGACGGGTAGTCTGAATACCAGTGCACAACGCCCGGGGGAGAAGCGCGTGGGTGCCTCATCCAGCGTGGTTACGTTCGAGGACGTGGGCAGCGTGGGGCTGATCTGTGTGGACAATCCCCCGGTCAACGCCATCAATCATGGCGTGAGAGCCGGGCTCGCCCGTGTGATGAGCGAAGCGGCCAACAATCCGGGCATTCAAGTCCTGCTGCTAATGTCGGCTGGCGATTTGTTCAGTGCCGGTGCCGATATCCACGAGTTTGCTCGCCCGGCGGAGGAACCCTCGCAGCAAACCGTGCAGGCCACGATCGAGGCGGCTCGCGTCCCCGTGGTCGCCGCCATAAACGGACTGGCGTTAGGCGGCGGCCTTGAACTTGCCATGGCCTGTCATTATCGGTTGGCGCACAGGACGGCGATGCTCGGGTTGCCGGAGATCACCCTGGGGATCATTCCGGGTGCCGGCGGGACACAGCGTCTGCCTCGGTTGATCGGCGCCCGAGCGGCGTTGGACATGATTCTGTCTGGCTCACCAATTTCGGCACCGGACGCCAAGGCCAACGGGTTGGTGGATGAAGTTGTCGAAGGCGATTTGCGCGAGGCCGCACTGTTTTTTTGTCGCCGCCTGCTGCGGGGCGGCCTGGGCCCGCGGCCGACCTGCAATCGCACGGTTACAGCGGAGCGTTTCGATGAAGCTGGCATCGCTGAAGCGTTGCGTGTCCATTCCCGAGCCTTGCAAGGACGGACGACCCAGAGACTGGTGGTTGAGGCGATCAAGGCCGCCAGTTTGCCCTTCTCCCAAGGTACGGCGGTTGAGTCTGCCCTTGCCCAAAGATCGTTAGCTTCGCGTGAAAGCCAAGCGCTGAGACACGTTTTTTCTGCCGAACGCGAGTCTGCAAAAGTGCAGGGAATAACAAAGCGGGCAGAGCAGCCAGAAATCAAGCGGGTCGCGGTGATCGGCGCTGGAACGATGGGCAGCGGAATTGCGATGGCGTTTGCCGACGCCAGTCGAGAAGTGATGCTCATTGATAACGTCGAAGCTGGACTGGCCCGTGGCCGGGCAATCATTCACGCCACCTACACATCCGGCGTGAAGCGTGGCCGAATCCGTCAGAGCGTCGCCGATGAAAGAATAGGCCGAATCACCGGCAGCATGACGCTTGCGGACGCGGCCAGTGCCGACCTTGTCATCGAGGCTGTTTTCGAGGACATCGATCTCAAGAAGGAAGTGCTGTCCACCCTCGACCGGATTGTGCCCCCCGAGCGGCTGATCGCTACCAACACTTCCACTTTGTCGATTACGGAGTTGAGCCGCGTTAGCGCACATCCAGGCCGAGTGCTGGGCTTGCATTTCTTCGCTCCAGCGCACGTCAGTAGGCTTCTCGAGGTCGTACGCGGTAGCGACACTGCACCCGAAACCGTGGCCACGGCACTCCACCTCGCGAAAGCACTGAAGAAGGTACCGGTCATTTCCGCCGATGCTTTCGGATTCATCGGCAATCGTATGATGCTCGATGGCTATTTTCGCGAAGCCGAGCAGCTGCTGCTGGAGGGAGCGCTACCGATGCAGGTGGACAGGGCGCTGGAAACTTTCGGGTTTGCCATGGGGCCGCAGCGGGTGAGCGACCTGGGCGGGAATGACGTCGGCACCAAGGCGCGTCTCCAGCTTTACAAGCGTGAACAACGCCCCGATCCCTACTTTGTCATCGCCGACCGCCTGACTGAGCTGGGAAGGCTTGGCCAGAAGACAGGTCGCGGCTTTTACCGTTACGAGAATGGCAGTCGCGAGGCACTGCCCGATCCAGAAGTGCATGGACTGATCGAAACCCTGTCAGCCGAGCGAGGTATTACTCGGCGCCAGATCGGCGAGGCAGAAATCGTGGAACGATGCGTGTTAGCGCTGGTCAACGTCGGGGCCATGGTTCTCGAGGAAGGGATCGCAGCGCGCGCCGCCGACATCGATGTGGTCTGGACCAGCGGGTACGGTTTTCCACGCCACCTTGGCGGCCCGATGTTCTACGCAGACACACTGGGCCTAGCTCATGTCGCCGAGCGACTCCATCACTATCATGCAAAGCTCGGCCATTATTGGAGGCCGGCAGAGCTGATTGGTCGCCTGGCGGCATCGGGTTTGAGCTTTGAACGATGGGACCGCAATAGCAGCCAATAACTTCGTTAACGGGAAGGATAGGCTGCCCGGAGCCGAAGGCACGCTGTGCTAGACTCGCGGCTCTCGGCGGAGCCAGCCGACCTCGTTCCACCGTGCTGATCCGTGAGACCCATCGTCAGGCCCGCAGTGAGGAGGAGAGACTGCGATGAGCACTTTCGTTCTGGTGCATGGAGCATGGGGCGGTAGCTGGTGCTGGAAGCGTGTCCGGGAGGGCCTCCAGGCGCAGGGTCATCGGGTGTTCACGCCGACCCTTACCGGCATTGGTGAGCGTTCTCACCTCCTGTCTCCTGACATCAACCTGGACACTCACATCGCGGACGTGGTGAATTTGATTCGTTGGGAGGAACTCTCTCATGTGGTGCTGTGTGGTCACTCGTATGGCGGCTGCGTCGTAAGTGGCGTCGCCGATCGGATTCCGGAGCGCATAGACGCTCTGATTTATCTCGATGCCTTCGTACCGGAGAGCGGCCAAAGCCTGCACGATACTCTCCCCAGGGAAATGCGAGACGCTCAGGTGCAAGCTGCGCGAGCCGTCGGAGATGGCTGGAAGGTGCCTCCCATTCCCGCCGTGGTATTCAATGTGAATGTCGGAGATCGTGACTGGGTGGACCGACAGCGCACCCTGCATCCGCTCGCCACCCTTCAGCAACCACTTCGCCTGACGGGAGGAATCGCCAGGGTCAAGAGCATCACTTACATCCTGGCAACTGGCTGGTCTCCATCGCCATTCCCGCCCTTCTTCGAGAGAGCAAAAGCAAAAGGCTGGAAGACGCTAACTATCGAATGCGGTCATGACGTGATGTTGGACCGGCCAGAGGAACTCACGCGCGAGCTTGCGCAAGCCCCACGAAATGCGATGGCGGCATCGTAAAACATGAGGCCCCGCGCCACCGGGGCTGCCCTGTGCCCCCTGATCGGGGAGGTGTGGTTCCGGGAAACGAAATGCAAATGAGCGAGGGTGCACCATCATGCTCATCAATCGACGCACCATACGCATTGAGTGGGGTGACTGCGATCCCGGCGGGGTCGTCTATTTTCCTCGCTATTTCGAATGTTTTGACGCCTGTACCCGGGCCTTATTTGAGCGGGCCGGTCTTTCCAAGCGCGAGATGATGAAGTCATACGCGATGGACGGGATTCCCCTGGTGGACATGAAGGCACGATTCCTGATGCCATCGCGCTTCGGCGATGACGTGCTGGTGGAGTCGTGGGTTGCAAAGTGGGGAAACAGCCGCTTTGTGGTGCAGCATCGTCTGTTGAAAGGCAACGCGTTGGCGGTCGAATGTTCCGAGACAAGAGTTTGGGTGGCACATCCGAAGGGAGATCCCAAAACGTTCGAAGCACGTCCCATTCCACAGGAAGTGAAAGAACGGTTCGCTGGCATTGCCGAGGAAGAGTCCGATGAGAATCCGCTATCAGATTCAACGAGCAGGTGAATGCGAGCTGTTATTGCGCGACTGCGCAAACCTGCGATCCAGCGGCGCCCGGCTTTCTTCATTGTTTAAGTGCACGAACTTCTTGAGAAGATGTACAAAGACCTTCTGTTCCTCTTTGTTGAGCGCCTTCAATAGACGCCGCGCCAGCAGTTGGCTCGAGGGTAGGAGCTTCTTCAGCAGGGTGGCGCCCGCGGGCGTCAGATGCAGCAAGCGAAAGCGCTTGCTCTTCATCGGCATCATCCGCCTGACAAGCCCGCGCTCCTCCAGGCGCACCGCCAAATCCGCCGCGGTTGAAGTGTCGAGTGCGCACAGTCTAGCAAGCGTAACCTGGTCGATTCCCGGATGGTCCTGAAGAATTCGCAACACGCAATATTGGACGGGAGTTACGCCATGACCCATCGTCGAGTGGAACATCGACACGGCTATCTGTTGGGCGCGTCGAATCAGGTGACCGGGCTCGTCGTAAACCTCCATCGGTAGTCCGTTGCCTCCGCCCGTGCGGTTCGAGGATGGTGCGCTGCTGCGATTCATGTTTTGCTCTGAGAGACATCTCTCCCAAGAATGGGTCGGGGGCAGAGCCTCCGCGTCCCCCCTTGCGATGGCGAATTACATCGATTAAGCTTCGCAGGCGCTGAGTACACTGAACGTGCGACAAAGGGCCAATAGCGTGCCTTTGCGGCCGGTGCGCTTCTTTTCGCCCGACGTCGAACTGACCCGCCAGGCCGAAGGCGTCTACCTTATGCGCTCGGTCGAGCCCTTGGCGAAGTACGACACTCGGGTGGGCGACTGGCTGGACCGCTGGGCACTCGAAGCCCCGGATCGGACCTTTATCGTCGAGCAGAGGGGCGCCGGCGAGCGGACCATCTGCTACGCTGAGGCTCGCCACCGGGCTCTAGCTCTCGCCGAGGGCTTACTGGGCTGCGGGCTTGGTCCAGATCGTCCGCTCGCCATCCTCGCCGCGAACGGTATCGATCATGCGCTGGTCATGCTGGCTGCACTCTACGTTGGAGTTCCCATCGCTCCGATAGCACCTGCGTACGCGCTGCAAAGTACCGATTATACCAAGCTCTCACACGCTTTTCGTTTGTTGACGCCTGGTCTGGTCGTGGTCGACGATGGGGTGGCTTATTGCCGGGCGATTGAACAGGCTCTCCCATCTGACATTCCGGTCATAGCGCTGCGCAATTCGTCGGCATCGCCGCACTTCCGCGACCTTGCATGGTTGCGAGGTGACGGCAGCCGGCGGCATGCGGTTGCCCAGGCGGCCGCTCGCGTGGGTCAGGAAACTATCGCCAAGTTTCTGTTTACCTCCGGCTCGACCGGCCTGCCCAAGGCGGTGATCAACACGCACGGCATGCTCTGCTCCAACTCGCAGGTGAAGCGGCAGATAGCGCCGTTTCTGGCCGACGAGCCGCCACTGATGGTGGACTGGGCTCCCTGGAACCACTCGGCTGGCAGCAACAGCAATTTCGGCATCATCCTCCACAACGGTGGCACGCTCTACATCGATCCCGGAAGACCCACGCCAGCACAGTTCGGCGCAAGTCTCAAACTGTTGCGCCGGATATCACCGACTCTTTACTTCAATGTGCCCAGAGGCTACGAACTGCTACTCCCTCACCTACGGGCCGATCGCACCCTTCGTGAGCATTTCTTCCGGCGGATGAAGTTTCTCTGGTATGCAGCTGCTTCGATGCAACCGGCTACCTGGTTCGAGCTGGAACGGCTGGCCGTGGAAGCGATCGGGCACCGGATTCTGACCGTCACCGGCCTGGGCATGACCGAGACCGCTCCCATCGCGCTCTTCGGCAATGTGCACGCCAGCGGTCCCGGCGTGATGGGCATACCGGTAGCAGGAATGGAGCTTAAGCTGGTGCCGCACGACAACAGCTTCGAGGCCCGCTATCGCGGCCCCAACGTCACTCCGGGGTATTGGCGCGATCCAAAGGCAACCGAGGCGGCCTTCGATGAACAGGGCTTTTTCTTGTCGGGTGACCTGGTAAGCTTTGTGGATCTGACCCGGCCCAAAGCCGGTCTCCGCTTCGATGGGCGCATCAATGAAGACTTCAAGATAACCTCCGGCACAAGAGTCAGCGCCGGAAGGTTGCGGCTGGAGGCACTGGAAGCTCTGCGGCCCCTGGCGAACGAGATTGTAGTTTGCGGGGCGGATCGCAAGGATGTGCGGATCCTTGTTTTCCCTGACTGGGAGGGGTGCGCCTCCACCGTAGGTATGGAGCGAGCCACACCGGCCGAGCTGGCTTCGAACCCGGCGCTCAGAGAGATCTTCCACGAACGGCTGGTAAGGCTTGCGGCTGGGGGAACGGGGAGTGCCGGCCGGATTGTTGCGGCCTTGCTGGTCGAAGTCCCACCGTCCAGTGTGGCGGGCGAGCTGACGGAGAAGGGCACGGTCAACAGTCGCGCCCTGCAGCGAAACCGCCCCGAGCTGCTCGACATTCTGTTTGGAGAAGAGGATGATCGGGTCCTGCGGATCGATGGGTGCAATGCGCAGGCTTAGGGCAAAGGGTCAGCAGACATGAATACCATGGTCAAACCCAAGGGCTTTCCGCTTCCCAGTTCGCTCGAGGTGGTGCCCGGAACCGAGCGAGCCCAGGCGGCTTATCCCTACTACATGCAGTTCACGAAGGAAGACGACCGGCGCTTTTGGTTCTACAACTCCATGCATTTCCCGGAGCCGATGTGCACCTTCGACACGGTCACGGCGGAAGCCGCCTATTGCGCCTTGGGCGCGGCGAACACTCGGGTACACTCTCTGCCCACCACCCTGGGCATTGATTACCGCATCATCAACGGCCGCATCTACATCGGCGGCAATGCTGTGACCGATCCCGCCGAGATTGCCAGACGGACAAAAGAGTTCCAGCAGCGGGCTTTCTACTACTATGCCCACTGGGAGCGCCTGTTCGAGCAGTGGAAAGAGAAGATGACGAGCCTGATCCGGGAATCCCAAGCCCTGCCTAAGCTTGTACTTCCGGAGTTCGAGCCCTTGGAACATGTCCACGCCGGGCGTGGCATTGCGTCCAATCATTATCTTCTCGATACCTATCAGAAAACCCTCGAAGGCTACTTCCGGATGTGGCAGCATCACTTCGAATTCCTGCTGCTCGGCTATGGCGCCTACATGGCCTTCTTCGATTTCTGCAAGAAGGCATTTCCCGAGATCAGCGAGCAGACAGTCGCTCGCATGGTGTCAGGCATGCAGGCGGAGATCTTCCGCCCGGACGACGAACTCAGACGCCTTGCCAAGCGTGCGATCGAACTGGGGGTCGAGGGCACGTTACGGGATGGTGCTTCGCCAAGCGATGTCATCAAAGCACTGGAACAACTCGGGGAGTCTGGCAAGGCATGGCTGGAGGAACTGGCCGTCTCGCGCGACCCGTGGTTCAACATCAACGTTGGCGACGGGTTCTATCACTACCACCGCTCCTGGAACGACGACCTCTCAATGCCCTTTGCTGCCCTGCCCGGCTATATCGCGAATGTGAAGGCGGGCGAGCGTATCGAGCGGCCCATCGACAAACTGATGGCCGAGCGCAGGCAGCTGATCGAGGAGTATCGTGAGCTCTTGAACAACGATGACGAGCGCGCCGCCTACGACCAGATGATTGCGCTGGCGCACCGCGTATTCCCGTACGTTGAAGGTCACAAGTTCTATTGCGAACACTGGTATACCAACCTGTTCTTCAACAAGATCAGAGAATTCGGAGCGCTGCTGACCGAACACGGATTCTTCCCGCACAGCGAGGACGTCTTTCACTTGACCCATTACGAGCTTGAGGCGGCGATCATTGACCTGATGACCGCGTGGTCGAACGGCTCCCCGCCACGGGGGCCTGCGTGCTGGCCCGCCATCGTGCAAGAACGAAAGGCGGCCATCGCCGAATGGGCAAAGCATGAGACCCCCCCGGCGCTCGGGCCCGTTCCCGATGTGATCGATGATCCCGCCATTGTGATGCTATGGGGCATTACCCGTGAAAGTCTGGACGCGTGGCTGACGGCAGGTGGCCAGCCGGATTCCAACGAGATCAAGGGTTTCGCAGCTTCCCGCGGTGTGGCCGAGGGCGTGGCCCGTGTCGTAAAGTCGGTGCAAGAGATCGATCGCCTTCGCCACGGTGACATCCTGGTTTGTCAGGTTACGAATCCCACCTGGGCGCCGGTTTTTCAGAAAATTGCCGCGGCCGTTTCGGACATCGGTGGCTCCATGAGCCATGCCGCAATTGTGGCGCGCGAGTATGGTTTGCCTGCCGTGGTCGGTACCGGCACGGCTACGCACAAGATTAAGGATGGCCAGCGCATTCGGGTGGACGGCGGGCGTGGCGTAGTCACCATCCTGCCATAGGTCGCTGGGTTCTGATGCGGCACTTTAGGTTTGAGACCAGCTTTGAGAGGAGGCACGCCATGGCCGTGACCAGCCTGAACAAGATGACCGCTCCGCCCTCGACGACCTACAAGATCGTCGATGTGCCCGAGGCGTATCGCGATGTAATCCAGCAACACGGCGTTGCCGGTGCATTTGTCGGTCCGTCCGAGCGCGAGAGCCCGTGGGTGCCCTTCGGCCCCAATGCTGCCATTCGCCATCTCCACTTCGATACACGCCACAACATCTTCGGCAACATTCTGTGGATGAAGTCCGCCGGTGTCATCGGCACCCACAAACACCGTGGCACAGTTGTCATGATTTGCTTGGAAGGCAGTGCCCGATATCTCGAATACGACTGGGTTGCTGGCCCAGGAGACTTCATCTATGAAACACCCGGACTGATACACACCCTGGTCAGCGATCACCCCAATGGCGTCAAGCTGTTCGGTTGGCTCCAGGGACCACTCGAGTTTTACGACGATAACGCCAATTTCGTGGAAACGGTTGATGTCTGGTGGTTCATCAATCATTACGAAAGCTACTGCCGGGAGCACGGAATTCCAATCAATAAGCAGCTCTACCTCTGAAACAGGCCTGCGATGCGCTCATCCGAAACCATCGGCTGGTTCGCCGACATCACACTCAACGATCGCGCCACGGTTGGAGGCAAAGGCGGCTCGTTGGGCGAACTGAGGCACGCCGGCATTGCCGTACCGCCCGGCTTCGTGGTGCGCACCGCGGCCTTCGAGCGCGTTCTGGCCGTGCTGGAAAGGCAGGATCCGATCAGGTCCCGTGTCGAGGCACTAGGAGATCATGACCTCGAGGGGATGACCTCTCTCTCGGAACACCTGCGCGCGCGATTCGAAGGAGCACGCTTGCCCGATGAGGTCCGGTCAGAGATCATTCGAGCCCACGCCCAGCTTTGCGGCGAGCGTCTGAAAGAGCCGCTTGCCGTGCGCTCCTCGGCCACCACTGAAGATGGGGAAGACGCCAGTTTTGCCGGCCTGCAAGCCACCTTCTTGTGGGTTATGGGCGCCGAGGCGACCTTGAAGAATGTGCGTTCCTGCTGGGCCAGCCTCTATTCCGTCCCGTCCATCGCGTATCGCCGCAAACACCAAATGGGCGAGGAGGGAGTGGCAATCGCGGTCGTGGTACAGCGAATGGTCGATGCGCGCACGGCCGGGGTCATGTTCACGCGCAGCCCGCTGACCGGCGACCGCTCGGTGATCGCGATCGAAGCAACCTGGGGTCTGGGTTCCGCCGTGGTGAGCGGCGAGGTCACGCCCGATCGGTTCGTGATTGCCAAGATCACCGGCGAAATCTCGGTGCGGGAAATTTCCGATAAGCACATCCAGCACGTGCCGGCGGAAGGCGGCGGGGTCAAAGACCTGGAAACGCCGGAGGAACTTCGCCGCGCGCCGTCGGTCAGTGATCAGGAGTTGGCCGCTTTAAAAGAAGTCGCTCGCAAGGTCGAGCGCCATTACGGACGCCCCCAAGACATCGAATGGGCCATCGACCGTTCCGGCGAGATCCTCCTACTTCAGAGCCGGCCTGAGACGGTTTGGTCAACGAAGGAACGAACGCCGGTCGCTAAACCGGCAGAAAACCCGCTGCTGCACGTGATGAATATCTTTGGAGGCCGGCGTTGACCCTCACGGCCAAGGATGTGGCCGAGATCATGCGCCTCCTCGAAGAATCGAGCTTCGACAGTCTCTCTCTCGAGATGGACGGCGTGAAGCTCAAGTTTCAGCGTGGCTCGGCGCCGGCAATGCCGCCAGCTCCCGACCCTCCAGCGCTAGCTGCGCCCGGGGCTGCGGCCGTAGCTTCGCCGGCCAAGCCAAAGACCCAGATCAAGCCAGCCACGGAACCGGGCCTCGCCGAGGTCGCCTGTCCGCTACTGGGAATCTTTTATCGCGCACCCAAACCCGGGGAGCAGCCGTTCGTGGAGGTGGGCTCCAAAGTTGGAGAGGACACGGTGATCGGCATCGTCGAGGTGATGAAACTCATGAACTCGGTGCGTGCTGGTGTGAAGGGCGAGGTGGTCGAAATCCTGTGCAACAACGGGGCGCTGGTCGAGTACGGGCAGATCCTGCTGCGAGTACGTCTCGAGGCCTGACTATGGCTATTCGCCGCATCCTGATCGCCAACCGCGGAGAGATCGCTGCGCGCGTGATCCGCACCTGCAAGACCCTCGGTATCGAAACCGTGCTGGCGGCCTCCGAGGTCGACCTCCATTCCTTACCAGCTCGTCTCGCGGATCGCACACTATGCATCGGGCCGGCCCGTCCCGCCGAGAGTTACTTGAGAGTGGACACCATCGTGCAGGCGGCTCTGGGCGTGGAGGCCGACGCGATCCACCCTGGCTATGGTTTTTTATCGGAGCGGGCGGCCTTGGCTAGACTCTGCGAGGAGGAAGGAGTGACGTTTATCGGCCCGACCTCGGCGCAAATTGATGCCGTAGGCGACAAGCTGCACGCCCGCGACGAAGCGGCGGCCGCGGGCGTGCCCATTGCGCCTGGCGGCCCGGTGGGGACGGTAGGTGAGGCAATGGTGCTCGGCCGCGAGATCGGTGCTCCGCTGCTCCTGAAGGCAGTGGGCGGGGGTGGTGGTCGCGGCATGAAATTTGTCGAACGTGTGGAGGATCTTCCCGACGCCTTTGCGCTTGCGGCAGCCGAGGCAGGGGCGGCGTTTGGCGATGCCCGGGTTTATCTGGAGCGTTTCGTTCGGCACGGTCGTCACGTGGAAGTGCAGATATTGGGCGACGGAAAAGGCGGAGTGGTCCATCTCGGCGAACGTGATTGTTCGGTGCAGCGCCGCTACCAGAAGCTGATCGAGGAGACGCCGGCCCCAGTTCTCTCGGATGAGCTTCGCAGCCGAATCCATGCGGCAGGCGTTCGCTTCGCCGAGCGCCTGTCCTACCGGGGCGCAGGCACCGTCGAGTTCCTGGTCGATCTTGAACGCGATGCCTTTTACTTTCTCGAGATGAACGCCCGCATCCAAGTTGAGCACCCGGTCACGGAAGCCGTGACTGGTGTCGATCTCGTGGCCGAGCAGATCAGCATTGCCGAAGAGCGGCGCTTGCGCCTGGCAGCAAAAGATATCCGTCGGGAAGGCTCCGCGATCGAGTGCCGGATCAATGCCGAGGACCCCGCCCGCGATTTCCACCCGAGCCCAGGAACGGTTCACGCCGTCGTCTGGCCTGCGGGCGAAGGCATTAGGGTGGATACCCATATCGTGTCGGGGGCGCACGTCCCCCCATTTTACGATTCACTCATGGCTAAGATCATCGTCCATGGTGCCGATCGTTCCTCGGCGCTCGAACGGCTGCGTCTCGCGATCAGCCAAACTCACGTCGAGGGTGTCGCAACTAATCTGTCCTTCCACGCCGAGGTGTTAGCCGATCCGGAGTTCGAACGCGGTGGGGTAGACACCTCCTACGTTCCTCGTTTTCTCCAGCGCCGGCGTCTGCCGCAGGAGTCGTACGCCGATGGCTAGTATCCAAATCATTGAGACCTCCCTTCGCGATGGAAACCAGAGTCTCTGGGCGGCCGTTGGGGTGGACACAGCTAGAACTCTAAGCATCGCGCCGGTCATGGAGGCCGTCGGCTTCAAGGCCATCGATTTCACAACCTCCACCCACATGGCGGTTGCCGTTCGCTATAAGAAAGAAGATCCGTGGGAGCGGATCCGTCTGATGGCCAAGGCCCTCCCGAGGACCCCCTTGCAGTTTCTTTCCACGGGATTTCGCTTCATCTCCTGGGAGACAGCCAGCCCTGAGTTCATGAAACTGGCGTTCCGTACTCTCGTGAAAAGTGGCCTGCGGCGCTTCGCCCTGGCCGACCCGATGAACAACGCCGATTCCAACGTCGCCTGCGCGCGGATGGTCAAGCAGGTCGGTGGCGAATACGTGGTCGGCGCGCTCGTGTTTACGTTGAGCCCGATTCACGACGATGCCCACTACGTGGCATGTGCCCGTAAGCTGGCTGCCAGCCCGGATGTGGACGCGCTCTACATCAAAGACCCGGGTGGCCTTCTGACGACATTGCGCGCCCGCACCCTGATTCCGGCGATTAAGGCGGTGATGGGCGATAAGCCGTTGGAGCTGCACTCACACTGCACGATCGGGCTGGGAGAGCTGGTGTATATGGATGCGCCCGATTGGGGGGTGAGTGCAGTGCATTGTGCCTCCGGTGCTGCCAGCGACGGAATTTCCAATCCATCCTCGGAGCGTGTGGTAGCCAATCTGCGGGAGCTTGGTCACCAGGTCGATATAGACGACCGGCCCCTAGCCGAAGTCAGTCGCTACTTTACTCGCCTGGCGGAAGCGGAAGGTCTTCCCATGGGCCAGCCCCAACCTTTCGACGCCGCCTACTTCCATCATCAGCTCCCGGGCGGAATGATCGGCACCATGCGCCGGCACCTGGCAGAAAACAGGCTTGCCGGCATGGAAGGCGCGGTGATCGCAGAGTTGCGCCGCGTGCGCCAGGAGCTGGGCTGGCCCATCGTCATGACTCCCTTTTCCCAGATCCTGCTGACCCAGGCTGTGATGAACGTGACCGGCAAGGAGCGTTACCGTGTCATCCCCGACGAAGTGATACGTTACGCGCTGGGTCGATTCGGACGACCCAACGTTCCCATCGCCCCGGAGGTGATGGATCGCATCGATTCACTGCCGCGAACCCGCGAGCTTCGTCAGGAGCCCGGCATGGCGCCGCTCGACGAGTTGCGCAAACGCATCGGGCCAGGGCTCTCGGACGAGGAATTCCTGCTTCGCGCCACCATGCCCGCCGGACAGGTTGACGCCATGAAGGCAGCCGGCCCGGCAGCGAGAGTCTATGATCCGGCCCGAGCTCCGGTGATGAATCTGATCCGCCAACTCACCGCTCGGCGCGACATTGCCCACATCTGCGTCGAAAAGGCTGGATTCAGGCTTGAGTTAAGGGGCCGATCAGCCAGGGCGGAGGCCTGAGCATGGGCGCTTCCCGCAACGGTTGGAGAGGGTCAATCGGCCCAGTCGAGGGCTTCATGTTCGACCTCGATGGCACCCTGATCTTGAGTGACAGGTCTCTGGGCGGGTATCGAGTGCTACCCGGCGCGATAGAAGTACTAAGCGAACTGAAGGCTCGCGGGATTCCCTTCGTAGCGCTCACCAACGGAAGTGCATATCCCGTGGCCCAGCAAGCGCCAAAGCTGCGCGCCATCGGCCTGCCCATTGCTGACGAAGCTTTGCTTACCCCCTCTACCGTTGCAGCTGACCTGATGCCCCGCCGAGGCGTAGACCGGGCACTGGTGCTGGGAACACCGGGTGTCGGGCATGCCCTGGCGGAAGCAGGGATTCAAACTGTGTTCCCTAGTCACCCGGAGGCGGAGCAGGTTCAGGCCGTCTATATCGGCTGGCATCCTGACTGCACGATGCGAGACATTGAGATCGCTGTCAAAGCGATTTGGAATGGGGCTGAACTCTATGTCGCCTCGGATGTGCCATTCTTCATCACCACGGGCGGCAGGACGATGGGGTATTCCCACGCCATTGCTGCAGCCGTACGCAAGCTAACGCGGGCGCCAATGATTCTCACCGGTAAGCCTTCGCTTCACGCCCTGAGGCTGGTAGCCAAGAGACTCAATGTCCCTATGTGCCGGGTCGGGGTCGTGGGCGACGATCCGTTGGTGGAGATGATCATGGCCCGTCGCGGCCGGGCAATCGGTCTCGGCGTGACCACCGGAATGACCACGGCACAAGACTGGGCAAAGCAGCCTTTGGGCCGGCGACCCCACCGAGTGCTACAAGATGTAGGGGAACTGGTGAAGCTGGTTTCGCTAAAGTGAGTGCCGGCGCGGAATGGCATTCAGCGCAAAAGATCTGCGTGGGATAGCGGACGGTGAGCGGTCTTTTTCGCGAGCCGGGTGCGGTGTTAGACCATGCCTTCAACTATGTCTAATGGTGCATACATTCCCAGGAAGTGGTAACAAAAAGGTGCCCTTGAATTGGTCCAAACGTATACATTTTTTGCGTTGACATCAGACATTCAACGATGCTAAACACCTAACCCGGCCGGATCGGGATTCTCACCACGCAGGGGTTAAAGGGGGGGATTGGCGACGCACGTCCCTCCACTGTGTCTGAATCCGCTGTCGAGATGCGCGTCCCGTAGGAGGCGTCGATGAGGGTGTATTCAGCACTGCGAGTCCTGCTCGCGATCGCCACGTTTTTCTGCAGCTTCCAACAGATGTTCGCGCAGGGAAGCACCGGCAACTCCCAATTGAACGGCACTGTCATCGACCCCACCGGGAGCATCGTGGTAGGTGCTGCCATCGTCTTGCACAACGCAGCCACAGACGTCTCATTCAACGCGACCTCGAACGAAAGAGGGTTCTACGCGTTTGCCAATGTGCCGCCGGGCACGTACGAACTGAAAGTGTCTTCCAAAGGTTTTGCCAACTACACGCAAACCGGTGTCGTGTTGACGGTGGGCCAAACGGCGACGGTCAATATCTCTCTCAAGGTAGCCAGCGCGGGCGAGACGGTTGTCGTGACGACAGAAGCGCCCACGATCGAAACCACTCGCAGCGAGATCAGCCAGGTCATCAGCACGCACCAGGTTGATTCCCTGCCCATCAGTAATCGTGTGTTCACCGACTTTGCTCTCTTAACTCCCGGAGTGGCCAGCAGCCGCACCAGCCTGGGCACAACGTTTACTGAGTTTGAGGTGACGCAGATCTCCTTCGGAGGTATGCGCTCGTTCAGCAACATGATTTCCGTTGACGGCGCAGACTTCGTCAACTCCGCCAGCGGCATTCAACGCTCGACACCCCCGCAAGAGGCGGTTCAGGAATTCCGAGTGGTGAACAACAACTTTGGCGCCGACTATGGGCGTGCGGTCGGGGGTATCGTCAACATCGTCACCAAGTCTGGAACCAACGTTCTCCACGGATCTGCCTATGAGTATTTCCAGAACAGCGCTACCAACGCGCGCTCGCTTCTGCAGCCCGCACCCCTGCCGAACACCTTGCGGCAGAATCAGTTTGGGGCCACGCTGGGCGGGCCGCTGGTGAAGGACAGGACTTTCTTTTTCCTGAACTACGAAGGCAAACGCAGCGCTCAATCGCCTGTGTACCCACCGGACCTGGTTAACAATATTCAGGTGATCGATCAGGCCAAGGCGCTCATGGGGCTTGCACCCGAAGCTTGTCTTGGCGCCCTTCAGACGTGTCTTCCGAATTTCGCGGGCAATCCCGCCAATATCACCCAAGACCAAGCCTTCGGATTCCTCAAGGGCTTCTTGAAAACCGGAAATGACGATTTCGGTTTTGCACGAGTCGATCATCAACTCACGACCAACAATCGCCTTGCCGTACGCTACAACGTGGAAGACATCCGGTCGCTCAACGAACTGGTGGGGAGCACTCTTGATGGCGGCGGCATCGGGGTTCCGAGCGGCGGGCGCAATCTTTACGTGAGAGACCAATCGGTGGTCGCCACGGTGAACACGCTCTTCTCCAACAACATCGTCAATACCGCACTCGCGCAATACGCGCGGCGGCACTACAACTTTAATGGAGCAACCGGCCAACCCGACTTCAGCATCCTGAACGATCTCGAGTTAGGGCACAATTTCGGAACCAACGATCGCCTGTACGAAACCCGTGTGCAAGCCTCCGACTCCGTTTCCTGGGTGAAAGGCACCCACGTCGTTCGATTCGGCGTCGACATCAACTGGCTCTCCAGTCTCGAAAACTTTCCCGGCTTCACCCCGGTTCGGCTGCTGGTGCCGGGGGTGACCTGCCTCGCCAATTTTGCCGAATACTTCAACCGGAACTACGGCGGCAAATATCCCACCGCAGGCACGGGTCTCGATGCATTGGCCGGTTTCTGTCCGGTTCCTCAAGACAATGGCGTGGTTTTTACCTACGCCGGCACGCCCTTGCCCCCCGATCCCACGGCTTGCTCCTCAGCGCCTTGTGCGCCCACCGTTACGACGGCGAACCCGCTTAACGGTGGTGGTTTCCCCAGTTCGACTTGGGCGAACGCCTATCCACCTCAGTTCTTCAACCGCTACAGCCGCCTGATTGACCACGAATATTGGGGTGCATTTGTGCAAGACCAGTGGCGAATTAATCCGAAGCTGACACTGAATTACGGTTTGCGCTGGGACGCCGAGACAGGCTTGTCGGCCTTCGTAGTAAATGACTTCACAGGATTCCAGCCGCGGCTGGGATTCGCGTATTCCCCGGACTCGAAGACCGTGATTCGAGGCGGATTCGGCTTGTTCTATGACCGCCAGAACCTGACGTTCTTCTTTGTTCCGAACACGCAGAAGATCGTAGCAGGCTATCAATGCGGCAATCACGCTCCTGCCAATATCGCGGCCATCTGTTCCGGCAAGGGTATCCTCCCCCAGCAGTTTCCCAACATCATGTCCAACCTAGGACAGGCGAATCAGGGCTATCAGCTCCTCGGTGTTCCACCGAGTCCCGGGAACCCCGGGTCGCCCTGTGCGGGCATCCCGCAGGCGCCTTGCCTGGCCGCAAACATTATTCAGACGGGCGCTTACAATACGGCCGTCCCTGAAGTTTCGATGGCTGGCACCTGCTTTACCACCGGCGCCTGCGGCATCGGCGAGGGGGGGATGGAACGCAACTCTAAGTTGCCTTATGCCGAGCAGGCCAGCCTTGAGATTGACCGCCAATTTGGCAAAGGCTTCTCCATCAATCTGGGTTATCTTTTTGTTGGCGCCCACCGACTGGTTCGCGGCAACAACATCAACATACCTTGCCCGGTAGGAACCACCAAGTCGGCCCCCCCCACCGATCCGCTGCCCGAATGGATGCCCGGATTGCTCAACGCGGACGGTACGCTCTCCCCCTGCACCGGTACTCCAACCTTGGGAACCGGCGCGCTGGCGGGCTTGGGTCCCTTCTTCGGCGGCGTGTTCGGGTCGGGCCTACAGACACTGAGCGGAGGCCTTGAGGATTACAACAACAACGTGGCCAATGCCAACTACCACGGCGGAACCATAACTGCCATCGAGCGCATCAGGAATTTCCAGATGACGGCGAATTACACCTATTCGCATACCATTGACGATGGCAACTTCACTACATTCATCAATCTTCCGGTCAATCAGTTTGATTACACGGCGGAACGCGCGAATTCCAATCAGGACGCCCGGCACCGCTTCGTGGTGAACTTTACGGCAACGGCACCCAAAACCGGCTGGTGGCGGAACTTTGCGCTCAGCAGCATTATCACCCTGCAGTCGGGCAGGCCGTTCACCCTGTTCTACGGAAACGGCACCTTGAACGATATCGCGGCCGGTGCAACCGATCGCGTCGGGGGCGCGCCGATGGGGAGCTCGTGCCCTTCGGTAGACCGCTGTCAGACGATGATTCCCAGAAATACCTACACCGGCGATACCTTGTACTCTTGGGACCTTCGGCTGGCGCGGGACATCCATCTTTCAGAGCGCATGCAGCTAAACCTGGCCTTCGACGCGTTCAACTTGCTTAACCGTCCGAACGTGGACGAGGTTACCTCCGTCTACGGATCGCCGGTATTCTGTGGCGCGGCCATCCCTGGCCATTACAACGACGCAACCACGCGTGCCATTCAGCAAAGCGCGGTGGCTTGCCCGGTGGGTGACGGCCTGGCGATTCCGGGGGTGGGAAGCTTTGCCTCGACGCCGATAACCGCTGAACTAGGTAGCACGTGCTCGCCTCCCAACGTATCGCCGTTGTGTATTTTCATTCCAGCAAATCCGAACCCGAACTTCGGTCGGCCGCGCACGATGTTCAACCCGAGGCAGCTGCAGTTCTCGGTGAAGTTTACGTTTTGACTAAGGGGGACACTCTAGCTACAGGAGGAGTCTATGCAAGTGTGCTGTTGGATTGGCATGATCACAATGCTGGTCGCTGGCGGAGTGATTTCCGGCGGACAAGAATCAAAATCCACCGTCAAGCACGAAGCCGCGCCGATGACCTCTCCTGCATCGGGCAAGGATATGTTCATGGCCTACTGCGCATCTTGCCACGGCAAGAGCGCGAAGGGCGATGGCCCCGCGGCGAATGCTCTTAAACAGGCGCCTGCGGACCTTACGACCCTTGCCAAACGCAATGGCGGAAAGTATCCCTCGGATAAGGTGACCAGCGTTCTTCGCGGGCAAGCCAATCTGATGGCGCATGGCGACCAGGAGATGCCGGTTTGGGGTCCGGTATTCTGGCGCATGAGCCAGGGCCACGACGAGGAGGTGCAGATGCGCATAGCGAACCTCAACCACTACCTGGAATCGTTGCAGGAGAAATAGCGACTGCACTCTGTACTCAGCCAACCCGGCATGGGACATTAGGTTCATTCCGGCGCACACCCGCCAAGAAGCCGGTTGTTCACTCTCGTAGAGACACGTATGAGTAATTCCAAGACCACTCCCCCGGTTCTCAAGCCTAAAGTCCACGACGGTTGGGTCCGCAAGCACGAACTCGACGAGTATCTCGACCGACATCTGCCCATCCCGACGCAAGTGGTTTCGAACGAGGAATTCATACCGCTGCCGCAGACGAGAAAGCAGCGCGCAGTGGAGAACGAGCTCGTGGACACCGGCCTGAGAATCTCGGGAAGGCTAGGCATCGACCGCCGGCAATTCTTCCGCACAGCATGCGGAATGGCCGCTGGCTTCGTCGCAATGAACACGGTATTCGGGCACTTCTTCAAGGTTGATGCCGCCGAGTTGTTCGATCCCGCCGCAGCGGCAGCCATGAAAACGGACTACTTTATCTTCGACGTGCAAACACATCACGTGGCCACGGGGCGGCACTTCATCGGGCCCGCAGATGTTTTCGACACGCGCCGCTCCGCGGGGCAATTCAACCCTGCGCTGAAAGGAATCGAGCCAAAGCAATCCGATTTCGAGCTGGAGAATTACATCAAAGAAGTTTTTCTCGATAGCGATACCAACGTTGCGTGCCTGAGCGGAATCCCCGACCAAACGGATGCCAGGATGATCCTTCCTCCCGACCAGATGGTCAGAACGCGCAATATCGTCAATGACCTGACGAGTTCGCGACGGATGATGAGCCACGGCCTCTTCTCGCCCGACTTGGGAACCAGAAACCTGGAAAATATGCATCGACAAGCAGAGTCGCTGAAGATTGATGCCTGGAAGGGCTACACCGGTCAGGGACTGGGCGCGAATAAAGATGGATGGTGGATGGACGACGAAAACATTACTTATCCGGCACTCGAATACAGCCGTGACCAGCTGAAAATCAAGAACATCTGTCTGCATAAGGGGATGGCCATCGGAGTTTTCAACGAGGCACACTGCCACCCCAAAGATATGGTCAAGGTGTCGGAAGACTTTCCCGACCTAAATTTTCTGATTTACCACTCCGGCCTCAAGAGTGTGGAAGACGCACTACCCGCTGCAGAAGACGGTTTCCGCAAGAACCCTTACGTCCCCTGGGTCTCCGATTTGTGCGATTATCGTAAGAAGAATCCGTACATGACCAATGTCTATATGGAACTGGGCACCAGCTTCGGTACCACGGTCGTGACCAATCCCATCTTAGGCGCTCATGTCCTGGGGATGATGATTCAAGCCTATGGCGACGACCACGTGTTGTGGGGAACGGATTCTATCTGGTGGGGTTCACCGCAGTGGCAGATCGAAGCCCTACGCCGCTTGGAAATGCCGGAACGGTTGATGAAGCAGTTCGGCTATGCGCCGCTCACCAGCGAAGTCAAAGCCAAGATATTTGGACTTAACGCTTGTCGATTGTACGGGATTGATCCGGGCGCGAAGAGGAATCCTGTGCCGGGCGACTACGTAGACCGGCTGAAGAAACAATACAAGGAATCCGGAAATCCCACGCCGAGCAACACTCAGTACGGGTGGGTTCGCGCTTGAAGAATGGTTGCGTCTTCACCAGCCCGCTTGTATGAGAGGTGCAGGAGACGAGAACTGATTTCCGGCGCACGTGCCTGCCCGCATAGGAGGAACCATGTCCACGACGGTAAGCCCACAAATTCAAAGCAGCGTTACCGAATTCGTCCGCAAGCCCCGAAAGATGTTGATCGGCGGCAAATGGGTTGATTCCGTCTCCGGGAAGACGTTTGAGACCTACAACCCGGCGACGGGCGAGGTCTTGGCCCACGTGGCCGAAGGCGACCATGCCGACGTAGATCTCGCTGTCAGGGCTGCACGCAAGGCATTCGAATCTGGCCCCTGGCCTGAGATGTCGCCCTCGGAACGAGGCAAGCTGCTGTGGAAGCTGGCGGAGCTGATTGACCAGCATGGGGAAGAGCTAGCCGAAATGGAAACTCTCGACAACGGAAAGCCTGTGTTTTTCTCTCGGATTGTTGATGTTCCGACGGCCTCTGACGCCTTTCGCTACTATGCCGGCTGGGCAACGAAGGTGGAAGGCAGCACGATTCCGATCTCCATGCCTGGAGCGCAATATCTGGCGTACACCCTGCGGGAGCCAGTGGGGGTGGCAGGTCAGATTATTCCCTGGAATTTTCCGCTGATCATGGCCTCGATGAAGCTGGCCCCGGCTCTGGCCGTGGGCTGCACCTGTGTTTTGAAACCGGCTGAGCAAACCCCGCTCACCGCGCTGCGTTTGGGAGAACTCATCATGGAGGCAGGTTTTCCTGACGGCGTGGTTAACATTGTGTCGGGTTTTGGCGAAACCGCCGGAGCTGCGCTCGCGGCGCACCCCGATGTTGACAAGATCGCCTTCACCGGCTCGACCGAGGTGGGCAAGCTCGTCCTGAATGCAGCCAGCAGCAATCTGAAAAAAGTCTCGTTGGAGTTGGGTGGCAAATCTCCCAATGTCGTTCTCCCGGACGCTGATCTGGAAGCGGCAATCCCAGGCAGTGCCATGGCCATTTTTTTCAATCAGGGCGAGATCTGTGCCGCTGGTTCGCGCCTGTTTGCGCATAAAACCATCTTCGACAGAGTGGTGGAAGGTGTTGCCGACTTCACCAAGAGTTTTCGCATCGGCCCGGGAATTGATCCCGCCAACAATATGGGACCGCTGGTGTCACAGGAACAGCTTGAACGAGTGTGCGCCTACCTGGAATCGGGCACCAAGGATGGCGCCAAGGCCGTGGTTGGCGGAAAAAAGGTCGGCGGCCCGGGATATTTCGTTGAGCCAACGGTGCTGGTCGATGTGAAGCCGACGATGAAAGTCGTTCGCGAGGAGATCTTCGGTCCCGTGGTTACGGCGATTCCCTTTGCTGATCTAGAAGAGGTAGCAGGCTTTGCCAACGACAGCATGTATGGCTTGGCTTCGGCAGTCTGGACGAGGGACATCAGCAAGGCGCATCGCCTGGCAAAGAAGTTGAAGGCGGGCACGGTCTGGCTCAACTGCTACAACGTATTCGATTCGGCCCTACCGTTCGGGGGATACAAACAGTCAGGCTGGGGACGCGAGTGGGGCAAACCGGCCCTGGACTTATACACCGAAAGCAAGTCCGTGTGTGCTCAGATTTAGCAGCTTGCTTGGTGGAGAAGATCTGGGTTGCACGAGCGATGAGTGGCGTGCTTGTTAGTGAAGGGATGGGCATGGATTCTGCGACCACACGGCCTTCCATTAAACCCTACGTTCGGCCCCCTGAGGGCAGCCAACCGCCGTCGTTGTACGAGCCTTATCGTGCGACCATCAAGCGAGCGCCGCTCCAGTCTCTGATTGTGCTGCCGCACACGTTATCGGAAATCACCGGACCGATTTATGGGCATGAAAAGGTCCGGGAGAAGGACAACGACCTGACGTGCCAACATGCGGGTGAGCCTTTGGGTGAACGCATCATCGTAAGCGGACGCGTGCTCGACAGCAACGGACGGCCCGTGCCGAGCGCGCTGATCGAAATTTGGCAGGCGAACTCCGCTGGTCGCTATAGGCATAGGAAAGACCAGCATCCCGCTCCGCTGGATCCCAACTTCAGTGGTGCGGGCCGTACTCTGACTGATGAAAGCGGGGCATACCGTTTCGTGACCATCAAGCCGGGCTCCTATCCCTGGTTCAACCATTACAACGCCTGGCGTCCCGCGCACATTCACTTTTCAGTTTTCGGAACTGCTTTTGTCACGCGTCTGGTTACGCAGATGTACTTTCCGGGGGATCCGCTGTTTGCCTACGATCCCATATTCCAATCCGTGCCAGATGAAAAAGCGAGACAGCGCCTGATCTCGAGATTCGATCTTGAGACCACGCAGCCACAATGGGCACAGGGATACAGATTCGACATCGTGTTACGCGGTCCCGAGGCCACACCTTTTGAAACGTGACATGGACTTTGTCCCGACACCATCGCAAACCGTCGGCCCATTCTTTCAGATTGAGCTAACGACGGACGAGCACTGCGTCAAGTGCATAGCGGGCCCGCAAGCGGCAGGTGAGCGTGCATGGATCACGTTTCGCGTGCTGGACGGCGATGGGACGCCTGTGGATGATGCCATGCTGGAGATTTGGCAAGCCGATTCCCATGGCAAGTACAACCATCCTGATGACCGACAGCCCAAAGCGCTCGACGAAGGCTGGATTGGTTTTGGGCGCCTCGCAACGGGAGAGGATGGCACTTGCGAGCTTGAAACCGTAAAGCCGGGACTGGTGGGCCACGACGCCCTCCAGGCGCCGCATTTGACCCTGGCTATTTTCGCTCGCGGGATGCTGAAGCAGCTCTACACGCGAGTTTACTTCGCCGGAGATGCCGCCAACGACAATGATCCAATCCTGGCGCTGGTTCCCGCCGGCCGTCGTGAAACCCTCATGGCTCAACCAGATTCATCACGCCCTGGTCATTGGCGCTGGGATGTGCGACTTCAGGGTGATCAGGAAACCGTTTTTTTTGACATTTGAAATTTGCGCTCCAATTCAGAGCGCATGCGACTCGCGTGCCGTTCACTTGAGCGCTTGGGATCCCGGGGTTTGGTACTAGACAAAAAAGCCCCCTCTCAGGAACAGTGGACTTAACCCGAACGTAGCTCTCTGCAGCGTTGCGGCGCCGGCCGGAAAGATTCAGCACTACAATTCTTGGTTGATTTCTCACCGACTTCCTTCTTGCCGCCAGCTGCCGCTCCGCGCCAGATTGTGCGATCATCAGCACGGGGAGGACGGCCAACAGCCGCGCGCGTCGAACACCCGAGCAATCTACCAGCAGCGTCACGGTTGCCGCCGTCCGCTGCAGCGGGTGAATGCACAGCCAGAATCGGGACGCAGCTAAGTGATTGGAGGGATGGAGCGGGAGACCGGGATCGAACCGGCGACATCCAGCTTGGGAAGCTGGCGTTCTACCGCTGAACTACTCCCGCTCAGCAAGGCGAGGGTATCACCTGCGCCGGCCCGGTGGCAACCCGCCCATGCGAGGCGCTCATTCAGGCGTACGATTCCGAGCCGGCTGCCCTGCTCGAGTCCCGCAGTAGTATCGTGTAGCGTTCCGCGAGTTCTGGCGAAGAGAGAGGTTCGTGAAAATCGAACGTGAAGGCAAAGTCCATTTCACCACCACCCGCCGCGACCTCGTGCACATGGCAGTTGTCGGGAGCGCCATCGCGGCCGCTCATCCTGCGCTCGGGTCGGCGCGGGAAATTCCTGCCATTCCATCACTTGCGCCAAGCGTGAAGCCTTTCGAACTGGATGAGATCACAATAGACGGCCTCCAGGATGGAATGCGGTCGGGAAAATTCACCTCCCGCTCCATCACCGAAAAGTACCTGGCGCGCATCGAAGAAATCGATAAGCAAGGGCCGGCGGTCAACGGCATCATCGAGCAGAATCCGGATGCGCTTCAGATCGCGGAGGCGCTCGACCGGGAGCGGCGGCAGGGCAAAATTCGCGGGCCGTTGCATGGCATCCCGATCGTCATCAAGGACAACATCGACACCACCGACCAAATGATGACCACCGCTGGATCGCTGGCCCTGGTCGGCGCACCCAAACCACCGCGGGACTCTTTCGTGGCGCAGAAACTGCGCGCGGCCGGCGCGGTCATCCTGGCCAAGACCAATCTCAGCGAGTGGGCGAACATCCGCTCCAGTCACTCCACCAGCGGATGGAGTGGACGCGGCCGGCTGACCCGAAACCCTTATGTTCTCGACCGCAATCCGTGCGGCTCGAGTTCCGGAACCGGCGCCGCCGTCGCGGCGAACCTCGCCGTCGGCGGCATCGGCACCGAAACTGACGGTTCCATTGTTTGTCCCTCCTCCGCCAACGGACTGGTGGGCATCAAGCCTACAGTGGGCCTGGTCAGCCGCTCGGGGATCATTCCCATCTCGCACAGTCAGGACAGCGCGGGCCCGATGTGCCGGACCGTGCGCGATGCCGCTGTCCTGCTCGGCGCGCTCACCGGCGTCGACCGGGAGGATCCCTATACCGCAGCCAGCGATGGAAAATTCTTGGCTGACTACACGCCGTTCCTTCGCGACGACGGACTGAAGGGCGCCCGCGTCGGCGTGGCCCGAAAGTACTTCGGATTCAGCGATGCGGTGGACGCTCTGATGGACGAAGCCATTGAGGTGATGAAGCGACAGGGCGCGACTTTGGTCGATCCCGCGGACTTGGAAAGCTTCGGAAAGTTCGACGACAGCGAGCTTTTGGTTCTTACCTACGAACTCAAGGCCGATCTCAACAGGTACCTGGCGCGGCTCGGGCCGGCGTCTCCGGTCAACACGCTCGCGGACGTCATCGAGTTCAACAACCGCAACGCGCAGAGCGAAATGCCCTACTTCGGCCAGGACATCTTTCTCAGGGCCGAGACGAAGGGTCCGCTCACCACTCCCGAATACACCGCTGCGCTCGAGAAGAACCACCACCTGGCGCGAGCCCAAGGCATCGACGCTGTCATGGACAAGTTCAAGTTGGACGCGCTGGTCGCTCCTGCGGGAGGCGCAGCATGGTTAACTGACCTAGTGAACGGTGACCGCTTCGGCGGCGGCAGTTCCAACGCAGCGGCAGTGGCGGGATATCCCAACATCTGTGTTCCCGCGGGCTTTGTCTTCGGGCTGCCGGTGGGCATTTCTTTCTTCGGGCGTGCCTGGAGCGAACCTACCCTCATCAAGCTCGCCTACGCCTTCGAGCAGGCCACCTTGGTGCGCAAGCCGCCGAAATTCCTGGCGACGCTGGACCTAAAACCTTAACTTGACACTCCCCACACCCAAAGCGGGATTCTTGCTTCATTCGAGACGGCTGGCGTTCGCCAGTCTCTCCACAAACTCCCATTCTTGTCTTTAGGCCGCCGCTGCAGCTTCGACGATTTGCAGCCCCAGCTGGGCGGTACAAGCTCTCCAAGCACCGCGCTAGCCCAAGTTCGTCACGACTGAGGGAGAAAGACAGCTAAGTCGTTCAGAATCAGCTCAGGCAATCGCCGAGTCTACACTACATTTTCGATTCAGTTCGAACCTCTCCGGGAGGCTG